>Ga0190275_10002558_pt1 | contig 13052 bp, 10 predicted proteins | sample Popmic550T_FD_133745 | JGI IMG/M metagenome (GOLD analysis project Ga0190275, IMG submission 133745) | Populus adjacent soil microbial communities from riparian zone of Yellowstone River, Montana, USA - 550 T | ecosystem: Environmental > Terrestrial > Soil > Riparian zone > Trees stand | place... | reverse complement strand
TCACAGCTCACGCACCTGAAGACTCGTGTCACCGGTCAGGTTCAGCGTGACGGCATCGACGGCGCGAGCGTTGCCGTCCAGTGTCACCACATCCCCGGCGGTGATCGTCGGGTCGTACGGCCGGACCAGCTCATAGGTCGCACCGGCTCCGACGTTCTGGCTCAGGATCGTGTCTGCTGCCGCCTGGGCCTGAGATTCGGTCAGCAGCAACGGGGAGGCGAAGAAGAAGGTCGATCGCCCGTACGGGCTCGTTCCCGGCCCGGTGCCCGCGTAGGTAGGCGACGACGGATCCTCATCGATCGCGACCGCCTGGACCGGTGGAGTGCCATCCTGGGCCTCTCCCCGGGCGACCACCACGTTGGGCGGCCGGGTGTCGTAGTCGGCCGACAGCGATGTCAGCGAGTCGATCGGGTACGCCGTAGCCGCGTCGGGGATGAGAGAGCCGATCTGGATCTGGCCAACCCGGTCGTACCAGGCGGTCAGGCTGAAGCTGTCGAGCACGTCCAGGATCTCGGCCCACGGCCCCGTGGCGGTCTCGAGCCCGAAGTTGCGGTCTGCTCCCAGGGTCCGGCCGGTGGCGCTGACACCCGGGTTGATACCGGTCCGGTCGGTCACCACCGTATTGATCATGTCCGCCAGGTCCGTACCGCTCGGAATCGTCAGGACAGTCTCGAACCGGTAGCGGTCCACGTTGTCACTGACGTCGATCAGCCCGACGTCCACCACCCGCTGATCAGCCGTCGTCCGGGTCCGGGCCGAGCTGATCTCGAACGTGCCGTACGGCACGGTTGACACTGAACCGTCAAGAAGTTCCAGACCCAGCTCCACCTCGACCCGCGTGCCGAACGGGGTCAGCAGGTCGCCCGGCCGCTGGGGGAGGTAGGCATCCCCAGCGAAAGTCAGGCTGCCGTCCCACCGGCCGTTACGCCGGGCATCCTGGGTGATCCGGCCGCTGACCGGTTCGAGGTCCTCGGTCACGCCACCGCGCGAGAAGGTGAAGCGGCTCCATCGGCGGTACCCGGTCGGAGTCGCGAGCGCGGCCTGGTGGCGATAGGAGGGAAAGCTGCTGGGCACCTAGACCAACTCCGACCGGTTCGCGCGCTGCTCTCGAGGAGACGCCCAACGGACATTTCCCGGCTCGTAATTGCCGTCCGGATCCTTGCGGTCCAACGTCCAGTAAGGCCTAGGTGAGTCCCACTCAGCAGGGTCTTCCGGGCGGTCGCCAACATCAGCTAAGAAAGCTGTGAAGTCGTCCCATCTTGGGCTACAGATAATTCCTCGGCCACCGTACCTGGCGTAAGCATCGTGGGTCGGACGATTGCACCTGGCTCGCATCGACCCCCAGAGCCGATAAAGAGGGTGATCCGTCAACCCGTGTCTCTGGTTACCAGGAGTCTTCTTCTCCCCCGACTTCAGGCGGAACTCTTTCGAGAGGCACCCGCAGGAAGTTGTATTGCCCGAGCTGAGATTGTCTCCAAACGCCACAATCTCGCCGCCACAGGAACAAGAGCAGCGCCATCTAGCCCGCCCTCTTTTACCGCTCTCTACTCTACTTAGAGCTGTCAATCGACCGTAAGTCACACCCGTTCTGTCCACTGGTTTCATCAGACGAGTGTAACAAAAAGTAGTCCGGTAGCTCGGAAAGTTGCTGGGCATCAGAGGTAGTCCTGGGGATCGTCGGTGGCAGGCCAGGGCTGGCGGACCATGGTGACGGACAGAACCTTGACGCCCGGGGCCGGAGCCCGGACCGTCCACCCGGCCGGGGCATACCAGCCTGCCGTGCCACCCAGCGGCGAGTAGTACACCAGATCATTGGAGAGCATCGCCTCGAGCGCGTTGATCGCCAGGATGCCCTCGACAGCCATGACGAGGCTCATGTCCTCCCCGGCGAGCGTGGTGGACACGGTGTGCAGACCGCCGTCCAGCGGCACCGAATCCACGACCAGCCGGGGGAAGCTGTGCGAGCGATCGGTTACCACCGTCATCTGATCGGTGAGGCTGGCCAGCCGGTCCAGCCCGTCCGAGTAGGTGAAGCTCGGCACCGTCGCTGTGGCGTAGTCGGTGATCCTCAGCTCTGGCACCGCGAGGGGCCCGCCCGAGACCGTTCCGTCCAGCCGGACGAAATGCGCCTCATGGTAGAGCGGGACGTTGCTCGCACTGTCGGTCGATCCGGTCCCGACCGAGCTGATACCGGGAGTGGCCGGGCCGGTGCCGCCACTGGAGTGCGTGTGGCTCGTAGTCGGGGAATCACCCAGGTCACCGGAGGTAGGCCTCTCGAACGAGCTACTGCCGGAGACGCCCACGTTGGTGTCGTGCGAGTGGTGGCCGATCGTGTGACTGTGACTGCTGCCGCTGTGCGTGTGCGTGCTCGCGCCGCCGGTCGAGTTGATCGAGTCGCTACCTGCGTCACGGGCGAACCAGGCCCGCATGTCCGGCGTCCCGCTCCCCCCGTTGCACAGGGTCAGTAGCGGGTCGATGCTCGCGACGTCGCCGAGCCAGAGCCCGATGATCCGGGTCTGAGTGCCTCCGGCGGCGTTGACCAGAACCCGGAGCCGCCGGTTGAGCGGGTCCAGTGAGACCGAGCTGGTGTTACCGCCGCCTGCCGCGTCCAGGGCATTGGTGCTGGCGGTCACCACGTCCATCGGGTGCGTGTGCCGGGGCAGCCAGCGCGGGGTGGACGAGCCGTATCCGGCCTCCTGGCTGGAGCTGGGATTGCTCAGCCCGGTGTTGTTGATCGCGTGGTCGTGGTTGATCCCGGTATGGGTGTGCGAGTCGATCGAGTGCAGATGCGTCGCGGTGCCGGTCTGGGCCCCTCCGTTTCCGGCCGCCGCCGCACCCCTGAGGAAGCGGCCGGAACTGGAGGCATCAGTGTCCCAGCCGGACACAGCCTCGGTCGCCCAGCCGAGGATGCCGACAGGGTACTGCGCAGGTGTGCCGTCCGACTCGACCCAGATGACCTCGCGGGTCAAGGGGAGGTTGTTCGCCGAGCTGGTGTCCGGCTGAGTCAGGCCGGAGGCCACCGCGTCCCGGGAGATCGTGTTGGCTGGCCGGGTGTGCGTGTGCGGCTGGTCGGCCTGAGGCTGGCTCGCTCCGTTGAACCGCGCCGATGTCGTGCTCGAGTTGCTGCTCCCCGTGGAGCCGCCGACCGGATGCGAGTGTGCGGCGATGGTGTGAGCGTGAGCAGCGGCCATCGTGTGATCGTGGCTCGCCGCTCCACCGGTCGTGCTCGGAACACCGGTACCGGTGGCACCGAGCGGGTACCGGGTGTCCAGCGCGGTGACCCTGGTCCAGCCGGACGGGATCGACGCGGCAGTGCCCGGCCAGCCGAGGATCATCCCCTCAGGGATCGTGTCCGGCAGCTCCACGAAAGTGGAGACGTATCCCCAGTAGCGGACCGAGTAGGTGATGTCGCAAGGCTCGCTTGACAGTTCACAGTCAGGTCCGGGCACCGGCTGAGGGTCGAGCTGAGGGATGGCCAGGTCCAGGTAGCTGCCGTTCAGCCCGTCCGGGATCGTTGCGATCCGTTGCGTGTCGTTGCAATCGGTCCGCCAGACCTCGGTGACAACGTAGTCGTTGTCCCACTCCTGACCGCCCGGGTCGCCCCAGGTGATCCGGTACCCGTCGCCCTCGCGCTCGACGGTGATGATCGGCGGGCTCGGCGGCGGCACGGTGTTGCTGATGGTGAAGGTAATGACCTCGGAACGGGCGAACGGGTCGGCCCCACGGATGGTGGAGCGCACCCGGAAGGTCGCGGAGTAGACGCCATCGGGGAGGCTGGACGGGCTCAGCAGCTCGGTCGGCGGCGTGCCGGACCCGCTCTCGGCCAGGATCGGCGCGCCCAGGCTGGTCAGCGTCAGGTTCCAGTCGAGCGCGGGCAGCCCGTCGTAGGCCACCGCCCCGAAGTAGAAGACCGGCTGGTTGGTGTCGGTGATCGTCCCGCTCGACTGGTCTACCCCTGCGTTGTCGCGCACCTCGGCGTCGTAGTCCGGCTCAGCGCGGCAGTCGACGTCGACATAGCACTCGGCGGTACGTAGCTCGGCTCCTCCCCCGGACATCAGCGAGACGTAACCACCGCCGATGTTCAGGTCCGCCAGCGCGCCCGCGTCCGCGAGACCGAACTCCGCGTCCTGATACCAGGAGCCCGAGTATTCGGCGAAGCTGGTGTCAGCTACGAACGTGTCGAACGAGATGTAGTCGGCAGTGCCCCGGCCGAGGTCGATGTCTTCGCTGACCGTGCCAGCGTCCGAGCGGGCTCGCACCCGGCCGCGCACGCGGTGCCGCTGGTGATTGGCCGGAGGTGTGTGCGATCCGACCCTCAGGTTCCAGTTGTCGCCCTCGTCCGCAACGTCGAAATCGATGTAGGTGGCGTCGTTGTCGTCCGAGGTGATCGCGTGCAGAGTGCCGCCGGGAACGGCGGTCGCGGCCCCGGACTTGCGGGTCGAGACCGGCCGGAGAACATCAGTTTGCACAGCGCCACCTTATCCCGGAATGACAGGGCATCTCAGATCCCCACATCGGCGAGCTGGGGAGCGGGCTCCGGGCCGGTGCCGATGAACTGAGCGGTCACCTGCCGGATCCGGCCGATCTTGATGATCCGGACCGACTCGGCGACCGGTGCGGCCCAGACCTCCTCGGCGTCGCTCGGCGAGATCAGCACCAGCGGCCGGGCCAGGATCGCGTGGAGCGTGGCCAGGTCGGCCTCGTTCTCAACCGCTGCCGTCATGGCCAGGTTGCGCGCGCCCGGGGGAGCGGTCGTGACGAACCGCGAGCCCATCACGCCGCTGGCGGCGGTAAACGGGCGGTCCACGTCCCAGTCGAACTTGCCCAGGATCGGGGCCCACATCGGCCCGTCCGGCCCGGTCGTGCGGATCAGGTGCTCGTCGTCGTCCCAGGTGAAACAGAACTCCTCCGGCTCCGGCGGCGGGACAGCCTCCTCGATCATCTGGATGAAGGCCACCTCCTCGAACGGTGGCTCCTGGGTCGTGCCGTCCAGGGTGCCTGAGCTGGAACTCGCACCGGAGACGTTGGCGTTGTCGGTGTTGATCAACGTGTGCGTGTGCGCCGTGGTGGCGATGGCGACCGTGGCCGTAGTGCTCGCCGTGGTGCTGGTGACGGTGGCAGCCCCGGCCGAGCTGGCGTGGTTGTGCGTCCCGCCGGTATGGGTGTGCGCTCCACCGGTATGGGTGTGCGGGCTGAGAGATCCGCCGGTCGAATCAATGCTGGCGGTCGCTCCCCGGGGGTAGAGCCCGAACATGTCCGGCGTGCCGTTGGTCCCGTCGCAGAGCTGCCAGTTTCCGGGGATGGATCCGAGCGACCCGCGCCACGCGCAGATCAACCCGACCGGGAGGTCCGGTACGCCCGAGGTGTTCTCTTTGACCCTCAGGTTCCGGTAGGGAGGATCGAGCGCGCCAGAGGCCCCGGAGTTACCGCCGGAGCCGGACGCCAGGGCAGCAGTGGTGCCGGACGAGACGGTGATCGGGTGACTGTGGTTCGCTGCCGAAACCACCGAGCCGGACCCGGCGGCCGGTGCCAGGGTGGAGCTGGTGCTCCCCGTGTTGGCACTGGTGTGCGTGTGCGCGGTGCCGGTGTGGGTGTGCGCGTCGATCGCGTGGACGTGACTGTCGAGCGCGCTGGCGGTCGTCGCCCCACCGTTACCAGCGGCGACAGCACCCTTGAGGAAGCGGTTCGTCGCGTTCGCGTAGTCGGTCCATCCTGACACTGAAGTGTCAAGGTGCATCCCGAGTGCACCATCCGGCACACCCAGCGGCGAGCCGTCCGACTCGATGAAGATGACGTCCAGCCGGGCCGGGTCGTTGTTCTCAGTGTCGGTGCCGGGGGAGCCGGAGCCGGAGGACACATTCTCAGAGTCGGTGCTCGGCCGGGTGTGCGTATGGCTGGTCAGCACCTTCAGCGCACCAGCGGTGTTCGGCGCGTTGACCGTCCCCGTCGCGGCGGCGGTGTTGGCTCCGGTCCCGTGCGAGTGATTGGTCGCGTGCGTGTGGCCGGGCGTCGTGTGGGTGTGGCTCGCGTTTCCGCCGGTCGTCCCCGGTTCAGTGGTGCCGTCCGGGATGCCCTTGGTGTATTTCGAGTCGAGCGCGGTTACCCGGTCCCAGCCTGCCGGGATCGACGCATCGGTGTCCGGCCACATGACGATCGCGCCGTTCGGAACACCGGGGTTGAACCCATCGGACCAGTTGCTGATCTGGAGCTGGCCGTCGATCCGGCCTACCGTCCGGGCCCGGTAGTAGGAGCAGCACTCCTCGGGGACGTGATCGCAGCTCGCGCCCATACCCACGCGCGGCATCGAGTAGTCGATCCAGGTGTCGCACTCGCCGGTCTCGAGCGGCCCGACCATCGCGATGGTGGTCAGGTTGGAGTCGCAGTCCACCCGCTGGATCTCGATCCAGCCCTGCTCGTCGTCGAAATCACCGACGAACGGCGCACACACCTCGATCTCAAAGAAAGGCGAGTCGGTCTCAGGTGTCACTACCGGGTTGTCCGGCTGAGGCACCAGGCCCACGGAGACGGTGAAGTCGATGGTCTCTTCAGCGCTGGAGTACTCGGTGTTCGCGCCCAGCGTGGACCAGATCAGCAGGTGTGCCGTGTACGCGCCGTTGTCCAGCGGGTCGGTCTGCCGGTTGACGGCAGCGCCGGACACGATGCCGGTGTCCCAGACGATCGTCGCGCCCTGGGTCACCCAGTACCGGTACTGACGCGGAGCCAGCCCGTCCAGGTCGATGGCGTCCGCGCGCACGACCGGCTGGCTGGTGTCGCTGATGACCACGCTCGGCGTGCCGGAGCCGTCCAGGATCTCCGGGTCGAACGTCGGAGCCAGCCGGGTATCGACGTCCAGGTACAGCTCATTGATCCGCAGCCCGGCCGACTGCCCCGTGACGTAGGCGTAGAGAACGGTCGAGCCGTCAGCCGGAGCGCCGGTACCCCAGGAGCCGGTGACCGTGGAAGGGGAGGAGGAAAACTGGGCCGCTGCTCCGGCGACCAGTACGCCGCTGCTCAGCCGGACCGACCACCAGGCGTCGCCATCTTCCCCGCGCGCCCGGAGCCGGACCTGGTGACGGCGTTCACCGGCCGGTGGTGCGTCCGCCGGGGTGGCCAGGATCATCGGCGAGCCGTTGCCCTGCCAGAGCGCGTACGTGGCGTCATCATCGTCGGACGTCACACCATGCAAGGTGCCTGCCGGTTGGGCCAGCCAGTCCACACCGGAGACGGTGGAGCTGGGCCGCAAGATCGTCGTTGTGGCCATGTCCTACCTCCCCTATTGGACCAGTGTTGCTTGACCGAGCCGCTCGAGGATCGCCTCAGCAGCTTCCTCGCCAGCTTCCCGGCCGGATCCCTGGACCACGATGGCACCCGGGGCGATGGTCAGGCTGATCGTGTTGCCCAGCGAGGCCCCGTCACCGCCGCGTGTCTGTCCGGCACTGAACGTGGGGAGGTCGGCGGTGAATCCGCCCAGATCCTTACGGATGTCGGACATCCCGCTCTGAAGGCCCCGGCTGAAACCTTGCATGACCATCCGGCCCGACTCTTCCAGGATCTTGCGGTCCACCTCGGCCGGGCCCTTCCAGTCCGGCAGCATGCTGGTCAGCGACGAGAGCAGGCCCCTGACCCGGGCAAATCCCGACTGGATCCCGCTGATCAACCCGTCGATGATCCGGCGTCCGGCACTGGTCAGCCAGGAGCCAGCCGAGCCGAACATTCCGAGGATGGTCGCGCGGAGCCCGGAGATGATCGACCTGATCCGGGCCACACCATTGGAGGCGATGCTGGCCATGGCGCTCCAGGCCACCTGCCAGTAACCACGGATGGCCGAAGCCGTCCCGCTGATCACCGAGCGGATCCCGTTCATGGTCGCGCTGACCGCAGTCCGGATGTAGTTCGTGACCGCTGAGACGATCGATCGCAGTGCATTCCAGGTGCCCTGCCAGTCGCCGCGAATCGCAGCCGAGACCGCCGCGATGATGCCCCGGATAACGGCTATGCCGGTGGATACGTAATTGACGATGAGTTTCCAGGCGGTGCCGACGACAGCAGAGATTACCTGCCAGACCCCGGTGAATATCGGGATCAGGGGAGCGAACACCGCCGCTACCGATGCGCCGAACGCCTGGATCCAGGCGATCGCTCCCTGGATCCAGGCTTGTGCGTCGATAAAGAACTGACGGACGGCCGGATAGACCGACGCCAGCCAGCCGAGCAATTGCCCGAGTGCTGTCAAGGTGCTGGCGATGAAGATGAAGAAGTCCCGGAAGAAGACCGCCGCACCGGGTCCACCGGCCGCGATGGCCTCGAACATCTGGGAGAGCCCGACACCGAGGATCGGCAGCAGGTTCCCCAGCTCGACCAGGAACGGACCGGCCGAATCGATCAGCGCCTCGAGACCCGGTAGTGCGGCGGTCACCAGACCGGCCAGTCCGGTGGTCAGCGATTCCAGTGCTCCCGATTCGGCGAGCCCGGCGAACATCTCCCGGAACTTGGGCCCGATCGTATTGACCAGGCTACCGATGGTCTTGAGTGAATCCACCAGGGCCGGGAGTAACGGCATGGCAGCCCTGGAAAATGTCCTCTTGAATGTCTGACCCAGGTTGTTGACGGTATTGTCCAGTTCGAGGAAAGCTTTACCGTCCTCGACTTCTTTCTTGACGTCGGCCAGCGCCTGCCGGGCCTGAGCCAGATTACGCAGCGACGTGGCGGATCCGTTTCGCGCTGCGAACTCCGCATCCTTGACCGCCTGTTGAGCTTCCTTCAGCTCTTTCCTGGCTTTATCCCGGTCGCTCTTACCGCCGAGCAGTGACGCGGCACCGAGTGCCAGGATCCCCGCACCGGCAGCCGTGATGATCGCTCCGGTGAGCAGAGCGCCCAGAGCCGGAGCAGCAGCGGCCACGATGCCAGCGGCGATTGCCACCCCGACAGCGGCCAGCACCGGGTTAGCACTGGCCACCGATGTGAGCGCGCCCAGGCCACGGTTGAAAGAGCCGATGAACTGAGCAGCGCTACCGGCCCCGGCAGCAGCCCCGGCAGCCCCGCCCATGGAGACGAACTTGCCTTTGGAGTCCCGGAGCCGTCCGTCCGCTCCACGGATGATGCCGTCTCCGAGATCGCGTCCCGCATTCTCGCCGGACCGGATCACCGAGTCCCGATCGACCTGGATCTCCACCGGGTCTATCTGAATGTCGGAGAGCGCCATGTTCAGATCGCGCTCGGTCTGCCGGGCGAAGCCGCGAACGTCTCCTGTTACCTCTACGCTCGCTGCCCCGACGTCCGTCACGTGCCTACTCTATCCGCCCTCTAAACACGGGGTTAGGGGGCATCTGAGTTAGAATGCCTGATCATGGATGTATCACGGGCTCAGCTCTCAAACCTCGGCGATGCCGTGGTCCTGGTGGATCCGTCGTTCCCGTGGGAGGTGCTGGTCCGGCTGTCCGAGGATGCCGATCGCCCGGAAGTGCTGGAGCTGCACGTCGTCGCGGACCCGCAGAACCCTCAGCCGATCACATCGACCGTGCTGTCCCAGATTCCGATCCGGCAGATCGCTAGCGTGGCCGCCAGCGCGATGAAGGGGGAGGGTGAGGCCCAGTACCGGATGCTCGCCCAGCCCAAGCCATCAGGAGCGCGTAGCTGGCCGGAGGAGCACTACCAGCGGGTCAGGCGGGTGGCGGCCTGGGCACGCGCGACCGGACGCCAGGGCGGGGCCGCCGGGGCCGTGTCGGAGTTCTGGGGAGTGCACTACCGGACGGCCCGGCGCTGGATCTCACACCACCAGTAGGCGGCTTGGTCCCCTTGGCCACGACACCGCCTTTCGGCTTGGGCCCGGCGATGGCCTCGAACTGGCTGACCACCTTCTCCCGGTCCACCTCGCGACGTCGGCCCGGCATCGGCTTGTCGAGCAGAGCCAGGAACTTCTTCCGGGGCTTCTCCTCGAGCGCGTTCACGACGATGCCGTAGATGGCGTCCAGAGCAGCCCCGATCGGCAGCACATCCCAGCGGAAGCCCCGTTCGGCCAGCCGCGCGCCGATGCCGACCCAGTGCTCCTGTGCGAACAGGGCCAGGATCAGTGCCGCCTGGAACGGGCGTCCGGTCGCCTCCTCGATCGTGTCGATGAAGGTCTCTTCCAGCTCCTCGCCGGTGATCTCGCCGGACAGCAGCAGATCCTCCAGCTCCCCTTCCCGGCTTGATCTTAAGATGTCAATCAGGCCGGACGGGCTGGCCGAGGTCAGGATCGGCCACCAGTCCACGGCAGGCATCGGGGGGACCTCGAGAAGAAGTCCCCCCAGCTCTACCTCGATGGCCCAGCAGCGCATGGAAGCGAGCGGGTCAACGTCCACGGTCAGCCGCGCTCGCCCTCGAACAGCGACGGCTTGACCGGAGCACTGCCGGTCGCGAACAGCGGTGGCTTGACCACGGTGTCCGGCCGGGCCATCGGACCCGCGTGGCCGGTGTCGTGTTTGATCCCCGCGCGGACCGCTGAGTCCTTAGCCTGAACGAGAATGTTGAGCGAAGTGGTCAGCTCGGGCGAGTCGGTGGCGATGTTGAGAATGGTCTCCACGGCGGTCTGATAGAACGGCCGGGAGTAGTTCTGGAGCGCCTCGGGGAGATGCTCAAATACGAGCCACTGGAGCGCGTCACGTACTCCGACATGACGGCCCTTGGTGACCGACAGCGCGTGCTCACGTGTGCCGAGAATTGCTGCCCTGCCGAGCTGCTCCATCAGCCTGCCTTCTTCCTGGTCGCTTTCTTGGGCTTCTTCTCAGCGGCCCGGCGGTCGGCCCGATTGGCCGAGTCGCCGAATGCCTTCATCGCGAGCGTGACCAATCCGGCCGCTTCCCGGAACCCGATCGTCCCGTCCAGCATCTCGTCATCTAGCCACTCGATATCGACGCGGTTCAGGATGATCGAATCGATGATCTTTCGGAGCCGCTCGAGCGCGGCCATGACCGTCTCGCCGTTCCAGTTGTTGTCCTGCTCCGGTGACTGGAGCCGCTTCAGGATCCGCTGCCACACCAGGATCTGCTCCGGGCTCGGCATCTTCACCCAGATCATCCGGCCCTGGAACTCAACCTCACGCTCCGGGATCCTGGTGTCGAGCTGCCCCGTTTCCGCAGGTGTCTCGTCAGTCATCCTGCCACCCTACTCCAGGATGAAGGGGCATCTCAGCGCGGCCAGAACCAGCCGACCGCCAGCGCCAGCAGCGCCAGCCCGATTACCAAGATGACGATCGAGCGGGTCATCGGACCGACACCGAGAAACCCTCCTGGGGAGCAACCTCCTGGAGAGCTGTCCGCAGGTACGGGCGTCCCGCGCGGGCAGGCTGGTGCACCTGCGTGGCGTAGACGGTCCGGCCGTCGATGGTGAACTTCAGCTTTCCACCCGGCCGCCTGGCCCGGATGGTCAGCGCACGGCGGCCCTCGTGCACGGCGGCGGCATAGCGGGCCCCGTAGGTGATGCCGCCGATGACCAGTGATCCCCGGTCCGAGCCGAGGTCCATCCGGCCGCTGGCCCGGAGGTTCCCGGTGTCCACCGGGCAGAGGATCTGTGACCTGGTGAAGGTGCGCCGGACCACCCGGTTGACCTTGGTCCGGGCCTCCTCCATGCCGACACCCTGGAGCTTGGCCCGGTCGATCCGAAGCGAGTACGCCATGAAGTTGAGATTACCGCTTGACACCTCCCCGGCATGGCGGTAATGTTCTTCTCGTAAGGCGAACAACTCCACAGCGGTACGGCAGGGGGACTGAGCTTCCAACTAGCGCCAGCACGCAGGGATGAGGAAGCCAGCCAGGGAACCAGTAGAGCCCCACGGGGCGGTAACGGAAAACGCAGTCGGACACGATGAGTCGGAGATCCGAGCAACTGACGACCGTAGGCCAGACCTCCCTAGCACTTCTTCCGTACCGCTGAAAAGAAAACGAACGGTGAGACTCCCGGGGAGGTAGTTCTTGAGAACACTCCGGGCTCGCGCTCACCGGCAATACTCCGGGAGGGTAAGGGTTGCCCGAGACCCCAATCCTGGATTGGTAACAGGAACGGCTGGGGTACGCGGACCGGGTCGACACGGGAAGCGGGGAGAAGCCTAGTACCGTCGCGTAGCTCATCTGGCAGAGCGCTCCCCTCACCGGGAGAGGCAGCGGGTTCGAATCCTGTCGCGACACGGTTCGTCAGTGATGCAAACCTGAAAGCTCGGCTCGTTCCAGCGAGATAACGGTAGTGGTCGATGACCGCCGTGAGAGTGAGTACGGCCAGCGCTGATGAGGTCCGGTCTGGAAGCCGGGCAGCGCGGTACGTAGGTAGCTGGTCCTGGACCCTCCGGGGTAGGGACTGGTGCCCGGGGCGGGTCCGGGTCGCGCACGGTTCGGCCATGGATCCATAATCCGGAAGCTGGGCAAGGGAGGTGGCCTTCCCGACTGGTCCCGTCCGGGCTCGGCCACGGACCCGGACGGGTCCAGGTGTAGTGCCACGTGCGTTTAAGGCGCGCCGAGGGAGGCATCCCGGAGCGACCAGGGGCAGAGCCTGGAGTGGCAGCGTTGACCCAGGACACGGGCTCCTGGGCGGTCTTGGTGGCAGTCCATAACAAGTCACTAGTCGTGCCGGTCCAGCCAGCCGGGGCGCAAGCCCGGTCCACACCCAGAAGCATGACGTGGCCGGGATGCGATGGTGAGGGAGCGACAGTACGCGGCACGCCGAGACCGCCAGGGGCTGGATAGCACCTGGAACAGGCCGGTCCCGCTGGACAGTACGGCTCCCGAACCAAATCGACATGGCGTCTGTAGCTCAGTGACAGAGCCCCCGAAGTACAAGGGGCGACCCCGGTTTGATTCCGGGCAGGTGCCCCACTTCTTAGATCACCTTCAAATCACGGTCCTCTGACCGCTTGTGATCATGCGGGGTTCGCCTGTAAGGTTGGCCCTAGAAATAGCGCGGCCCCCCGGATACGGCATTAATCCACCGGGGGGTCGCTGCTGTCAGGATGAAGTCTCGCCAGCCTCGGCGCAATCACATGCCGGGCCCAGGATGGTCACCGGGATCACGCCACCGACACAACC
>Ga0190275_10002557_pt1 | contig 13055 bp, 8 predicted proteins | sample Popmic550T_FD_133745 | JGI IMG/M metagenome (GOLD analysis project Ga0190275, IMG submission 133745) | Populus adjacent soil microbial communities from riparian zone of Yellowstone River, Montana, USA - 550 T | ecosystem: Environmental > Terrestrial > Soil > Riparian zone > Trees stand | place... | reverse complement strand
GGCCGGTGCGGCGATCAGGGCCGGCGTATTGGGTGGCGGAGCGGCCGACGGTGACATCCTCCAGGGTTGGAGTCGGGGGCAGCGCGGCGACAGCGCCCGTGCCGCCTTTGGGACGTGGGGGCGGGGCGAGCGGGGCGACGGGGGCACCCGGGACTTTGGGGGACTCGAGCGGGGTGACGTTGCGGTCCAGGTCCGTGCTGGTTTCGGGGCGCTCGAAACCGGGGGGAGTTCCTGGCCTCTTGAACTCGGACATGGGGCCAGCCTACCTCACTCTCCGGTTTTTCTCCCCTTCCCTCCCGGGGTGGCGGTACACCCCCCCGCATGAGCGGGAAGGTAACCCGGATTGTGCACTGCGTGGGCGCCGCTTACAGTTGCCTCGTGTAGCTCCCTTGAGCGGAGGACCCAGTATGCCTGCTGCGCTCGAAGAGCTCGCCCCACCTGTCATCATCGGCCGCTCGAGCTCACACTTTACGCGCGTCACGCGGGTATTCGCCGCGGAGATGCGCATCGACTACTCCTTTCGAGTGGTGCGCGATCTCATGTCCTCCGATCCGGGAGACTACGGCGGCAACCCCGCGCTCAGAATACCGACCTTGCAGACGCCCCGAGGTGTCTGGTTCGGTGCTCTCAATATCTGTCGCGAGCTCTGGCGGCGGTCGAGTCTCAGACCCCGCGTGGTATGGCCTGAGGACCTCGACGAACCGTTGCTTGCCAATGCGCAGGAACTCGTTCTTCAGGCCATGTCGACGGAAGTGACGCTCATCATGGCTCAGCTGGCCGACGCCCGCGACAGGAGTGCTCACCAGACCAAGATGCGAACCGGGCTGGTCAACATGATGTCGTGGCTGGAGGAGAACGCGAGGTCCGTGCTCGCCGCACTCCCGCCGCATCGGGACCTGAGCTATCTGGAGGTCACGCTCTTCTGCCTGGTTACTCATCTGGAGTTTCGGGACGTCTTGCCGACTGCCTCCTATTCTGAGCTGAATCAGTTCTGTCAGCAGTTCGCAACGCGAGCTTCCATCGGCGAGACCCCGTATCGCTTCGATACGTGACGGTCGACAAGACATCGTCCGCTCCCATCGAAAGTGGCTGGAAGACAGGACGAACGAGGCGCTGTCGTTCGCGCCCGGGGAGCAGGCGGTTCCGTTCGCCCGCTCCCTTTCGGGAGTGCTACCTTTGGAGGCATGAGCTTCTTCCAGGATCCGCCCCGCCTCGGGAACCAGTACGACGACGACGCCCTCCTGCAGAGCTACCTTGCCCGCCGGCTCCCCGAGGAGCTGCGGCGCTCCGTGACGGAAGAGTTACGGGAGCTGGGAGAGCTGAGCGGGAAGTACTTCTACGAGTTCCAGCTGCGGGATCGGCTGAACGAGCCGGTGCTGACGCAGTGGGACGCGTGGGGTCGGCGGGTGGATCAGATCGAGGTGACACCGCTGTGGAAGGAGGCGGAGGCGCTGTCGGCGCGGCGGGGCCTGGTGGCGGTGGCGTACGAGCAGAAGAGCGCCGAGCTGAGCCGGGTGCACCAGTTCGCGTTGAACTACGTGGTGCAGCCTTCACTGGACGTGTACTCGTGCCCCCTGGCGATGACGGACGGTGCGGCACGGACGCTGCTGGCGTTGGGGAACAAGGAGCTGATCGACCGGGCTCTGCCCCGGCTGACGTCTCGGGATCCGGCGACGTTCTGGACGTCGGGCCAGTGGATGACCGAGCGGACGGGCGGCTCGGACGTTGGGCTGACGCAGACGGCGGCGCGGCAATCGCCGGAGGGCTGGCGGCTATACGGGACGAAGTGGTTCACGTCGGCGACGACGGCGCAGATGGCGCTGACGCTGGCCCGGCCGGAGGGGAACGGGCCGGGGGGCAAGGGGCTGGCGCTGTTCTTCGTGGAGACGCGCAAGGCGGACGGGATGCTGAACGGCATCCTGACCAACCGGCTGAAGGACAAGCTGGGGACGCGGAAGGTGCCGACGGCGGAGCTGACGCTGGATGGGACGCTGGCGGTGCCAGTGGTTGGGCTGGCGGACGGCATCAAGAACATGGCGTGGATGCTGAATGTGACGCGGACATGGAACGCGATGGGGTGCGCGTGGGCGATGCGGCGGGCGCTGGCCTTGTCGAAGGACTACGCGGCGCGGCGGGTGCAGTTCGGGGCGAAGCTGGCGGAGAAGCCGCTGCACGTGGACACGCTGGCGGGGATGGAGGCGGAGTTCGAGGGAGCGTTCCTGATGGCGTTCCGAGCGGCGGAGCTGCTGGGGAAGATGGAGGCGAAGGTGGCGACCGAGGAGGAGCTGCTGCTGCAGCGCCTGGTGACGCCGCTGGCGAAGCTGACGACGGGCAAGCAGGCAGTGGCGGCGACGTCGGAGGCGGTGGAGGGCTTCGGGGGCGCGGGGTACATCGAGGACACGGGGCTGCCGCGGCTGCTGGCAGACGCGCAGGTGATGAGCATCTGGGAGGGCACGACGAACGTGCTCTCGCTGGACGCGCTGCGAGCGCTGGCGAAGGAAGGGACGCTGGACGTGTTCCACACGGACGTGGAGCGACGGCTGGCAACAGCGAAGGAGTCGGGGCTGAAGCCGTGCGTGAAGGCAGCGGAGGACGCTCTGGAGCATGCTCGGAGCTGGGTGGCTGGAGCGCTGGCGAACCCGGTAGGACTGGAGGCGGGAGCGCGCCGCTTCTCACTGACGCTGGGACGGACGCTGGAACTGTCGATGCTGGTGGAGCACGCGCAGTGGTGCCTGGATCACGGCCACGGGCCGAAGGTGCTGGCAGCGGCCCGGCGGTTCACACGCCACGGAGTGGACCTGATCACAGACATGGACCTGGACGACTCGCGGCTGTTGGCATGAGACCGAGGAGAGATGCCAGAGTGAATCAGCCCTGTTCCTCCTGCCCAAGAACTCGACGCAAACCGGGATGCTCGCCACCTTCGGGCCCATAAAACACGACCCACACAACCAGGTCCTCCGTGAAGTCCACGAAGCGGTGCACCACTCCGGCTGATACGAACAGGAAGTCCCCTGGGCCGAACCGGTCGCTCCGGTCACCGCACACGAAGGTCCCCTGCCCTTTTCGCGCCTGGCACCCGCGCCAGCGCCTCCTGCAAGCTCACTCTCATGGCGTCCCTCCGTGCTGACTCCGCGCCAGCCTGTACACGGACCCTACATCAAGGGCGTGATATGGCTTGAGCACCCCTTCAGGAGGAGCGCCTGTATGAGCGGGGAGCCAGAAGACGGCGCTCTACGTGCTCTTCGAGCCGCGCCGCTTCCTGACGTCACTTGACCAGATCACAGCGGCGCTCTATCCCGCCTGAGGCTCCGCCGGCTCCTCGGCCGACATCAAGTGCCTGTACCGATTGCGGTCGACGCCCTCGCGCTCCAGCTCAGTTCCGAGCGGTTCAGATGCTCGCGCAGCAGCGCGTTGACTCGCGCTGGCTGCTGCAAGGTCACTCCGTGGGAGCCGTCAGGGATCTCGACGTATCGAGCACCTGGGATGCCCGCAGCCAGCTCACGCCCCCCGACGGGAGGCGCGACGCGATCGTACGTGGCGCTCACGACCAGGGTCGGGATGCTCGCGAACTCGCGGAGGAACGGCGTGGCGTCCGCGCGCCGCATCGCCCCCACCTGTCGCATCGCCACCGGCGGCTGATCCGCGAGATCGTGGCTGAACAGCTCCGCCAGCCGCTCAGCCCATGCGTCCGGATCGGCGCGGGCCAGCTCATCGGGAGGCAGCACTATCTCGAGGAACGCCCGGCGCCGCATGCGGCGCGTGCCGAGCCGAGTCCGAAGCCCCGCCATGATCACCCAGGGCGTCAGCCGCGTGGGGATTGCCCCCGACGGGAAGGTGCACAGCAGCCCCAGGCTCCGCACGCGGGCTCGGGCCTTCTGCGCGACGTACAGCGCCACGAGTCCCCCCAGCGAGTGCCCCACCACGTGCGCGCTCTGCCAGCCCTGGACGTCCATCAGCGCGAGCACGTCCTCCGCCATGACCTCGACGGTCAGTGTCCTACCCAGAGGCTGGCTCTCCCCGAACCCGCGGTTGTCGAGGCCCAGGCAGCGGAAATGCGCCGACAGCGCCTCGACCTGGGGGCGCCACCCCGCCGCGCCGATGCCGACGCCGTGGACCATCACCACCGGCGGCCCGTCCCCTTCAACGAACCAGCTCAGCGAGCAGCCACGATGCAGCGTGCTCTGGCGGGTGTACGGAGTGGCCATGCGACCTCCAAGAGGGCCAGCGCTTCCATCCGAGCCGACGCCAGGACACTCGGCATCCTTCTCGACAGATACAGACTCGCAGATGCTGCGGCAAACGCCAGAGCCGCCGCCGGACGCGGTCTCCCCGAAGCTGTCTACCTGTCATACAGGTTCGCGCTCGGCTCTCCGACAGGGCCCCAGTTCGAACTACCGCTGCTTCTTCGAGGTACGCGGTTGTGCCCGCACCATGAAGGGCGAGTAGCACGCCCCCCTCCACTCGTAATCCTCTTCTTCACAGGGAGGAGAGGCGTCTTGAAACCGGCGCCAACACCCCCCGTTGATCTCGAACAGCCCGCTCCCCCGGCAGGGAGGACGCCGCTGGCCAGGGAGCGGCTTGTCAGGAAGTTCCTTCGCAATGACCTGGCCTTCCGACGCCACGGGTGCCCCCTCTTCAGAGGCCGCAAGCGCAGTGCGCACGCCGTCGCCGAGCCCTCTCGTTCCACCGTCCAGCGCCACTCCCGCATCCGAGGCTTCAGCCTGCGTCCTCTCGGGCCCTCCTCCGTGGGACACGTGAGCCATCCCCCAGGTACCCACCACCGCCAGGCCCCACTTGGCGGCCACGAGCATAGACCGCAATGCCCAGGGCGGGGACGGGTCTTCAGCGCGTGTGCGGACTGGCACGGCTACGGCCTCCGCAACGGGGGGCTCCGGGTCACCCATCGAAACAACCCGGCCTGGCATGGCTACGGCCGCAGGGCGCTCCGAACCCAGGAGCCGAACATCCGCCTCGGCCCCCAGATGCTCCGCCGCGGACTCCGCCGCCTCTGCTATCTCGCGCCCCACCCCTCGGGCCTCAGGCTGCTCCGCCAACAATCGCTCGATGAGGGCCGCGAGCTCCGGCAGTACTCGCCCATTGAGTTCCTGCGCGGGCACCCGCTTGGGCACAGGCGACTGAAGCCGCTCCTGGCGCTTCTCGGGATCCGTCCCAGGCGGTGGATACTCTCCGGTCACCAGCCGGTACAACGTCACTCCCAGCGCGTAGAGATCGTCCGCCGGGCGGGCCTCGTAACGAGCCTCCTTCTTGCGCCAGTTTCCCCACTCGAAGCGCAGCGCCTCGGGGCTGCGGTAGGGTCGCGTGTTCGGCGGCATGACGCGATCAGTGAGGGGAGGCGCTCCTCTCCAGGTGCCCGAGCCGAAGTCCGTGAGCACCGCCCGCCCCTCAGGCTCCACGAGAATATTGTCCCCCTTCACATCCCGATGCAGGCAATCGGCGCGGTGCACCACCTCCAAGGCCCACGCGATCTGCGCCACCCCCTTCAACACCTGGCGCGTGGTGGGATTGTGCTCCCGTGCCCAGTCATACAGCGGCTTGCCTCGCACCCACTCCATGACCAGATATGGGTGCATGGCCTCGGGCCCCGCATGCCACCAGCCCCGGTCCAGCAGCTGCGGCAGCGACGGGTGATGGAGGCGAGAGAGCAACTTCTCCTCGCGCACAAAGCGCGGATCGTAGGGAAAGACGGCCATCTTGAGCGCTACGGGCATGGAGCCGGGGTGTCCCGCCCGGCGGGCGCGGTACACCGCCCCATAGGTGCCATGGCCGGCATAGGCCTCGATGCGCCAGGGCCCTACCAAGAACCCGGGTCTGAGCGAGTCGGCGGTGGAGAGATCCGTCATCGGCATGCCTCGGCGTGCTGAGGCGGACGACTCCGCCCCTGCGCATCCTACCCAATGAGTAGGCACCCGTCATGCCGCTCTTACAGGTAGGTTGTGAGACCGAGGCTGCGGCGGCCTCCCCAAACCTGTCTACCTGTCATACAGGTTCGCGCCCAGCTCTCCCGACAGAGCCCCGGCTCGCATCTCCGTCCACCGGCCGCATGGGGGTTCGCCCCTGGCACCTAGGCCAGACTGGCGGCAACCAGCGCAAGCCGCAGAGAGAGCAGATCCACCTCGCGGATGAAGCGGGTCATAGGAGAACACGATCAAGTGGAGGCCACTCCAGCTACGCCGAAGTTGGCGCCGGTTGCCTCCGCCGCGAGAGCAGCGCCTGAGCCACCAGCAGCACCAGGCCCGCCACCAGCGCTGTGGGGCCGAACCAGTCCCCCCATGCCACCATCAACGTACTGACACGCTCCGTCGGCGGGACCGTCATCACTACCCCTGCTCGCTGGCCTGTCTGCACCTCCCGAACGATCTCTCCCGTCGGGCTGATGAAGGCCGAGATGCCCGAGTTCGTTGCCCGTACCTGCGGCAGCCGCATCTCGATGCTCCGGAATGCCGCCAGCGTCAGGTGCAGCCTGGGCCCCGCCGACCTCCCGAACCATGAGTCGTTCGAGATCGTCACGATCAGCTCCGCGCCCTTGCGCACCGCCTCGGCCACATAGCCCGGGAAGATGGCCTCGTAGCAGATGAGTGGAGCCACTTTCAGAACCCTCCCCCCTCGCAGCGGGAAGTCCAACGACACCGGCCCAGGCCCGCGCTTCCACGTCCCCAGCCACGGCAGCAGCCCGCGCACGAAGGGCGTGTCCAGAGACTCCGGGACCCACTCCGTCAGCGGGAACAGCAGCGTCTTGCGGTACACCCCCAGCTCCAGCCGCTTCTCCTCCGCATCACCCACCGGCCCCAGGAACATCGCCGCGTTGAACTCGCGATCCTGCTCCAGATCATACGAGCCGAAGATGATCGGCATCTGGTTCTCGCCGACGAACTGCGCGAGCTCCTGATCGAACTCCTCCCCCTCCTGGCTCTTCGGTGAGCCGAACGTCGTCGGGTACACCGTCTCCGGCCAGACGATCAGATCCGGCTTCGGCTCCTTCATCAGCTCGCGGGACAGCTCGTAGTGCGTGTCCAGGATCATCCGCACCGCGTCGTACGTCCCCAGCTCCTCTCTCAGCCGCGCGTAGTCCGTGATGTTCGCCTGCACCACGCCCACGGTGAGCCCCGGCCCCGACTGCGTCAGTGCACTCACCTGCTGATACCGGAAGGCCCCGTACCCGGTGAGCCCGGCCACGAGCGCCACCAGCACCCCCACAGGCGTCCGCAGCGTCCTCACTCCAGGCCACTTCCAGCCCTGCGCCGCGAACATCCTCACCGCCGCCAGCAGGCACTCGCTGCCCAGGAAGAGGAGCACCGTGAGGCCGTGAGCCCCTGCGATGTCCGCGCCCTGTCGCTGCCACACGGAGCTGTAGAGCCCCTGGCCCAGCGTGTCCGCGAACAGCTTCGGCCACGCCCACTCCGTGCCCACGTACACCAGCGCCCCCACCAGCCCCATGCGCAGGAACGCCCCCGCCGGAGCCCACCGCCGAGCCAGGTGCCGAGCCAGCGCCCCAGTGATGAACTGCGGCTGCAGGATCGGCGCGAACAGCAGCAGCACGAGCCAGAACACCCACGAGGACGAGGAGCGGGCGTACTCCCGCAGCGCGTCCGCGAACCACCCGAAGATCACCGCCGTGAAGACGACGCTCTGGATCAGCCCCGCCGCCAGCGCCTGGCGCACCGTCCGCGTGCGATCCAGCACCGCCAGCCATGGCACCAGCGCCACCCAGCACACCCAGACCCAGGCCACCTCCATCCGCCCGAACAGCCACACCAGCAACGAGGTCGCCACCGCCCCGAGGAACATCTCCCCGGCTCGCCGCCCCACCGACAGCTCTGAACTCATGGACTCTGCTCCACCTGCTCGAGGTGCTCGGGATCCAGCAGCTGAACCGGCATCCCCGGCGGCGCCAGCTCTGGCGGGACGATGCCGTTGTCCGGCACCTGCATGGGCTGGCCGTTCGCATCCAGCGGAGGCTTGTCCGGGCTGAACATCAGGATCGCCGGCAGCCGCTCGCCGTCATCGGTCGACTGGTAGTGCCGCACGTAGCCTGGAGGCAGCTCGAAGTCCTCCGGCACGAGGATCCCCTTCTTGATCGGATCCGTCCCAGGCGCCGGGAACAGCATCATCCCCGTGGGCTCCTCCCCCGGCTTCGGAAGCTCGTAGAGGCCCTCGGGGAGCTGCGCGAGCACCTCCGCCGGCACCCCGGCCACCTGCTCCTGAAGGTGCTTGGGCAGGGCCGGCGCCTCGGCGGGCTTCACCGGCTTCACCGGCCGCGCCACCGGGCGCGCCGGAGCCGGCGTAGGAGTCGGGCGCTCCACTGGCGCTGGCTCGGTCTGCGAGAGCACCGGCAGGTCCTCCACCTCGGGGGTGTCGAAGAACATCCACGCGCTCAGCCCCAGGCACACGCACGTGAGGGCGATCCCGAGCCCGAGCACCCACGTGGCGCCACCCGCGCGTCTTTGCTCGACCCTGACGACGCCATCGCTGTCGACGCGCCGCTCTGGGGCCGGTGGTTGCGCCGGCATGCTCGCTCGTGACCTCCAGGCTCCGTATAGTACCGGCCCCTCCCACCGAGGCCAACCAACCCCACGCGGGTTCTCACGCCTCCTGCCCCGACGAACCCCATGCACGCCGCAGCCGAGCCCGTCCCGCCCCCCAGCCCTGGCGAAGACGCCGCGCCCCGCTTCCCGGTCCACGCCTGGCGGCCTGCCCTCCGGCTCCTCGCCACCGGAGCCCAGGTCCTCAGCGCCGGCAACCTGCTCTACCTCGTGGCGCGCTCCCTCCTCGGCCTCCTCGAGGGCCTGGATCCTCCCTCTCCGCTGCAGCTGGTGCTGCAGCTGGTGGCCTTCTCGCTCCTCCCGCAGGGGCTCGTGTGGCTGCTCCAGCGCTTCACCGCGGCCACCCTCGACATCGAGAGAGCGTCCGCGCGGCTCGTGCTCCAGCTGCGCGGCGTGCGGTTCGAGATCCCCCTCGAGTCCGTCACGGGCGTCGAGCCCTGGAAGCTCCCCCTCCCAGGCTCCGGCCTGACGCTGCGGATGAAGTCGGGGCGCCGCTTCGAGTACCACCTCCAGGCAGCAGCTCCCGCCTCCCTGCTCACCGCGCTCGGCGCCTCGTTGCCCGCGGCAGCCGCGGCGGCCGATCACCCGGGCTCGCGGCTCGGACAGGCCCGGCATGACTGGCGGCGCCGGCTCTGGGACACGCCCGCCATCAAGTTCGGCCTCTTCCCGCTCCTGCCCACCGGCATCATGTTCCGGGCGCACCAGTACATCACCTTCGGCGGGCCGCTCGGCGAGTACGACATGTTCGGGCTCGCGGCCTACCTGAGGACCTTCGCGCTCTATTGGGTGAGCTTCACCACCGGCCTGCTGCTGTACGCGGGCTTCTGGCGGATCCTCGCCGAGCTCCTGGCGTTCGCCCTGACCTGGCTCGTGCCCTCGGGCGCCCGAGGCTTCCGGCTCGCGGCCGAGTGGCTCTGCCGGCTCGCGTACTACGTCGCCTTCCCCGCGCTCGTGGCGTGGCGCTTCCTGGGCTGAGGCCCGCAAGAGCAAGGGCGCGTCCCCACTCCCAGCCGGAGCAGCGACGCGCCCTGTGTTCTGTGTCCCGCGTCCTGCCGTGCTGCCACGCCAGGAGCGTGGCCTCACCGCTTCAGCGGACTACGGGGTGGCCGGGTTGTACGTGGAGATGGACCAGCCCGTGCGCTCGTGGCCCGTCTTGTTCCACTCGGGGTTCTTGCCGCCCACGATCTGCGCGTTGGTGAAGTCCGGCACCGCCGAGCCCGAGCCCGTGCCGATGGTGGACTTGTAGTACGTCTGGTGCGTGTCGTCCGACTGGAGGTAGTCGAAGCTGGTGCTCGCGTTGACGTACTTGGTGTTGGAGTCACGCAGGGTCGACTTCAGCGAGACGATGCGGCTCACGTAGGCCGCCTCACTCTCACCCGCCTGCCAGCGGAGCGCGTCCACATCGTTCAGGCCGTCGCCGTTGGAGTCGTAGTCGCTCCCCATGCTCTCGGCGAACGCGTCCGCGCACTTGAAGCCGTACTGCGCCGCCAGGTTGCACGTGCGCCAGTTGCTCTTGGCCAGGTACGGCAGGAACTTGTCGCGCCGGTTCACCTTCGCCCCCGTGGACGAGTCCGTGCACGCCGTCAGCACGTTGTCCGCGTTGTAGCCCGGGTAGTAGATGTTCATGACGACCTTGGCCTTGGCGGTCGTCGCGTACTGATTGATCGTCTGCATGGCCCGGCCCGTGTAGTCGGTGCAGGCGGCCAGCGCCGCGTCCAGGCCGGCATAGCTGCACGTGCCCGTCTGATCCTTGAACGCGCTGCGCGCCTGCAGGTAGTCGTTGCCGCACATCTCGAACACCACCACGCGGGTGTTCGTGGCCTGCATGTACGAGCGCTCTGCGACGATCTTGTTGTTGTAGATGTCGTTCGCCTTGGCGCCCGACTTGGTGCGGCGCACCACCTCGATGTTGGCGTTCCAGGCCGCGCCCAGGTACTCGCCGCTCACGTAGGGCGAGGCGCGCCGGGCCACGCTGAAGAGGCTGCCGTTGTAGCCGGCGAAGATCGAGTCGCCGTACGCCACCACGCGGTACTTGGTCGTCGCGCCCGTACGGTTGATCGTCCAGCTGGTGTTCTGGTTGATGGTGCTGGCGGCCGCGGAGCCGCTCACCACCGTGGCTACGAGAGCGCACGCCGCGGTCACACCGCGAAGATTGAAACGAAAGGACATGGACTGCCTCCTTGGACTCCCGGGGGATTGGGAGGCGCGCAGGGTACAAACAGCCCACCGCGCATTTCCAGGAAAAACCCAGATATCTCCGATAAACAGTAAGCAACGCACTGCGCCAACTAATAGCTTAGCCTGTGCGAGCTACGCGGTGCGTCAGCCCAGCAGTCCCTGCAGAGCGCTCACCCGCTGCGTCTTCACGTTGAGCACCTTGCCTGTGCGCTCCAGCACACCCTCTCCCACGATGAAGAGGGCGCCGTGAATGTCGCGTCGGCAACGTTCATACACGTCCGGGGGCACCACCAGGTTGGCGATCCCCGTCTCGTCCTCCAGGGAGATGAAGCACATGCCCTTGGCGGTGGGAGGCCGCTGGCGGGTGATGAGCATGCCGCCCACGGCCACGCGCCGCCCCGAGGCCACCCGCTGGAGCCCCTCGGCGGACACCGCGCCCAGCTTGCGCAGGGCCGGCCGCAGCAGCTCCAGCGGGTGCTTCTCCAGCGAGAGCCCCACCGTCTCGAAGTCCGCCTCCACCCGCTCGGCCACGCTCATGGGCGGCAGCTCCACCTGGGTGCCATCCATGGGCAGCCCGAAGAACAGATCGTCCTCGTCCAGCGGGCCCAGTGCCTGGATCTCCCACAGCGCCTGCCGCCGCGAGCCGCACAGCGAGGCCAGCGCTCCAGCCAGCGCCAGGCGCGTGAGCTCGTGCCGCGCCACCCGGGCCCGCCGCGCCAGCTCGCCCACGCTCGCGTAGCCCTGCCCGCGCGCCGCCGCCACGCGCCGCCCGGCCGACTCGTTCAGCCCGCGCACCATGCGCAGCCCCAGCCGCAGCACCCCACCCTCCTCCAGCGTGCAGTCCCAGTCCGAGTGGCGCGCATCCACCGGCCGCACCTCCACCCCGTGCCGCTTCGCGTCCGCCACCAGCGTGTGCGGCGCGTAGAAGCCCATGGGCTGCGAGTTGAGCAGCGCGGCGCAGAAGGCCTGCGGGTAGTGGTACTTGAGCCAGGAGGACGCGTAGGCGATCAGCGCGAAGGACGCCGAGTGGGACTCGGGGAAGCCGTAGTGGGCGAAGCCTCGGAACTGCTCGAAGAGCTGGGACATGTACTCCTGCGTGTAGCCCCGCTTCATGCCGCCCTCCACGAAGCGCACCCGGTAGGGCTCCAGCAGCTGCTCGGCGCGCTTGTGCCCCAGCGCTCGCCGCAGGCCGTCCGCCTCGCCCGCCGTGAAGCCGCCCGCCACCATGGCCAGCTTCATCGCCTGCTCCTGGAAGAGCGGCACGCCCAGCGTCTTCTCGAGGATGGCACGCACCTCGGGCGTGGGGTACGTGGGCTCCTCCTTCCCATCCCGCCGGCGCAGATACGGGTGCACCATGTTGCCGATGATCGGCCCGGGGCGGATGAGGGCGATCTCGATCACCAGATCGTAAAAGGTGCGCGGCTTGAGCCTCGGCAGCATGCTCATCTGCGCCCTGCTCTCGATCTGGAACACGCCCACCGAGTCCGCGTCGCACAGCATGTCGTAGACCTTCGGATCCTCCGGCGGGATCGTCGCCAGTGATAGCTCCCGGCCGAAGTGCTCGCGGATGTACTTCAGGCACTTGGCCACCGCGGTGAGCATGCCCAGGGCCAGCAGGTCGACTTTGAGCACCCCCAGGGCATTGATGTCGTCCTTCTCCCACTGGATGACGGTGCGGCCCTTCATCGCCGCGTTCTCCACCGGGATCAGATCCACCAGCGGCTCGCGGGTGATGACGAAGCCGCCCACGTGGATGGAGAGGTGGCGCGGGAAGCCCTCGATCTCCTGCGCCAGCGTGATCGTCTGCCCCACCCGGCGATCGAAGGCGGACAGCCCCGCCTCGGCCAGCACCTCCGGGGTGACATCGAAGCCGTAGGCCGCCGACACCTTGGAGAGCCGATCGACCTGATCCATCGACAGCCCGAGCCCCTTGCCCACCTCGCGCAGCGCCAGCCGCCCCCGGTAGCAGATCACCTCGCAGACCATGCCCGCGCGGTGCCGGCCGTGCTTCTCGTAGACGTACTGGAGCACCTCCTCGCGGCGCTCGTGCTCGAAGTCCACGTCGATGTCGGGCGGCTCCTTGCGCTCCATGCTCAGGAAGCGCTCGAAGAGCAGCCCCATGCGCACCGGATCGATGGCGGTGATCTGCAGCGCGTAGCAGACCGCTGAGTTCGCCGCGCTCCCACGCCCCTGGCAGAGGATGCCCCGCCCCCGTGCGAAGTGGACAATGTCCCAGAGCGCCAGGAAGTAGCCAGGGAAGTCCAGCGCCTCGATGAGCCGCAGCTCGTGATCGATCTGCTTGCGGACCTCGGG
>Ga0190275_10002556_pt1 | contig 13057 bp, 13 predicted proteins | sample Popmic550T_FD_133745 | JGI IMG/M metagenome (GOLD analysis project Ga0190275, IMG submission 133745) | Populus adjacent soil microbial communities from riparian zone of Yellowstone River, Montana, USA - 550 T | ecosystem: Environmental > Terrestrial > Soil > Riparian zone > Trees stand | place... | reverse complement strand
GGCATCCTGCTGTTCTACGTGCTCGCCTGCGACACCCTCATTCTCTACCGCTTCCGTCTTGTGTTCGCGCCAAAGGTTGCTCATGGGGTTCGTTGAAGCCGTCCTGCTCGCGGTCATCGCCGCCTCGACGCCGCTGCTGCTGGCGGCCTCGGGCGAACTGATTGTCGAGCGCGCCGGCGTATTGAACCTCGGCGTCGAGGGCATGATGATCGTGGGCGCTGCCTGCGGCTTTGCCGGCGCTTACCACACCGGCTCGATCGCTTTCGGTGCGTTGTGCGGGATTCTCGGCGGCATGGCGCTCTCGGCGGTGTTCGCCGCGCTGACGTTGGGGCTTGCCGCCAATCAGGTCGCGTCCGGTCTGGCGCTCACGATCCTCGGTGTTGGGCTCTCGGGGCTGATCGGGTCAGGCTACGTTGGGCAGAAAATCGACGGCGCGGCGCATCTCTACATTCCCTACATCACGGACATTCCATTGATCGGGCGCGTGATCTTCGGCGAGAACGCCTTCGTCTACTTCTCGGTCGCACTGATCATCGGCCTTTGGTACTTCCTCTACCGCACCAAGCAGGGTCTGGTGCTGCGCGCGGTCGGCGACAACCACGCCTCGGCCCATGCGCTTGGCTATCCGGTGCTGAAAATCCGCGCACTTGCTGTTCTGTTCGGCGGCGCCTGCGCGGGACTGGGCGGCGCCTATCTGCCGCTCGCCTATACGCCCTTCTGGATATCGGGGATGACGGCCGGGCGCGGCTGGATCGCGCTCGCGCTCGTCGTGTTCGCATCGTGGCTGCCGTTCCGCCTCATGATCGGCGCCTATCTGTTCGGTGGAATCACGATCTTGCAGCTTCACGCGCAGGCCGTGGGCATGGGCATTCCGTCGCAGCTGATGTCCGCGCTGCCGTATCTGGCGACCATCTTGGTCCTGGTCGCCATCTCGTGGTGGAGAGGGCGGGCGGGCAGCCCAGCGCCGGCCTCGCTCGGACTTGCATTCGTACCCGACCGCTGAGCATTCTAAAGGCCGAGCGGGGCATGCGGGCGCCGCGGCCGGAACCAGCTTCCCGCACGACATCCGGAGACAGTCATGAAAAAATTGGTGGTAGCCGCGGCGGCCTTCGGGCTCGCACTCGGCGCAGCAATCAGCGCGAGCGCGCAGGAGAAACTCAAGGTCGGCTTCATCTATGTTGGCCCGATCGGCGACATGGGCTGGTCGTACCAGCACGAGGTCGGCCGCCGCGCGATCGAGGAAGCCTACAAGGGCAAGATCGACACGACCTATCTCGAAAACGTCAACGAAGGTCCGGATGCCGAACGCTCGATCGAGCAGCTCGTGCGCGCCGGCAACAAGCTGATCTACACGACCTCGTTCGGCTTCATGGACGCAACCGCGAAGGTCGCCAAGAAATACCCGAACGTGATGTTCGAGCACGCGACCGGCTACAAGCGCGACAAGAACCTCGCGACCTACTCCGGCCGCTTCTACGAGGGCCGCTACATCCAGGGCCAGATCGCTGCCAAGATGTCGAAGACCGGCACGATCGGCTACATCGGTTCGTTCCCGATTCCGGAGGTGGTATCCGGTATCAACGCCATGATGCTCGGCGCGCAGTCGGTGCGCCCCGACATGAAGGTGAAGATCATCTGGGTGAATAGCTGGTACGATCCGGGCAAGGAAGCAGCCGCCGCCCGCGCGCTTGCCGATCAGGGCGCCGACATTCTCACGCAGCACACGGACTCGGCGGCCGCGATGCAGTTTGCGAACGACCGCGGCATCCTGGCGTTCGGGCAGGACACCGACATGATCAAGTTCGGTCCGAAGGCGCAGCTCACCGCCATCATCAACAACTGGTCGCCCTATTACGTCGAACGCATCAAGCTTGCGCTCGACGGCAAGTGGGCGACGGGCGACGTTTGGGGCGGGCTCAAGACCAACATCGTGCAGATGGCGCCTTACACCAACATGCCGGACGATGTGAAAAAGCTCGCCACCGAAACGCAGGCTGCGATCACCGCCGGCACACTGCATCCATTCAAGTGCCCGGTGGTCAACCAGGACGGCCAGACCGTCGAATGCAAGGGCGGCACGCATCTCGACGACGGGCAGATCCTGAGCATGAACTTCTACATCAAGGGCATCGACGAGAAGCCGCCCGCGAAGTGACGCTGTCGAACCTCATCCTGAGGAGCCACGCGTAGCGTGGCGTCTCGAAGGATGGCCACACGCTCGCCCTCGCCCTCGAGACGCCGGCTTTCAGCCGGCTCCTCAGGGTGAGGGCTCCTTCTTCGTGAAGCCGCAATGGACGTCTTCCTCGGCGAATGGGTGAACCTGTTGCTGCGCTGGTTCCACATGATCGTGGGCATCGGCTGGATCGGCACCTCGTTTTACTTCATGGCGCTCGACTACGGGCTCGACACCAAGGAGCGCAAAAGCGAGGGCGTCTACGGCACCGCGTGGCAGGTGCATGGCGGCGGCTTCTACCACGTCGAGAAATTCACCGTCGCGCCGCCGCAGCTTCCGCCGCACCTGCACTGGTTCAAGTGGGATGCCTACCTCACCTGGGTGAGCGGCTTCGGCCTGCTGATCGTGCAGTATTACCTGCACTCCAAATCCTATCTCATCGATGCATCGGTGATGCCGCTCGAGCCATGGCAGGCGATCGCGATCTCGGTCGCATCGCTGCTCGCAGGCTGGGTGATCTACGAGGTGCTGTGCCGCTCGCCGATCGGGCGGAATACTGTGCTGCTCGCCCTCTGCGTCTTCGCGCTGATCCTGATCGCCTCGGTGCTCTACACCAAGGTGTATTCCCCGCGCGGCGCATTCCTGCATGTCGGCGTATTCGTCGGCACGATCATGGCCTTCAACGTGTTCATGATCATCATTCCGAACCAGCGCAAGATGATCGCGCAGATGATTGCGGGGGAGACCCCGGATCCGCGCTACGGCGAGATCGGCAAGCAGCGCTCGACCCACAACAACTACCTGACGCTGCCGGTGCTGGTGATGATGGTGTCGCCGCACTATCCGTTCCTGTCGACACATCCGCAGGCCTGGCTCGTCGTCGCGCTGATCATCATTGCGGGTGCGCTGATCCGGCATTTCTTCAACCGCGTTGATGCCGGCGACGAACTCGGCAAGTTCGACTGGACGCTGCCGCTGGCAGTATTGGCGCTGATCTGCGCGATCTGGCTCACCGCGCCGCGCACGGCGGTCGTCAGTGGCGCGGCGGTCAGCGATATGGAAGTGCTGACGATTACCGTGAAGCATTGCGCGATGTGCCACGCCGCCAAGCCGACCCATGAGAGCTTCAAGGAAGCGCCGAAGAGCGTCGTGCTGGAAACAACCGAGCAATTGCGCAAGCATGCCGCGCTGATCATGACGCAGACCGTCCAGAACAAGGCGATGCCGCTCGGCAATCAGACCAACATGACCGAGGAAGAACGTCAGAAGCTCGGCGCCTGGCTCGCGGCGCAGCGCTGACACTGCGGCACGGTTACGCGGCCGCATTTCTCCTTATGAAATCAACACATGGTGTGCCGGGCGGGCGAGCGCCCAGGTTCGAATTATGCTAATTTCAATCTCAAGCCGGACCTGAAAACTGGCGACAACAGTCCGGCTCAGGGAGGCTATCCATGAGTGGTACGCTGAGCGACGAAGAACTTGCTGAACTCATTCCGTCCGAACAGTTGAGTCTCCACACGCCGATCCCGACGCGGATCGTGTCGAGCGACGAATTTTATCCCGACCCGCAGAACGAAAAGCAGAAGGAGGTCGAGAACCGGCTCCTGGCGATGGCCGACGAGTTGGGTGGCAAACAGGGCCTCGATCGCCGCCGCTTCTTCCAGACCGCGGCCGGCATGGCGGCGTCGTTCGTGGCGATGAACGAGGTCTACGGTGACCTGTTCTCGGTCAGCAAGGCAGAAGCCGCGACCCCCGCGATGGCCCAGGAGCGCGCGAGCGCTCTCAAGGACCAGTTCATCATGGACATGCACACGCACTTTCTGCGTGACGACACGCGCATCATGAACTTCGTCAATCAACGCAACGCGGTCGGCAAAGCTGGCTGGAACAAGACACTGGCGGACAAGGAACAGGCGATCGAGGACCTGAAGTTCTCGAACTATGTGAAAGAGATGTTCCTCGACAGCGACACCAAGATTGCCCTGATTTCGTCAGCGCCGTCCGAGATCGAACAGGACTGGTTCCTGACCAACGAGCAGATGCGGGATGCACGCGAGAAGGTTAACAAGGAATCCAATTCTCGCCGCCTCATGTCGCATATCATCTTTACGCCCGGCCGGCCCGGATGGCTCGAAAGCATGGAAGCGGGCCTCGAACTCAAGCCCGAGTCCGTAAAGGGCTACACGATCGGCGACAACACGCACAAGAATCTCAGCAAATATCCTTGGCGGATGGACGACGAGAAGCTCACCTACAAGGCCTACGAGCTGTGCGTGAAGCACGGCATCAAGAACGTCTGCGTGCACAAGGGACTGTTTGCTCCCTCGGTCGAGAAACAGTTCCCGCATCTGCGCGGCTTCGCCGACGTCGCCGATATCGGCAAGGCGGCCAAGGATTGGCCGCAACTCAACTTCATCGTCTATCACTCGGCCTATCGCCACGTCGGCGGTGACCCGAAGGTCGCGCTTGCCGAATTCGAGAGGACGGGCCGCATCTCGTGGACGTCCGATCTCGCCGATATCCCGGCGGAGTATGGCGTTAGCAACGTCTACGGGGACGTCGGCCAGTTGTTCGCCACCACGCTGGTGTCGCAGCCGCGCCTGTGTGCCGCGCTCATGGGTATCTTGGTCAAGGGGCTCGGAGCCGATCACGTGAACTGGGGTACGGATGCGGTGTGGACCGGCTCGCCGCAATGGCAGATCGAGGGTCTGCGCCGGCTCGAGATCCCCGAGGACATGCAGAAGAAGCATGGCTTTGCGCCGCTCGGCCAGGCGCCCGACAGCCCGGTGAAGCAGCAGATCTTCGGGCTCAACAACGCGAAGCTCTACAACATCCAGCCGAAGCGGGCGATGCTCGAACTCAAGAACGACCGCATCACCGCCTGGAAGAACGAGTACGAGAAGGAAGGACCGACCCCGACCCACATGCGCTACGGGTACGTCGCGGGTCCCCTCGACCACTCGATGTTCGCCTAAGCCTTTCGAGTTGCAGGCGGCCGCCGGCGTGCAAGCTCCGGCGGCCGCAGCTTTTCGCGAAGCTGGACTGCGTGGGATCGGCACCACGGGCATTGATTGCGCGCCCGCGCGGCCTTATCTCCTCGGCATGGGCGAGCACTCCCTGAAAACAGACCTCTGGAACGGCTTGCGCGGCAAATGTCCGGCCTGCGGCAAGGGACACATGTTCCGTGCTTTCCTGAAGGTCGCCGACCGTTGCGATGCGTGCGGCGAGGAGCTGCATCACCACCGTGCGGACGACTTCCCCGCCTATCTGGTGATCGTGATCGTCGGCCATCTTGTGGTGCCGCTGATCCTCAATGTCGAGTTGGTCTACCAGCCAGCCTACTGGGTGCATGCGCTGCTGTGGCTGCCGCTGACCCTGACGCTCGCGCTGCTGCTGATCCAGCCTGTGAAAGGCGCGGTTGTCGCCTTGCAATGGCACAACGGGATGCACGGCTTCGAGGAAGCCAAGAAGCTGCGGGATTCCGCGGTATCTGGCTGACTGGCCCGGGCAGGAACTGCCTGATAAGCAGCCGCGATGGCTGCTCTCTCCCCAAGCGAAATCGATGCACTCGGCACGCGCGCCGAGGCCATGGTCAATGCACTCGGCACCATCTCGGCCGAGCCGGACCGGCTGGTCCGGCTGTTTCTCACCCCCGAGCACCGGCGCGCCGCGGATCGCGTCGCCGCGTGGATGCGCGAGGCGGGGCTTGAAGTCTCCGAGGATGCGCTCGGGACCGTACGCGGGCGGCTCGACGGTCCGAAGCGGCTGCTGATCGGCTCGCACATCGATACGGTGATCGACGCGGGCAAGTATGACGGCCCGTTCGGGGTGATCGCGGGAATCCTCGCGGCGGACCATTTCATCCGCTCCGGCAAGCGGCTTCCGTTCGGCATCGATGTGCTGGCCTTTGGCGACGAGGAGGGCTCGCGCTTTCCGGCGACGCTGTCCTCGTCTGCCGCGTGCGCGGGCCTGTCTCGCACCGAGACGCTGAAGCTTGCGGACCGGGACGGCGTGACACTCGCCGACGCGATCAAGGCCTACGGCAAATCACCTGACGACATTTCGAAAGCGGCTTATCGGGCAGGCGAGGCGGCAGCGTATGTCGAGGTGCATATCGAGCAGGGACCGGTGCTCGAGACGCGCAACCAGCCGCTTGGTGTGGTCACCGCGATCATCGGACAGACCTATCTCAATATCGAGTTTCTCGGCGAGGCCGGCCATGCCGGGACCGTGCCGATGATGCTGCGCCGCGATGCGCTCGCCGGCGCCGCGGAAGCCATGCTGCTCGGTGAGCAGCTTGCCCGCGAGACCAAGGGCGAAGTGGTCGCCACCGTTGGCCGCATGACCGTCGCGCCGGGTGCGAGCAATGTGATCCCCGGCAACGTGGTCCTTATCTTCGACATCCGCTCCGGCTCGGAAGCAGCACGCATGAGGCTTGCCGAAGCGCTCAAATCCGGCGCCCGCGAGATCGCCGAGCGCCGCCATCTCGGCCTCACCGTCACATCGACCCGTGAGGTCGCGACCACGCCGTGCCACCCAGCGATCCAGGACGGCTTCGCCGAGGCTATCCGCGCGCTCGGCGCCGAGCCGTTGCGGCTCGGCTCAGGTGCCGGTCACGACGGGCAGGCGATGGCGAAGCTCTGCCCGATCGGCATGCTGTTCGTGCGCTGCGGCGGCGGCATCAGCCACAATCCGATGGAGTTTGCGAGCCCGCGCGATCTCGGGCTCGCAGTCGCGGCGCTGATCGGGTTTATCGAGCGGTTCGAGCCGGGCGCGCTTTAACCCAAAGCTGCGAGCCAGCGCTCGACGCGCGCGCGATTGACGCCGAAGTCCTTGCGGCCGATGAGGCTGCGCGAGTAGATCGCGAGCGTGGATTGTTTGTCGCCCGCCGGCAGGACCTGGACGTCGATCGTGTCAGGATAGCGCATCAGCAGCGAATGCTGCAGAAACCGCGCCGCCAGCGGGTTCGGCACACCGGAAATCTCTAGCGTCCGGGCTTCAGCCAGTGCGGCCGCCTTGAGGCGTGCGAGCAGCTCTTCCGGAGACGCGGCGTAGACCCTCGGCTCGTGATCGACCTTTGCGTTCGGGCAGTGTCCGGGCGGAGCGACCAGCGCATCGTTCGGCGTGCGGTGCCGCCGAAGCGTCGCCCAATCGACCGGCCCGATGTCGAGCGGCGCGCCCGTCAGCTTGGCGAGGCCGTAGTAGAGGCCGTAACCGCGGCGCGTCTCGAAAATACTCAAAAGCCGACTGCCGCACCGTATAGATCGTATTCGTCGGCGTGCTCGATCTTCACCGTCGCGATCTCGCCCACGCGGAGCGGACGGCGGCTTGCTACGTACACCGCACCGTCGATCTCGGGCGCGTCGCCCTTGCTGCGGCCCTTGGCAACAGTCGGGCCGACTTCATCGATGATGACCTGCTGGCGCGTACCAACCTTGGCCTTCAGCCGCTTCGCCGAAATCGCCTGCTGGCGCTGCATGAAGCGATGCCAGCGCTCCTCTTTCACCTCGTCCGGCACAGCGGCTGCGAGATCGTTCGCCACAGCGCCCGCGACCGGCTCGTATTTGAAGCAGCCGACGCGATCGAGTTGCGCCTCACCGAGCCAGTCGAGCAGCAGCTCGAAATCCGCATCGGCCTCGCCCGGAAAGCCAACAATGAATGTGGAGCGGATCGTCAGTGACGGACAGATTTCGCGCCAGCGCGTGATGCGCTCAATGGTCTTCGCCTGTGCGGCGGGACGCTTCATGCGCTTGAGCACGTCGGGGGACGCATGCTGGAACGGGATGTCCAGATAGGGCAGCACCTTGCCGTCCGCCATCAGCGGAATCACGTCGTCGACGTGCGGGTAGGGGTAGACGTAGTGCAGCCGGACCCACGTGCCCAATTCACCAAGCTCGCGTGACAGGTCGAGGAATTTGGCGCGCACCTCACGGCCGTTGAATTTGCTCGCCGCGTACTTGATATCGACGCCGTAGGCCGAGGTGTCCTGCGAGATGACCAGCAGTTCCTTCACGCCCGCCTTTACCAGCCGCTCGGCCTCGCGCAGCACATCGGCGGCGGGGCGCGACACGAGATCGCCGCGCAGCTTCGGGATGATGCAGAACGAGCAGCGGTTGTTGCAGCCTTCGGAAATCTTGACGTACGCGTAGTGGCGCGGCGTGAGCTTGATGCCTTCGGGCGGGACCAGATCGACGAACGGATCGTGCGCCGGGGGCGCGGCGCGGTGCACCGCCTCGACCACGCTCTCGTATTGCTGCGGGCCAGTGACCGCGAACACGTTGGGGAATTTATCAGTGATCTTCTCCGGCTCCGCCCCCATGCAGCCGGTGACGACGACCTTGCCGTTCTCGGCCATCGCGGAGCCAATGGCTTCGAGCGACTCCGCCTGCGCGCTGTCGAGAAAGCCGCAGGTGTTGACGATCACGAGATCGGCGCCCGCGTGCTCGCGCGAGATTTCGTAACCCTCCGAGCGCAAGGTCGTGAGGATGCGCTCGCTGTCCACCAGCGCCTTCGGGCATCCGAGCGAGACGTAGGAAATGCGCGCCATTACGCCGTCCGCGCCGGTGTACCGGGTTCGCCGAGGTCCCAGTAGATGCCCGCCATGATGGCGAACGCCTCGCGCGCGAGCGCGGTCGGAAAGTGCTCGTTCGGCGCATGCTGCGAACAGCCGGGATAGGAATGCGGCACCCAGATGGTCGGCATGCCGAGCCCGTCGCTGAAGATATCGTTCGGCAGCGAGCCGCCGACATTCGGCAGCACGGCGGGCTTGGTGTTCGTGGTCTTTGCGATCGAGGTCGCGGCCCAGCGCGCCCAGGGGTGCTCGGGATCGAGCCGCGTCGCCATCATCACATCATCGCGCGCCTGCGCGATCTGCACCATCGGGAAGCCGTGGCGGTCGAGGTGACGGCGCAACGCGGGGAGGAAGTCGTCCGGATTGGTGCCGACCACGAAGCGGATCTGTCCGCGCGCCCAGGCACGCGGCGGCACCGCGTTGACCGGACTGGCGGGCACGCCCGACTCCATCGCCAGAATCTCGAACGTGCACCAGGCGAAAACCTTCTCGGCGAGCGTCAGCCCGGGCTCCGCCCAGTTGGGGTCGATCTCCGGGTCGCCGGGACCGGACTTCACCTCGCAGTCGGCGAGCGCGCGCCTCACCGACGCCGGAATTTCCTTCGGCACCCATTCGGGAATGCGGATCTGGCCTGTCGGCCCGGTGATGGTCGAGAGCGCGTGCACAAGCTGGATCGCAGGACTTGAGAGCAAGCCGCCCCAGTTGCCGGAGTGATGCCCGCCCTCGCGCGCGTCAATCCAGAGGTCGATCGGGAATGCGCCGCGCGTCCCGAGTGAAATCGTCGGCCGGTCGGCGGTGAGACGCGGACCGTCCGAACCGACCAGCGCATCGGCCGCGAGCAGATCCTTGTGCTCGGCACACAGCTCGCGCAGCCCCGGCGAGCCGGTTTCCTCGCCCATTTCGATCAGCCATTTGGCATTGAAACCGAGCTTGCCGCGCTCGGCCAGCACCGCCGCCTGCGCGGCAATATTGATGGTGTGCTGGCCTTTGTTGTCGACCACCCCGCGCCCGTAGTACCGGCCGTCCTTCTCGGTCAGCGTCCAGGGCGAAAGGCCCGCGTGCCAGCCCGCATCGAGCCCGCGGATGACGTCGCCGTGGCCGTAGCCGAGCACGGTCGGCAGGGCAGGGTCTTCGATGCGTTCGGCATAGAGGAACGGCCCCTTGGCGCGCGCCTGTGTGAGGGTTCGGCAGGTGAAGCCGAGCTTCTCCAGTGCAGGCTGGATTTCACTTTCAAGATAGCGCGCAAGGTCCAGGGCGCGCTCGGGATTCTGGCTCTCGGTCGGGATCGCGACGCGGCGCGCAAGATCAGCCTTGAACGCGCCGGAATCGAAATAGGTCTGGGCGCGTGAAATGGCGGCGGCACGGGTCATCAGGTTCTCGCTTATTGTTTCTTGGTTTCGCGGGCTGCTGAAGCCGCGAGTCCGAGGCGATCCGCGATATCGAAAAGTCGCCTGTGGCGCGTCCAAAACGATGTGCCGGCTGTCAGGCGCACCGCCGCCAAAAGATGAGCATCGATATAACCTATTCCAGTGCCGGACAATGCGTGCAGGTCGATGAACTGCAATACCTCCCGATCGTTGGCGATCATGACTTGCGGCAATTTCGAAAGGGCGCGGATTATGACATCGCGCTGACGGATATAACCCAGGGCTAGCTCGCCGGTTACAAACGGATGCACGAGCACCTCGCCGCGACCGAGCAAACCCGCCAGAAGACTATCGCCACCGCGCAGATGATCGACCCAAATTGACGTGTCGACTAGAATCACACCGGCTCGAACCGTCGCCTCGGCGGGGCCCTCAACTGGGGCTCGCTACCACCGAGACGCGCGAGCCGACGCGCGCTCTCGCGCTCGATCAGCGCCTTCAATGCTTCACGCACCAGCGCGGACTTTTCCTCTAAGCCAGTAAGACTCTGAGCCTCGGTCAACAACTCGTCATCGAGTGCGAGAGTCGTGCGCATTCAGAAACACTCCAATCGAGGCACGAAATATATCATCGAATGATGGCGATTTCAATGCTGCAACTGCACGCGAATCGTCGACTCAGTTCACCACCACAACCCTGTCGTTCAGCGAAACGCGCTCGAACAGATCGGCGATGTCCTGCTCCCAGGTCAGGAAGCAGCCGGCGCGCACCACTTGCCCGACGGTCTTCGGGTCGGCCGCTTCATGCACGGCCCGCCCCTGATCGAAGTAGAGCGCGGGCGGGCTGAAGTGCTGAGCCGGCATGACGGGGGCCGCAGGCGCCCGTCCCGTGGCGCTGTCGGCCGGGCGGGGGACTTTCTCGGTCACGTGGAACAGTCCCGCGACCTTGTCGCATGCGGGGCCGACACCGATCGTGTAACGGATGGCGACCTGATTGGGCTGCACCACGTAGAGAAATTTCTGACTGAGCGAAACCGCGATCGTGTTGGGCGGGTGCGTGGTCCGATAGAAGACGCGCTGGCGCCGCAGGACGTAGGACGGTTGCGCGGCTTCTTGTGTTGACGCAACGGCCGTCGGAGCGGGCGCTGGCCTACTCTGCGCCGGAGGAGCGGCCGGTCGGTCAGCCGCCGCAGGGCGCTGCCTCGGCTGGAAAAAGTACAAGCTGACAGCGGCAGCGATGACTACAAGAAAAACACCCGCAGCCATGACCGCGCCCCACCGGCGCAGCACCGAAGCGGAATGGTCTGCGCGTTCCGCGCCGGGCATCTGTTGCGGCTCGTCCGGATTCTGCGCTGGCGGATTTTCCGGCGGCGCCGCGTGTGGCTCCTCCCGGCCCTGTTTGGCGCCCGGCTCTTCTCGCACCGCGCGCTGAACGCGCGTCGGCTCTTGGCGATCGTTGGCAAACTCGCGCTCGATCCGCGCGACAGCATGGTCGAGCGATTGGAGATGCTCGTCCAGCTGCTTATCGGCAATGTCCGCGCTGCGCAGTTGATGCACCAGCGCCTGCCGCGCCCGTTCGTAGACATTGTAGCGCGCAGCCTCGCTCGGCTGATCGAGACGATCGATCGCCTTGCGGAGCAGGGGGTAGTAGTCAGCCATCGCTTGCTCGCACGTTTCAGCGGATCGGCGGGGCATAGAGAATGCCGCCGCTGGTCCAGAGCTGATTGATACCGCGCGGAATCCCGAGCTTCGACTTAACTCCGATATTGCGGTCATATACTTCCGCGTAGTTCCCGACACGGCGGATGATGCGGGCGGCCCAGTCCCGCGTCAGCCCCATCTGCTCGCCAAAATTCCCCTCCGCACCCACAAGCCGCTTGATTTCCGGCTTCGGCGAGCTCAGCGCGGCGTCGATGGTCTCCGAGCTGACGCCCAGCTCTTCGGCATGGAGCATCGCGAAATTCACCCACTTCACGATGTTGAACCACTGAACATCGTCCTGGCGCACGGCTGGCCCGAGCGGCTCCTTGGAGATGATCTCCGGCAAGATATCGTGATCGTCCGGCCGAGGCGTTTTGAGCCGCTCGCCATGCAGCTGCGAGGCGTCGGTCGTGAGCACATCGCAGCGCCCCGCGATGTACCCCGCCAGCGCCTCGTCGGCTGTTGCGGCCGGAACCGCCTCGTACCGCATCCCGTTCGCGGCAAAATAGTCGCGCAGATTGAGCTCGGTCGTCGTGCTGCTCTGGACGCAAATCTTCGCGCCCGTCAGCTCGAGCGCGCTGGTGACTTTGCGCGCGTGACGCACCAGAAAGCCCTGACCGTCGTAGAAGTTCACGCCGGCAAAGAGCAGCCCGAGCTCCGTTTCGCGCGCCATGGTCCAGGTCGAATTGCGCGACAGAACGTCGATGCTCTTCGACTGAAGCGCCTGAAACCGATCTTCGGCGGAGAGGGGAACAAACGCGACCTTGCCCGGATCGTCAAAGATCGCGGCCGCAAGCGCGCGGCAGAAGTCCGCGTCGATGCCGGTCCACATCTTGTCTGCGGATTGCGCCGAAAAGCCGAGCACGCCCTGGCTGACGCCGCATACGAGTTCGCCGCGTTCTTTTACGGTTTTCAGTGTCTGGGATCGCGCGCTGTCGCCCAGCGACACAGCGCAACCCATTGCAAAGATCAAGGTGAGCGTCCGCAGCACCACACGAGCCGCAACAAGCCCCATCAAGTCCTCCCACACCCAAGCCGGGTACCCACTATGCTTGATGGCAAGCAGGACCGGTCGGCAACTATACCTTCGATGCCTGTAATGGCCGAACGGATGGGGAGCGGCAAAAAAATAAGCCGCCGGAGGAGATCGGCGGCTTATTGGCTTTCCGGCGGGGGGATGGGGTGCGGTGCGAGCCGGATCGCCTTTGGATCGGATGGGGTCAGTGGGGACTGATCCGATCGCGGC
>Ga0190275_10002555_pt1 | contig 13069 bp, 9 predicted proteins | sample Popmic550T_FD_133745 | JGI IMG/M metagenome (GOLD analysis project Ga0190275, IMG submission 133745) | Populus adjacent soil microbial communities from riparian zone of Yellowstone River, Montana, USA - 550 T | ecosystem: Environmental > Terrestrial > Soil > Riparian zone > Trees stand | place... | reverse complement strand
GGCAGCTCGGCGAAGCCGGCCAGCAGCTCGGTGAGCCGGTCACCGGCCCAGCGCAGAACGTCTGCGGCTTCCAGCTCCGGGGGCATCGTCTCGACCTGGTCGGGCACCCCGGTCATCACCCGGGCGAAGGCCTGCTCCGCTGCGGCCAGCACGGACTGCTCGAGGTCGTCGGCGCTCGCGTCGAGGGCCGGCGCTAAGTTCTCGGTCACGAGCGAGAGCTCGCGGAGCCGAGTCCGTACCAGCTGCCGGAAATGGCGTCGGTCAAGGACCGAGCCAGCACCGTGTTCGCGGCCTCCAGCCCGCTGATCACCGCAGCCTCGATGCAGCCGGCGTCCAGCCCGCACCGGGTCCAGTCGCCGGCCAGGACGAGATTCTGGTAGCCGGACTCGTCCACCCGGAGCCGGAAGCGCCGGCTGCCCGGCAACGACTGCACGTAACGTTGCGAGCCGGCCACGTTGGCCCGTACGTACTGGCCGGCGAGGCGGGTGACGCCACCGCCGCGCGTCCCCTGCCCGTCGCAGAGCAGGTCCCAGTCGAAGCCATCGCGGCCGCGCGCCGCCGGCCAGAAGTGCTCCGCTTGCTGATCGAGGAAGGCGGCCGCGTTCGTCGCGACGACGGTGTCCGGCTCGGCGGTTGGATCGTCGATCCGCAGCGATCCGCAGAAGTAGCCCAAGGTCTCGGGTCGGTCCGCCGCGGGCCAGTCCTCGCGGTCCAGCAGATGGCTCATCGATGCGTACGTGTCGAACGGCGGCAGGTAGCCGCTCACCGTCGAGGCAGGAAAGTCCCAGCCCAGCTGGGATTCCGGCGGACGCAACCACAGCTGCAGGGACTGGGTGGCCACCGTCGCGAGGTTGTCGATCATGTCGCGCCAGCGGTGGGAGTCGGCCACCAGCTCGGCGCAGGGCTCGGCCAGCGAGCCGAGCGAGGCAGCCAGGATGACGGTGTCGAAGTCGTCGCCGGCGCGCAGCTCGATCGACTCCGGGCTTGGATCCGCCTCGTCCTGGTCCGGTGGCGCGCCGAAGCAGGGCAGGCCGCCGACCATGATCAACGGCTGGTACGCCGACGACGCCCTCGTCCGGGTGAGCTCGAGTGCGGCGATCCGGTCATGATCATCGGCCAGCCGCAGCCGATCCAGCCGGTGGAAGAAGGCGAACCGCACGCCGCGGGCCGACAGCGCCTGGTAGAGCGGGGCGAACACCACATCGCCCATCCCGGCGCGCAGGTGCCAGAACAGCGAGCCGTGGTAGTCGAAGAAGAACTTGCCGGCGAGGAACAGGCCGAGTCCGGCGCAGAACCGGGGGCGGCTCCGGTCACCGTCGACGTAGGCGAACACCAGGTCGTACATGCCGCGCACCAGCGCCGAGTCCAGCGTCGTGGGGCGGGCGCCGTGCCGTTGCAGCCAGGCCCGGAAGTCCAGGTCGTCGATCGCGCCGAAGCCGGCCGGGTGGGTGAGCAGCCGGTCCGACACGATGCCGAGACAGCAGCTGACGACCAGGTCGGCGAGCTCGCCGAGTCGGCGCAGGCTCGGATCACCCCGGGTCACCACGACCTCCAGATCGACACGGATCCGGTCCAGCTGCTCGGCCAGGACGTCCAGCGAGCCAGCCGGTACGGATCTGCCGAGCAGCCGGATCCCTTCCACCGCGGCGATCACGGCGGCGAACTGGGCCTGCTGCAGCAGCCCGCCGAGATCGCGCTCTCCGCCCGGACGAACCCCTGGCCGAGCAACCGGAGGCTGCGGCGACCCACTCAGTACCACGGCAGCAACCTGATCACGGGTCCGAGCCCCATCCGCATCGGCGGCGCGCATCTCGAGCAGCGAGGTCGAGAAGTCGGCCAGCAGCCCGACGGCACGGCGCAGGAACTCGGACACCGAGGCCGTTCCGCCGCTGTGCCCCTCGTCCCCGGGCTCCCCGGTCGTCGGTCGGAACGTCGCCACCCAGTGCTGCCAGCCGCGCCCGGTCGCCTCCTCCACGCCGACCCGTCCGGCGGGGGCGAAGCCGTCCCGCCAACTCTGGATCGGGCAGTCCGGTGCGGTCCGTGGCCGGTCCAGCTCCTCGTACACCTGCCGGATCAGCCGGAACGCGTTGTCGTAGTAGCCCAGCCAGACGTGCAGCCCGTGCTCTTCGATCCGGCCGTGGACGCCGCGGCTGCTCGCCCCCTTGCCGCCGAGCAGCCCGTCCTGCTCGTACACGGTGATCTCGACCTGGTCCCTGCCGAGCTCACCGCTCAGCCGCCACGCGGCGGCCAGGCCCGCCATGCCGCCGCCGACGATCGCGATCCTGCGGACTCCACGCTCGGCCGCAGGTGCCGTCATGCGGTGGCGTCCAGGGCGGCTCGCGCGCGCATTTCGAACAGCACCGCCCCCTGACGTACGGCGACGGACAGCGCCTCCTCGAGGTCAGCGTCGGCGGCCGCCGGCTGGTCGAGGCGGCGTCTCGCCTCACCCCGGCCGCGCAGCGTCTCGGCGACGTAGAAGCGGGCACCGGTGCTCGAGGCCAGGTCCAGGGCCCGGTCGAAGTAGCCGACCGCCGTCGCGGCGTCGCCGGTGGTCAGGTGGGCGAAACCGACGTTGGCGAACCAGTACGGGGTCCAGGAGTCGATCGCCACGACCTGGTGCCACACCTCGACGGCCTGCACGAGTCCGGGCAGCGAGCCGGCGTCGCCGAGCAGGACGGCGCCGTACAGGCACTGCATCTGCCCGGTCAGACTCCAGACCGCGAAGCCGTGCCGTTCGCCGACCGCCACCAGACGCTGACCGACCTCGGTCCCACCGGCGACATCACCATCGATGTTGCGGGCGACCGCGAGCAGGCAGTCGACGTACTGGGCGCTGAACGGCCCCACCGGGTAGTCGAGCGACCTGGCTCGTTCCAGGCCGTCGGTCGCGGCGCGCTCGGCGGCGGCTCGATCTCCCAGCACCGCCAGGGTCGGCACCAGGTGGGCGAACGCCGCGGCGCGCGGGTCGTTCGGCAGGGTCCACTCGGGCGGCACCTCCAGGTCAGCGGTCCAGCCGTTCTCGACCGCGTCCGTCAGCTGCGCAGCGGCGTCGGGGAAGTCGCCCTGGAAGAAGCCGACCACGCCCTGAGCCATCGAGACCCCCGGGAAGTAGACCCCGGCCGACTCGGTCCGGCGGAGGACGGCCTCGTTGATGGCCTCGGCCTGGGTGAAGTCACCGCGGGCAACGTAGAAGGTCCACATCCGGATCAGGTAGGGCAGCACCTCGGCGTCGCGGACCGACTCCTCGATCAGCTGCAGGCAGCGGGGATAGTCCGAGGCCGTCTCGACGGCTGCATAGCCGCGGGCGGTGACCGCACTGAAGCTGCGCAGCTCACGGACGGCCAGCTCGGTCCGGTCCCGCTCGAGCCCGGCCGGCGTGCCCGCGACCAGCTCCAGCACCCGACCGAGTCGCTCCGCCGCCTCGTCGTGCGCACCGAGGGCCTGGTCGGCCTGGGCGATCTGGACGTGGGCGCCGATCGCGTGCAAGACCCGTCCCGCCTGCTCCAGGTGGTAGGCGGCGGCGACCGTGGTGGCGCGCTGTCCCGCCGTCTCGCCGGTGGCCAGCAGGTCGGCGATGGCGCTGTGCCGCTCGCGGAGCACGGCGTGCCGCTGGGTCTCGTACGCGACCTCACGGATCAGCTCGTGCCGGAACCGCAGCTGCGGTCCGGCGAGCTCCATCAGACCGACGTCGAGCAGGGTACGCAGTCGGTGCTCGAACTCAGGCCCCTCCTCCCCCACCGCGCGCTGTAGCAGGTCCCGGTCGACCTCCCGCCCGATCACGGCGGCGAGCTGTGCGAGCTCCAGATCCACCTCGGGCCGCGACAGCCGGGCCAGCAGCGGGTCGCGCAGCGCGGGCGGGATCTTGTAGGCGCTGAACTGCAGCGAGCGGTGCGGGATGCCGCCGGAGTCGGCCTCCGCCGCGGTCAGCAGCAGCTCCTCCAGAAACAGGGGCACGCCGTCGCTGCGCTCCATCAGCTCGCGGCTGCGTTCGGGGCTCAAGGTGGCGGCACTGGGTGTCTGTCGGACCAGTTCGGCGGTCGCGGTGTCGTCCAGCGGGTCGAGCACGATCCGGCGGACCAGCGTCTCCGGCCACGGCGGCTCGAAACCGTCCCGAGCGGCGATGGTGATCTTGAGGCCGGGAAGGCTGAGCAGCACGGCGAGCAGGTCGAGACTCGACTGGTCGGCCCACTGGACGTCGTCGACGAAGATCATCGTCGGGGTCCGCGAGGCGTGTCCGTGGATCAGCTGGGCCGCGGCGAGCAGGGCCTGGCGGCGGAGCCGGTCCGGCTGGACCTCGCTGGGGGCGGACAGCAGGTCGAGGGGGATGTCGAACACTGCGGCGAGGAAGGGCAGGTCGCCGGCGAGGGCGGGATCGCTGTCCGTGCTGGTCAGCGCGCCGAGCGCCGAGCGCAGCTTGTCCAGGCGAGCCGGGGGCGAGTCGCCATCGTCTATCGCGCAGGCGCTTTCGAGCAGGTTTCGAAACGGGTGCAGGCTGACGTTGCGCTGCATCCGCGAGCAGGAGCAGGTGAGGGGCGTCAGCGACAGCCGGTGGGCCGTCTCCAGCGTGAGTCTCGTCTTGCCCATGCCGCCCGGCCCGATCACGCACACCGCGGAGGCTCCCGACGATGCGGCCTCGGGACTCAACGGCTGCTGGCCGAGCCGCTCCATCGCCGACAGCTCCTCGACCCGGTTGACGAAGGGGCTGACCCGATCCCGCCAGGTGCGACCGCGGGGCGCCGGCAGCGCGCTGCGTACGGTGAACACCTCGATCGGTCGGGACACCCCACGGAGCGGCTGCGGGCCCAAGGACTCCGTCTCGAACCAGGGCCAGACGAGGTCCTGGGTGGTGTCGCTGATCACCACCGTGTCCGGCTCGGCGAGCTGCTGGATCCGGGCGGCCTCGTTGGCCGTGGAGCCGGTCACGCCGTCGGCCACGACGACCAGGTCGGTGTGCACCGAGACGCGGACGTGCAACCGGGAGTCGGGCTGACCGGGGATCCGGAGCCGGCGCACCCGCTCGACCATGCGCAGACCGCAGAGCACTCCGCGGCGGGCATCGTCCTCGTCGACCTGCGGGTAGCCGAACAGCACCAGCATGCCGTCGCCCCGGTGGTCGTCGATGTATCCGTCGAGCTCGGCCACCACCTTCGCGCAGGTGCTCCGGTAGCGCTCGATGATCGCGGTGACCTCTTCGGGATCGCGCTGGTCGGCCAGCTCGGTGGACCCGACTAGGTCGCAGAACAGCAGCGTCATCTGCCGGCGGGTCGCGGCGCCGGCCAGCATCACCGCCGCCTCGGTGTTGCCGGGATCGAGGGCGGTGACAGCGTCCAGCAGCGACCGAGCGGTCTGCCAGTCGCCGGCGTCACGCGCCTCTCGGGCGTCCTCCAGCAGATCGGCGATCCTGCTCTCGAACCGGGAACTAGGCATGCCTACACCTCGCGACCGAGGTGGCGCTCGCAGCCCGATCGTCCCCCACGCCCACCGACTCGCCCCGACCGCTCAGGTCCTGTCGTCGACGACCGGCGGCGGCCCCTCGACGACGACCCGGAGATTGGCCAGTGGCAGCGTGGGCTTGGTCAGGTAGATCAGGCCGTCGTAGGTGCCGGGCACCAGCGGACGAGCACCGGCCGGGGTGATGGTTTCGAGCAGGTACGTCCGTGACCCGGGCACCCGCACCACCTGGAGTCGCTTGGTGAGCGCATCGATCGCGTCCACCGCCTCGCCGCCTCGGGACGGGTTGCCGCTGAGGGTGAGCTCGGCCTTGGCGGGCAGGTCGTCGCGCTGCTGTTTCACCGGGATGTGCACCGGGTCCTGCGCGGTGTAGAGCGTCTCGTCCTGACCGGTGGTGATCTTGTCGAAGAACAAGAAGGCGGTCGGGAGCACCTGGACGAACACCTCACGCTGCGGCGGCTCGACCATCGTCAGCCACAGGTCCTCCAGGGTCTCCTGGGCGACCGACATCGCCCGGGCGGCGTTCGACGCGAGAGTGTCGGCGGTGACCCTGCCGCCCTGGACGCTGCCGGCGACCTCCTTCCAGAAGTCGAAGTTCCGCTTGGCGAGCCGGTCCCAGGTCGCTTGGGCGGTCTCCATGTAGACCCCGACCCGGTTCCAGGCGTCATCGACCCCGCGCCGCTGCTCGCCGGGCTGATCAGGCGTGGTGTTCTCGCTCATGCGTCCCTGTCCTCGTTGCCGTCGCTCTGGGGCTGCGGGTCGGCGGCCGCGGCCCGCTTCCCCAGGCTGTAGGTCTCAGTCTCCACCCACCAGCTGAGGGCAGCCGGGGCGAGGTAGTTGAGCATCTGGCCGAAGTCGGTCCAGCCGTTGGTGCCGCTGTACGGCGTCCGGTCGCTGAACCGCAACAGCTTGCGGGAGGTGATCCGCCAGCGGTTGCCGCCGAGCGGGACCACCCGCATGAAACCCTCGTTCATCACGATCCCACCGGTGCGGGTGTCCCACAGGACCCGGCTGGAGATGCTGCGGCAGAGCGAGAAGCGGATGTCGATCGCTCGGCGCCGGTGGCCGGGAACCGACTCGTACCGCCGGCTCACGTTCAGCACGTTCTCGAACACACCTTGCTGGGCGGTGTCCCGGCCCCACGACATCGCCGCGACTTCGTAGAGCAGGCCCTCGAGGCTGCCGTCCTTGCCGCGGTGGGGCGATCCCGGGCGGAGCTCGACCGGGTCGTCGACGTAACGCGAGGTGGCGATCACGTCGCTGCCGTCGTGCCAGTTGGCCGGGTCGGTGGCGTCGAGCAGGATGTCGTACTTCCCGTGGGCCAGTGTGGTCACCGTCGCGGACGTCCACAGCTGGTCGGTGCTCTGCTGGATGGGTGACGCGACCGGGTAGATGGTCATCGGTGCACGGTCCCGTTTTCCCTTCCGTCGCAGGCGATCGAGAAAGGAGTCGTACGCCGCCGTGGCCGCCAGCTGCTCCACGTACGCGGCGATGCCCAGCCCGACCTCGTCCTCGATGGCGCTGATCCGCTGCCGTGCCCGGTGCCATTCCGCCGGGTCGGACCGGGTCTGCTTCATCTGCTCGAGGAACTCCTCGGGCGACTGGTCGAACAGCAGCCTGATGACACGGGCGAAGCCGGCGTTGTCCAGTACGGTCTCGTCGGCGGCAGCCTTCATCAACGCTCCGAACAGGTCCGGGTCGTCGTGATGACAGGCGCGGAGGCATGCGGCGAGCAGGCTCGCGCCCTTCCGGTAGTCGGCACGGGACTCGTCGAGCGCAGCCTGCTGCTCCAGGTCGAGATACTTCGTGATCTCCGGTGGGTAGCGCGACTTCTGCTCACCGGCCTGCCGGATCGGGGTGTGGCGGACGATCTGCCACAGCGCCTGGTCGAGCCGAGCACCGTCGGTGGCGAGGATCGACAGCGCGTCGGTCAGCGGAAGTGGGGCGACCTCGGGTGGCACGAAGGCCGATGGTGCGCCCGCGATGTCGAAGCGATCACCGATCGAGGCGTAGTAGACGCTCAGCATGGCGTACTTGTGGGCGTCGTCATCCGCCACCTTCGCGGCCGGATGCGCCGGCGCGACCTCCTCGACGACCATCCCCACGAGGCAACGATAAATGACAGGGCGCACGTCGACGACCGGCGCCATCGCCGCCCCGGATGGGCGATGGTGCCGGTCGTCGGTCGGCGAGGCCGCGGTGGCCTCAGGCGGCGAGCGAGACCTCTTCGGAAGTGCCGATCAGCGCCTGGACCGACAGGGCCGCCTCCAGCTTGCGCAGGCAGCGGGCCCGGGTCGGTCCGATGCTGCCGATCGGCACTCCCAGCTCATCGCTGATCTGGGCGTACGGCACGGCGGGTTCGGCGACCAGCATCAGCAGCAGCTCGCGCTGGTTCGGCTTCAAGGTGGCCAGGCCCTCGCGGACCGCTGCCTGCTCCTCCGACCGCAGCAGGTCGGTGTCGACCTCGTCGATCACGCTGGAGAAGCGGAGATCGCTGGTGCTCGACTGGGCCTCGTAGAAGGCGGCGATCGGCTCCAGCGAGGTGGTTCGGCGGCCGACACGGATCATCCGGAACGCCTCCCGCTCAGCGGTGACCTTGATCCAGCCGGGCAGGGCTCGCGGCTCGCGGATCGCGTCGAGGTGGCTGGTCAGCTGCAGCCACACGGTCTGGCTCACATCGGCGGCGTCCTCGTGACCGAGCCGGTAGCGCCGGGTGGCGGCATCGATGATCGGCTGGTGCCGCGCGACCAGCTCCGACCAGCAGCCTTGGTCGCCGCCTCGAGCGCCGTCGACGAGCTCGGAGATGTCGGTGCCGGTGGTGAGGGTGTCATTCACGGTCGTTGTCCTGTCTCGAGCCCTGGTTGCGATGGGTCAACCCTGGTCGGTGACAGGCTGCGAGGCTGTGCTCCAAGTCACAGCTCCGCTGTTCACTCCGGCACACTCTCGGTGTGCATCCCTACCTCGTCGGCCTGATCGGTGCCGGCATCGGGTCGTCGCTGACTCCGCCGATGCACATGGCGGAGGCCAGAGCCCTCGGGCTGGACTACGTCTACCGGAGGATCGACATCGCCGCCTTGGGCATCGCTCCGCAGCTGGTCGGTGATCTGGTGGCGGCCGCGGGCGCCCTGGGCTACGACGCTCTCAACATCACGCACCCCTGCAAGCAGCTGGTGATCGAGCACCTCGATGATCTCGACGAGAGTGCGGATCGGGTGGGCGCTGTGAACACGGTGATCTTCTCCAGTGCAGGAGCGGTCGGCTACAACACCGACGGCTCCGGGTTCGCCGCCGCGTTCACGACCGGACTCCCGGAGGCAGCCACCGCGGAGGTCGTCCAGCTCGGCGCTGGGGGCGCTGGTGCAGCAGTGGCTGACGCACTGCTCGCCCACGGCACCGAGCACCTCACGCTGGTGGACATCGACCAAGATCGGGCGTCGAGCCTGGCGCAGGTGCTCGCGCGCCGGTTCCCGACTGCGCGGGTCGACGCGACGGATCGCGAGGCGCTCGCGGACGTGTTGCCCGCCGCCGACGGCCTGGTCCACTGCACCCCGACCGGCATGGCCGATCACCCGGGGCTACCACTCGATGCGGAGCTGCTGCACCCTGCGTTGTGGGTTGTCGACCTCGTCTACCGACCGCTCGACACCGCTCTGCTGCAGGCGGCCAGGACAGCCGGCTGCCGCACTCTCAACGGAGGTCGGATGGCCGTACACCAAGCCGCGCACACGCTCGCCCTGGTCACCGGTCGCCAGCCCGATCTCGAGCGGATGTTCGACAACTTCACTCGGCTGCTGCGCAGTGAGGACCGGCAACCGGGCACCTCGAAGCAGCCGACGGCTGTCTCAGGTGCCGCGCTCAATCAGCCTCTTGCGGGTCTGCGCGCAGCCGGATCGCCGTCTCACACAGCAGGAGGCTCGACGGTGGTTGAGGGCATAGATACCGATTAGGGCGGGTCGTTGCCAGTAAGTCCGTCGATCGCCTCGCGGATGATGGAGGTCTGGCCGGTGTGCAGCAGGTTCTCTTCCAGGATGTCGAGCAGCCGTCGCCGGCGGTTGACCACGTAGCCGGGGTCATTGGTGCAATGAACGTCGAGGCCACCGTCGGCGATCAGCGCGGTCCACTCCTCCCGGCAGCGAGTGATGGTGCCGTACCAAAGCTCGTAGAGCTCCTCCGGCGGCAGTGTCGGCGCCTCCTGCCACTCAGCGTCGTAGTGCGCTTCGCCGTCGGTGCCGATCACCGGCGGACCGGGCTCACGGCCCGCAGCGGCTGCCGTCCACATCTCCTCGACCTTGGCGAGGTGCACCATCGTGCCGGCGACCGTCACGCCGGACGGCGGATGTGTGGTCCCCAGCTGTTCGGAGGTCAGTCCTCCGGACTTCCAGGCGAATTGCTGATGCACCCGGTCGAGCGCGAACAGCAGCATCGCGCCCTCGTCACCAGTTCGACAGTCGTCCAGCGGAATATCCGTGTAGTCCATCTCGCGGACGTTACTCCGCGCATCGCCTATCCGAGTTCTCCACTTCGGTTGCGACCATGATCAGAGCTCTTGACGGTGCACGCCTCACGACGTTCCCGGTCAAGAATCCCCGCGGATTCTTGATCGAGAGCATCTTGACCGCGGAGCCTTGACGGTGGTTACATTTGCTCAAACGTTTGTTCACGCAACTGGTGGGGAGCGAGGCGATGCGGCCTCCGCAGACGTCCGACGTCACCGTCGCCGAGCCGGCACCGGCGGGGGTCAACCGGCATACCGTTGGCGCCAGGTGGAAGCGCAGCCTGCGCCGGCATTGGCAGCTGTACCTGCTGGTGATTCCGCCGTTGGCGTACTTCTTCATCTTCAAGTACGTGCCCATGTCCTATCTGGTGATCGCGTTCAAGCAGTACAACGTCGTGGACGGGACCTGGGGTAGCCCATGGGTCGGGTGGCAGAACTTCGAGTCGTTCTTCCGCAACCCGGCGTTTTGGACGTTGATCAAGAACACCTTCATCCTCTCGGGCTATGCGGTGCTGGCCAGTTTTCCGCTGCCGATCATCTTGGCGCTGATGCTGAACGAGGTGAGGCATCGATTCTTCCGCAAGACGGTGCAAATGGTCACCTATGCGCCGTACTTCATCTCGACGGTGGTGATCGTGTCGATGATCATCCTGATGCTCGCTCCCCGCCTGGGGATCGTGAACAAGACGTTCGGCCTGTTCGGCATCGCAGCCCCAGATCTGTTGGGGAATCCGGACTATTTCCGGCATATCTATGTCTGGTCCGATGTCTGGCAGACCACCGGGTACGCCGCGGTCATCTATCTTGCCGCGCTGTCGGCGGTGGATCCCGGACTGTATGAGTCGGCGAAGGTGGACGGCGCGTCCCGGATCCGACGGATCTGGCATGTCGACATTCCCGGGATTTTGCCGGTGGCGATGATCATCTTGATCCTGAGCGTGGGCAACATCATGGCGATCGGGTTCGAAAAGGTCTACCTGCTGCAGAACCCGCTCAATCTGGCGCAGTCGGAGATCATCGCCACCTACGTCTACAAGACCGGTCTGCTGAACGCCGACTTCAGCCTGGCGACCGCGATCGGCCTGTTCAACTCGGTGATCAACGTGATCCTGCTGGTGCTGGTCAATGCCGTCGCCAAGCGTCTGAGTGGAAGCGGGCTGTGGTGACCACGTTGCGTACGAGGCGAGACACGCAGGACGATGCGGTGCCATCGGCGGTCGCCCAGCAGCCGCGGCGGATCAAGGAGTCCCCGGTCGACCGGGTCTTCCTGATCGCTGTCTACATCTTGCTTGCGGTGGCGTTGATCATCGTGATCGCGCCGCTCCTCTACATCTTGTCCAGCTCGCTCTCCAGTCCGGCGGCGGTTTCGTCGGGTCAGGTCTACCTGTGGCCGGTCGACTTCTCGACCGCCGGCTACCAAGCGCTGCTGGGCAATCAGCAGATCATCAGCGGATATGTCAACTCGCTGATCTACGCGATCGCCGGCACGCTGATCAGCACCACTTTGACCATCATGATCGCCTACCCGCTGTCGCGAAAGGAGTTCATGGGCCGCAACGTGATCATGGCACTGGTGCTGTTCACGATGCTCTTTCAGGGCGGGTTGATCCCGCTGTACATGGTGGTCCAGAACCTCGGCATGTTGGACACCCGGTGGTCGATGGTGCTACCACAGGCGGTTGCCGTCTGGCAGGTGATCATCGCCCGGACCTACTTCCGGACAGCGATCCCCGACGAACTGGCCGAAGCTGCCGAGATCGACGGCTGCGGTGATCTGCGGTTCCTCTGGTCGGTGGTCCTCCCGTTGGCCAAGCCGATGGTCGCGGTGATCGCGCTGATGTACGGCATCTTCCAATGGAATGCCTACTTCGATGCCTTGATCTACCTGAAGAGTCCGGACCTGTACCCCTTGCAGTTGGTGTTGCGGAACGTCCTCATCCTCAACACCCAGACGACGGGCGTCACCGACGTCGCGCTCCAGATGGAACGCGAGCGAATGGCCGACCTGCTCAAGTACTCCTTGATCGTCGTCGCATCCATCCCGGTCCTACTCATCTACCCGTTCGTCGCCCGCTACTTCACCAAGGGGGTCATGATCGGCGCGATCAAGGGCTGACGGACGGCCCGCGCGCCAGATACCAGATTGCCCGTGCTGCAAAGGAGCAAACATGTCCAACCATCGCACTCGAGCCAGGATCGGCCTTGCCCTGGCCGGCCTGCTCGCAGTCAGCGCCGCTGCCTGCACCGGCGAGCCCGAACCACCACAGGAGGAGGTCGGCGGCACCGCCAACCTCACCGTGTTCGCGCCCGAGTTTCCCGAGCAAAACCTCAAGAACAACGACTTCACCAAGAAGATCGCGAAGAAGTCCAACATCAACTTCACCTTCCAGACAACAACCTTGGACGGCGGACCTGCCAAGGAGAAGCGACAGATCGCCATCGCCAGCGGTGACTACCCCGACCTGTTCCTGCTGGTCCCGTGGGTCGATCAGTTCACCGCGCCCGAACTGCTGAAGCTGGGGCAGCAAGGGTTGGCCATCCCGCTGAACGACCTGATCAACGAGCACGCACCCAACATCAAGAAGGCCTTGGAGGAGAACCCCGACTACAGGGCCATGGCGACCGCCCCGGACGGCAAGATCTACGGGATGCCGCAGTGGGTCGACTGCTACCACTGCAGCTATCCGGCCAAGCTCTGGATGAACAGTGCTTGGCTGAAGGAGCTCGGCCTCAAGCAGCCGACTACCACCGAGGAGCTGCGCCAGGTGTTGCGCGCCTTCAAGACCGAGGATCCCAACGGCAACGGCAAGGCAGACGAGGTCCCACTCAGCGCCAACGTACGGGATACTCTCGTGCCGTACCTGATGAACTCCTTCATCTACGACCCGCAGGGACAGTCCCCGAGCCGCGACTCCACCCTCATCCTGAACAGCGGCAAGGTCGACATCCAGGCGAACAAGGACGGCTGGCGAGAGGGCCTCAAGTACATCAAGTCCCTCTATGCCGATGGCCTGATCGACAAGGGAGCGTTCACGCAGAACCCTGAAGCGCTGCAGCAGCTCGGCGACAACGCCAAGACCGTCATCCTCGGTTCGGCGGTGGTGATGCACCCGGGCATCTTCG
>Ga0190275_10002554_pt1 | contig 13072 bp, 7 predicted proteins | sample Popmic550T_FD_133745 | JGI IMG/M metagenome (GOLD analysis project Ga0190275, IMG submission 133745) | Populus adjacent soil microbial communities from riparian zone of Yellowstone River, Montana, USA - 550 T | ecosystem: Environmental > Terrestrial > Soil > Riparian zone > Trees stand | place... | reverse complement strand
TTTGGCGATGCCGGGCGAGTCGACCGTCGTTCCCTTCGGAAGGCTCACGACGGGCACGATCGGGGCGATGTCGCCGCCGTTGCCGTAGATCTCGTCGAGGTCCCGGTTGGTCTCGAACGCCTCTTCACCCGGAAGGCTGAACTGATCCGAGAGCGCGTTGCCCGCCGGCGCAAGCGCGACGAAGGCCGCGATCGCGACGACGAGCCAGAAACCAGCGACGAGCCGCCTGTGGGCCAGGACGAAACGTGTGAGGACGTTCATGGCATCTCCTTCAGAGAGAATTCACACCATTGCTGTCCTGCACGGGCGGGGGACCTAGGGGGTGGGGTGCCCCACCGCTCAGGACGGTGTCGCCGTCACCGTCTCAGTCCGCGAGACGCCGCGCATCGGGGAACACCCCCATCTTTCGTCCGCGGCTTCGGACGCGCGGCGGCGCGGGGTCAGGCTTCGATCAGGCCCCGGCGGATCGCGTACCGCGTGAGGGCGACGCGATCGCGCAAGCCGAGCTTCAGCAGGATGTTTCCGCGGTGGCGCTCAACGGTCTTCTCGCTGATCACGAGCTTCTCGGCGATCTCCCTGCCGGTGAGGCTGTCGGCGATCAACGTCACGATCTCGCGCTCACGCCGGGTCAGCAGATCTTTCGGACCGCCCACGTACTCACCGCGCTTGAGGAACTCGCGCATGAACGCTGCCACGGCTTCGGGATAGAGAAAGTCCTTGCCGTGCAGCGCTGCCCGGCAGGCCTCGACGAGCATGGGATCCTCACGGCGATCATCGACTGGCCCCAGATAGTGGTGCGCGGCATCGCGGTCCGGTGGTTGGTGGTCGCCGAGCCACACCACGACCCGGCATTCCGGATCACCCAGCGCAATGCGCTCTTCGAGCACCACCGCGCTGCGCTCCCGGTTTCGCGCGGCGATGCCTCCGAACACGCTCGAGGTCATCCGGCACAGTCCCGGCTGGCGCTGCACGACCGGACCGAACGGGCAGCGGCGATTGCCAAGCACGATCTTCTCCTCGTCGGCGGAAATGACGTAGAAGCTGCCGCCGATCGCGCCCTTCAGCCGGACGTACAGATCGGCGATCTGCTCAGGCGAGAGCCGGCCCGTGACGCCGCTCGCCGCGCGATAGGCCTCCTCCATGCGCCCACCGACATTCGCCCCGACCTGAGCGACGACCGCCTCGGCGACATCGGGGCCCTCGCGTGCCTCGATGGCCTCCGCCAGCTCGACGGTGAGCGCACGCAGGAACGGCTCCTTGCCGAACGTCCCATCCTCACGCGCTTCCTCGAGCGCCGGCAACGCGCCACCGCGGCGGGGCGGATCATGCGAGGTCTGCACGCGACGGCGAACCGGCAGGGTGACCGTCATCTTCGATCCTCGGCGCGGCTTGGCCGTCAGCGCGACATCGTCTGCAATCGCGCTGACGAGGAACAGGCCGCGACCGCGCTCCGCCTCAGGTTGAGGTAGCTCCGGGTCCAGCGTGAACCCGGGCCCGAGATCATGCACCTCCAGGCGCGGGCGCTCGCCTACCCATGACGACCGCACCCAGGCCCGCCCCGGAGCATGCTCGAACGCGTTGTTCAGCAACTCCGCAACGACGATCTCCGCGGCCGCGAAATCAGAATCCGGCTGCGCGTGACGGCGCAAGTACGCCATCACCTCGCGCCGCAACGCGCTCACTGCCTCAGCATCCGCGCCCGTCAGCGCCCACTCCAAGCCGCCCGCCCCCTTCCAACCCGCTGAGCTGCGCGAGGCACGAGCGAGAGTGCTCACAGCCAGACATCGGGGCAAGCCTAAGTAGAACCGACTCACGTATGCAAGTTTGAGCGCGGCTGCGCGTGCGCTTCCTGGCGCGGTAGTCAAATCCCGGGACGTCATGTAGGAGATCGGTGCTCATCTCGTCGGTGAAGACGTTGGGCCGAGCGGGGTGCCGTTCGAGCGGCAACGCGCCAGCTTCTGATGACAGAACATCGCAAAGAGCGCGTGATCCGCGCGGTTCCGTCCGACCGGCGTCGGACGCTGTGACGCTCGACATGTCCGTGGATCAGGATGAGGCACACGAAGGCTGGGACGAATGCGCCCGTCGGTACACAGCGCTGCTCGTCGCCGTATTGCTGCGGATCGCCGCGAATCCCGTGATCGCGTTCGATCTCGCCGCCGAGACGCTCGCGACGTTGCGCCGGCGCTGGAGCGAGCGTCCGGACGAGGAGGAGGAGCGGCTGATCTGGGCGTTCGAAGCCAGCCGCGCCCTGCTCGCGGCCGCCGTCGAACGCGGCGTCGTACCGAGCGTCGAGCGCTGTCGCGACCAGCGGCCCGAGCACCGAACGCTCTCGATCGCGGAGCAGCAGCACATCTCACGCCTTGCCGAGGAGCGGCTCGACCTCCCCACGCGCGTCCAGGACGTCGTCGATGCGATGGCGCGAAACGCGCCGCCGCCCCAGGGGCTGCGCGCGCTCCGGAGCTCGCGGCTCGTAGACGCCGAACCGCTTCCGGCCCACCAGCGGCAGACCGATGGCGCTTGAGCTCCCAGGCGACCTCGTCGAGGCGGCCGTTCGTCAGGCGGGCGGCGAGCCGGCGGCCGCGCCCCAGCTTGCGCCCGTCGAGTATCTCGGCGGACATGGCGTCCTGCGCTACGCGACGGGCGAGGAAGCCGCGACGTATCGCCGGATCATGCGCGTGCTGTACCTCGAACACCAGGCGTTCGGCCTGCGCCTGCGGCCGCCGCAGATCGCCGATCGCCTTCGCGAGCGGTACGCGCTCAACCTCGACCCCGACCTGCTCGATCAGCGACTCGCGCAGCTCTCGCAGTGGGAGGCCGTCGAGCGCGACCATGATGCGGGACACGCGACGACCGCAGCCGAGTGGCGACGCAACCGGTACACCTACGACGTCACCCCAGCCGGGCGGCTGACGGAGGAGCTCCTCGCTCAGCTCGACGCGCTCGGCGAGGAGATCGGGCGCCTGGATGCCGCACGACTGCCGGCGATCCGCGACGCCCTCGCGAAGCTCGCCGGCGAACTCGATCAGGATGAGCCCGACGGCACGCGGCTGCGTCAGCTGTTCGAGCGCGTGCTCGCCGAGGTCGAGGCGCTGCACGTCGGCGCTCTCGCGCTCATGCGCTCGTTGGGACAGCTGATGCGCACGGCCGAGGAGCTGTCGGAGGATGAATTCGAGCACGGCAAGGGCGCCCTGCTCGAGCATCTACAGGGTTTTCGTCAGAGCCGTCGCCAGCACACCCCCGCGCTTCTGGACCTGCTCGATCGCGTCGGGAGCCGCCCCGAGCGGCTGGTCGAGCGCATCGTCGCCGGCGAGCAGTTCGTGGCGCTGCCCGGCACCGCAAGCGTGGCCACTCAGCAGGCGCGCCGCACGGCGGAGCTGCTCGAGCGCTGGCGCGGTCTGCGGGCCTGGTTTGTGGGCGACGACGCCGGCAGCTCGCCGTGGCGGATGCTCAACGACCAGGTGATCGACGCCATCCGCACCGTGCTCGCCATCGCCGAGCGCCTGATCGAACGGCGATCGGCCCGCGTCGACCGCGCGACGGTGTTCGTCGCGCTCGCGGCCAGGACCGCGCAAGCGCCCGCGGGCGAGGCCACCGCGTGGGTTCGCGGCGCCCTCGGCATCCGCACGCCGCGCCACGTCGGGGTCCCCGAAGCGGATCCCGAGCAGGTCGGCGACCGCGGCCGGACGTCGTGGTTCAGCGCGCCACCCGCGCCCGTCGTCGCACGCTTGCGCACGCCCGGGCAGGCGGCGCCACGCGGCCGGGGGGCGCCGATAGCCGACCTCGGCGAGGGCCGTCGGCGGCTCGCCGAGCGGCGCGCTGCCGAGCGCGAGCAGTTGCGCCTGCTGATCGCGCGCATGCACAGGCGCGGGCCGTTGCGCCTCTCGTCGCTCGAGCACGTGGACGCGCACGAGTTCGCCCATCTGCTGGCATGGATTGGGCGCGCCTACGAGTCGCCGGCAGGCGCCGACGGCCGCCGCCGCGCGGCGTCCAGCGACGGACGGATCACCATCGCGCTGGGCGAGCCGGGAACGCAGCGAGCGCACCTGCACGCGCCGCACGGCACGCTGGACCTGCCCGACTTCCACATCGAGGTGCTCGGGTCATGACGCTGCGCCGCGAGGACGACCGCGAGGAGCACCGCACGGCGAGCCGCGCCCTGCTCGCGGCGCCGTTCGTCGACGCGCACGAACCCGAGTACGCGCTGATCAGGCGTCATGAGCGTGAGCTTGCGCGAACGCTGCAGACGACGTTCGGCTACCAGCTACAGATCGGCAGCACCGCGGCCCGAGCCAGTGGGCCGCCGACCGATGCGGGCCTTCATCGGCCGCTGCGGATCCGCCCGCAGAGCGCGACCGGCCGGCGCCGGCCGGTCGACGCCTGGCCCGCGCTGAGCGACCGGGGCTGCGTCCTGCTGCTGTTGACGCTCGCTGCGCTCGAGCGCGGCACGACACAGACGGTGATCGCCGAGCTCGCCCGCTCGGTCGAGTTGGCCGGTGCCGGCGCTGACCCGGTGATCACCGTCGACTTCCGCGCCCGCGCTGAACGCGTCGCGTTCGCCGACGGGCTCGACCTACTCTGCTCATGGGGAGTGCTGCAACACACCTCCGGGTCCCATGAGTCCTACGCTCGGCGCCAGCAGGACGAGAACGAGGCTCTGTTGACGGTCGACCGGCGCCGTCTCGCCATGCTGTTGCGCGACCCCGTCGCGGCGCTGCACGCCGAACGCGTCGAGGATCTGACAGACGACGTGGGGCGCTACTCGCCCACGACGGAGGGCGAGAACCGCGCGCGCGCGGAGGAGCTGAGCCGTCGCCTGGCGGAGGACCCGGCGCTCGTGCTGGACGACCTCGATGCCGAAGCTCGGATCTACTTCCTCGGCCAGCGCGCGCGCATCGAGGACGCCGTGGCGGCGGCGACGGGCGGAGTCGTCGAGCGTCGCGCGGAAGGCAGCGCGCTCATCGTCGAGGATCGGACGCTTACCGACGTCGCGTTCCCGACGAATGCGACGGTCAAGCAGGTCGCGCTGCTGCTGTGCGACGTGCTCGCGACGAGCGCCGTGTTGTCCGTCGAGGACCTCCTCGACGCGGTCCACGAGCTCGTGCGCCGCCATGGACAGCACTGGGACCGTGATCCGGCCGACCCGGTCGGCGTCCGCGCGCTGGCCGAGGCCGCAACCGCGCTGCTCGTCGACTGCGACCTCGCCGCCCCCGAACCGCACGGCGCCCTGCGCGCGCGCCCGCTCATCGCCCGGTTCCGCTCGCCCACGGTGACAGCCACGACCCCCCGTGCCGCATGACCATCCGTCCCGACCGCTGGCGGCCACGGCGCGCCGGAATCGTCAACCTCTACGAGTACGCCGATCAGACATTCGACTTTGCCGGCGGACGGCTGCTGCTGCGTGGCCACAACACGTCCGGCAAGACCAAGGCCCTCGAGCTGCTGTTCCCGTTCTGCCTCGACGGCGACATCCGCCCGCAGCGGCTTGACCCGTTCGCCTCGACTGCGAAGGACATGAAATGGAACCTCGTGGGGTCTGGCGAGCACGAGCAGCGCGTCGGCTACGTGTGGCTGGAGTTCGAGCGCATCGCCAACGGCGGCGAAACCGAGATCGTCGTCGCGGGCATCGGCCTGCGCGCGAGCCGCAGCATGCCCGACGTCACCCGGTGGCATTTCGTGGCACGCAACCGCGTCATCGGCACCGACCTCGCGCTGGTGCGAGGTCGCGATCCGCTGAGCAAGGCCGATCTTGCCGCCGCGCTCGGCGACGACGGCGAGGTTCTCGACTCGCAGCGCGACTACCGCGCGCGCCTCGACGACATGTTGTACGGCTTCTCCGGTCCGGAGCAGTATCAGACGATGCTGCGGCTGATGCGCGAACTGCGCCGCCCGCATCTGTCCAAGACGCTCGATCCCGACGGGGTCGCCGAACAGCTCACGGCCGGACTGCCCGAGATCGACGCAACGCTGATGGGTCGCCTTGCCGGGGGACTCGAGCAGCTCGAAACGCTCGAGTCCGGGCTTGCCCGGCTGCGCGACGTCCGTGAGCGCGTGCGCCGCTTTCACGCCCGGACGTATGCGGCGTACACGCGGGCTGTGCTGCGCGAACGGGCAGATGCGCTGCGCCAGGCGCAAACGGGCGTGGAAACCGCTGCCGAGCGTCTGCGGGAGACCCACGCCCAGCTCGACGACAAGCGCCGGCGCCAGCAGGCAGCGGTCGTCGCGCGCGACGCGGCCGATGCGGACGTGGCCCGCCTTGACGCCGAGGAGCGCGCGCTTCACGGATCCTCTGCGTGGGCGTCGATCGCGGAGCTCGATGCACTCGGCGCGCAAGCCGCCGCGCAGCGCAACGCGGCCGATCGCGCACAGGAGCTCAGCGAGAGCCGGGCCGCAACCGCGACGATGCTCGAGGCGGAGGTGATCACCGCGGCGGCGGCGGCGGCCGATGAGCGACGTCATGCCGAGGGCCAGCTCGATGCAGCGCTGGGGGTCGCCGGCCGGGCGGGGCTCACCCGCCGGGCGAGCACGCTCATCGAGCAGCTCCGCGCAACTTCGCTCACGCCGAGCGGGTTCGGCGCGCTGCTCAGCGACCTCGCGCGCGACTGGCGCGACGTCCTGCACCGCCAGCGCGAGCTGCTGACGAAGGCACGCAGCGCCCACCAGGCCGCGGAGCGGGCACGCAGCGCGGAGCGCGATGCCGCCGAGCGCCTCGCCACGAGCAACGATCGTCAGGCAGCATGCGAGCATGAGCTGGCCGCGGCGCACGCGGCCGCGGCATCCGCGCTCGACGGCTGGCGAGCAGACGCAGCCGAGCTCATCGCGAACGACACGGCGTTCGCGGCCGCGCACGAGCTGCTGGCCGCGGGCCGTGCACCGGGTGAGGCGCTGACCACCGCCGCGAACACCGCGCGCGACGCCCTCGCGCGAACACGGGCCGACGTCGAAGCCGGGCGCCGCGCGCGCCGGCACGCACGCGATGGGTCGATCGCTGAGATCGAGCACCTGCAGGAGGCGGATGACGAGGGGCCCGCGGCGCCGGCCTGGTCGCGCGCTCCGCGGGAGGGTCGCGCCGGTGCGGCGCTGTGGCAGCTCGTCGACTTCGCCGACCACCTCGACGAGAACCAACGCGCGGGGCTCGAGGCGGCCCTGGAGGCCAGCGGGCTGCTCGATGCGTGGCTGACGCCGGATGGATCCCCGGCCGATTCAGCCCTCGCCGATGTGCTGCTCCTGCCGGGCTCGCCCGTGGGCGGACCGACGCTCGCGGACGTACTCGTGCCGGTGTCCGATCAGCCGGTCGCGACCAGCGCCGTCGAGCGCGTGCTGCGCCGGATCGGCCACGGCGCAGGCGACGCCCCCACGTGGGTGGACACCGACGGCCGGTTCGTGATCGGCGCGCTTAGCGGCCGCGGCGCGAAGCAGCGGGCCGAGCATGTCGGCGCCGCCGCGCGCGAGGCACAGCGGGACCGACGGATCGCCCGCCTGCGCGCTGAGGTCGACCAGCTCAAAGCTGCCATCGCGCTCGACGACGTCACGCTCGCGCAGATCGACGCGCGACGCGACACGCTCGCCCGCGAGCTCGCGGCACTGCCGAGCACGGACGCGGTCGCCGCCGCCATCAGTGCCGTCCGGATCAGCCGGACGCTGCGCGATGGCGCCGAACGCGAGCACGAACGAGCCCTCGCCGACGCGCGCGCCGCCGCCGCCGAGGAGCTCGCCACCGATGCCGCATGCCGCGAGCATGCCGTCGAGCACAGCCTCCCTATGCACCAAGAGCCCACGGCGCTCGACGAGCTCAGCGAAGCCACCGCCCAGCTGCTCGGAAGCGTGCCGGGCGTTCGGCGTGCGTGGGAGCGCGCCGCGGCGCAGACCGACGCCGTCTCCGCGCTGCGCGCGCGTGTGTCCGAAGCGCAGAGGCATGCCGAAGATAGCGGCCACGCCACGTCGGACGAGCGCGCCGAAGCCGATCGTCTCACCGCGGAGCACCGGGCTCGTGAGGCGGTGCTCGGAGACACCGGCCAGCAGCTGCGTGATCGCCATGCGACGGTTGCCGCCGAGCTGCGTGCGGCGCGCAGGTCCGCGCGTGACGAGGCCGCAAGCGCGCAGTCTGCCGCGATCGAGGGTGCGCGCCTCGAGCACAATGTCAAGGCGAAGGAGCAGGACGCGGATGCGCGCCGCCGGGACCGCCAGGCCGCCGCCGCCGCGCTCTCGACGCTCGCAGCCGCCGGGATCATCGGCCTCGTTCTCGGTGACGCCACGCCACCTGACGTTGACAACGCGCACGGCTGGTCGACCACGCGCGCACTCGAGGTCGCGCGCGCGCTGCCCGCCGAGCTGCTGGCCGTCCGCAGCAGCGCCGGGGCGCTCGCCGTCGAGGTCCAGCGCGGGATCGCGCTCCTGGATCGTGATCTCGCCGAAGCCGACATGCGGGCGCATGGATCGCAGACCGACGACGGCGTGCTGCTCGTACAGATCGGAGATGGGGCGCGCGAGCAGGCGCTCAATGCGGTCCTCACCGAGCTCGACACCGAGATCGCCGAGCGCGAGCGTGTGCTCACCGCGCAGGAACGGCGCGTGTTCAACGACGCGCTCGTCGAAGAGATCGCCGAGCACCTGCGCCACCGCATCCACGAGGTCCGCTCCCGCGTCGAGCACATGAACGCAGTCCTGCGCCGCAGCCCGACTGCCGCCGGGAAGGTCGTCGAACTCGACTGGACGCCCGCGGAGCAGGAGGACGACACACGCCGCGCCGCCCTGGCATTGCTGCGGCGCGGGATGCGCAACCTCGGCGCGGACGCACGCGAGGAGCTCGTCGTGTTCTTCCGCGATCGTGTCGCGCGAGCGCGACACGATCACACCGGCGGCGCCCCGAAGCCGCTCGCCGAGACGCTCGCAACGGCGTTCGACTATCGCCGGTGGTTCTCGTTCGGGCTCTACGAGCGCACCGATGCAGGGCGCGTCCGACTGACGAAGCGCCGGCATGCCATCGGCTCCGGCGGCGAGCAGTCCGTCCTGATCCACCTTCCGCTGTTCGCGGCCGCGGCCGCGCTGTACGGCGACTCCACCGCGCCGCGGCTGATCATGCTCGACGAGGCGCTGTCGGGCATCGACGACGACACGCGCGAGCGCGTGCTCGCGGCAACCGTGGCGTTCGACCTCGACGTCGTGATGACCTCGCACGAGCTCTGGGGCACCTACCGCTCGGTGCCGCAGCTCTCGATCTACCAGCTTCACCGCGAAAACGGGGCGTTCGGCGTGCATGCATTGCCGTTTCTGTGGGATGGCCACGTCCTGCACGAGCTCGAGCAGGGCGAGCTGCTCGTGTGAGGACGCCGGAGCCCGCGTTGCTGCGCGCGCTGACCGCGGCGCGCGCCAAGCGCGAGGAGCGCGGTCCCACCGGCGATGGCCGCGTGGTCGTCGAGGCACTCGCGCCCGACGAGGCGCTCGCGCTGGACGGACTGCTCGCGCCGCGCCGTACCCTGCTTCCCGGCGCGGACCTACGCATCGACCTCTGGCGCTTTGAGGCGGCGTTGCGCACCGCCGGAATCCGCCCGACCACAGCGTACGAACAGGTGGGAGGACCGCTGCGCGATCTGCCGGCCGAGCGGGCCGCCGCCCGCTCGCTGCGCAGCGAGTTCCGCGCGTGGCTACGCGAGCATCCGGTCTCGTGCGCTCGGCCGAAGATGGCGGCATGGCTCGAAGCCGCCGCCGATCAGGGCCGTCTGCAGCCGTCGAGCCGGCCACTCATCGAGCGAGCACTCGTGGTCGCCGACGCGCTACCGACCGACCCCCCGCGGCAGCGTGCGGTCCTCGCCGCCGAGTTGCTCGACGGTGACCCGCACGCCCTCGATGTCGACCGCTCGCTGCACACGCTGATCGTGGCTCTGCTTGCCGCCGAGGCCGAGCTGCCCAACGCCTCGGCGCGTGAGATCTGGCGCGTCTACGGCGTCATCGTCGATCCCGTGTCGTCCACCGTGGCTTGCCTGAACCTGCAACCGAGCGGGGACGGCCGATTCGCCCGGATGCTGCGGCTCATGCATGGAAGCCACGTCGTCTTGACGATCGGTCAGCTCGCGTCGGAGGCGCTGCGGTGGCAGCGCGACCTGATCTGCCACAGCTGCGAAAACCCCTCGGTGCTGATCGCGGCCGAGCGAGAGCTCGGCGGCCGCTGCCCGCCGCTCGTCTGTACCGCCGGCTATCCGTCGGACGCCGTCCGCGCCCTCCTGGCGGGCCTCCACGAGGCGGGGGCGCGGCTGTATCACCACGGCGACGGCGACGCCGCCGGCGAGCAGATCCTCGACGATCTCCGCCGCCGGTATGGCGCGCAACGCTGGGGCGAGCACCTGCCCGGCGTCGCCGAGGAGCTGGTCATCGACGACCTGCTGGCGGACCTCCGGCGTTGAGCCCAGCGCGCGATCTCGTTCTGGTGTCGCTCAACGTGGTCTGAGCTCGAAGCCCCCAACGGAGGTCGCGACGTCCTGGGCCAGCGCGATGAGGGATCGCTCGGAGTGCGGCGGACCGATGAGCTGCATCGCGAGCGGCGCGCCGGTGGCATCGCTGCAGGCGACCGGGAAGGTGATCGCGGGCAGGCCGAGGAAGCTTGCCAGCGGCGTGAAGCCGACGCTGCGGTCGTAGCCGGGGTCGCCCGGTCGCGGGATCGAGGACGACGCCCGGGCGACGCTGCCGATCGGCTGGGGAACATCGGGATCGAGCGGGACGAGCCATGCGTCGACGTTTCGCCCGGAGAACAGGTTGTCGCGGCTGGCACGCTGGCGCGCCATCGCGCGGCAGATCTCGACGTGGCGCGCGTCGTCGACCTCCGCGCCCACGGCGAGCGCGCGCCGGGTCGACTCGAGCAGGTCGTCGCCGATCCAGCGCTGCCAGTCCTGGTAGCCGTCCCAGGCGTCGCGGGCGCAGAGCTCCCACGCCGCGCCGCGCCAACTCCAGGGCTCGCCGATCGCGCGCGCGGTCACATCGTGGCCGTGGTCGCGCAGCGCGGCGCCGGCGACGTCCAGCGCGACGCGGATCTCCACGTCGACGTCGCTCTCGAGCACCTCCCCAGCGACCGCCACGCGCGCGCGGCCCCGCCCGGGCGCGGCGGCGCAAAGCAACGGTGAGCCACCCGACGACCCTCGCCCGCCGAATCCGATCCGGTCCCACAGGAACGCGAGGTCGTCCGCCGTGCGCGCCACCCAGCCCGGCGCGTCCATCGCCGGGGACAGCGGGAAGATCCCGTCGAGCCAGCCGGGGTCGTGTGTCATGCGCAATCCGGTGACGCCGCAGCGACCCGCCGGCCAGCGCACGGAGCCGAGCACATCGGTGCCGAGCGAGACGTCGCAGATCCCGGCCGCGACCGCGACCGCCGAACCGGTGCTCGAGCCCGCCGGGTCGATCTGCGGGAAGCACGGGTTCACGCAGCCCGAGCCGATCCCGACGTTGAGCTCGGTGGTGACCACCTTCGCGATCGCCGTCACATTGGTCAGACCCAAAAGCGGAGCCGCCGAGCGCTGCGCGTGATGGCGGTACCGGCGCAGGCCCAGCCGCGTCGGAAAGCCCGCCACGTCAACCGTGTCCTTCACGCCGAGCCGGATCGGCGGCGCGTCCGGCGCCGACGACCGCAGCTCGGCGCAGGCGCGGTAGCGCGCATCGGCGGCGAAGCTCCATCGCGACGCCAGCGCGTGCCACTCGGCGCGCGCGACCTCTCCCCCGTCGAGCAGCGCCATCCGCTCCCGCAATCCGAGCGCGACGAGCTCCGGCCGGCGTGCCAGCCATTCCGGGCCGGCACCCAAAAACGCCGGCGGTACATCGGCGATCGGATCCACCACGGTCATGCCGCGACCTCCACGCCCGCGCGCTCGAGCGCGCTCGACAGGGCACCGCCGCCGATCGCAAGCGAGAGCGCGCGCAGCTCGCCGTCCACGCGCTGGTCCTCGTCGAGGAACGGGACGTGCTCACGCACGAGCTCGTACGCCGCGCGCGTACCGACGCCGAGCTGCTCCGCTCCGCGCAGGTCGGCCGCCTGGCACAGCGCCGCGAGGTGGATGGCGGCCGCGTCGCGCACGAGCTCGACGACGCTGCGGGCGTCGCGCGCGGCGATCGTCCCCATGCTGACCTTGTCCTGGTTGTGCGCCTCCGTCGAACGCGAGAAGGCCGTCGCGGGCATCCCGAGCTTCAGCGCCTCGGCGACGAGCGCCGAGCAGGCGATCTGGGCGCCCTTGAAGCCGTGATGCAGCCCGGCACGCGGATCGTCGAACGAGCGCGGGCGCACGAGGTTGGCGCTGAGCCCGTTGTTGAAGCGCTCGTCGACCACGAGCGCAAGCTGGCGGTCGAGCAGGTCGCCGACGCTCGCGAGCGCGACCTTCAGCGAATCCATCGCGAGCGCGATGTGGCCGCCGTAGAAGTTCCCTCCGCTGTAGACCGCACCGTCGGCAGGATCGAACAGGGGATTGTCGTTCGTCGAGTTGATCTCGACGTCGATCCAGTCGCCGACCCAGCGCAGGCTGTCGCGCAGGACGCCGACAACCTGCGCGGCGCACCGCACGGAGTAGCGGTCCTGGATCGGATGCTCCAGCCGCTGGCAGCCGGCGGCGCCGAGCGCCCGGTTGGCATCGACGACCTCACCGTGCTCGCGGGCAAGCGTCGAGCCCGCCAGCAGCGCGCGGATCGTGGCGGCGCTGCCGACCTGCCCGGGGTGCGGCTTCTGTGCGTGGATGAACGCGTCGTGGTGGCCGCGATTGCCGCGCAGGACCTCGACCGTGAGCGCGCTGCACAGCTCGGCGACGAGCGCGAGCTCGGCCGCATCGTGGGCCGCCATCACCGCGAAGCCGCACATGAAGGACGTGCCGTTGATGAGCGCCAGCGCCTCCTTCGGCTCGAACTGCAACGGCTGCAACCCGCACGAGCGCAGCGCCTCGTCCGCCGGCTTCGAGCGCCCGGCGTGCTCGACCGTGCCGCGGCCGGTGAGGGCGTTGGCCAGGTAGCACAAGGGGATCAGGTCGCCGCTGGCGCCGACCGACCCCCGCTCCGGGATCACCGGCAGGATGTCGTGGCGCAGGCAGTCGGCGATCAGCTCGAC
>Ga0190275_10002553_pt1 | contig 13074 bp, 10 predicted proteins | sample Popmic550T_FD_133745 | JGI IMG/M metagenome (GOLD analysis project Ga0190275, IMG submission 133745) | Populus adjacent soil microbial communities from riparian zone of Yellowstone River, Montana, USA - 550 T | ecosystem: Environmental > Terrestrial > Soil > Riparian zone > Trees stand | place... | reverse complement strand
CGTCGCACGACCCGCCACTTGCCGCGCAGCGCGATAGCCGCGGGCACCGCCAGCACCAGCGCCGCGACGCCCACCCGGACGGCGACGGCGGCCTCGGCGGACCAGCCGGCCGCGATCAGCGACCGCGCGAACGTGCCCGACGTGCTGAAGGTCAGAGCGGACAGCACTGCCAGGCCGAGACCGAAACCGGCCGAGCGACGCGCTTCCATCACGTTCCCCTCACCTTTGTCATGTGCTAAATGGCGGTATGCTAATGACACTAGTCGGTGCGTTGACAGGGGTCAAGATGGTTTTTGCCCATGACACGGAGGCGGCCCTCATCGGGGTCGCCGCCCTGGTCAACACCACCGGCCGCGACGGGGAGAAGCTGCCCGACGTGGCCGCGCTCGACGCGTTCCTGGACGCCCAACGCTGGACCGGCCGGCGCGAGCACGACCTCGCCGAGCTGGAGGCCGTGCGGGCGCTGCGACCCCGGTTGCGTCGGCTCTGGGAGGTCGACGAGGACACGCTCGTGGAGATCGTCAACGGGCTCCTGCGCGAGTCCGACGCGTTGCCCCAGCTCGTACGGCACGACGTCCGCTCGTACCACCTGCACGCGACGCCGGCCGACGCGCCGCTGGCCACGCGCATGGCGGTCGAGGCGGCGATGGCGTTCGTCGACGTCGTGCGCGGCGGCGAGCTGGGCCGGCTGCGGTTCTGCGAGGCGTCCGACTGCGACGACGTGGTCATCGACCTGACCAAGAACCGGTCCAAGCGGTTCTGCGACGCGGGTTGCGGCAACCGGGTGGCCGTCAACGCCTACCGCGCCCGCAAGGCCGCGACCCGCCGGTGAACCCCGCCGATCTTGGACTTATCTCGTTCCACATCGGTCAATTCGCTGAGATAGATCCAAGATCGGCGAGGGAGGGGGCGGGATAATGGCCGGTATGCGGATCGACGGCGCGGTCGCGCTCGTGACCGGCGCGTCGTCGGGCCTCGGGCGGGCCACCGCCGAGCTGCTCGCCGCACGGGGCGCGAAGGTCCTTGTCCACGGCCGGGACGCGGCGGCGCTGGACACGCTGGCCGAGCGGATCGGCGGCGTGCCGCTGGTGGCCGACTTCGCGGTGCCGGGCGCGGCCGAGGAGCTCGCCCGCGAGGCCGTCAAGCTCGGTGGCCGGGTCGACCTGCTGGTCGCCAACGCCGGCGGCGGCTGGGCCGGCCCGTTCGACACGATGGGCCATGCCGACATCGAGAGGCTGGTCACCGCCAACCTCACGGCGCCCATCCGGCTGACCCGGGCGCTGCTCCCGGCGATGGTCGAGCGGCGGCGCGGCGGGCTCGCGTACGTCACCTCGATCGCCGGCCGCACGGGCGTCGCGGGGGAGGCGGTCTACGCGGCGACGAAAGCGGGGCTGGACGGGTTCGCCGAGAGCCTGCGCCTGGAGTTGCGGGGAACCGGGATCGGCGTGGGCGTGCTGGTGCCCGGCGTCGTGAACACCCGGTTCTTCGAGCGGCGCGGTCGCCCGTACGGCCGCAGCCGCCCCCGCCCCCTCGACGCCGGCCCGGTGGCCGCGGCGCTGGTCCGGGTCGTCGAGTCCGGCGACGCCGAGGCCTACCGTCCGCGCTGGCTGCGCCTGCCGGTCGCGGTGCGGGGCGCCGCGCCGGGGGTTTACCGCCGCCTGGCCGGCCGCTTCGGTGGCAGCTGACCCCCGCCCCCGTGAGAAGATCGCCAAGCGCTCTGTCGCATCACGTGGGGATTTGTCGTGCTCTTTGCCGTTGGGTTCGGCGTGCTGGCGGCGTTCCTGTTTGCCGCCTCGGCTTCGCTCCAGCAGCGGGCCGCGCACCGGCACCCACCGCCGCCCGCGGCGGAGGGTGACGGGCCGCCCCGGCGTACGGCCGTCTTCGTCGGGCTGTGGCGGCTGATCCGGCGCCTGGTGCGCGAGCCGCTGTGGCTGATCGGCTGGACCACCAACCTCGTCGGCTTCGGCGCCCAGGCGCTCGCGTTGCGGTTCGGTTCGGTCGCGCTCGTCCAACCGCTGCTCGTCACGCAGTTGCTGTTCGCGCTGCCGATGGCCGCCGCGTGGCAGCGCCGCCGGCCCGTCGCCCGGGACTGGCTGTCGGCGGCCCTGATCTGCGGCGGGCTCGTGGTGTTCTTCGCGGTCCGCGGCGTGGCGCCGCTGGACGACGAGGCCAACCGCCTCCACCTGCTGCTGGGCTGCCTCGCCGCGGCCGCCGCGGTGCTGCTCATCCTGCTGTTCAGCGCGGGCATGCCGCCGCTCGTGCGGGCCGTCATGATCGCCGTCGGCGCCGGGATCTGCTTCGCGGTCAGCGCGGCCATGATCAAGCTGACCACCGACGACCTGCTCGTACGCGGGGTCGCCGCGACCGCCCGGGACTGGCCCGGCTACGCGCTGGCCGCCTCGACGCTGAGCGGGCTGCTCCTCGGTCAGGGCGCATTCGCGGCCGGATCGTTACCCTCCGCTGTCGCCGCCATGTCGATCACGAACCCGGTGGTCAGTTACCTCCTCGGTGTCTACGCGTTCGGTGTCGAACCGCCCAGAACTCCCGGCGCCCTCGCCGGCCTGGCCGGGGCCGGCGCGCTGATTTCCTTCGGCGCCATCGGGTTGGCGCACTCCGCGCTCGTGCGCTCCGAGGAACCTGCGTTACCGTGAGGTTCCCCGCCACCGAATTCACCCAGGGCCTATGACTGTCTGTAACGACGCACCCCCGTACGTCATCGAGATCGGTGCCCTCCGACCGGCAGTGACCCGCGCCGCCCGCCTGTTCGCGGAGACGGTCCTCGTCCCGACCGGCCTGCTCTACCTCCTCCTGCACGTCGCCGGCCTGGTGCCGGCGCTCGCCGCCGTGCTCGGCTGGTGCGCCCTCACCGTGACGATCCGCTGGATCGCCGGTCGCCACCTGCCCGGCACGCTGCTGGTCTGCGTCGGCTCGCTGGTCGCCCGGGCGACCGTCGCGCTCGCGCTGTCCAGCGCGCTGGTCTACCTCGTCCAGCCGGTGATCGGCTCGCTGTTCATGGCGGCGTTGTTCCTCGGCAGCGCGCTGCTCGGCCGCCCCATCACCATGCGGCTGGCCCGCGACTTCGTCGCGCTGCCGGTCCACCTGCTCCAGCACCGCGGCCTGCAGCGGGTGTTCACCCAGACCGCGGCGCTGTGGGGCCTCGGCCGGCTGGTCGACGCCGGCATGAGCATGGTTTTCCTGCACATGGGCGTCGACGCCGCCCTGCTCTCCCGCGGTCTGCTGAGCGGGGTGCTGACCGCGCTGATGGTCGTCGTCTGCGCGGCATGGGGCATTCGGTGCCTTCGCCGCATGCCGGACGTCACGTTCCGGTTCGGGCTCGCCCGCGGGTGACGCTGGTCTCACCGGGGACTCCGATCGGTGAACACCCGGTGCGGGAGCGTGCTACAAGACGAGGGTGACCTCTCGTACGTCGGCGCGCCCGCCGGTGTGGCGGGAGCTGACGCTCGGCCTCGGCCTGTTCGCCCTCTACGCGGTCGTCGACCTGCTGCACAGCCCCGCCCGCGAGGCGGCCGCCCACCAGCGCGGCCGTGACCTGCTCGCCGCCGAGCGGGCGATCCGGCTGCCGGTCGAGGAATGGCTGAACGAGTGGCTCGTGCCCCATACGACGCTGCGGATCATCGCCAACTACGAGTACGCGATCACGTACGTGGCCACCGCCCTGGCCCTGCTGGTCTGGCTCTACCTGCGCCGGCCCGCCGTCTACTCCTGGGCGCGCAGCACGTTCGTGCTGCTCAACCTCATCGCGGTGGGCTGTTTCGCGCTGTGGCCGGTGGCGCCGCCGCGGCTGCTCGACAACGGCGTGTTCGTCGACACCGTCCGCGCCGACGGCACCGTCTTCAGCTGGGGCTCGCCGCTGGTGTCGCAGGCCAACCAGATGGCCGCCATGCCCTCGCTGCACATCGCGTGGGCGGTGTGGGTGAGCGTCGTGCTGGCGCTGCTGTCCAGCCGCTGGTGGGTGCAGGGCCTGAGCGCGCTGCACGTCACCGTCACCCTCCTGGTCATCCTGGCCACCGCCAACCACTACTGGCTGGACGCGGTCGGCGGGGCGCTGCTGGTGGCGGTCGCGATGGGACTCATGGCGCTGGTCCGGGACCGGCCGGGGCACGACGCCGGGCCGCGGGTGGCGTCCGCGGACGCGTTCTTCCTGTACGTCGAGTCGCCGGCCGCCCCGCAGCACGTGGGCGGGCTCGTGGTGATGGACAGCGGCGTCGAGCCCTCCGCCTACCGCGACCGGCTCGCGGCGGCCCTGCGCGAGCGGCTGGCCGACATGCCGCGGTTCCGGCAGCGGCTCTCGGCGCCGTCGCGCTGGCGGCATCCCCGCTGGGTGCCCGCCGGCGACCTGGACTGGGACTGGCACGTGCCGCTGGTCGAGGCGGCCTCCCTCGACGCGCTGATGGCGCGGATCCAGGCCACGCCACTGCCCCGGGACCGTCCGCTGTGGCGGGCCGTCGTCGTCACCGGCTTCGCGCCGGGCCGCATCGCGGTGCTGCTCCAGGTGCACCATGTGGTCGCCGACGGCCTGGGCACGATCGCGCACGCCGCGTTCGTCCTGGAGCCCGAGCTGACGCTGCCGGCCCTGCCCGCGCCGTCGCCGCTCAGGCGCGCGGTCGGCGCGGTGGTGGGCATCGCGCAGCTCGCGACCGACGGGCCCAACCGCTACCGGCTGCCCGGGGCCGCGTTCGACGGCGAGCGGCGCTTCGCCACCGCGGGAGTGCCGCTGGCACGCCTCAAGGCCGCGGCGCGGGAGCACGGAGTGCGGGTCAGCGACGTCCTGCTGAGCGTGGTCGCTGGGTCGCTGCGCCGGGCCTGCGACCGGGTCGACGACCTCCCGCCGGTGCTGCGCACGTCGGTGCCGCTGATGATGCGCGGCACGGGCAGCGCGGCCGAGGGCAACGTGACCGCCGCCGTCATGCTCGACCTCCCGCTGGGCCCGATGCCCGAGGCGGAGCGGCTCGCCGCCACCGCGCGCCGCACCGGGCGGCTGCGCTCGCCGACGCGCGCGCTCGGCGGGCGGTTCGTGATGGCCGGGCTCACCGCGGTGCTGCCGCCGCCGCTGCAGGCGTGGTTCGCGCGGACGGTGTACGGCGAACGGTTCTTCCAGGCCATCGTCTCCAACATGCCCGGGCCGACCGGCACCTACCGGATGGCGGGCGAGCCGATGCGCGAGGTCTATCCGGTCCTGCCGTTGGCGCCCCGCGCGCCCTTGGCGGTCGGCGCGTTGAGCTGGGACGGCACGTTGTTCATCGGGGCCAGCGCCGCGCCCGGCTTGCTCGCCGACGCCGACCGGTTCGCCGCCGCGTTTCGCGCCACGCTCGACGAGCTGTCACCGGGCTCGGTCGACGGGTGGCTCCACGCCAACGCCAACACCAGCCGGGCCCGGCTCTCCGGAGTGTCCAAGGTGGACCCGAACAGCGCGTGAAGCCGGCCCATGCGGTAGCGCACCGTCTGCGGGTGCACGTGCAGCTCGGCGGCCATCGCCCGGCGGTCGCCGAAGTGCCGCAGCCACGAGGTGAGCGTCTCGACGAGCCGCTCGCGCACCGCCGGCGCGACCGGGTCGAGCGGGGCCAGCGCGCGCCGGCGCAGGGCCGCCAGCAGCCGCGGGTCGCGGTGGACCAGGATCGCGTCCAGGTGCTCGTCGGCGAACACCGGGTCGTCCTCGAGGATGCCGCTGCGCTGCAGGGTCGCCGCCGTCTCCGCGATCTGCACGCTCGCCGGCAGGTGCTCGAGCGCCACCGGGTGCCCCACGACCGCGCCGGCGCCGCAGAGCGTCTGCGCCAGCCGGGTGCGGCGCCCGGGACCACTCGGGTCGGGCACGATCGCGCCGAGCAATGCGCGGCGCCGGATCAGCAGGCAGGAACTGTCCAACCGGGACAGCATCGAGCGCCCGATCGCATTGTCGGGGTCGACGAGGATGACGGCCGCCTCGCGGGGCAGCGGCCAGCCGGCGCGGCTGGCCGCGCCGCGGACGGTCGCCCCGTCGGACCGGCCGGAGAGCAGCAGCTCGACGAGCTCGTCGCGCAGCCGCTCGCGCTCGGCGACCGTGGCGGACTGGGCCTGCACGTAGCCGTGGACGGACGCCGCCGAGAGCCGGTCGACGAAGACGAACACCGCCTCGGCGAGCGCGGCGAGCGCGGCCGGCTCGACGCCGACGTCCAGCGCCGCGGCCGAGACGTGGTGCCAGGCGACCCGCGCGCCGACCTGGTAGGCGGACAGCAGGGACGTCAGGTCGCGCCCCTCGTCGAACTGGATCCGCCCGATCTCCTCGAACAGGGCGGCGTGCGCGGCGTGGCCGGCGTTCTGCCGCGGTTCGTCGTACGGCTGCTCGGCGATTTCCACCAGCCACTCGAGGAACGCGCCGGCGGCGGAGGTCACCTCGCCCTGCTCGGAGTCCAGGAACGCCGCGTAGTCGGGCCAATCGGACCGGAACCGTTCGCGGACGTCGTCGAGGATCTGCGGCAGGTGTTCGCGCAGCGCCGGCATCAGCCGCGCCAACTCGCCCCCCGAAAGGCTTCCCGGTGCCCCCACGTCTACCGGTCTACCCCTTCCCGACCGGCCGCCGCACGCGAGTAATAGCTTTGTACGTGCGTGATAACCGGACGGACCCAAATTTACTCGCCAAAACACAGACTGACGGGCCGCTCACAGAGCAACATCGAGACATGTGGCCCACACGAGCGGAAACCGCGGGCGAGGCCGCGGGTTCCCCCTGGGCGGCGCGCGCCGGTGGTGAAACCGACATCTACCTGCGCACACGCCAAGAGGCCGAGAACTTTCCGGTCGCGTTGCGGGCCCTTCCCGCGGAGGTGCGCGAGCACCTGCACGCGGTGTACGACGTGACGCGCGTCATAGACGACCTCGGTGACGAGGCCCCCGGCGACCGCACCGCCCTGCTCACCGCCTTCCGGGCCGACCTCGGCGCCATCTGGGCCGGCGGCGAGCCGCGGGCCCCGGTCCTGCGCCGGCTCGCGGGCACGGTGCGCGCGTGTGACCTGTCGCGACAGCCGTTCGACGACCTCGTCGAGGCCAACCTGCGCGACCAGACCACGTCCACGTACGCCACGTACGACGACCTGCTCGACTACTGTGCGCTGTCGGCCAACCCGGTCGGCCTGCTGGTGCTGGAGGTCTTCGGCGTGCGCAGCCCGGCCCGGGTCGCGCTGTCCGACCGGATCTGCACCGCGTTGCAGGTCATCGAGCACTGCCAGGACGTCGGGGAGGACCGGCGCGCCGGGCGGGTCTACCTGCCGCTGGAAGACCTCGACCGGTTCGGCGTCACGCTCACCGACCTCGACGCCGGTGAGCCGACCGAGGCGGTGCGCCGCCTGGTCGCGTTCGAGGCGGAGCGGGCCGAGGAGCTGCTGGCCAGCGGTCTCCCGTTGCTCGGCGAGCTGCGCGGGTGGGCCCGGCTGGCGGTCGCCGGCTACGTCGCCGGCGGGCGGGCCGCCGTCTCCGCGCTGCGCCGGGCCGACTGGGCGGTGCTGCCGGAGCATCCACCGGTCCGCCGGCGCGACGTGCTCCGCGAGCTCGTCACCCTGGCGACGGCCCGCCGGGGAGCGGCGTCGTGAACGGCACCATCGCCGAGGCGTACGACGTCTGCGCCTCCATCACCAAGGAGCAGGCGCGCAACTTCCACTACGGCATCCGTCTGCTGCCGGCCGACAAGCGTGGCGCGCTGTGCGCCCTGTACGCGCTGTCCCGTCGGGTCGACGACATCGGCGACGGCGACCTGCCGGTCGCGGCGAAGGCCACGGCGCTCGCCGCGGTGCGCTCCGACCTGCGCGAGATCGACCGCAGCACCGACCCCGTCCTGATGGCCGTCGCCGACACGGCCCGCCGCTACCCGGTGCCGCTGGGGGCGTTCGAGGAGCTGGTCGACGGCGTCGAGATGGACGTCACCGGCCGCACCTACGAGACGTTCGAGGACCTCGTTGACTACTGCCGGTGCGTGGCCGGCTCGGTGGGCCGGCTGTGCCTCGGCGTGTTCGGCTCGCGGCCCGACCCGCTGGCCGCGGAGTACGCCGACGCGCTCGGGATCGCCCTGCAGCAGACCAACATCCTGCGCGACATCCGCGAGGACCTGTTGAACGGGCGGGTCTACCTGCCGCAGTCCGATCTGGACGCGCACGGCGTGACGCTCAAGCTGGACGCGTCCGGCAACCTCGCCGACCCGACCGGCGACCTCGCCGCGCTCATCTCGGCGGCGGCCCAGCGGGCCCGCGGTTGGTACGACCGGGGGTCGCGCCTGCTGCCGTTGCTCGACCGGCGCAGCGCCGCCTGCGCGGGCGCCATGTCGGGCATCTACCGCCGGCTGCTCGACCGCATCGAGGCGAACCCGCCGGTCGTCTACGACCGCCGGCTGTCGCTGTCGGGCTGGGAGAAGGCCGGCGTGGCGGTCCGCGCCCTGGCGGGGGTCAGGCCGTGACCCAAGACGTGGTGGTCGTGGGCGGCGGTCTCGCCGGCATCGCGGCGGCGCTGCGATGCGCCGACGCCGGTCGCACGGTGACGCTGTTGGAGGCGAAGCCGCGGCTGGGCGGGCTCACCTACTCGTTCCGCCGGGGCGACCTCGACGTCGACAACGGGCAGCACGTCTTCCTGCGCTGCTGCACCGCCTACCGCGAGCTGCTGACCCGGCTGGGTGTCGGCGAGCAGGTGCACCTCCAGGACCGGCTGGACATCCCGGTGCGCCCGCTGACCGGGCGGCCGGCACGACTGCGCCGCACCGGCCTGCCGGCGCCGCTGCACCTCGGCGCCGCCCTGCTGCGCTACGGCCCGCTCACCCCGGCCCAGCGGCTGCGCTTCGTCCGGGCCGCCCTGGCCATGCGCAAGGTGGACCGCGCCGACCCGGCCGTCGACGCGGTGAGCTTCGGCGCCTGGCTGCGCGGCCAGGGCCAGGACGCGCGCACCGTCGACGCGCTGTGGGACCTGGTGGGCGTCGCGACCCTGAACGCCCGGGCCGACGACGCCGCGCTGTCGCTGGCCGCGATGGTGTTCCAGGTCGGGCTGCTCACCGACCGCGGCGCCGCCGACATCGGCTGGTCGCGGGTGCCGTTGCAGCGGCTGCACGGCGACGCCGCGGCGGCCTCCCTCGCGGCGGCCGGGGTGACCGTGCGCACCGGCGCCAAGGTGACCCGGGTCGAGCCGCGCGACGGCGGCTGGGCGGTCGACGACGTGGCCACCGACCAGGTCGTGCTCGCGACGACACCGCGCGCCGCCGAGGCGCTGGCGCCGGCGGACGCCGTCGTGGCGCCGGCCGGCTGGGCGGCGGGGCTGGGCGCGGCGCCGATCGTCAACGTCCACGTCGTCCTGGACCGCCGAGTGCTCGCCGAGCCGTTCGTCGCGGCGGTCGGCTCGCCGATCCAATGGGTCTTCGACCGCACCGTCCCCTCCGGTCTGACCAGCGGGCAGTACCTGGCGGTCTCGCTGTCCGCCGCGGACGCGTACGTCGACCTGCCGGTCGCCGCGCTGCGCGAGCGGCTGCTGCCGGAGCTCGCCACGTTGCTGCCGGGACTGCGGGCGGCGACGGTCACCGACTTCTTCGTCACCCGCGAACGCGAGGCGACGTTCCGCCCGGAGCCCGGCAGCCAGGCGCTGCGGGCGCCGACCGAGACCCGCGCGGCCGGGCTGTTCCTGGCCGGAGCGTGGACCGACACCGGATGGCCGGCCACGATGGAGGGTGCGGTGCGAAGCGGCGACGCGGCCGCTCGCGCCGTACTGGCCCGGCCCGCACGAAGGGGAGTGGCCGCATGACCGCGACTCTGTCCATGTTGGAGCGTGCCCGCGCGTACGCCCAACCGGCGCTGCGCGAGGCCGTCGGGCGGCTCGACCCGACCTGCCGCCTCGTCGCGTCGTACCACCTCGGCTGGTGCGACACCGACGGGCGGCCGGCGGAGGGCGGCGGCGGCAAGGCCGTCCGCCCGGCGCTGGCGATGCTCGCCGCCGAGGCCGTCGGCCGGCCGGTCTCGACCGCGCTGCCCGGCGCCGTCGCCGTCGAGCTGGTGCACAACTTCTCGCTGCTGCACGACGACCTGCTCGACGGGGACAAGGAACGCCGGCACCGGCCGACCGCCTGGGCGGTGTGGGGTCCGGCCACCGCGATCCTCACCGGCGACGCGTTGCTCGCGCTCGGCCACGAGGTGCTGCTGGAGTCCGGGTCGCCCGGCGCCCCGCGGGCCGCGTGGATGCTGGCCACCACGACCCGCGAGCTGACCCGTGGTCAGACGCAGGACATCGCGTTCGAGACCCGCGCCGACGTCACGCTCGACGAGTGCCTGGCGATGGCCGCCGCGAAGACCGGCTCCCTGCTCGCCGCGAGCGCCGCGATCGGCGGCATGCTGGCGGGCGCGCCGCCGCCGACGGTCGAGGCGCTGCGCACGTTCGGCACGGAGTTCGGGCTCGCCTTCCAGCTCGTCGACGACGTGCTGGGCATCTGGGGCGACCCCGCCGTCACCGGCAAGCCGGTCCACTCCGACCTGCGGGCGCGCAAGAAGTCGCTGCCGGTCACCTACGCGCTCGGCCAGGGGATCGCCGACCCGGCGTTCGCCGACTGGCTGGGCGGCGCCGGGGAGGCCGACCCGTCCGGCGTCGGCGGCGTCGCCGACCTCCTGGAAGCGGCCGGCGCGCGGGACTGGGCGCTCGACGAGGCCCGCCGCCGGATGGTCGCCGCCGAGCAGGCGCTGTGCGCGGTCGACCTCGATCCGGTCGCGCGGGCCGAGCTTCTCGCGCTCGCCCGGTTCGTCGTGGACCGGGACTCATGACCCAGACCGCGCCGGCCCGCACCGACGACCGCCGCGAGGCCACGCCCGCGGAGGCGCTGGCCCGCGCGGTCGACCACCTGCGCTCGATGCAGCACCCCGCCGGTTGGTGGAAGGGCGAGCTGCAGACCAACGTCACGATGGATGCCGAGGACCTGCTGCTGCGCGAGTTCCTCGGCATCCGCGGCGCCCAGGAGACCGAGGAGGCGGCCCGCTGGATCCGCTCCCAACAGCGGGCCGACGGCACCTGGGCGACGTTTCACGGTGGGCCCGGCGACCTGTCGACGACCGTCGAGGCCTGGATCGCGCTGCGCCTGGCGGGTGACGCGCCGGACGCGCCGCACATGGCCGAGGCGCTCGGGTTCATCCGCGCCTCCGGCGGCCTCGAGGCCACCCGGGTCTTCACCCGGGTCTGGTTGGCCATGTTCGGCGCGTGGTCCTGGGACGACCTCCCCGAGCTGCCGCCGGAGATGATCTATCTGCCGAGCTGGTTCCCGCTCAACGTCTACGACTGGGGCTGCTGGGCGCGCCAGACCGTCGTCCCGCTCACGGTCGTCGGCAGCCTGCGCCCGGTGCGCCCGCTGCCGTTCGAGGTCGACGAGCTGCGCACCGGGCTGCGCCCGCCGCCGCCGGAGCGGGTGTGGACGCTGCCCGGCTTCTTCCAGCGGGTCGACCGGGCGCTGCACGTGTACGCCCGCCGCCCGATCGGGCCGTTGCGCCGCGGCGCCCGCCGCCGCGCCGCCGAGTGGATCATCGCGCGCCAGGAGTCCGACGGCTCGTGGGGCGGCATCCAACCGCCGTGGGTCTACTCCCTGCTCGCCCTGCACCTGCTCGGCTACCCGCTCGACCACCCGGTGCTCGCCGCCGGCCTCAAGGGCCTGGAGGGTTTCGTGGTCCGCGAGCGGACCCCGGACGGGATGGTCCGGCGGCTCGAGGCGTGCCAGTCGCCGGTGTGGGACACCGGGTTGGCGCTCACCGCGCTGCTCGACGCCGGCGTGCCGGCCACCGATGAGGCGGTCCGGCGGTCCACCGACTGGCTGCTGCGCGAGGAGATCCGGGTGCCGGGCGACTGGTCGGTGCGCCGGCCCGAGCTCGCGCCGGGCGGGTGGGCGTTCGAGTTCGCCAACGACGGCTATCCCGACACCGACGACACGGCCGAGATCGTGCTCGCGCTGCGCCGCGCCGCGCCCGGGCATCCCGATCCGGCGGCCGTCCGCGCCGCCGTGGACCGCGGGGTGGCGTGGACGGCGGGCATGCAGTCGCGCGACGGCGGGTGGGGCGCGTTCGACGCCGACAACACCCGGCGGCTCGCGGAGAAGCTGCCGTTCTGCGACTTCGGCGCGGTCATCGACCCGCCGTCCGCCGACGTCACCGCCCACGTGGTGGAGATGCTCGCCGCGGAGGGGCTCGGCCAGTCCGCCGCCGCCCGCCGGGGCGTCGTCTGGTTGCTGCGCCGGCAGGAGCCGGACGGCTCGTGGTTCGGCCGCTGGGGCGCCAACCACATCTACGGCATCGGCGCGGTGGTGCCGGCGCTCGTGGCCGCGGGCGTGCGCACCGACTACGCCGCGATCCGGCGGGCGGTCGGGTGGCTCGCGGCGCACCAGAACGCCGACGGCGGCTGGGGTGAGGACCTGCGCTCCTACCGCGACCGGGCCTGGGTCGGCCGCGGCACGTCGACCCCGTCGCAGACCGCCTGGGCGCTGCTCGCGCTGCTGGCGGCCGGTGAGCGCGGGCCGGTGGTCGAGCGCGGCGTGGCCCACCTGGTCGACACCCAGCGTCCGGACGGCGGCTGGGACGAGGACTACTTCACCGGCACCGGCTTCCCCGGCGACTTCTACATCAACTACCACCTCTACCGGATCGTGTTCCCGGTCTCCGCGCTCGGCCGCTACGTGGCGGGGTCGTCGTGACGCCCGGCCCGGTGGTCTGCGCGCCGCTGCGGGTGGAGCGGGCGGCGGTGTCCGCCTCGGCCACCCCGACCGTCCACACCGGAATGGGACCGCGCCGCTCGGTGGCGGCCGCGGCCCGGCTGGGCAACCGGCCGGTTCTGGTGGCCGGCGTCGGCGGTGGCCTCGGGACCGCGGTGCGTCCGGGCGATCTCGTCGTCGCCACCGAGGTGCGCGGACCGGACGGCGCCGTGGTGCCGTGCCCGTCGGCGCCGCTGCTCGCGGGGGAGTTGCGGCGGGCCGGGCTGACCGTGCGTCTGGGCCCGATCGTCTCGGCGCCGCGGGTGGCCGGTGGCGCCGCCCGGCGGGAGCTGGCGCAGGCCGGCGCACTCGCGGTCGACACCGAGTCGTTCTGGCTG
>Ga0190275_10002552_pt1 | contig 13075 bp, 11 predicted proteins | sample Popmic550T_FD_133745 | JGI IMG/M metagenome (GOLD analysis project Ga0190275, IMG submission 133745) | Populus adjacent soil microbial communities from riparian zone of Yellowstone River, Montana, USA - 550 T | ecosystem: Environmental > Terrestrial > Soil > Riparian zone > Trees stand | place... | reverse complement strand
TGGAGGTGCCGCTGCTGGTCGCTCGGAATGTCGATGCGCTGGAGGCGTGGGGGCGCGGGGAGCGGCCTCTCAAGGTCATGGTGGGAGTGGACCGCTCGCTGCCTTTCGCGGCGGCGCGGGACTGGGTGAAGGGGCTGCGCAAGCTGGGGCAGGTGGAGATCGTCGGAGGCCGCGTGTTCTGGGCGCAGGAGGAGGCGGTGCGGCTGGGCGTGGAGCACCCGCTGGGCTTCGCGGACGTGACGCCGGAGCTGCGTCAGGCCCTGGAGAAAGAGGCGGCGGTGCTGGTGGAGCCGCTGGCGGAAGGCGGAAAGCCGGTGCGCGTGCGTCTGGAAGTTGGCATGGGCCGCATCGCCGACCATCTGGTCGCACTGGCGGCGGAGGAGCAGGTGGACCTGCTGGTGGTGGGCTCGCACCACCGCCGGGCGCTGGGCAAGCTCTGGAGCGTGTCGCAGCACGCACTGCGGCTGGCGAAGATGTCGGTGGTGTGCGTGCCCTCGCGCGCGGCGGTGCATGGGGCGGATGTGGAGCTGCCGCAGATGCGCACAGTGCTGGTGACGACGGACTTCTCCGAGCTGGGAGACCGGGCCATCGCCTACGCGTGCTCGCTCACGCCTCAAGGCGGCACGGTGCACCTGCTGCACGTCACCTCGACGCAGCAGACGCCGGAGCAGCTGAGCGCGCTGAGAAAGCAGCTCGAGGAGCGGGTGCCTCGCGCGGCGGTCCAGGGCGGGCGCAAGGTGGAGCTGGAGGTGGCGACCGGGAACGACGTGGCGGGCGTCATCGCCCAGGCCGCGGAGCGACACTCCGTGGACCTCATCTGCATGGGCACCCATGGGCGCACGGGCATGATGCGGGCGGTGATGGGCTCGGTGGCGCAGGCCGTGATGGCGCGCTGCGATCGGCCCGTGGTGATGGTGCGCAACCCCGCGACCTGAGCCAGGCTCCTGTTCTCCGCCAGGCTTGGCCCAGGCGGAGGGATGTCCCGCTGGGCCATGGCTTCGGCTACGCTGGGAGCACCGCGCGGCGAACCGCCGCAGGCACGCTGGAGTCCGGACATGACGTCTCCTGCACGCTCACCCAAGGCCGGTGCCCCGAGCACCGAGGTCGCTGAGCCCATCTGGGGCGCCCGGATGGGCTGGCTCGTGGGAGCCGATGGCGCGGGGCTCCCGCTGGTCGACTTCGAGGGGAACCGAGCCGGGCCGCTGGCCGCCCGGAGGACTGTGCCGCTGCAGCCCGAGCTCCTCCAGGAGGCGGCCGCCAGCCACCCGCGCGTGGTGTTGATGTTCGAGAATGGAGATCCGCGCCTGCCGCTGATCGTCGGGCTCGAGCAGGCGAGCAGCGCCACGCCGATGCTGGATGCGTTGCTCTCGGAGCCTGGCACCGAGCCCGCCGCTGGCGAGGCTGCGAGCGAGGCCGAGCAGGCCGAGGCACCGCCCGTGGAGGCCCACGTGGACGGCAAGCGCGTCACCATCGAAGGCGCGGACGAGGTGGTCCTGAAGTGCGGCGAGGCAAGCATCACCCTGCGCCGCAACGGCAAGCTCATCATCAAGGGCACCTACGTCGAGACCCACTCCACCGGCGTCAACCGCATCAAGGGCGGCAGCGTCCAGGTCAACTGAGCCAGGGACCCCGTCGTTCAGCACGAGGGCTCCTTGCGGAGAGCCCTGAGCGCTTCGGTCTGCTTTGGGTCGAGCATGGTCAGGTAAGCCCCCTTGCCATCGCGGGCCGTGTGGCCTCTGCCACCGGTTGCCGCCATGGGCCGGAGCGTCACCCAAGCCCGCGAAAAGACGGGCTTTCAGGGGGCCGGGAACCGCTGGCTGGAAGTTGATAGGAGCGCTCGCGAAAAAAGCGGAGCGCCCGGTGACAGTTCATCCCGGTGCCGGTGTTCCAGGCTGCTGAACGAGGGAGGAGCGAGTCCGGTGGCGATCGATGTGGAGGCCTACTACCGACGTTACGGGCCTCAGGTGCTCCGGCGCTGTCGCTTCCTCCTGAGAGAAGAGGGGAAAGCCGTGGATGCCATGCACGACGTCTTCGTGCAGCTGCTGCGCTACCAGGGGGGCTTGAAGAACTCAGCGCCCTCCAGCCTGCTGCACCAGATCGCAACGAGGGTGTGTCTCAACCGGCTGCGCGGCGCCCGCCGCCGGCCCGAGGATCCGGAGGACGAGCTGGTGCTGCGCATCGCCTCCATGGAGGACACCGAGGCGCGCACCGCGGCGCGGGGGCTGCTGGATCGGCTCTTCGGCCGCGTGCCCGCCTCCAGCCGGGACATCGCCATCCTCCACCTGGTGGATGGGATGACGCTGGAGGAGACGGCGCGCGAGGTGGGCCTCTCTGTCTCGGGGGTGCGCAAGCGCCTCCGAGCCCTGTCTTCCGTCCTGCAAGAGCTGGAGGCCGCATGACTTCGCCACGCCGTACCCCTGACTGGTTGCTGGAGCGCATCGCCGTGGGCGAGCTGCCTCCGGAGGAGCTGGCCGCCGCCCGCGCCCAGCTGGCTCGGGAGCCCGATGGAGAGGCCCGCCTGTCCGCGCTCGAGGCCGAGAACCGCGCCATCCTGGAGAAGCTGCCGCCCGCCACCGTGGCCCGTGAGGTAGAGGTCCGCTCCACCGCGGCCCGCCGCATGGAGGCAGCTCGCGGAGAGACGCGCCCTTTGCGCCGGTTCGCTCCCGGCCTGGCGCTGGTGCCAGTGCTCGCCGCGGCGGCGCTCTTCGTGGTGGTTCGTCCCGGGAGCTCGTCCTCGGGGGCCGGGCTGGACACGCCCGGGACCGATGTGACTCGCACCAAGGGACTGCTGCCTCAGCTCGTCGTCCACCGCCAGGGCGCCACCGAGCCGGAGTGCCTCTCCGATGGAGCCGCCGCCGCCGCCGGTGACGTGGTGCAGATCTCCTATGTCGCCGCGGGCCATCCCTACGGGGCCATCCTCTCCGTGGACGGGCGTGGCGCCGTGACGCTGCACGTGCCCGAGTCCTCCGCGCAGTCTGTTCCGCTCGCGGCCTCGGGCACCCATGCGCTGCCCCGGGCCTACGAGCTGGACGACGCCCCCGCCTTCGAGCGCTTCATCTTCATCACCTCGGACACACCCTTTGCCCTCGACGCGGTGCTCGCCGCGGCCCGAGCGGCGGTGGCCTCGCCGGATGCGAGCACCGCGCCGCTCGCGCTCCCTGAGGGCTTCACGCAGGTGTCCTTCACGCTGGAGAAGGTCTCGCCATGACTCGAGTCATCGTGCTGCTCACGTTGTTGGTGGCGGGAGTGTCCGCCGCGGAGACGCCCATCGCGGTGCGTCGCCTGGCGCTGCTGGTGGGGGTCAATGATGGGGGCCCCGGGCGAGACCGCCTGCGCTTTGCCACCACGGATGCGCAGGCCTTCGCCAAGGTGCTGAGCGAGCTGGGCGGCGTGGCCCCGGTGGATCGGGTGCTGCTGCTGGACACGGGGCGCTCGGGGTTGATGGAGGGCTTCGCGAAGATGAAGGCGCTGACCGAGTCCGCGCGGAGCTCGGGGGCGCACCGGGTGGAGGTGCTCCTCTATTACTCGGGTCACTCGGACGACGAGGGCCTGCTGCTCCAGGGCGAGCGCCTGGACTACGGCGAGCTGCGCCGCGCGCTGGCGGGGCTGCCGGCGGACGTGCGCATTGCCGTGCTGGACTCGTGCGCCTCGGGAGCGTTCGCGCGGCGCAAGGGAGGCACCGCGCGCCCCGCGTTCCTCGTGGACGCGGGCAGCCAGGTGAAGGGGCAGGCCATCCTCACCTCCTCGAGCGAGGATGAGGCGTCCCAGGAGTCGGATCGGCTGGGCGGCTCCTTCTTCACGCACCACCTGGTGTCGGGCCTGCGTGGGGCGGCGGATGTGACGCGGGATGGGCGGGTGACGCTCAACGAGGCCTACCAGTTCGCCTTCCACGAGACGCTGGCGCGCACCGAGCGCACGCAGGGCGGCGCCCAGCACCCTGCCTATGACATCGAGCTGGCGGGCACGGGGGACCTGGTGATGACGGACCTGCGCGCCACGTCCGCGGGGCTGGTGCTGACGGAGGGGCTGGAGGGCCGCTTCTTCGTCCGGGACGAGGCGGGCGTGCTGGTGGTGGAGTTGATGAAGCTGCCGGGGCGGTCCACGGAGCTGGGGCTGGCGCCGGGCAGCTACAAGGTGCGGCGCGAGCTGAACGGCGGCGTGTCCGAGGCGACGTTCGCGCTCGCCGAGGGCAGGCGCACGCCACTGGCGCCGGGGGACTTCAGCTCGGTGCTGCGCGAGGCGACGGTGTCTCGCGGAGGCGCGGAGGCGGTGGGAGTGGCGGAGGTGAAGGCAAGCGGGGCTCCTCGCAAGCTCGTGCCGTTCAACTTCGGCCTGGTGCCGGGGGTGAGCGTGAACTCGGTGACGGCCGGGGGTGGGCCGGTGGAGAACCGGGCGGCGGTGGGGGTGATGAATGATGGCACGGCGCTCGCGGGGGGACTGGCGCTGGCGCTGGTGTCCAACATGTATGAGGAGGACGTGCGCGGTGTCTCGGCGGCCGGGGCGGTCAACACCGCGGGAGGCCCCGTGCGTGGAGCGCAGCTGGCCACGGCCCTCAACGTGGCGGCCGAGGACCTGAATGGCCTGCAGGCGACGGCCGGCGTGAACGTGGCGGGTGGGAGCGTGCGGGTGGGGCAGTTCGCGGCGGGGGTGAACGTGGCGGGCGGAGCGGTCTCTGGGGCGCAGATGTCCGCGGGGCTGAACGTGGCGGGCGGAGAGGTGCGGGGCTTGCAGGCGACGGTAGGGGTGAACGTGGCGGGCGCCGGCTTCCGGGGCTTCCAAGGCTCGGCGGGCTTGAACTGGGTGGGGGGCGCGATGTCGGGCGTGCAGGCGACGGCGGGCTTCAACCGCGCGGAGAGCGTGACGGGCCTGCAGGTGGCATTGCTGAACGTGAGCGGGGATGTGACGGGGGCGCAGGTGGGGGTGATCAACATCGGCAAGGTGGTGACGGGGGCGCAGGTGGGGGTGATCAACGTGGCCGAGGAGGTGCGCGGCGTGCCGCTGGGGCTGCTGACCTTCGAGGAGAAGGGGCAGCGGCACCTGGAGCTCTACTCGAGCGACATCCAGCTCACCAACGCGGCGGTGAAGTTCGGCGGCCGGTATGTGTACACGGCGCTGCTGGCGGGCATCGGCCCGGATGACCGGCTGGACCGGTACAGCCTGGGGCTGGGGTTCGGCGTCCACCTTCCGCTGGGGCCTCGCCTCTGGCTGGACCTGGACGCGGCGGGGAGCACGGTGCACTCGGTGAAGCAGCCGTTCCGAGGGCAGAACCTGCTGGCGCAGACGCGGGCGATGTTCGGCTTCCAGGTGGCGGAGCGCTTCGCGGTGTTCGCCGGGCCCACGTACAACGCCTACTTCGCCTTCACCCCGGAGGATGCGCGCAAGATCACGACGCTGCCGGTGCGCATGCACAGCTTCGGCACGGACAACACGGTGCAGTACTGGCCCGGGGTGCAGCTCGGCCTGCGGATCTGAGTCACGCGCTGGGTTTCAGCCCGTCGAGGAACTCGACCAGCACCGGGTTGAACTCCTCGGGGCGCTCGAGACCTGGCAGATGCGCGGTGTCCTCGATGATGCGATGACGCGCGCCGCGCACCTGAGCGACAACATGCTTCATCCGCGCCTGCACGTGGGGGAAGTCGTGCGGCCCCCAGATCGCGAGCGTTGGCACTGTGAGCTCATGCAGCCGGTCGAACGCGGGGGGCGGTTCGATTGCGTCGCCCGCAGGGGCCGCCTGCAGCGAGATGCCGTTCATCGAAAGAAACAGCTCCCGGGTCGCGCCACCCACCCGGCCGGGGGGCTGCATCGGGCCATCGAGCCAGCACTGTGCCTCGAGCTCGTTGACCGCCGCGACATCGCCCCGCTGCTCGGCGGCTTCGAGCTCGGCAAGCTTGGCCTGCACGGCGGGCGGATAGTCGCTGGCCTTTGGCGCACCGCTCACGGCTGAGGCCACGAGCACGAGCGCGCGGACGCGCTTCGGATGCGCAAGCGCGGCATCGATGGCGAGCCCGCCACCCATCGAGCAGCCCATCAGCACTGCGGAGTCGAGCCGCAAGCCATCGAGCACGGCCATCAGGTCAGCGACATGGGAGAAACGCTCGGGCTCATACCGTGTCTCGCCGAAGCCGCGCCGGTCGTAGGCGATCAACCGGTACCGGTGCTGCAAGGCGTGCTGCTGAGGGGCCCACATGCGGCGGTCCGCGACACCAGCGTGCAGGCAGACCACAGGCTCGCCGCGTCCCACGTCGCTGACGCGCAGGTGCGCAAGGCCCGAAACGATGGATGAGGTGGAGTTCATTGAGGTCATCGTGCGACGAGGCGCCCTATTGTGGATTCTGAGAGGTGGGCGGGCGCGTCCGATCGAGAGAAGGGTCGTAGCACGCGCCCTGCCACTCGTACGCGTCGTCGCCACAAGGAGGCTCGATTTTGGCAAGGGGCCTCCAGCATGCGCCCTGGATGGCCTCCTCCCAACTACTCCGGCAAGGAGGACGCCGCTGACCCGGAAGTGGTTGCTTGGGCATGTCCAAGGAGATCACCTTCGACGAGATGGGTGCACCCTGGACCGCTCCCCGCTCGGTCAACGCGCTGTCTCCGAGCCCTTGCGTGCCAGCGTCCGGAGCCATCGTTGCACCCAGTGCTTCAGCCCGCGCCACCTCGGATGCTTCCTGGCTCATCTCGAGGCCCACCCACCAGAGTCCCAAGGCCATCAGCACCAGGCTGGCGGCAGCGAGCCCAGGCCGTAACGCCGAGGACCCTGCCCGGTGCTGAGCGCGTACACGGACAGGGACAGCCACGCTGGCATGGAGGGCGGGCTGCTCCAGTCCAGACCGTGGAAGTCCGCTGACCGGCACCCTTGTGGCCTGCACCTTCGACTGATCCGACCCGAAGGGAGGAACGTTCGCCTCGGGCCCCACGGACGCTGTTGCCGCTTCCGCGGCCTCCTCCACCTCGCGTGCCAGTCCTCGCGCCTCGGGGTCCTCTGCCAGCAGCGGGCCGATGAGCGCTGAGAGCTCCGGCCTCAATCGCTCATTGAGCGCTTGGGCTGGCAACCGCCGCGGAGGCGGAGCCTCGAGCCGTGCCTTCAGCTCTGCCGGATCCGCCCCAGGCAGTGGGTACACTCCGGTCACGAGCCGATACATGCTGACGCCCAGCGCATAGAGGTCATCGGCCGGGCGCGCCTGGTATTGGGCCCCCTTCCTGAGCCCGTTCTCCCACTCGAAGCGCAGGGCCTCGGGGCTGCGGTACTCGCGCGTGCTGGGGGGCATCAGGCTCTCGGTGATGGGAGGGGCGCCGGCCCAGGTGCTCGAGCCGTAGTCCATGAGCACGGCCCGGCCTTGGGCATCCACCAGGATGTTATCGCCTTTAACGTCCCGGTGCAGGGCATCGGCTTGATGCAGCACCGCCAGGGCTCCCGCCACCTGCGTCAGCACCTGCAACCCCTGGCGGGCGGTGGCCCGATGCTCCCGGGCCCACTCGTACAGCGGCAGCCCGTTGATCCACTCCATCACCAGATAGGGGTGTGCTGCCCCGGGCCCCCTGATCCACCAACAAGCCTGAGTGAGTCAAAGGTCGGGATGTCCTTCATCGCATCACCCGGCGCGGAGGAGGGACGACCTTGCGGACCCAGGGAACGAGTACTGGCGCCCCTGCCCCGGAGGCCTTGCAAACCTGTCAGACAAGCAGACAGGTTCGGCAAGAAGGCGCCGGCCGGGTGCCCTCGAATCAGGGCTGGGTGGGTGTGAAGTCAGGGCCCACGAGGAAGGACAGCTCCCGCTGGACGGTGAGGCGCACCAGCTTCCCGTCCTCGCCGGTGGCGGCGAGCTTCTCGCCCACTCGGAGTCTGCCCTCCGTCGCGTTCTTCCGTCCGGCGAAGCGCAGCGTGGCGAACTCCTTGCCTCGGCGCGTCGCAGGCTTCTCCAGAAGCACCTTCACCACGTGATCAAAATCAGGCGCACGGGAGATGGCGTGGACGAGGTACACCTCCTTGCCCTCACCCACGAGCCAGTAGCTCAGCGCCGTCAGCTCCGCCGCCGTGTTGGCCAGGGGCTGCACCCGCTCCACCGCCTCCACACGCACTGTCACTTCCCGGTGCAGGGCCGTACCACCCCCCTCGAAGTTGCCTTGGTGGAGGGTCGCCTTGAAGTGCTTGAGCCGTCCGTCCGCCAGCGCGTCGAGATCGAAGCGCTCCGGCTCGAGGGTGTACGTGGCCTCGGAGAAATCTCGTCCTGCGGCCAGCTCGGGGTGGCTCAGGGAGACAGAGATCACGAGCTGCCGATCATGAGGCCGGTGGAACATCGGGATGTGGGAGGCGTACAGGCGCTTCCCCGTGCCAAAGAGCACCATCCCATGCACGCCCATGCGGTGCTGTGGAACAGGTGCCAGGGTATGAGGACCGTGCACCTGGGACATATCGGGCTGTGCCGGAGTCCCGCTCCCCGTCTCCGGAGTCTGAGCCACCGCCACAGGTCCCAACAGGAGCACGAGCACCCGCGCCACGACGTTCCATCGCTTCACGAATCACCTCGAGGAACCAGAGCCTGGACCCAACGTATTCCGTGGGCCGGACGCCGAAGAAGCTGCCGTGGGACGAAGCCTGCCGGTTGCCGATGACATTGCCAAGGAACGCAGCCGCTTCTCGGGGGGAAGCGAGGGGCCCGCGTCAGCGGCGGCGCGCGACGAAGAGCGTGTGGAGCGTGCCTCGGCCCTTGCCAGCGCGCACCGGGTGCGTCTCGACGGTGAAGCCTGCGTGGACGAGCCGTGCGGTGAAGCGCTCGTCCGGGCCTGCGCTCCACACCACCAGCACCCCTTGGGGGGCCAGGGCCGCATGCGCCGCCGCGAGCCCCGGACTGTCATAGAGGCTGGCGTTGGAGGCCCGCGTGAGCGCCGCGGGCCCGTTGTCCACATCGAGGAGGATGGCGTGCCAGGGCGCGGCGCTGCGCATCACGCGCCGGACGTCAGCGATCTCCACGCGCACGCGAGGATCCTCCAGGGGCCGGCCTGCAAGGTGTGCCAGCGGCTCCCGGTTCCACGAGACGATGGCCTCGGCCAGCTCGGCGACGACGACCTGGGCGTCCGCGCCCAGACCTTCCAGCATGGCCCGCAGGGTGTAGCCCAGCCCCAGTCCGCCGATGAGCACCCGCGGGAGTGGGACGGCACCCAGGGCCGCGGAGGCCAGCCGCGCCATCGCCTCCTCCGAGCCATGGGCACGCGAGGACATGAGCTCCTGGCCGCGCACGCGGATGACGAACTCGCCATCACGGTGGTGCAGCACGAACTCGCCTCCGTCCGGGGCAGGCGCTCGCGCGAGGACTTCCCAGGGCTTCATGGGCCTTCTCTCAAGCTCGCCACACGCAGTGGAGGGCATCCACCGCGTGCGTGTCTCCGCTCAAGGCGTCGGAGTCTGAGCCGGAGCTGGAGCCGGAGCCGGGCTTGCTTCTTCCTGCTGCGGCGCGGCCTCCTCGGTCTCACCGGCGGCGGGCGCTGGCTTGTCGGCGCTCGCGGTCCGCTTGGCGCCTGCCGCGGCCTGCTTCGCCTGCTCGCGGGCCTTCTGGGCGACCTTCGGCGTGGGCGCGAGGATCATGAACATCAGGCGCCCTTCCATGCGCGGCTGCTGCTCCACCACCGCCACATCCTTCAGGTCCTTCGCCACGTCATCGAGGATGGCGGTGCCCTGGTTCCGGTAGGTGATCTCTCGCCCTCGGAACTGGATGACGACCTTCGCCTTGTTCCCCTCTTCGATGAACCGGCGCATGTTGCGGACCTTGAACTCGTAGTCGTGCTCCTCCGTCTTCGGACGGAGCTTCACTTCCTTGAGGTGGACCGTGAGCTGCGCGCGCCGCGATTCCGAGGCCTTCTTCTTCTCCTCGTACTTGAACTTGCCGTAGTCCATGATCTTGCAGACTGGCGGCGCGGCCATGGGGCTGATCTCGACGAGATCCAGTCCCTCGGTTCGAGCCCGCTCCAGGGCGGCCTCGATCGGCATGACTCCGAGCTGCGCGCCATCCGGCCCTACGACGCGGACCTCGCGAGCGCGGATACGGCGGTTGGTTCTCTGGTCGCGGCTCCCGCCGCGGCTGCTTCTCTGTTCGCGAATGATGGGACTCTCCTCCGATTGGGTTTGAGCCTACCCCTCTAAAGATGGGTCAGGCCCCGCCGGTACAACAGGGGGTGGAAAACGGATGTGGGTGTAGAGGGCCTCCGGGATGCTGGAGTGCCTCCAGGTGCCCGCTCGCACGGTAGGAGGGGGAGCCCAAGACGCACTCTCCCTCACCCCGGATGGGGATGCCAGGGATAACACCGGGCCCGTGCGCCTGCCGGGGGATCCTGGGGTTACAGCGACGCACGGCTCACACTGGCCGTAGGGCGGGTGGCGGCCAGCCTCAGAAGGGTGCACGGCATTCCAGGTCGATGCGCTCGCCGGTACGAGGATGGACGAACGTCAGGGCCTCGGCGTGGAGCATCAGGCGCGTGTCGTCGCCGCCGTACAGCCGGTCTCCGACAATCGGGGCGCCGAGCCCGAGCGGATGCGCGGCGTGGACGCGAAGCTGGTGCGTCCGGCCAGTGCGAGGCAAGAGCGACACCCGGGTTCGGGCCTCGGTCCGCTGCGTGACTCGCCACTCGGTGATGGCGCGCTTGCCGTGGCGGGGGTCGACGGTGTGGCGGGGACGATGTTCGAAATCGGCCCGAAGAGGCAGCTCGACGACGCCCTGGTCGCCAGTGACGCGGCCGTCCAGCCAGGCGACGTAGCGCTTGTCTGCCTCGCGCCGCGCGAACTGCCGCTGGAGGGCCGCGTGGGTCTCCTCGTCCTTGGCTGCGAGCAGGAGCCCGGACATCTCGGGCTCGAGAGGGTGCACGACGAGCGGCCCGGTGGCGTCCGGGTGCCTTCTCCGGAGACGGACGAGCACCGAGTCGCGCAGCGGATCGTGGCGGCCGGGGACCGACAAGAGGCCGCAAGGCTTGTCGACGACGAGCACCCATGGATCCTCGTACAGGAGCCGCGGCTCATCCTCGTGGATGGGGGCAGCGCCCAGGACGGGCGCCGGGTCGACGGGTAGCCCCTCGAGCATGTACGGCAGAACCTGGCCGCACTTGCTGTGGCACGCCGGGTAGTACGCGCCCGCGTGCCGCTCTCCTATGAGGAGTGGCGCCCCCCACCAGAACTCGGCGAGCGCCAGCGGCCTCAGGCGGTGACGGTAGGCATGAGCGAAGAGCTTCGGCGCGGCGCAGTCTCCCGCTCCGCCCGGTGGCGGCTCCGGTGCGAACAGCGCTCCCAAGGGCCGCTCTTCACCGCGGGCATTCGGGATGACATAGGCGTAGGCCATCTGCTGCCAGAGCTGTCTGGAGCGCTCGGCGCGCAGGTGCTCGAGCTCCGCGCGGCGCGCGTCGAGCGCTCGGAGGGCCGATGCCAGGAGCTCACGTTCCTGGTGGTGCGCCGCGTCCAGCCGCCGGCGCTCAGCGTCATCGGCGCGGCTCTCCTGCCCGAGCGCGTGAAGGGCCGCATGAGGCTTGTCGTCTCCGAGCGCTGAGTGGGCCAGGCGTCGGCGTGCGTCGTGCCGGAGTTGGCGGTTCGCGTCGTGGCGCGCACGCAACCCGGCAGCGGCGGCGGCGTGTCGCGCGGTCAGCTCGGCGAGGCTCGCGCGCAGCGCCACGGGCTCGGCCCCCTCCACCAGCTCGGCATGGCGCACGTCGAGCGCGCGCAGCTCGGCCTCGCCGGCAGGCCAGAAGGCGTCGCGAGCGTTGGGATCGAAGAGCGGCGGCGCGAACCCGTCGAGGTGCCAGCGGTCGCCGAGCATGCCCGAGAACCCGCGCAGGTAGCCGATGCGGCCATCCGGCGCCGCGACGACCAGCACACCGAACATCTTGCCGCGGCCAGGCCTGTCGAGGGCGGCGAGGTTGATCCTGCCGGAGAGGTCGCCGCGGCGCAGGTGCAGCTGCAGCTCCTCGGCGGCCCGGCGCGCCAGGGAGTGCGGAGGGTCATGAGCAAACGGACTTGCGAGCCGCACCGGCACCTCGGTCGAGGCCGGCTGCGGATCGAAGTACGTCACGACATCTTGCAAGGGCGTGTCTCTCACGATGCTGCCCTACAGCGTGCCACACACGAGGCTTCCCAAACCTGCCTGCTTACAGTCCCTGGCCCGGAGACCCCGCAAGTTTTTCAGTCATGCCGGGCCATGGCGGCAGCAGTTCCGAGTGTCTCCCTCTGAAATCGCCGTGGCCTTTGCGTTGCATCCCTCACAGCTCGACAGCCCCCCCCGGGGTGAGAAGAGGTGTGTGATGGAGACCCTGACCTTTACGGATGCATTGGCGAGTGTTTCGGATGAGCTCTATGCGCAGGCGATGGCGCGCATGGCGGACAAGCGCGGCCAGCTGCTGGGCGTCCCCGGGCTTCATGCGAACTCGCGTACGAGCATGGCCTTCGAGGTGACGCTTGGGCAGGGAGGCATGGCGAACGCCTCGGTGAAGCGCTACTGCTCCGGGTTCACGCTGGACTGCAGTGCCTGGATCGACTCGCCTGTTGCGGGGACGGTCGTGGCAGGCCACCTCCAGTCCAGTGATGGAGGCGGCACGGAGTTCGTGGAGCTGCAGTCGGGGCAGCGCTTCCGGTTCGAGCTCAAGACGAACCTGTGGGCACGGACGACGCTCTCGCTGCACCTGCGCACCACGCCGGCCCTTCCCGCGGGCACGGTCCTGAAGGTGTGCATGGACATCCGCTACTGAGGGCCAACGATTTCGTCCTCATGGGTGCTCGACGTACTGTGGGCGCCCATGCTCTTCCCTGTCTGGGTCCTGCGCGTGCTCCCGCTCCCAGCCATCGTCATCGGTGGCCTCGTGGCCCACGCCCATGGCGTCTCCGCAAAGGCCTTTGGTGTCAACGTCGTGGCCGCGGTGCTCGGGCTCGCACTCGTGGCAGTGCTGGCACGGCGCTCCTGGGAGAACGTCATCCGCCGAGTTCTTGCCATCGCGATCACGGTCGAGCTCCTCCTCGCCACGACGTGCCTGTTTCCCGACCTCGAAGGGGTGAGCCGTTGGATCGCCCTCGGTCCCGTGCGGCTGAATGCGTCAGCGGTGACGATGCCCT
>Ga0190275_10002551_pt1 | contig 13078 bp, 12 predicted proteins | sample Popmic550T_FD_133745 | JGI IMG/M metagenome (GOLD analysis project Ga0190275, IMG submission 133745) | Populus adjacent soil microbial communities from riparian zone of Yellowstone River, Montana, USA - 550 T | ecosystem: Environmental > Terrestrial > Soil > Riparian zone > Trees stand | place... | reverse complement strand
CGGTCTCGCCCACGAGGCCCTCGCCGTTGTCGTGCGCGAAGGCCGGAACGGCCAGCAGCAGGGTGAAGATCACGGTCAGGAGGGGCAGCGCGCGGGCCTTCATGAGCCGAAAGATTACCGGCTAGTCTCCTCGGACCGTGACCGAGGACCTGTTCAGCTGCATCATCGAGATCCCCAAGGGGAGCCGGAACAAGTACGAGTGGGACCACGAGCGCGAGCGGCTGGTACTGGACCGGTTCCTGTTCTCGTCGGTGGTGTATCCAACCGACTACGGCTTCATCCCGGAGACCCTCGGCCAGGACGGCGACCCGCTGGACGTCATGTGCTGCGTCTCCGAGGCCACCTTCCCGGGCTGCATGATCGACGTGAAGCCGATCGCGCTGTTCCGGATGGAGGACGACCAGGGGATCGACGACAAGGTGCTGTGCGTGCCGCTGTCGGACCCGGGCTGGAACACGATGGAGAAGCTCGAGGACCTGCCCGACCTTCTCACCAACGAGATCACCCACTTCTTCTCGATCTACAAGGACCTCGAGCAGAAGAAGGTCACGGTCGACGGCTGGTACTCACGCGAGGACGCGATCGAGGAGATCGCGGCGTCGCGGGAGCGCTTCCGCGAGAAGTACGGCAATCCCGACAAGGACGACTAGCGCGGCGGCTCCAGCCGGTCCTTCTTGGAGCCCTGGCCCAGGCCGGCGCTCTCGGCCACGCTGAGCACGGCGACGGACGCCACGACGGCGCACAGGAAGCCGATGATGTTCAGCTCCCAGATGTCGCCGGAGCCGATCACGTTGGCGATCGTCCCGCCGATCAGGGAGCCGACCACGCCGAGACCGAGGGTCCACAGCAGGCCGATCTTCTGGCGGCCGGGTAGCAGCAGACGCGCGAGCAGGCCGATGATGAGGCCGGCAACCAGGAATCCGATCATGCCCTGCACAGTAGCCTGCGAGGGGTGAAGCCGGCAGGCCAGATCGGCGTGATCCTCCTGATCGCGCTCGTGATCACCGTCGCTCCGGGAGGGGGGACGGCCATCGAGGTCGTGCTCACCGCGCTGACGCTCACGTTCCTGGCCGCGATCGCCTTCTTCGGCTACCGCCTGTTCCACCAGTTCCGGTTCGAGATCGAGTCGCTGGAGGACCGGGACCGGGGCGTCCTGTACGGCTCGTTCGCCCTGGCCATCCTCACGTTCGCCGCCGCGAGCCGGATGTTCGACGCCGGCGGCCTGGGCGCGCTGGCGTGGTTCGCGCTGGTGGGCATCTCCGTGTACGGCCTCTACTGGGTCTGGACGCGGTACCGCCAGATGGCCTAGCGCCCGCTTCTTCACCTCTCCGTCGCATGTTCGTGACCCGCGCGCGTTGTCCCGTCACCGGCCGCGCGGGACCGTGGGGCCATGCCCCGCCGAGCGTCAACCGAGGACGGACAGGCCAGTGCGGAGCTGCTCGCCGCCCTCCCGTTCGTGCTCTTGGCCGGCGCGCTGGCCTGGCAGCTGGCGCTGGTGGGGTGGACGGCGTGGATGTCGGCCCAGGCGGCGCGTGTGGCCGCACGCGCGGATGCCGTCGGCCGGGCCGCCGAGCCCGCGGCGCGCAGCGCCCTGCCTTCGCGACTCAGGCGCGGGCTCGAGGTCGAGCGCCGGCGCGCGGGCGGGGTCCAGGTGCGCGTGCGCGTGCCGACGTTGCTGAAGGGTGTCCACGGACCCGTCACCGTCACCGCAGCCTCGTCGCTGGGCCGGGGTGAACGGTGAGGCGCATGCGCGAGCAGGACGGGCAGGCGCTGGTCGAGCTGCTGGGTGCGCTTCCGGTCGTCCTGCTCGTAGGGCTCGTGCTGCTTCAGGCGCTGGCCGTCGGCTATGCCGCCGTCCTCGCGGGCACGGCGTCACACGCCGGGGCGCTGGCGCTCGCCGCCGGCGGCGACGCCCGCGCCGGCGTGCGCGAGTCGCTGCCCGGCTGGACGCGCGCGCGTGCCCGCGTGGACGTCTCCGGCGGGACGGTGCGGGTGCGGCTGCGCCCGCCGTCGCCGCTGCGCGCGCTCGCGCGGGAGCTGGAGGTCGACTCGGAGGCAGCGGTGGAGCGCTCATGAGCGCCCACCCCGCCGGCCGCCGTGTCGCCTCCGCGCTCACGTCCGCGGCGGGCTGGCTGATCGAGCCGGCGCCCGCGCCCGAGGCCATCGAGCCGGCGCCGGCCCACTGCGAGCCGAGGCCGGTGGTCGCCGTCGCGGGGCTGCGCCGCGGGTCGGGTGTGACCACGTTGGCGCGCGCCCTCGGCGCGGCCCTGGGGGTGCGCGATCCCTGTGGTGCGTGCGTGGTCACCGCCGCAGCCGGCGGCGCGTCGGTCCCGCTCGGCCTGCCGGCGGGCGGGCGCCTGTCCCGGCGTATCGCCCCGTTCGTCGAAGGCAGGGCGCGGGCTTGCGGCCGGTTGTGCCTGGTCGAGGATGCCGACCGGGTGTGCCTGTCCGCCGTCGCACGCGGTGTCGCGCCGCTGGTGCTGGACGTCTCGGATCCGGCCGAGGCGGCCGCCGCGGCGTCGGTGGCCGACCACGTCGTGCTGGTCGCGGGACCGGAGGTCGAACCGGCGCTGGCGGCCGTGGTGGCCGAGTCGCTCGGCCTGGTCGGGCCGCCGCCGCTGGTGGTCGTCAACCGCTTCGGCCGCGCCTCCGACCGATGGGCCGCCGAGCCGCACGTGCCGGTGCCCGAGTCGCGGCTGGCGGCGCAGATGGCCGGGGCCGGGCGCGAGCCCCGTGGGCCGGTTGGCCAGGCGGTGTCGGCGCTGGCCGAGCGGGTGGGAGGTGGCGCCTAGCCCGCCCGGTCGCCGCTCGGCAGCCGCCTGGTACCGGCTCCCGGCAGGCCGTTTACCCTCCGACGGTGCGTCGGGCCGTCCAAGTAGCCGTTGTGGCTGTTGCCACCGCATTCCTGGCTCCGCCGGCCAGCTCGGCCGGCAAGCCGGTCGAGGGGGCGCACCTGACGGTCGCCGCCAGCGGCGACCTCTTGATACACGCGCCGGTGTGGAAGCGGGCGCTCGTCTACGGCCGCGGCCGCCGCTACGACTTTCGCCCGATGTTCAGGGCGGTCAGGCCGTTGATCGCCGGCGCCGATCTCGCGCTCTGTCATCTCGAGACCCCGCTCACCTACGGCCCCCCGCGCGGCTACCCGAGCTTTCGCGCGCCGGTCGCGCTTGCCCCTGCCATCCGTGCGACCGGGTGGGACGCGTGCAGCACCGCGTCCAATCACACCCTTGACGGCGGCCAGCGCGGCGTGAACGCGACGCTTCGCATTCTCGACCGCTTCCGGATACGCCACACGGGGTCCTCCCGGACGAGAGCCGGGGCCCGGCGCCTGACGGTGCTGAAGGCAAGAGGCGTGAAGGTGGCGCTCCTGGCGTACACGGCGCTCAGCAACGGCCAGCGGGTACCGCACCCATGGACCGTCAACATGGCCCGCGCGAGCAGGATCGTCCGCGCCGCCCGCCGCGCTAGGCGGGCGGGTGCCGACGCGGTGATCGTGAACCTCCACTGGGGAGCGGAGTACCGCCACGCCCCGACCCGAGCGCAGCGATCGCTGGCGGCCGCGCTCACCCGGTCGAGCGCCGTGACCGCGGTGGTCGGCCAACACGCTCACGTGGTCCAGCCGATCCGGTGGATCCACGGCAAGCCGGTGGTCTTCGGCGAGGGCAACCTGCTCTCCAACCAGACCGCGGCGTGCTGCCCGGCGAGCTCCCAGGACGGTTTGATAGCCCTGCTCGACCTGCGGGTCGTGAGAGGCGGCGTCCGGGCGGTACGCGTGCGCTACCGGCCCACCTCGGTGCGCCACCCGGACTTCACGGTCGTGCGCGCCCGCGGAGCGTCGCGCAGCCGGACGATCAGAGTCGCAGGGCGCTCAAGGCGCGTCGTTCCGATCAGGTGACCCCGCCAGCGGCAGGCGCGCGCTGACGCGGGTCCCCGCACCGGAGTACGACGCGCCTGAATACAGCGGTGACGCCCCGTCCCGAAGCCGTGGCACCTTGCTTGCGGCGGTGGCTGAGGTTGCGCAGGGTGGCGAGGGCACCTACGTTGAGTCCATGCGCAGGGGGTGTGCAGCGTGAGCGAGTCAGCAGCCTTGCAAGCCGTTGCTCACAAGCGGCTGGTCGGACCAAGGTCAGGCCCCGAGCGTTGTTCGCGCTGCAAGCGACCCCCGCCACCAGACGAGGCAATCGTCAGCTCCTCCAGTGCCTTGTCGGCACCTGCTGCGGCTCGCGACACGAAGGGCTCCCTGACCGAGTCGCCGCCGAATTCGAGCGCGCGCAGGAATGGCTGGGGACACCCGTAGAAGCCCGCATGTGACCGCGGGCGCAGCGAGCCGGCCGAAGTGGGGCGATGGGTTGGGACTCGGGCTGCTCGTAGTGGTCATGACCGTGGCCGCACGGTTCGACCGCGCGCGGGCCACGCTCGACACGTTCGGGGAGGAGGAGGTCACCAAAGGATCGCTGGCGCTCTCGTGGTACGTCCTAGCGGTAGCCGGCGTGCTCGTGGGCTGGTGGGCCGGACGGGCATTCATGAGGACGGCGAGGCAACTCGCCGGGGACGACAAGACGGCGAAGGGGCGGCTGCCGGCACTGCGGTGGCTGATCGGCCTGGATGTCGGGGCGTGGGCGCTTTGGCAGCTCACCGGTGCGGCAATCGTCGGCGGGGCCGACGCTTTCGACGGCCTGCACACACTGCTTCACTTCGTGGCGATCGCACTCGCTGCCGGCGCCATCGGCTGGGCCGGCGGAGCGGTGGCCGGCGACGCGACCCAAGCCTGGCGACGAGGGTCGGTGGTGCGTTTCCAACTGATCCTGCTCGCGACGCTCCTGGCCACGGTCCTCCTACTACCGGTCATGTCCGAGCAGTGTCTGGACGTACTGCGGGCGTGGGGCAACGGCCTCTACACGCGCGCGGCCGCGGGGATCGCGGGGGCGCTGCTGCTCGGGGCCGTGTGCCGGGCAAGCGCCACCCGCCTCCTGCTTCCCGGGTCGACCGACGCCTTTTTGGGGCGCAAGCTGCTCGATCGGGTCACCGGCTGGCTCCAGCCCCTTACCGGCCGTGTCACGACGAAGGGGCGGCTAGGCCGCGCCGTCCTGCCCTGGGCCCTGCCGACGGGGGTGATGGTGGGCGCTCTCGTAGCGAGCGGTCAAGAGCTCGCCGCGGGTGTTCTGGTCGTGGCATTCGTCGTGGTCGTGGCTACGGGGTGGGCCGAGCCAACGGCGCTGGTCACGCCCCCGGTCGATGGCGCCGACGAGGGCGAGACTGCCGATCGCCTGCGTGCCGAGAGCCTGCGGCGCCTGGCCGGGACGCTCGGGGTGTTCCCGATGTTGATTCTGTTGGCCGGGATCTGGAGCGCCGCGGCGGACTCGTACCTCCTGCCTGACGCGGGGGTGGGTACGGACCCGTCCCTGTTCGTGTGGGCGGGTGTGATCTTCGTGCTGTTCGCGGCGCTGTCCGCGGATGCGCACACGGAGGTCGAGGAGAAGAAGTCGTGGGTGATACTCGGGGTCCTGGCTGGGCTAACGCTGATCGCCACGCTCACGACCGGCGTAGGACCGGACCCGGGGGATGCCGCAGACGTCGTGGCGGTATCCCTGCTGCTGATTGTTGGAGTCGCGGTGGCCTCCCGGCGGGTGCTGAACGATGGCGGTGCCGCCGAGCTGTGGATCGCGGGCGCAGCGGTGGTGGGCACGGCGGTGGCCGTCTACTCCCAACCCGTGGTGGCCACACGGGCCCTGGGGACCTTCGGCCTGACCTTCGTCGGCGCGGCGGGCCTCCTGCTCGCCTTGCACGCCCTGGGAACGCTTGGGGCCCGGCGCTCGTTCCGCTCCAACCCGTCATGGTTGGTGAGGGCGCCGCTGCCCGAGCGCGTGCCGGTGGTGACGCTGATCGCTGTCTGGGTCGGGATCGCTTTTCTAGCGGCTCCCGACACCGCGCACCAGGTGCCCACGGTCGAGACCGCGGGAGAGCCGCGGCCGCTTGCGCAGGAGGTGGCGGATTGGCTCGACCGCGAGGCGAAGAACCCGGTCGGCGAGGGGACGGACGCATACGTGCCGATGGTGCTTCTGGCGGGCAGCGGCGGCGGCTCGAAGGCGGCGTACTGGACCGACTTGGTGGTGGACTGCATGCTGGGCGACGGTACGCCCGATGACGAATCGGACGAGTGCGCCAACACCAGTAGGGCCGCCGCCCGCGCCGGCTACGGGCGGGTCTTCATGACGAGCAGCGTCAGTGGCGGGTCCGTGGGGATCCGCCACATGGTGCGCAACAACGAAGACCTCATCGCCGGGAACGACTGGGTGAAGCGGACGGCGGGACTCGAGGCGCTCTCACCGGTCGCGGGCTGGGGGCTGTTTCACGATCTGCCAGCGTTCATGCTGGGGGCCGATCTCGACCCGTCCAAGTGCAAGCCCGGCGAGGGCCGGGCGTGTCGCCGCCATGCCGACCGAGCGCTCGTGCAGGAGGCAGCCGTGGTCAACGGCACGCACGCCCAACTCGACGATCCGCGAGACGCCGGCTTGCTGGCGCAACGCGGCCCGCTGACGGTTTTCAGTAGCGCCGAAGACGGAGCGGCACGACGGATCCTGCTGTCGCGCGCGCAACTGGGACCGCCACCCTCCCTCCGCGGCTGCCCGGCATCGTACGGCCTCGAGGAGCCCGTGAAGACGGCGATCGATGCCCACGACGTGATCGGGCCCCAGCAGGACATACCACTGTCGGCGGCAGCACTCGTGAGTGCGCGCTTCCCCGTGGTGGAGCCGCCTGCCCGGCTCGGGACGTCGGACGAGAAGCGTCCGAAGGGATGCGCCCCGCCCGAGCACCTATCGCCGACCGTAGCCAGGGACGGCGGCTACATCGAGAACTCCGGCGTGCTTCTGCTGGTCGAGTCGCTCGCAGCGGTCAAGCGGGCGATCAGCGACTGGCGGCGTGAGGCGGGCTTGTCCGACGACGAACAGCGAAGGCGCCTGGCGGTCGACGTGCGGCTGATCATCGTCTCGATCGACGACGACCCGCCCACGAGCCCGAAGAACGAACTGGAGAGTGGCCAGCGGGGAGCGTTCGGCATCGGCAGACAGGCTGGGCCCGCGTTCCTCACCGCTCAGGCGCGGGCGACCGCCAAGAGCTGCACGGTGCCGGGTGTGAGCTACTTCCGCATCAGCCCGCCGCCGCGCATCGGCGCGAAGGCTGCGACCGGCTGGGAGATATCGGAGACCACCCGCCGCAAGGACCTGGCCCAGGCGCTGAAGGAGGGCCCGTCGCGGCTGCGCGTGGAGACGCTGCGGAGCATTCTTGCCGGCAACATGAAGCCGGTCGACGAGGACACCAGGGGGCGTGTCCGGTGCACGTGGAAGCCGGCTGACTAAGCGATACGGCAGAGTGGGAACGCCCGACGCTCTCTCGCTCGGCAAGTCGCTCGCAGGCATTCGGGCACGAGGTGCCGCGAAGCTGGCGCATTTGGATTACCCGGCGTAGGCTCGTCGCAGAGTTCCGACTACGGGGGTGCGGCAGTGACACGGGGGGACGGCGCGACGGGCGAGAGAACCCCGCTGCGCTGGCGAGTGTCGGCGCGCGGTGTTGGCGCGATCGCGACGCTTGCGCTGGCCGCGGTCCTTGGCCCGGCCTCCGCGGCCTCCGCGGCCGAGCTGAGCGGGCCGAAGGAAGTCACACCGGGCAAGCGCGTGACGTTCAAGCTCAGCGGAGCGACCCCGAGCGCTGGGATTTTCCTGCAGTTAGGACCGACCAAGAACCGCAACGGCAACTGCTGTGGGCGCGTTGTCAAGGTGGCCCAGAGCACCGACGCGGCGGGTGGGGCCACGCTCCGCTTTGTCTGGCCGCGGCGCTACGACACCTGCGGCATCGACAGCGAAAGACTGAACTGCCATGCCAGCTGGAAGCGGGGGAGCAGGGCAGACATCACCGTCTGCGCCGGATCGTGCGTGGGTGGCCCGGTCCGCGAGGTGGTACGGATCCGCAAGGGGGCACCTATCCGCAAGCGCCGAGGCCGGACGCCCAGGGTCCGAAAGTGCCGCAGGGTCGTGATCGAGCCCCGCTCCGGGAATGTGTTCACGAAGGTCCGTGTCCAGGGGATCGGGTGCCAGTCCGCACGGCGCATGCTCCGCTCTTGGACCCAGCCGCCCATCAGCGCGCTTCCCCAGCCGCCGGGCTACACGTGTCGCGTCGTTACAAAGTACCCGGCCGGGAATGACCGTCGGCGCTGCCGCCGAAGCGGCCGACGCTTCCCAGCGATCGCTTTTGACACGGGCTTTTGACGATGCCCGCCAGGAAGGTTGAACGGCAGGTGGGCTCTTCCGGAAGCCAGCCTGGGTCGCGTGAATCGGCGCGGAGCGTCAATGAGCCGTTCAAGAGCCGGCTCTCGTCCGTGCGGTGAAGCGAACGGAAGACCCATGAAGACAACACCCATCCCACCTTCGAACCAGCGCCGAGCGCTCCGCGCGGCGCTGCTGGTGGCTCTCGGAGTTGCCGCGTCGGTGTTCGCTGCCGTCCCGGCGGCCGAGGCGCAGCGTTACGGCTTGGTTGCCCAGTGGGGCAAGTCTGGCTCCGGTAACGGAGAGTTTGCAGACTTTCGTTTGAATCTCGCCACAGATCACCTCGGCAACGTCTATGTCGTCGACGGGAGCTCCCACTTCGACCGCATCCAGAAGTTCACCTCAAATGGGCGCTTCGTCACGATGTGGGACAGCGGGCGGGACAGCCGCGGTAATCGGCGCCTCGGGGGGTGGACACCCACCGAGGTCGCTACCGACCGGGCCGGCAACGTTTACGTCGCCGGGAGGGGCCATCCTTATTTCCTCGGAGGGGTCGTTGCGAAGTACACCTCCGGCGGCACGCTGCTCGCCGAGTGGTACGAGTGGTCGCGGGCGTTTCTCGGGCCGTTCGACGACCGGCCACACACCCCCCAGGCCCTCGACACGGACGCCGCCGGAAACGTGTACATCGCCAACGATGTCGACCCGTTCATCGTCAAGCTCAACCCGAACGGCAGGATCCTGACGGCGTGGGGAAGCCGAGGCTCTGGCGATGGGCAGTTCATCGCGCCGGACGGTCTCGCCACCGACCGTGCTGGCGACGTCTACGTGTCCGACAGGTCGAATCACACGGTCCAAAAGTTCAGCGCCAACGGCCGCTTCATTACAAGATGGGGAGGTTTCGGTCGTGGCGACGGACAGTTCGAAAATCCCAGGGGAGTCGCCACCGACGGCTCCAACAACGTATTCGTCGTCGACGGCTATCACACGATCCAGAAGTTCGCCTCAAGCGGACGCTTCCTCACTCGTTGGGGAAGGGCTCCGGACGTCAGTCCTCCGCCACCGCCGCCACCGCCGCCACCCGTTCCCCGTAGCCGTCGCGCCAGGAGCCCGTACGTCGTCGGCCCAACGGATGCCGCAACGGACGCCGCCGGGAACGTATACATCGCCGATGTCGGCCATTCGGTCCGCAAGTTCGGCCCGGCCCCGACCCGACCCGGGATCAGGAAGGGCCCGAAGCGTCGCACCCGCAAGCGCTCCGCGGTCTTCACTTTCCACTTCCATTCCCAGACGCCCGGCGTGCGCTTTCAATGCCGCCTGACCGGGCAGCGCGTTCCGCGCACGCTGAGGCGGTGGCGCCGGTGCCGCTCCCCCAAGCGCTACCGCAATCTGCGGCCGGGCACGAAGACGTTCTGGGTGCGCGGCATCGGCCGGGCCGGTCTCGTTGGAGAACCGGACACGAAGCGGTGGCGGATCGTCCCGGGAAAGAGCAGGCGCAGGTAGTGGTACGGCCGGTTGCCCGCGCGGTTCTGTCGGTCACCTTCGGTGTTGTCGCGGCGATACTCGGTTCCGTTCCCGCGGCCGGGGCGCAGGGTTATGGCGTGGTTGCCAAGTGGGGTAGCTCCGGTTCGGGCAACGGCCAGTTCGCCGGGCCCGCGGGCGTCGCCACCGATGCCACTGGCAATGTCTACGTAGCCGACTACGACAATGACCGCATCCAGAAGTTCACGTCCGACGGCGCTTTCATCACCAAGTGGGGGAGCGAGGGCTCGGGCAACGGCCAGTTCGACACTCCCAACGATGTCGCTACCGATGCCGCGGGAAACGTCTACGTCGTCGATATTTCTAACAACCGGATCCAGAAGTTCACGTCCAGCGGCGCCTTCATCACCAAGTGGGGAAGCCAGGGCTCCGGCAACGGCCAGTTCAGTCAACCCCTTGGTGTCGCCACCGACGCCGCCGGCAACGTCTACGTCACCGACGGCGCCAACCGCCGGGTCCAGAAGTTCAACTCGGGTGGCGGCTTCATCACCAAGTGGGGCAGCTACGGCTCCGGCGACAATCAGTTCATCGGTGCGTCGGGTGTCGCCACCGACGCCGCAGGAAACGTCTACGTCGTCGACCAGTGGAATGGTCTGGTTCAGAAGTTCACGTCCAGCGGCGCCTTCATCACCAAGTGGGGGGGCGTGAGCGGTCCCTTCGGCGTCGCCACCGACGCCGCCGGCAACGTCTACGTCGCCGCCACATTTGGTAGGCAGGTCCAGAAGTTCACATCCAGCGGCGCCTTGATAACCAGGTGGGGCAGCCAGGGTTCGGGTGACGGTCAGTGCTTAGGTGGTCCGGTCGACGTCGCCACCGACGCCGCCGGGAACATCTACGCCAGCGACGGCTACAACAACCGGATCCAGAAATTCTCGCCCTTTCCGGTGGTGGGGCCAGGGCAGGGTGGCGGACTCGCGCCGCTGATCGTCGCAGGTTGCTTGAACAGGCCGGCCGGTGCCACCGGAAGGTCGCTGGGAGCGGCGAGGCTGGGGCTAAAGCGGAAGGTGCAGCGCGCACGCTTCAAGGGCGCACGCCTGAGAAGCCGAAAGGGTCTGGACCGCTACTGCGCTATCGGGGGCGGGGCATTCCGAATCGGCTACTCCAACAACCGGCTGTCCAAGGCAGCGGGAAAGAGGCTCGGTCGGAAGATCAAGGGCCGCGTCGCCCTGATCCTGACCTCCAGCAAGCGGTTCACGGTCAAGGGGGTCCGCTACGGGGACAGCGGCAAGGGCCTTGGTAGCAGGAAGCGCAAGATCGGCCGCAATACCTGGCACCTGTTCAAGAGGAAGCGGGGTGCCACGCTGCTCGTCGTGGTGCGCGGCGGCAAGGTCAAGGCTGTCGGCATTGGCGACTCCCGCCTGACGAGTACTCGCCGCATAACGAAGGGGTTCCTCACCGCGTGGGAGCTCGGCGTCTGACCCTCTTGCGCTAGCTCGGGCATCTACGATCGCGGGACTCGTGGTGCACCGCCCTAGCGTCACGGTTTGTCGCCCATCTGGTGCGGTGTTGTGACGCCCGCGTCTGGAGCCGTCACCCGCCGGCCGGGAGGCTCGGCACATGCGAGCGATGTCGGTGCGCGACGAGCGTGGCCAGGCCCTGGTCCTGTGTCTGGCGGTGGTCGCGGTCGTCCTGGTGGGCGCCGGCGTGTTGGCCGCGTTCGGGCAGGCGCTAGGGGGTAAGGGCCGTCATCAGCGGGCCGCCGACCTGGCCGCCATGTCGGCGGCCGGTCGCATGCGCGCCGACTACCCGCGGCTGTTCGAGCCGCCGGTGCTGGCCGACGGTGTGCCGAACCCGCGCCACATGCCGCTACCCGTGTACCTCACGCGGGCCCGGTCCGCGGCCGTTCGCGGCGCGCGCCGCAACGGCGTGGCGCTCACGCAGGCGCGCGTCACGTTCCCCGGCGCGACGTTCGCGCCCACGCGGGTCGCCGTCCGCGTCAGCGGCATGGCGCGGGTGCGCGTGGGGGAGAGGCGCCGGTCGGTGCCCGTCGCCGGTCGCGCCGAGGCGGAGATCAGCCCGGATGCGGGCGTGCCGCTCGGAATGCCCAGCCACGGCAGCGGCGGGGGATACGACGGCCCGCTGGCGTACCGGATGGGCAAGCCGATGCGACCGGATGTGGCGGCGGCGTTCGACCGTATGGCCGCCGCGGCCCGGCGTGACGGGATCGTCCTGTCGATCACCAGCGCGTTCCGTTCCGACGCCGAGCAGGCGCGGCTGTTCGCCGCCAACCCGAACCCGAAGTGGGTGGCGCCTCCGGGAACGAGCCTGCACCGGTGGGGGACCGAGCTCGACCTCGGGCCGCCGGGGGGCTACGCGTGGCTGAAGGCGAACGCCCGCCGGTTCGGCTTCATCCACCGCTACGCCTGGGAGCCATGGCACTACGGGTTCGGCCAGAACCCGCGCGACCGCGAGCACCCGGCCCAGTACGAGAAGGGCGCCTGGGAGCCACCCGGGGGCGACCACGGCCGGATCAAGCACGGGCTGCCGAGCTTCGTGCCGCCGCGCTACCACGATCCGATCGCGAAGGCGGCGCTGCGCTGGAACGTGCCGATGAACCTCCTGGCCGCCCAGTTGTACGCCGAGTCGAACTTCAACCCGTTCGCCACCAGCGGCGCGGGTCGCGCAGGGCATCGCCCAGTTCATGCCCGGCACTGCACAGTCGTACGGCCTGCGCGACCCGTTCGACGCCGATGCGGCCATCGACGCCCAGGCCCACCTGATGAGCGACCTGCTGAAGCAGTTCGGCGGCAAACCCGCGCTGGCGCTAGCCGCCTACAACGCGGGCCCGGGCGCCGTGCAACGCCACGGCGGGGTGCCGCCGTACGCCGAGACCCGCGCCTACGTGGCCAAGATCCTGGGCATCCTGGGCGGGGCGGGCGAGATCCCGGTGCATGACGTGTTCGAGGTGAGGCTGGTGGAGTGACGCTTGCCAACCCCACCGGCGCCGTGCCACCGTGCGGCCATGATCGCCCGCATGTGGAGAGGCGTCGTCCGCCCGGAGGACGCCGACGAATACGCCGTCTACATCCGCGACACCGGCTTCTCGGCCTACGGCCAGACACCCGGCAACCAGGGTGCATGGATGCTGCGGCGCGACACCGAGCAGGGGACCGAATTCATCACCTTCTCGCTGTGGGAGTCCGAGGACGCGATCAGGGCGTTCGCGGGCGAGGACATCGAGACGGCGGTCTACTACCCCGAGGACGACCGGTTCCTGATCGAGAAGGAGCCGAAGGTCGCCCACTTCGAGGTGGCGGACGAGATCACGCCGCCGG
>Ga0190275_10002550_pt1 | contig 13079 bp, 10 predicted proteins | sample Popmic550T_FD_133745 | JGI IMG/M metagenome (GOLD analysis project Ga0190275, IMG submission 133745) | Populus adjacent soil microbial communities from riparian zone of Yellowstone River, Montana, USA - 550 T | ecosystem: Environmental > Terrestrial > Soil > Riparian zone > Trees stand | place... | reverse complement strand
GCCGGCGTCAAGATCATCTTCAACTACTCCGAGCAGCTGCTCCAGGTGCCGCCGGAGGTGACGGTCCACACGTCCAGCCCCGCCGTCGACCTGCTCTACGCGCTCTACTTCTACCTGGCCTGACCCCTTGTCCCTCGACCTCGACCTCGTCCGCGAGAGATTCGAGTCCTCGACCGACTTCACGATCGGGCTCGAGGAGGAGTTCGCGATCCTCGATCCGGCGACGCTGGAGCTCGAGCACCGCTTCGAGGACGTCTACGCCGCCTGTCAGCAGGACGAGGTCCTGGCCGAGTCGGCCGCCGGCGAGCTGATCGCCTCCGAGGTGGAGATCCGCTCCGGTCGCTCCGAGAGCTTTGCCGAGGCGACGGCGAAGCAGCGCCAGCGCCGTGCCCACCTCTTCGACCTCGTCGGCGGCATGGGGCTGGCGCTGGGGGCCACCGGCACCCACCCCTGGGCGAGCTACCTCGACCAGCGGATCATCGACACGCCCCACTACAACCGCCTGCGCCAGGAACTGGGCTGGGTGGCGCAGCGCAACAACACCTGGAGCACCCACGTGCACATGGGCGTGCGTGGGGCCGATCGCGCGATCGCGGTCTGCGACCGCATGCGGGAGCTGCTGCCGCTGCTGCTCGCGACCTCGGCCAACTCGCCCTTCCTCGACCGCCGCGACACCGGCCTGCACACCGTCCGCACCGAGATCTTCACCCGCACCTTCCCGCGCTGCGGGATTCCCTCGCCCTTCCGCGACTGGGACAGCTACGCCAGCTTCGTCGGCACCCTGGAGCGGGTCAACTCGATCGTCGAGTCGACCCAGCTCTGGTGGAGCGTCCGCCCCCATCACCACTTCGGCACGGTCGAGGTGCGGATCTGCGACGCCCAGACCGGGGGCGACGAGGCGTTCGCGCTGGCAGGCCTGATCGCCGCCTGCATCGCCCAGGCGGCGATCGACTACGACGAGCACGGCTACGAGGGCCGGGGCGCGCCGCTGGCCGACCGTGAGATCGAGGAGAACCTCTGGCGGGCGATCCGCCACGGCCTCAGCGGCAAGCTGATCGACTTCCGGCGCGGGGTGGAGGTGGAGGCGCGGGAGGCGCTCGACTCGACCCTCGCCTGGACCGAGCCGGCACGCTCGGCGCTTGGGATCGAGTTCCAGCTGCCAGAGCGCAACGGCGCAGAGCGGGCGCGCGAAGCGCTCGACGCCGGGGCCACGATCGAGGACGTCTACCGCGACGCGGTGGCGGAGACCAGGCGCACCTATGCGGGCGCCGGTGAGACCGCAAAATCTTCTTGAACTGGGTCTATAGGCGGCGACGCCGTCTCCGTCTATAGACTCCCGCGCCGCTAAATCCACCGGAGGAACGAAACTTGACCAGCTTCTTGACCGATTACGGGGTTGTCGTCGCGCTTGTATGCGCTGGCGCGGCCGTTGTTTACGGACTCATCGTCACCCAGCGCCTACTTGCCAAGTCCCCTGGCAACGAGCGGATGCAGGAGATCTCGGGCGCCGTGCAGGAGGGCGCCCAGGCCTATCTGAACCGCCAGTACACGATCATTGCCGCGGTAGCGATACCGCTCGCGATCGTGCTGCTGCTGCTGCAGGACTGGAAGACCGCGCTCGGCTTCGTGATCGGCAGCGTCCTTTCCGGCGCCACCGGCTTCATCGGGATGAACGTCTCGGTGCGGGCCAACTCGCGCGTCGCCGAGGCTGCCCGTGGCGGCGTGCCGCCGGCGCTCGACGTCGCCTTCAAGGGCGGCTCGGTCACCGGGCTCCTGGTCGTCGGCCTGGCACTGCTCGGCGTCGCCGGCTACTACGGCTTCCTCGTGATCACCGGCAGCTCCGACAAGGAGGCCGTCGATGCGCTGATCGGCCTCGGCTTCGGTGGCTCGCTGATCTCGGTCTTCGCCCGTCTCGGCGGCGGCATCTTCACCAAGGCCGCCGACGTCGGCGCCGACCTGGTCGGCAAGGTCGAGGCAGGCATCCCCGAGGACGATCCCCGCAACCCCGCGGTGATCGCCGACAACGTCGGCGACAACGTCGGCGATTGCGCCGGCATGGCCGCGGACCTGTTCGAGACCTACGCGGTCACCTCGGTTGCCGTGATGCTGCTCGGCGTCCTCACCTTCACCGGTGCCGGCGGCGAGTTCTCCCGCGAGGTTGCGATCTTCCCGCTGGTCATGGGTGGCGTGGCGATCATCGCCTCGATCGTCGGGGCGCTCTCGGTGCGAACCAAAACCGACAAAGTCGAGGGTGCGCTGTACGTCGGCATGATCGTCTCCGGGCTGATCTCGATCGCGGCCTTCTACCCGATCACCGACTGGCTGATGGCGGACGCGATCAGCTTCGGCCTCGAGGCCGGCGCCGCTCCGTTCAGCGTCACCGATCTCTGGCTCTGCGCCGTGATCGGCATCGCCGTCACCGCGCTGCTGTTCGTGATCACCGACTACTACACCTCGACCCGCTTCCGTCCGGTGAAGACCATCGCGGCGGCGTCGGAGACGGGCCACGCGACGAACATCATCCAGGGGCTTGCCCAGGGCTTCCAGTCGACCGCGGCTCCGGCCCTGGTGCTGGCGCTGGCGATCCTCGCCGCCAACGACCTGGCCGGCATCTACGGCATCGGCATCGCCGTGATGGCGCAGCTCTCGCTCTGTGGTCTGATCGTCGCCCTCGATGCCTTCGGGCCGATCACCGACAACGCCGGGGGCATCGCCGAGATGGCGGAGCTGCCGGAGTCGGTCCGCAACGTCACCGACCCGCTCGACGCGGTCGGCAACACGACCAAGGCGGTCACCAAGGGCTACGCGATCGGCTCCGCCGCGCTGGCCGCGCTGGTGCTGTTCGCGGCGTTCAAGAGCGAGCTCAAAGACGAGGCACCGTCCGGGTATGACCTCGACGGCCTCTTCAACCTGACCAGCCCCGACGTGCTGATCGGGTTGATCATCGGCGGCATGATGGTCTACCTGTTCTCGGCCCTGGCGATCGAGGCGGTCGGCCGTGCCGGCGGCCAGGTCGTCGAGCAGGTGCGGAAACAGTTCAAGGAGCACCCGGGGATCATGGAGGGGACCGAAAAACCGAACTACGGCGAGACGGTCAGCATCGTCACCCTGGCGGCGCAGAAGGAGATGATCCTGCCCTCGCTGATCCCGATCGTGATCCCGGTCGTAGTCGGGCTGCTCAGCGTCGACGCGCTCGGCGGCCTCTTGATCGGCGTCATCGTCGTCGGCCTCTTCGCGGCGATCTCGATGACCGCCGGTGGTGGTGCCTGGGACAACGCCAAGAAGCTGATCGAGGACGGCGCCCACGGCGGCAAGGGCTCCGAGGCACACGCGGCCTCGGTGACCGGCGACACGGTCGGCGATCCCTACAAGGACACGGCTGGGCCGGCTATCAACCCGATGATCAAGGTGGCGAACATCGTCGCCATCCTGATCATCCCGATCGTCCACTTCTAAGCGTTTGGCGAGCGAGAGGGGTTGTGTGCCCCTCTCGCTCGCTGTCTTTTTCGCTGTGAAGAGTCCCGGCTCTCGCTGAGCTTGGCCGAGCGAAAAAGGGAGCGCCGCTGTGCGAGAGGGGCACACGACCCCTCTACTCGGAAGCTGTCAGTGGATGAGGCCCCACCGCGAGACTCGCTGAACGCCTCAGCGGCGCATCCGACTTTGACCCCAGCGGGGGTGGGGCAAATCTCGGATGCGTGGGGCGGGCTCCGAGCGCGGGCTTGACGGCTCGGGCGAGATGCCTGAGCCAACCGGATATTCATCAGAGGAAGGCCGCCGAGTTCCGTCCTCCCCCTCGGAAGCCGGGGACGGTAAGCGCTCGCAGGTCCAAGCGGCTAGGGTCGCGCGCGCCGTGAACGATGAGCTGATCAACGTCGCCGACTTCGAGCGTGCTGCCGCTGGGAAGCTCGATGCGGGGACGCTTGGGTACTTCGCGGGCGGGGCGGGCGACGAGGTGACGTTGCGGGAGAACGTCGCGGCCTGGGGGCGGTGGCGGTTGCGACCGCGGGTGCTGGCCGGGCTCGAGGGAGTGACGGCCGCGACCGAGGTGCTGGGCGGGCCGGTGGCGATGCCGGTGCTGGTGGCGCCGGTCGCCTACCAGCGCCTGGTCGATCCCGAGGGGGAGATCGGGATGGCGCGGGCGGCGGCCGAGGCGGGCACGGTGATGTGTCTTTCGACCCTGGCGACGACGCGGCCGAGCGAGCTGGCGGCGGCGGCGCCGGCGGGGCGGCGCTGGTTCCAGCTCTACTGCTTCAGGGACGAGGCGGTGACGCGGGCGCTGACCGAGGAGGCGGTCGAGTCCGGCTTCGAGGCGGTCGTCGTCACGGTCGACGCGCCGCCGGGCGGCAATCGCGAGCGCGACCGGCGCACCGGCTTCACGATCCCCGCCGGTCTGGGCGTGCCCAGCGTGGCCGCCGCGATGGGGGTCGAGCGGGCGGTGACGATCGCGGAGACGTTTGCGCTGATGGAGCCGGCGCTGAGCTGGTCGGACCTCGAGGACCTCGCCGCCGAATGCGAGGTGCCGGTCCTGGTCAAGGGGCTGCTGACCGCCGAGGACGCGGAGCTCGCCGTCGAGCATGGGGCGGGGGGGATCGTCGTCTCCAACCATGGCGGCCGCCAGCTCGATCGATCCGTGGCCAGCGGCGACGTCCTCGCCGAGGTGGTCGACGCGGTCGCCGGGCGGGTGCCGGTCCTGGTCGACGGCGGCATCCGCCGTGGGGTCGACGTCGCGGTCGCGATCGCCCTCGGCGCCGACGCGGTCCTGGTCGGGCGGCCGGCTCTCTGGGGCCTCGCCGCCGGCGGTGCCGGCGGCGCCGAGCGGGTGCTGGAGCTGCTTCGCGCCGAGCTGGAGCTGACCCTTGCCCTCTGCGGCTGCGCCACGCCGGCCGAGCTCAGCCGATCGCACCTGCAGAAGGCACCGGCGGCGTCCGTATATTCGGCCCAGTGACCGGTCCCCTCAGCTTCTAGATGGCCCAGCGCATCCCCAGAGACGAATCGCTGAGCCGCGTCCACGGCGTCGGCGCTCTTTTCTCGGCGGCCTACGGCAACGTCGGCTCCTCGATCTACTACGCGCTCGGCGTCACCGCTGCCTTCGCGCTCGGTCTTACCCCCGTCGCCTTCGTCATCTCCGGCCTGATCTTCGCCGCCACCGCCGCCACCTACGCCGAGGCGACGGTGATGTACCCGGAGGCGGGCGGCTCCTCCAGCTTCGCCCGCCACGCCTTCAACGAGCTGGTCAGCTTCATCGCCGCCTGGGGACAGATGCTCAACTACACGATCACGGTCGCGATCTCGGCCTTCTTCGTGCCCCACTACCTCGCCGTCTTCTGGCCCTGGCTGGGCAGCAGCCCCGGCGACATCGTCGGCGGCGCCGCGCTGATCGTCGGCCTTGCCCTGCTCAATATCCGCGGCTCGCAGGAGTCGGCGAAGCTGAACCTGATCCTCGCCATCGCCGACCTTGCCACCCAGGTGGTGCTGGTCGGGATCGGGCTGGCGCTCGTCTTCAGCCCGGAGATCCTGATCGACAACATCCAGCTCGGCGTCGCCCCGACCTGGAGCGACTTCGCGCTCGGGATCGCGGTCGGGATGATCGCCTACACCGGGATCGAGACGATCTCCAACATGGCCGAGGAGGCCAGGGACGCCGCCCGCACGATCCCCCGCAGCGTCGGCCTCACCGTCGCCGCCGTGCTCGGCCTCTACCTGCTGATCCCGATCGTGGCGCTGTCGGCGATGCCGGTCACCCAGGACGCCGCCGGCAACTTCTCCACCGCGCTCGGCAGCACCTTCGCCGACGACCCGATCCTCGGCATCGTCGAGAACCTCGGGCTCTCGCACTTGCCGACGGAAATCATGCGCTATTACGTCGGCGTGCTGGCGGCGGTGATCCTGCTGATCGCCACCAACGCCGGCCTGATCGGCGTCTCGCGGCTGACGTACTCGATGGGCCAGCACCGGCAGCTGCCCGAGGCCCTGCGCCAGGTCCATCCGAAGTACCGCACTCCCTACATCGCGATCATGATCTTCGCCGTCATCGCGATCGTCACCCTGCTGCCGGGCCAGACCGAGTTCCTGGCGACGATGTACTCCTTCGGCGCGATGCTCTCGTTCACGATCGCGCACGTCGCCCTGATCCAGCTGCGGCGGGTGCGCGGCGATGCCGAGCGACCGTGGAAGGCGCCGCTGAACATCAGCGCCTTCGGCTTCAGCGTGCCGATGGTGGCGGTCCTCGGCGGCTTCGGCACCTTCGCCGCCTGGATCGTGGTGATGGCCCTGAACCCGCGCACGCTCGTCGTCGGCAGCGGTTGGATGGTCTTCGGGATCCTCGTCTACGTCCTCTACCGCCGCAGCCAGAAGCTGCCGCTGACCGAAACCGTGAAGGTGGTGACGCCGGAGCCGCTGGGGGTGGAGGAGGTCGAGTACCGCAGCGTCCTGGTCGGCTTCGAGGACGATGAGCCGTTCTCGGCGGAGATGGTCGCGACCGCGGTCAAACTCGCCTCCAAGCGCCGCCGCGGCGTCCACATCCACTCGATGCTGACCGTGCCCACCCACCTGCCGCTGAACGCGGAGATGGTCGAGCAGGAAGCGGCGGCCCAGAGCAAGATCGAGGAGGCGCGGCTGATCGGCGGCCAGCGGGTGACCGGGCACGTTGGCAGGGTCCGGCCCGGCCAGGCCGGTTACGCGCTCTCGGAGGAGGCGGAGCTGATCGAGGCGGCGGCGCTGGTGATCGGGCTGCGCTACCGCGGCGGCGTGCCGCTCTACGACAAGACCCTGCAGACCGTGCTCGGCGAGCGGCCCTGCCGCGTCATTGTGGTCTCCGATCCGACCGGCCACCCGGCGACGGTCCCGGCCGACGCCTTGGTCAGGGCCGGCAAGTGATCTACCGGCAGGCGGTACGCGCCTTCTCGCTGGCTTTCGTGGCGATCGGGTTGGTGGTGCTGGTGGTGACCCTGGTCAACGGCGGCGGCCCCGCCTCGGTCGGGTTCCTGATGGGCATCGCCTTCGTCGGCGTCGGCGTCGGCCGGCTCTGGATCGGATCGAGGATGGAGCAGTGAGAAGGCCGTCGGACCCACTGAAAAGCAGCCTCGGCGTGCCCTGGCTGTTCGCCGCCGCCTACTCGGCCGTCGGCTTCTCGATCTACTTCGCGCTCGGCGTCGTCGCCGACCGCGGCCTCGGCCTGACGCCGCTGATCTTCCTTGCCGCCGGCCTGCTCTTCGGCCTGACCACGCTCACCTACATCGAGGGCAGCTCGATGTTCCGCGAGCGCGGCGGCTCCTCGACCTTCGCCCGCCACGCCTTCAACGAGCTGGTCGCCTTCGTCGCCGGCTGGGCGATCCTGATCGACTACCTGATCGTGATCGCCCTGGCGGCGATCTCGGTGCCGCACTACCTGCAGCCGATCTGGGGCGGTTTCACCGAGCCGGCCTGGGAGATCGGCACCGCTGCCGCGGTGATCGCCGCCGCCTGCGTGCTCAACATCCTCAATATCACCGGGCGCGGTCGGCAGCGCTCGCTGGCGGTGCTGGCGCTGGCCGACCTCGGACTGCAGCTGGCGGTGATCGTCGTCGGCGCTCTCGTCGTCATGCACCCCGAGCGGCTGACGGCGGAGCTGCAGCTCTTCGGCGATCCCAGCTTCCGCGACATCGTCTACGCCGGCGTGGTGGCGATGCTCGCCTACGCCGGGATCGAGGCCGCCTCCGACCTGGCACCCGACATCGACGTCCCCCGCCGCGACCTCAAGCGGATCGCCTCGCTGGGGGCGATCGCGGTCCCGCTCGTCTACGCCGGGATGGCGGCGATCGCGCTGATGGCGGTGCCGGTCGTCGCCGGGCCGCAGGGGCCCGAGACCGCCCTCGGCAGCACCTTCGTCGAGGATCCGGTGCTGGGTGTGGTCTCGTCCTTCCAGCCGGCCTGGGTGGCCGACACGATGCGCTGGATGGTGGCGCTGATCGCCGCCCCGGTCCTCTTCTGGGCCGCGACCACCTCGATGCTGGGCGTCTCCCGGCACATCTACACGCTGGCGATCAACCGTCAGATCCCCAGCTGGCTGGGCAAGCTGGAGAAGCGGCAGGCGACGCCGTACGTGGCGATCACGATCTGCGGCCTGATCGCCCTCGGCCTGGTGCTGCCGACCGACGTCAAGCTGCTGGCCGGCATCTACGCCTTCGGCGCCACCCTGGCGATCACGATCGCCCACCTCTCGATCATCCGCCTGCGCGTCCGCGACCCCGACCGCCGCCGCCCCTTCCGGATCCCGCTCGGCGTTCCCTGGCGAGGCGCCGTGCTGCCGCTGCCGGCGATCGTCGCCGCGATCCTCAGCGGCCTCGCCTTCATCAGCGTCCTCGCCTACCACGACACCGCCCGCCTGGTCGGCGGCGGCTGGATGATCTTCGGGCTGCTGTTCTACGTCGTCTACCGCAAGGGCTTCGAGGGGACGACGCTGACCAAGCGGGTCTCGGTGTCCGAGCGGGCCCTGACCAAGCAGGCGCCGCGGGTCGAGTTCCGCAACATCCTCGTGCCGGTCTTCGGCACCGCGCTCGACGACGACATCGTCGCCACCGCCGGCCGTCTGACCGCGGCCGAGCAGGAGCAGTCGGGCAGCGGCGAAGACGCCCGCCTCGACCTCGTCTACGTGATCGAAGTGCCGCTGACCCTGCCGCTCGACGCGCCGCTGCCGCCCGAGCGCGAGGCCGAAGCGCAACGGGCCCTGGAGCGCGCCCGCGACGTCGGCGAAGAGTACGAGGACGTCGGCATCACCACCGAGGTGATCCGTGCCCGCAAGGTCGGCGCCGGCATCATCGAGGCGGCGCGGCGCAGCGGCGCCGAGGCGATCGTGATCGGCGGTGAGCCGCCGACGAAGATCCGCGGCGGCGCGACGATCGGCGGGATCGGCGGGTCCAAGCCAGAAGAGATCGGCGCCGCCACCGAGTACGTGCTGAAGAAGGCTCCCTGCAGGGTGCTGCTCACCGCCCCGCCGGAAACTTCCTAGCGACCGAGGACGACGATATGCGCCGACCACACGCGCACTAGTATCCGCTCCATGCTGATCTTGATCGTCGGATGCGGCCGCGTCGGCTCCTCAGTCGCCCGCGCGATGCTGCGCGAGGGGCACGAAGTCTCCTGCCTCGACGAGGACCCCGAGTCGCACGCCCGGCTCGAGGTCGGGCTCGAGAAGAGCTGGGAGGACCTCGGCGGTCAGTTCACCGTCGGCGCCGGCCTCGAGACCGAGGCCCTGGTCGCCGCCGGCATCGAGCGCGCCGACGCCTTCATCGCCTCCACCGACGGCGACAACACCAACATCGTGATCGCCCAGATCGCCCAGAAACGCTACGAGGTGCCGACCGTGATCGCCCGTGTGCTCGACCCGCTGCGGGCCGAGTGGTACCAGCGCCAGGGCCTGCACACCGTCTGTCCGACCAGCGTCGCGATCGACATGCTCGAGACCGCCGTCCGCAAGGGCGCCGAAGGCGGCGGCTCACCGGACGACGGCGCGGCGGAAGCCGCCTAGAGAGGGTCTGGGGAGCCGATGTACATCATCGTCGTCGGAGCCGGCAAGGTCGGCTGGAACCTGGCCCGGGAGCTGCTCGAGAAAGATCACGAGGTGACGCTGATCGAGAACAACCGGCGCCGCTACCTGACCGTGGAGCAGGAGCTCGAGCACAACGTCTCCTACGGCGACGCCTCCGAGCTCTGGGTTCTGGAGCGGGCCGGGATCCAGCGCGCCGACATGGTGATCGCGGTGACCGGCGACGACGAGGACAACATGCTGATCTGCCAGGTTGCCAAGGAGAAGTACCTGGTCGGCCAGATCATCGCCCGGGTCAACAACCCGCGCAACCGCCAGCACTTCGACCTGCTGGGGATCAAACCGTCCGTCTCGGCCACCGACCTGATCCTGCGCCTGCTCGAGCACGAGGTCCCCGAGTACGGCCTCGTCCATCTGCTCGACCTGCAGGAGGAGCAGCTGGAGATCATCGAGATGCTGCTCGGCAAGGACTCCGCCGTGACCGGGCGCCGGGTCGGCGACCTGCAGATGCCGGAGGGCAGCCTGCTGATCTCGGTCCTGCGCGCGGGCAAGGGCTTCGTGCCGACCGCCGACACCGTGCTCGAGGAGGGCGACGAGATCCTGGCGGTGTTGGATCCCGGTAAAGAGGACGACTTGAAGGTTCTCTTCGGGCCCGAAAACAACGGCAGCAGCGGTGGCTGACCGCAAGGTCGACTTCCTGCTCATAGGCGGCGGCCTGGCCTCCGCCCAGTGCGCCGCCGAGCTGCGCAAGCGCGGCGCCGAGGGCTCGATCCTGCTGGTCGGCCGCGAGCCCGAACCGCCCTACGAACGGCCGCCGCTCTCCAAGGAGTACATGCGCGGCGAGGCCGAGCGCGCCGACGCCTACGTCAACCCGCCCTCCTGGTACGAGGAGAACGGGGTCGAGCTGCTGAGCGGCCGCAACGTGATGTCGCTGGACGCCGAGAGCCGCACGGTGAAGGTCCAGGGCGGGGAGGAGGTCGCCTTCGACAAGGCCCTGATCGGCACCGGGGCGATGGTCAACATCCTCCGCCTCGAGGGGGCCGAGAACGAGGGGATCCACTACCTGCGCGCCTTCGGCAACTCCGACGCGATCCGGGCCGAGGCGGCCAGCGCCGAGCACGTCGTCCTGATCGGCGGCAGCTACATCGGCACCGAGGTCGCCGCCTCGCTGACCGCGAGCGGGACGAAGTGCTCGATCGTGGCGATGGAGGAGGTGGCGCTGTCGCGGACTTTCGGCGATGACGCCGGCCGCTGGTTTCAGGAGACGATCGAAGCGAAGGGCGTCGAGTTCCACGGCGGCGAGGAGCTGGAGGCATTCGAGGGCGACGGCCGGGTCTCCGCGGTCCTTACCAAGAGCGGGCTCAGCATCGAGTGCGACCTAGTCGTGGTCGGTGCCGGGGTGCGGCCGGACGCGATGCTGGCGCAGCGCGCGGGCATCGAGGTCGACGGCGCGATCGTCTGCGACTCCAAGCTCGAGACCTCGGTCGCGGGGATCTACGCCGCCGGCGACTGCTGCTCCTACGAGAGCGTCGTCCACGGCCGCCGCATCCACGTCGAGCACTGGGACGTGGCGATGCAGCAAGGCCTCCATGCCGCCGGCAACATGCTCGGCGACGACCGCGACTACGACGTCGTCCCCTACTTCTTGAGCGACCTCGCCGACTGGGCCAGCCTCGAGTACGTGGGGCCGGCGCAGGACTGGGACGAGGAGATCTGGCGCGGCGACCGCGAGCAGGGCGAGTTCTCGGTCTGGTACCTGAAGGACGGCCGCGTCGGCGGCGCCCTCAGCGTCGAGCGCTCCGAAGACCTGGCCGAGGCCCGGCGCATGATCGCCGACGGCGTCGACGTCTCCGCCGCTCGCGAGCAGATCGCCGACCCCGCAAGCGACCTGTCCGCGATCGGCGCCTGAGAGTCAATCGCCTGCCTGCCGGGTATCCTCTTAGGGCGCTTTGCGGCCTGGTGTAATGGCAGCACACCTCTCTCTGGAAGAGGCAGTCGGGGTTCGAGTCCCTGGGCCGCAGTTCTTTAGATGAGATCTCCCAAGCTCCTGACGATCCTGCTTTCGCTGTCCGCCCTCCTGGCGCTGGTCGTTGCCGGCTGCGGTGGTGGCGACGACGAGACCGATTCGACCGCGACGACGACCGCAGCGGCGCCGGCGTTGACCAAGGCGGAGCTGATCTCCCAGGGCGACGCGATCTGCGCCGAGGTCAACAACGCCGTCGGCGCGGTCAGCGTCTCCGGCGCCGGCGTGCCGGAACAGATCACCCGCGTCTCCGACCTCTACATCGGCATGGTCGAGAGCCTCAAGAACCTCGGCATCCCCGACGACACCGCCGGCTACGAAGAATTCATCGCCGCCGCCGAAGACCTCTCCAAGGTCGAGGGCGAAGCCAAGCTGGCGACCGAACGCGAAGACACCGCCGCGATCGGCGAAGCGGCCGCCGAAGCCGCCCCGATCCTCGAAGAATTCGGCAGCGTCGCCGGCGAATACGGCTTCGAGGAGTGCAGCGAAGGCCCGAGCACGCCGACGGCAAGCGGCAGCGGCGCGGCGCCGGTCGAAGAAGGCGAAGAAGGCGGCGTCGAAGTCGCGCCGGAAGAAGTCGAAGAAGAAGTGGTGCCGGAAGAAGTCGCTCCCGAAGAAGAAGCGGCGCCCGAAACGGGTGGCGCGGGGGGCGGCGTTGAAGAAGCCGCCCCGGAAGCTGGCGGGGGCGAAAGCGGTGGCAGCTCCGGCGGCGTCGGGCCGGGTTGAGCGTTCTTTCTTCGGAGGTCGGTGTCGGGAGCGTGTGGGTGCCCCTCTCCCGGAGACCGTCGCGCAGCTGGGTCGAGCCGCGTGGGTTCAGGCGCGGTTCCTTGAGCCTCCGGGAGAGGGGCACCCACGCGCTCCTCGCAGGCGTTCCCGATAATTCCAGCTACGGAGCGACGGAATCGGGACGGACTTCGGTAGTTAGCCGTCACCTGTCTGGTCTTAGTGGACGCCGCTCCCTTGCTGTGAGATGAACAGCGCGTTCCTCGGTCGTCGCCTGCTGTCCGAAGCGCTTTAGGGAGTCGGTTGCCCTCTGGCGAATGTGCGCGAAGCGCGCGATATGCAATCTGATTCTTGCCCGCCATAGGCGGGCAGTATGTTGCGGAGCAGCCCGCTTCAGCGGGCGCGACTGAATTCGCCCAGAGGGCAACCGACTCCCGCAGCGCCCCAAGTCACGCCGCCGAAGACTCAGCCCACGCCCCGTACAGCTTCGAATAAGGACCACCCGCCGCGATCAGCTCGTCGTGCGTCCCCTGCTCGGCGATGCGGCCGCCTTCCAGGACGACGATCTTTCCCGCGCGCCTGATGGTCGAGAGGCGGTGGGCGATGACGATGGCGGTGCGGCCCTGGAGCAGGCGCTCGAGGCCCTTCTCGATCGTCTTCTCGGTGCGGACGTCGACGTTGGAGGTGGCCTCGTCGAGGATCAGGATGCGGGGCTCGGCGAGGAGGGCGCGGGCGAAGGCGACGAGCTGGCGCTGGCCGGCGGAGAGCTGGATGCCGCGCTCGCCGACCTCGGTCTCGATCCCGTCCGGC
>Ga0190275_10002549_pt1 | contig 13083 bp, 18 predicted proteins | sample Popmic550T_FD_133745 | JGI IMG/M metagenome (GOLD analysis project Ga0190275, IMG submission 133745) | Populus adjacent soil microbial communities from riparian zone of Yellowstone River, Montana, USA - 550 T | ecosystem: Environmental > Terrestrial > Soil > Riparian zone > Trees stand | place... | reverse complement strand
TGTTCTCGACGAACTTCACGCGGTAGTTGGCCGGCAGCTCGTGGCCGGTGAACTCGGCGATGGCGGCGCGCGGGTCGCTCAGCAGCCGCGCGCGGAACTCCATGTCGGTGGCGGAGCGGACCAGCAACGCCTGCATGCGGCCTTCGGCCTCCTTGGCCATCCCCGGGTTGGTGGCCATGGCCTGCTGGATCTCGGTGGCGTTCATGTGCGCCCTCGTGTGTTGGGGTGTGAGAGAGGGGTACAGCGGGTGGTTTGGTGCGGCGGGCCCTGGAGGTGAGCCCGCGGTACTTCAGACGTCTACCGGCGGCCGTGGGGTCTGCGATCACACGCACCCGGGGGAGAAACGGCGCGAGGGTCGGCGTGACCGGGAACGGTGCGGGCTCGCTTGCACCGTCGCAACGGGAATGCCGAAGCGCCCACGTGCTGTAAGTGGTTGATGTATCGATGGATGGATGGATGTCGCATTGCGCCGGATCCGCCCGGCGTGGAGCCGGGACTCTATTTCCTAGAGGCCGGTTTCGGGGCGACGACGATCGAATGATGCCGAACGGCCTGCTCGCGCCGCACGAGGCCGGCGCTCGAGGGTGCCGGTCCCGCAGCGGGACCGCACCCGCGAGTTTGCGTGAGGGATTCGCGCCCGGAGGGCCGAGACGCCGGCGCGCCCGCGTCCGGCGCCGCGGGAACGAGCGAGCGGCCATGGCGCGCCGGCAGCTCGGCGCCGTTGGCAACGGCGGTATCGTTGCCTACGGCGCGCGAAGCCCGGCCCGGAGCGCAGCGGAGGGACACGCCCGGACCCGGCTTTTCCGTCGACCATTCCCGGCACCGACGTTTCGCACTCCGTGTCAGACGCCCCAGCGGACGTCACCCTTCCACATCCCGCACGATCGCCGGCCCGAGAGTCCGTCCTGCACGCCGGCGATGGCAGAAACAGAACGGGCGCGGAGGCTCGAAAGCCGTCCGCGCCCACTCGGCCCTGCCGCGATGCGCCTTACTCGGTGACGGCGGCCGCGACCTGGGAGATGACCACGGGACCGATGGCGGCGAGGATGGCCATGTTCCCGCCCGCCACGTTCTCCATCTCGCCCTCGGTGAGCTCCGCCTGGGGGGCGTTCTCCGCCGCGTTCTGCTCGTTCTGCGACATCTGCGTTCTCCTTCAAGGTTGGTGAGGACCGCCGGGCCAGGTCCGGAGCGGCGGTGGGTACGTCAGGTGAGGATGTCGATCCAGCGCTCGACGGTGTCGACGATGCCGTCGATGGCCTTATCGACGACCGTCTCGCCGCCGGCCACCGACTCCATCTCGGCGTCGGAGAGCTGCACCTCGGGGGTCTCGGCGGCGGCCTGCGGCTGCGTCTCGTTCTCGGACATGGGAGGCTCCTCTGCGTGTTGGATGCGGATCGGGGATCGTTCAGGATCGAGCGGCGCGCGTCAGACCTGCGGATTGGTGACGAGCTCGACGAGGCTCCTGGCGGCGGCCGCCAGGAAGTCCTCCGCGAGCCCGCCGCCGGCCACCTGCTCCAGCTCGGCCCCGGAGAGCTCCACGGCGGCGGTCTCGGCGGCGGCCTGCGTCTCGTTCTCGGGCATGGGAAGCTCCTGGAAGATGAAGGATCGGATTCGGGACGAGGGGGCGGCGCGGAGCGCGTCAGAACTCGCTGGGCGCGTCGGGCTTGATCGCGTCGATGATGGCCGCGGCGATATCCTCCATCCAACCGCCGCCGGCGACCTGCTCCAGGTCGTTCTCGGAGAGCTGCACGGGGGTCTCGGCGGCGGCCTGCGGCTGGGCTTCGTTCTCGGACATCGGAGGATCCTCGGCGTGATGGGTGGGGTGTCGGGCGGGGGAACGACGAGGTTCGCCCCGGGTGGCCCGCCGCATGCCCCAATGCAGCGGACGTGCCCTGCGACGCGATCTCGCAAGCGCTTGCGGAGCACTGGATTACGGCGACCGCTCCACCCGCGGCACCCGTCCCGGATAGAGCCCGCGCTCTACCGCCTCGCGCCCAGCCTCTACCCGCCTCTCCCGATGCCGACGACCCTCGCCGCACGCGTCCCCAACCGCCCCGCGCGCCGCCTTTCGCGCGCGGGGCTGGCGCGCATCGTGGAGGGCGCGGCCACCTTCGCCGAGCGGCTCGGGCCCGACTTCGTCCCCGCGCCGGGCGCCGACCCGGCGGTGGCGCGGGCGCGGCTGGAGCGCTGGCGCCAGCTCGTCGCGCGCGGCGACGCGGAGCGCTTCGCGCGCCGGCTCGCATGGGACGGGCTGGACGAGGCCGCCGCGCTCCGCGGGCTGGGCGAGGTGCGGCTGGGCGGCGGCGCGCGGCTCCCCGCGTGGGCCGCGCTGCTGGCCGAGGCGTCCGCGCTCGCCCTCTCCCCCGAGGCGCTGCAGGCCGACCCGCTGCTGGACGCCACCGACGCGCGGATCCCCTTCCGCGAGGTGGCGCTCCCCTTCGTGGCCGCCGCGCGGACGCGACTCGGCGCGGCATCGCCCCACGGCGCGCTCCTGGCCCCCGCCGCTCACCTGCAGATGGAGGCCGCGCTCCTGCGCCGGCTGTGCAACCACGCCGAGCGGGCGGTGCACGCCTTCCACGTCGACACGCGCGGCGCGGCGGACGGGGGCGCGGAGGAAAGCGTCCGCGCGGTGCTGGCGGACGGGATGGCGGCGCTCTTCGCCCGCTACCCGGTGCTCGCCCGCATCATGGCCGAGAGCACGCTCGACTGGGTGAGCGCCACCGCCGAGCTGCTCGCGCGGCTGGCGGCGGACCGGGACGAGCTCGCGCGCGCCTTCGGCCGGGGGAGCGACCCGGGCGCCGTGGCCGACGCCCGCGCCGGGCTCTCGGACCCGCACGACGGGGGGCGCACCGTCTCCATCCTCCGCTTCGAGGACGGGACCGCCGTCGTCTACAAGCCCCGCCCCCTGGGAGCCGAGCGCGCGTTCGCCGCCGTCGCCGAATGGCTGAACGGCGCCACCGACGGGCCGGAGCTGCGCCCGCTCGCCGTGCTGGACCGGGGGGTATACGGATGGACGGCGTACGCCGCACGCGCCGACTGCGACGACGCCGACGCGGTGGAGCGCTTCCACGAGCGCGCGGGGAAGCTCCTGTGCCTGGCGTACCTGCTGGGCGGCGAGGACCTGCACGACGAGAACGTGATGGCGTGCGGCGAGCACCCGGTGCTCATCGACCTGGAGGTGCTGCTGCGGCCGGCCACGCGCAACGAGGGGATCGGCGACACGTCGGGGATGCCGTTCTGGGAGGGGACGCAGCACTCGGTGCTCGCGGCGGGGCTCCTCCCGCGCCTGTACCCGCGCCCCGACGGGACGCTCTTCGTGGCGGGCGGGCTGGTGGAAAGCGGGCTGGGCGGCGCCGGCGCCAACCTCCCGTCGGTGGACGGCGTGCCGGCGGCGGGAGATCCGGCCGCGGCGGTGGAGCGCGGCTTCCGGCGCGCGTTCCGTGCGCTGCTGGCCGGGCGCGACGCGCTGCTGGCGCCGGACGGGCCGCTGGCGGCGCTCGGCGGCAACCGCGTGCGGGTGATCCTGCGCAACACCTCGGTCTACGCCTCGCTCCTGCAGCGCACCCTCACGCCGCGCTTCCTGGAGAGCGGCGCCGAGCGGAGCGTGGAGGCCGACGTGCTGCTGCGCCCCGCGCTGCGCTTTCCCGAGCGGCACCGCCTGTGGCCGGCGTTCCGCGACGAGGCGCGCCAGGTGGAGCGGATGGACGTCCCCGTCTTCCACGTCCGCGCGGGCGGCACCGCGCTCCCCACCGCCTTCGGCGAGATCCCCGGGTACGCCGACGCCCCGGGCCTGGAGCGCGCGCGGGAGAAGCTTGTTTCGCTGGACGAGGCGGAGATGGACCGCCAGGCGCACTGCATCCGCATCACCTACACCTCGCACCGGCTCCGCCGCGGATGGAGCGGGCGCCACGCCGCGGCGGCCGCGGGCGGGCCCGTCGCCGGGGCGCTCGGCGCGGCGCGCGAGGTCGCCGGGTGGCTGGAGGCGCTGGAGATCCGCGGGGCGGATGGAGCGCCGGGGTGGATGGCGCTGGGCGAGGGGCGATTGGAGGAGGTGGGGGCCGGCCTGGGGCACGGGCGCGCCGGGATCGGCCTCTTCCTGGCCGCGCTGGCCGCCGTGGGGGGCGACGCGGAGCACCGCCGGCGGGCGATGGAGACGCTGGCGCCGGTGGCCGCCGCCGTGCGCGACCCGGCCGCGCGGGCGCGCCTCGCTGCGGAGTGCGGGATCGGCGCGGCGAAGGGGTTGGGCGGGATCGCCTGGGCGCTGCTGCGCGCCGGCCGGCTGCTGGACGACGCCGCGCTCCGCGAGTCCGCCGTGCACGCCGCCGCCGCCCTCACCCCCGCCGCCCTCCGCGCCGACCGCGAGCTGGACGTCTTCGGCGGCGCGGCGGGGGCGCTCCTGGCCCTCCTGGCGCTGCACGGCGAGACGGGGGATGCGGATCTGCTCGCGCGGGCGGACCTGTGCGGGCGCCGCCTGCACGCCGCGCGCGAGGCGGACGCGGTCTCCGGGCTCCGCGCGTGGCGCCGGCTGTCGGACGGCGAGCTGGGGACGGGGTTCGCGCACGGGGCGTCGGGGATCGCGCACGCGCTCCTGCGGCTCCACCGCGCCACCGGCCGCGCCGCGCCGCGCGACGCCGCCGCCGAGGCGTTCGCGTTCGAGGCGGCGCTCCAGCGCCCTGGCGCGGGCGACTGGCTGGACCACGCGGGGCAGCGCGCGACGCCGCCCCTCTTCGAGCCGATCTGCGCCTGGTGCCACGGCGCGGCGGGGATCGGCCTGGCCCGCGCCGCCGCGGTGGACGCGCTCGGCCTGGCCGCCGTCGGCGCGGAGCTGGAGCGCGCGCTGGCGGCGGCGGAGCGGGCGAAGCCGTCGGGCCCCTCGACGCTCTGCTGCGGCGCGATGGGGCGCGCGGATCTCTTCCTGTGCGCGGCGGGCGCGCTGGGCCGGCCGGAGCTGGCGGAGCGGGCGCGCGCGCTGGGCGGCGAGACGGCGGAACGGGCGGCGCGGCGGGGCACCTACGGCGCCGGAACGCTGGACTGCGCCTTCATCCCCGGGCTCTTCCAGGGGATGGCGGGGATCGGCTACCAGCTCCTCCGCCTCCACTTCCCGGAGCGCATCCCGTCCGTCCTCCTCCTTGAATGATCGGATCGGCAGAGATCGCCCTCTACCGCGCAACGCGCATCGGCGCGGGCCGAATCACCTGAAGTTTCACGCAGAGTCAGCAGAGTCAGCGGAAAACAGCGGAGACGCTGCTGACTCCTCTGCTAACTCTGCTGACTCTGCGTGAACCCTGTTTTTCCTGGAGTCCGCGCGGCGATGGAGCCTGGGCTCTATCCGATGGAGCGCGGGCTCCGCGGGAGGGTGCGGCCGGACGCGCGGTCTGGAGGCCAACCGCATGCACCGCAGATGCTTGGCGCGCCGCAGCGAAATGGTATCCTCGTTGCCCTTCCGGCACCCGAGAAAGCGTTCGAAACCCCACCGCTGGAGGCCCGGATGTCCGAGCAGCAGAAGCCGCAGATCCGCTCCGAGGAGCCGGAGCTCACCGACGAGGCGCTGGAGCAGGTCGCCGGCGGCTGCGAGATCGACAGCGGGGCCCAGGACCCGTGGAACCAGTTGACGAAGCCCATCGACATCGGCTTCTGACCTCGTCTGCGGCGGCGCCCGCCGCCATCCACCCCCGGCGACTGCCGAACCAGGAGACGCATCATGCCCGAGCAGCAGAAGCCGCAGATCCGCTCCGAGGAGCCGGAGCTCACCGACGAGGCGCTGGAGCAGGTCGCCGGCGGTTGCGAGATCGACAGCGACGCCCACGACGTGTGGACCCGCCAGGTGATCAAGCCGACCTTCTGATCCTCCGCGGGCGGCGCCCGCCGCCATCCACCCCGGGCGACCGCCCGAACCAGGAGACGCATCATGTCCGAGCAGCAGATCCCGCAGGTGCGCGACGAAGAGCCCGAGCTGAACGACGAGACGCTGGAGCAGGTCGCCGGCGGCTGCGCGATCAACAGCCAGGACCACGACCAGTGGAACCAGTGGACGCTCCCCATCAAGCCGAGCTTCTGACCTATCCGGGGCGGCGCCCGCCGTCCATCCACTCCCCGGCAACCGCCCGAACCAGGAGAAGCACCATGTCCGAGCAGCAGATCCCGCAGGTGCGCGACGAAGAGCCCGAGCTCAACGACGAGGCGCTGGAGCAGGTCGCCGGCGGCTGCCACGTGGGCCAGAGCGTCGACATCATCACCCTGCAGCCGCCGATCCCGATCGACTACTGAGCCCCGCGGCGAGTGCCGATCCCCATCACCCCGGCGCCGTTCCAGGTGATGCCTGCGATCGGCACGGCCACGCGGCAGTCGGCCACCTCCATCCACCCTCCCCCCATTGAACGGTCGCCCCCCGGCGACCGCCTCAACCAGGAGAAGCATCATGTCCGAGCAGCAGATCCCGCAGGTGCGCGACGAAGAGCCCGAGCTGAGCGACGAGGCGCTGGAGCAGGTCGCCGGCGGCTGCCAGGTCGGCCAGACGATCGACATGTTCACCAAGGTACCGCCGAGCCCCATCGAGTACTGAGCCCCGAGGCCACGTGCCGATCCCCATCACCCCCGCGACGTTCCGGGGGGATGACGGCGATCGGCACGGCCACGCGGCAGGCGGTCACATCCACCCTCCACCCCGAACGGAGCCCACCATGTCCGAGAAGATCCAGGGCGAAGCCACCGCCGAAGCCGCGGAGCTGAACGACGCGTCGCTCGAGCAGGTCGCCGGCGGCTGCCCCGGCGACACCACCATCCAGCCGGTCGACATCTTCCCCCCCGACATGTGGATCCTGGACGAGGCCCTCGAGGCGTGAGCGCGGCCCACCCCTTCAACCACCCGGAGACTCCATGTCCGACGTGATCCGCAACGATTCCACCGCCCCCGCCGACGAGCCGGAGCTGAGCGACGAGGCGATCCAGGAGGTCGCCGGCGGGCTGGGCGGCTACCAGCCGGGCCCGTTCGACCCGCCACCGTTCTACTCCGAGCTCGATCACGTCTGAGCAGGGACCGGCGGCACCCGAACCACCCCAGCGCCGGGCGCGGCATTCCGCCGCCGCCCAGCGCTTTCCACGTTCCCGGCCCGAGATGCTCTCGCTCGCCCACACCCTCGACGCGCTGGCCGGGTACCTCCCCGACGTCCTGGTCCCGCCCGGCGGCTACCGGGGCGCGCGCGAGGTGGCCGCGCAGCTCCCGGCCGCGCTGACCCGGTGGACGTACCTGGAGTGCCGGCTCGGCGGCCGCCCCGGGCCGGTGGACCTGATCGTGGAGATCGACGCCGCCGGGCGCGACATCCTGACCGGCGCCAACCGGGCGCTCGCCCCCGGGCGCGGGCTGGAGGCCGACCCGGCGTGGGCGCGCGTGGTGGAGGTCTGCCGCCGCTGGGCCGACCCGGCGTCGCCGCTGCGCCGCTGGGTGGAGTGCCTCTGGCTGGAGTTCGACGCGGGCCCGGCGCCGGCGCGCCCCGGCGTGTTCATCGGCTTCGCGCCGCGCGCGCGCGAGGAGGGGGGCGCCGGCGAGCGCTGCGCCCGCGTGGCCCACGCGCTGGAGGCGCTCCTGGGCGCGCCGCTCGGCCGGGCGCGGCTGGACGCGCTGCGGCGCTGCCACCGCCATCTCCCCGACGGCGCCTCCATCCTCTACGCCGGCTCGCTCCTCCCCCGCGGCGACGGGGCGCTGCGCGTGTGCGTCAACGGCGTGGGCGCGCGCGAGCTCCCGGGGTTCCTGCGCGCCGCCGGGTGGCCGGGGCCGTACGCGCCGCTGGAGACGCTCCTCCCCGAGCTGCACGCCGTGCGCGAAGGGGCGACGCTGCGCGACCCGGCGCTCCTGCACCTCGACCTCGGCGGCGAGGGGGTGCGCCCGCGCATGGGCCTGGAGTACGTCTTCGGGTGGAAGGCGCAGGCGCGCGGCCGCCTGGCCGAGAGCGCCTTCGTGGACCACCTCGCCGCGCGCGGCCTCTGCACCGCCGGCGAGGCGGCCGCCCTCGTGGCCTTTCCCGGCTGCGCGACCGAGCAGCTCCCGCACGAGCTCTGGCGCAGCCTGGTGGTGCGGCGCGTGAACCACGTCAAGCTGGTGCTGGACGGCGCGCGCCCCCCGGAAGCCAAGGGGTACCTCGTCCTCCACAACCGCTTCTGGAGGCACGCCGTCGTCCCCACCGGCGCCGTCCCCCCCACCCGATCGCCCGCCGCCGTCGCCCACGGCTGATCGTCGACGGATACGGATCGCGAACGGTTGGTTCCGGACCGAAACGAAAGAGCCGGATGCGGGCGTGTCCCTCCGCTGCGCTCCGGGCCGGGCTTCGCGCGCCGTAGGCAACGATACCGCCGTTGCCAACGGCGCCGAGCCGCCGCCGCGCCAGGGCCCCTCTCGTTTCCCGCGGCGACGGACGCGGGCGCGCCGGCGTCTCGGCCCTGCGGGCGCGAATCCCTCACGCAAACCGCCCGGTCGCGGAACGGAGTTCGTGCGATGCGTATGAAATGGGGATCGGCACGCGCGCACGAGATTGGCCTGCTCCGCTCACCGGCCGCTGAAGCTGCGGCGGCCGCGGCAACAACTACGACAAGCCTCGCAACCTGCGCGAGGCTCCACGGCGCGGTGGGGGCATTGGGGCTCGAGAAGAGCGCAGCGGATGATTGCCTGGGTCGAGCGAGCGCGGAGGGGAGGCGAACGTTGCCTCGGCATGTGCTGAGTTATCAGTTTTTTGAACATGGACGCTACCCCGCCTATCACGCGTCGGCGGAGGATCGATCGACATCCCCCTGATCGAGCAGTTTGCGGTGGCGGCCAGCGCCGTTAACTGCTCGATCGGGGATGATGCTTGCTGGCGCGGGTGCGCGCGGCCTGCTCGAAGGGCTGGGAGGGCCCGCACCGGCCGCTGAAGCCGCGGCGCCGCGGCAACAACTACGACAAGCCTCGCAACCTGCGCGAGACTGTCCGACGCAGCCGGCGGAGCGATCTCCGCGGCTTTCGCGCGTCATCGAGGACGAACAGGTCCAAGGCCGGCGAGGGACACGGTCCGTGGCGCCACCGTCTCCCCTACCTCTTTCCCGGGCATCGTTCTCGTTCCAGCCTGATATGGCTCTCACAGAGGACACAGAGTTGCTGTGGCCTCTGTGAGAAACCCTGGCCGAACCCGATCCGAACGATGCTTGGCAATCGGGTACCAGCTCTCCCGCGCCCTCCCGTGCCCCGCATCGCCTCGCGTCCGCCGCCCCCGCTGAACCGCCCCGCTCCCTGCCCGCTTCGACCGAATAGAGCGCTCGCTCTAGCAGGTAGAGCCGAGGCTCCCGAACCGCCCTCCGCCACGCCCCACCGGATCGCGCAACCGACCCTCCAGGAAGCACTTGGCTGGAGCGCTCCGCACGCACGCCTATTGCCCTCTTGAGAGGCCGACCCGCACGACCGTCCCACCCGAGAGCCGGAGCGCTCGCATGTCCAAGGTCCACGAAAAGCTGATCGAAGCGGTGACCCACCGCGCCGGCAGCGACCGTGTCTTCCGCCAGCAGCTGCTGGCCCGCCCCGCCGCCGCCATTCACGAGGCGTACGGCGTGGCCCTCCCCGCCGGCTTCCGCGTGAGCTTCGTGGAGAAGCCCGCCGATCTCGACCTGCTGGTGGTCCTCCCCGACGCCTGTGCCGAGGAAGAGCTCACCGACGAGGACCTGGAGGACGTGGCCGGCGGCGGCCCGATGGACGGGTCGTGGGCGCCCCCGCCGCCCCCGCCCCTGCCGGAGGGCTGATGCACGACACGCTCATCGCCACGCGGCACGACGCCGCGCGCGGGTTCGCCGAGCCCGCGCCCTTCGCGGCCGTGCAGGCGGACGCCGAGATGGAGCTGACCGACGACGAGCTCGAGTCCGTCGTGGGCGGCCTGGCCCGGGTCCACCTTCCCGGAACCGTGATCTCCAGCGCGCGGGCCGCGGCCTGACGCGGCACCCACGCCCCAACGCACGCTCCCGAAGATGCAGATGCCGAACGGAGCCCGCCGGAGGGCGGCCGCCCTGGGGATCGGGCTGGCCGCCCTCGCGCTGGCCGGCGCCCCCCGCGCCGCCGCCGCGCAGGACGGCGCCGGCCTGACCCTGGACGCCGTGGTCGCGCGCGCGCTGCGGGCGAACCCGCAGATCAACGTGGTGCGCGCCCGCGCCGACGCCCTGCGCGGGCGCGTGCTGGCCGCCTCCGGGCGCTTCGACACGCGCGTGGGCGCCAGCGTGTCCGGCCAGCAGCAGAGCGCCTTCGAGGCGGGCCAGAGCGGGCTGGTGGCCTCCACCAGCCACACCACCTCGTACGGGGTGGAGGCCACGCGCCAGCTCCGCTCGGGGATCACCGTGCAGCCGCGCGTCACCGTCAGCCGCACCGCCTTCGAGGGCGCCCCGGTGGTCGACGCCGGCTCCAGCGTGAGCCTGAACGTGGCCGTCCCGCTCCTGCGCGACCGCCTGGGCCGTGCCAGCACCTCCACGGAGCGGGCGCTGCGCCAGCGGGACGGCTCCGCGCGCGACGACGTGCGCCAGGCCGCCGCGGCGGGCGTGCACCAGAGCGTGTCGGCGTACTGGGATTACGCCGCCGCGCACGAGCGCCTGAAGGTGTACGTGCAGGCCGAGGCGCGCGCCCGGCGCCGCCTGGACGAGACCCGCACCCTGGTGCGCGGCGACGAGCGCCCCGCCGCCGACCTGGTGGCGCTGGAGGCCGCGGTCGCCCGCGCCGGCCAGCAGCGCATCGCCGCCGAGCAGGCGGTGGACGAGACGCGCACGCAGCTCGGCGTCTACCTGGGGCTGGACCTGGCCGCCTCCGCCGCGCTCCCGGCGCCGGCCACCCCCTTCCCCCACGCCGCCCCGTGGACGCCCGACGCGGCCGAGGAGGCCCGCCTGGTGCGCCTGGGGCTGGAGCGCCGCGGCGACCTGGTCGCCACCCGCTCGGAGCTGCGCTCCGACGAGATCCTGCTGGAAGGCGCCCGCGAGGAGCTGAAGCCCCGGCTGGACCTGCACCTCTCCGTGGGCTACGCGGGGCGTCAGCTCGGCAGCGGCTACCGCGGGCTGGTGGAGCCGCTCTTCCAGGACGTCCCCGGCGTCAACGCCTCGATGCGGGTGGACTGGCAGTTCCCGCCCGCGCGCAACGAGGCCCGCGGCGCCGCCGCGCAGGCCGAGGCCGCCCGCGCCGAGCGGGCGCTGAACGTGGCCGACCTGGAGCGCCGCGTCGCCGGCGGGGTGTCGCTGACCATCCAGGCGCTGCGGCGCAGCGCCGCCGCGCTGGTCCAGGCCGACCGCGCCGTGGCCCTCTACCGCACCACCGTCGACAACGAGCAGCAGAAGAACCGGCTGGGCGCCGCCACCCTCTTCGACGTCACCTACGCCGAGGACAACCTGACCAGCGCCCTGCTGAGCGTGGTCGCCGGCCGCCTCGCCCACGCCCAGGCGCTCGCCCAGCTCCGCCTGGAGACCGGCACCCTGGCCGAGGCCACGGACGCCGGCCCCACGGTCGATCCCGCGGTGCTCACCACGCGGCCGTAGAGAACGGAAGTCCCGGGTCCTGGAGTGCGGAGTGCTTGGTCCCGGACCGGGCCACCGTGAAGGATCGTGACGACTAAGCCAGGGGGATCAATCTCCGATCCCCTGACCCGATCGCCGCTCAGGACTCAGGACTCAGGACTCAGGACTCAGGACTCAGGACTCAGGACTCAGGACTAGCCCTTACGACTCAGCAGCCGGCCCCACGTACGACGCACTTCGGACCAGGACTCGCCGCCGTCCTCCGTCCCCGCACCCAAGCACCCGACCCATGGACAACCGAGTCTTCCGCAAGGTGTCGCTGGACCGGCTCTCGTCGCCCGAGCAGCTCGACCAGGTGATGCAGGTGACCAACCCCCGCGGCTGGATGGCGCTCGCCGCCGTCGGGGCCCTCCTGGGCATGGCCATCGGCTGGGGGGTCTTCGGATCGCTCTCCGAGAAGGTGGCCGGCGGCGGGATCCTGCTGAAGAGCGGCGGCATCTTCGAGGTCGCCAGCCCCGCCGAGGGGCGCGTGACCGACGTGTCCGTGAGCGTGGGCGACAGCGTGACCGAGGGGCAGGTGGTGGCGTGGATCGCCCAACCCGAGCTCTCGGCGCGGCTGCAGGAGGCGAAGGCCCGCCTCACCGCGCTGCGCGCCGAGTACACGCGCACCGTGGCGTTCAGCGGCAGCGACGAGCGGCTGCGCGCCCTGAGCGCCGCCGAGCAGCGCCGCAACCTGGAGCAGACCATCGCCGCCGAGGAGGAGACGCTCCGCCTGCTGGCCGAGCGTGTCGCCAGCCAGGAGCAGCTGGTGGCGCAGGGGCTGCTCACCCGCGCCACCCTCCTGCAGACCCGGCAGCAGCACGAGCAGGCGCGCGAGAAGATCCGCTCCTCGCGCAGCCAGCTCGCCCAGCTCGAGGTGCAGAACCTCACCACCAGCAACGACCGCTCGCGGCAGGTCTCCACCTCGCGCCGCGAGATCGACATGGCGCAGCTGGAGCTGGAGAAGATGGAGCGCGACCTCCGCCGCGCCTCGCAGGTGGTCTCCCCCTACACCGGCCGCATCCTCGAGGTGATGACCGAGCAGGGGAAGATGGTGGGCCGCGGCGAGCCGGTGCTCAACCTGGACCTCACCGGGAGCTCGGTGAAGAACCTGGTGGCCGTGATCTACGTCCCCTCGGTCCACGGGAAGAAGGTGAAGCCGGGGATGGAGATCCAGATCGCCCCCTCCACGGTGCGCCAGGAAGAGTTCGGGATGATGCTGGGGAAGGTGACCTTCGTCTCCAGCTTCCCCGCCACCCCGCGCGGGATGGCGATGGCGCTCAAGAACGACCAGCTCGTGCAGTCGCTCTCCGGCCAGGGCGCCCCCTACGAGGTGCACGCCGACCTGATCGTGGACCCCACCACGCTCAGCCGCTACCGCTGGTCGTCGTCGGGCGGGCCACCGGTGGAGATCCAGAGCGGCACCCTGGCCAACGGCCTGGTCAGCGTGGACCGGCAGCGCCCGATCGCCGCCGTGCTCCCGCTGCTGCGCCGCTGGTCGGGGATGTAGCCTCGGCCCGACCCCGATCCCGATCCCGACGA
>Ga0190275_10002547_pt1 | contig 13087 bp, 8 predicted proteins | sample Popmic550T_FD_133745 | JGI IMG/M metagenome (GOLD analysis project Ga0190275, IMG submission 133745) | Populus adjacent soil microbial communities from riparian zone of Yellowstone River, Montana, USA - 550 T | ecosystem: Environmental > Terrestrial > Soil > Riparian zone > Trees stand | place... | reverse complement strand
GCCATCGCCTTGGCCCTTGCCTCGTTGGGATTCCTCGGCCTCGGCTCACAGCCGCCCGCTCCCGAGTGGGGAGCGACTCTGTCCGAGTCGTTGCCTTATGTGGAGCGTGCTCCGTGGGCGGCCCTCGCGCCGGTGGCGATGCTCCTGCTGCTGGCAGCGCTGGCCGTGTCGCTGTCCACGCTTCCGGCTCCGCGCAGAACCTCTGCTGTCGAAGGGATTCGCGGATGACGTCGCTGCTCGAAGTACGCGATCTTCAGGTCAGTCTGGGTGGCCGGGGTGGTTCCGTGCTGGTTGTGCGAGGACTGTCGTTCGACGTGGAGGCCGGGGAAGTCCTTGCCATCGTGGGCGAGTCGGGTGCCGGCAAGTCGATGACTGTCCAGGCAGTGCTCGGATTGCTGGGCCCTAGTGCTGAGGTGCAGGGCAGTATTCGCTTTGCCGGAGTGGAGTTGGTCGGAGCTCCACAGAGTGCCTATCGCGAGTTGCGGGGGCAGCGGTTGGCCTTCGTTCCGCAGGACGCATTGTCCGTGCTCAGTCCGGTTCACACGGTCGGCGAGCAGTTGGCCATCGCTGTCCGGTCCGTGCAGGGAGTGGGACGCAAGGCAGCTTCGGACCAGGCCGTCCGGGCTCTCGAGCGAGTCGGCATCCCCGAGGCTGCCCGGCGGGCGCGGGCTTATCCGCATGAGTTCTCGGGTGGGATGCGGCAACGGGCCGTGATCGCGATGGCGATGGTCAACGAGCCTGAGCTGATCTTCGCCGACGAGCCGACGACGGCACTTGATCCGCGGATCCAGGCGCAGATCCTGGCGTTGCTGAACCAGTTGCGCGACGAGTCGGGTATGGCCGTGGTCCTGGTGACGCATGACCTGGCCGCAGTCGCCGGGTCGGCCGACCGGATGCTGGTGATGACCGAGGGACGCGAGGCCGAGTCCGGGCCGGTGGATCGCGTGTTGACCGCTCCGCGTTCGGAGTACACCGCCGGATTGCTCGCCTCGCTCCAGGAGTTGTACCGATGACGCCGCTGCTCGAAGTACGGGAGCTGACCGTCCGGTACTCCGGAAGGCGCCGCGCGGATCCGATGCTCGCCGTCGACCGGGTCTCGTTCGAGGTACGGGCCGGGGAGACTCTTGCGCTGGTCGGCGAGTCAGGTTGCGGCAAGTCCAGTACTGCGGCCGCCGTCCTGCGGTTGCGCCGTGCTGACGGTGGTGAGGTCCGATTCGACGGAGTCGATCTGGCATCTCTCGACAAGGCCGCTCTGCGTCGTTTGCGGCCGTCTCTGCAGCCTGTCTTCCAGGATCCGTACGGCTCACTCAGTCCGCGGCTTCGGGTCCGGGATGCGATCGCCGAGCCACTCCGCGTCCAGGGGCGCTGGGATCCGGCCACCGGGCCGGCCAGGGTGGCCGAACTGCTGGACCTCGTCAAGCTCGATCAATCGCTGGCCGGCCGGTTGCCGCGCGAGCTGTCCGGCGGCCAGTGCCAGCGGGTCGGGATCGCCCGCGCCCTCGCGAGTGAACCCCGGCTCCTCGTCCTCGACGAACCGGTGACCGCGCTTGATCCGTCGATCCGCGCCGGGGTGATCACCTTGCTGACCGAGCTGCAGAAAGACCTCGGGCTCGCCTACCTGTTCATCTGTCACGACCTGCGGCTGGTCGAGCATGTCGCCGACCGGATCGCCGTGATGCAGCACGGCCGGATCATCGAGACCGGCAACACCGCCGACCTCTTCGCCAACCCCTCGGCCAGCTACACCCGCGAGCTACTGGCCGCCGTTCCGTCGCTGGAGAAGTTCCCGATTCGGTAGAAGTCAACAGGCCCGGCATCAGTTGCATCTACGTGCAAATGAGGGCCCGTCATGCAACCCCCGCGGTAGTTGTGCGTCTCACTCTATGTGGCGTCCCGATTCCGCCCGGTGAGTCAGGTGAGGCGAGGGTGCCACCAGTTGAGGACAACCGATTGGGAGGGACTCATCGTGGGATCCAGAACCAGACCGAGACGGCTCGGCCTGACCGCCGTCGTTTCGCTGGCCGTGCTGAGCCTGGGCGTCACCGCCGTCGGGCAGGCACAGGCCGCTCAGCCGGGACCGGCGGGCGACAGTGCCGCCAAGACCGCTAAGACCACCAAGACCGACAAGACCAGGCCGCCGGTGGCTGGTCCCGACAAGCTCGTCACGCTGGTCACCGGAGACCGGGTCACCTTGCGAGGCGGTGACCCGGCCAAGGCCTCGATCCAGCCAGGACCGGGCCGTGCCAAGGTGTCCTTCAAGGCACACCGGCAGAACGGTCAGTTGCTGGTGATCCCGTCCGACGTCCACGCGGCGGTCACGGCCGGCAAGCTCGACCGCCGGCTCTTCGACGTCACCGGGCTGATCAAGGCTGGGTACGACGACCGCGCCAGCAAAGTCATCCCCGTCGTAGTCACCTACCAGGGCAAGGCCAAACGGTCGGCTCCCGCCGGCGCGACCGTCAGCCGGAACCTGCCAGTGATCAACGGTGCCGCGCTCAAGGTGAACAAGTTGGACGCTGCCGGATTCCTGACGGCCAGCCAGTCCGCCCGGTCCGCCACGGGGATCGACAAGATCTGGCTGGACGGCAAGCGGCAGGTCTCGCTGGACCAGTCCGTCCCGCAGATCGGTGCACCGGCGGCCTGGCAGGCAGGCTTCACCGGTCAGGGCGTTGCGGTCGCGATCCTCGACACCGGGATCGACGCCACGCATCCCGACCTGGCCAGCCAGGTCGCGGGCGCGAAGAACTTCACCGAGGATCCCGCGGGTGACCAGGTCGGTCACGGCACCCACGTTGCCTCGACGATCGCCGGTACCGCCGCCGCGTCGGCCGGCAAGTACAAGGGCGTCGCTCCCGGCGCGAAACTCTACGACGGCAAGGTCTGCACGCAGGGCGGCTGCCCCGAGTCCGCGATCCTGAGCGGAATGGAATGGGCCGCCACCGAGGTCAAGGCGAAGGTCGTCAACATCAGCCTCGGCGGACAGGACAGCCCGGAGCTCGACCCGCTCGAGGAAGCCGTGAACCGGCTGACCGCCCAGACCGGCACGCTGTTCGTGATCGCGGCCGGCAACAGCGGTCCGGAGGCCGGTACCGTCGACTCGCCCGGCAGCGCGGACGCCGCGCTCACGGTTGGCGCGGTCGACAAGAAGAACGAGCTGGCCTGGTTCTCCAGCCGCGGACCGCGGGCCGGTGACGGCGGACTCAAGCCCGACGTGACCGCGCCCGGCGTCGACATCGTCGCCGCCAAGTCCAAGGACGGCGTGATCGGCGAGCCGGTCGGCGACCAGTACCTGCGCCTGTCCGGAACGTCGATGGCCACCCCGCACACCGCCGGCGCGGCCGCGATCCTGGCGCAGCAGCACCCGGGCTGGAAGGCGGCCGAGCTCAAGGGCGCCCTGATGGCTTCGGCCAAGCCGGCCGATGGGCAGGGCGCGTTCGAGCAGGGTGCCGGCCGGATCGATGTCGCGAAGTCGATCACCCAGTCGGTCATCACCGAGCCGGGCGGCGTCTCGTTCGGTACGGCGCTGTGGCCGCACACCGACGACACCCCGGTGACCAAGACCGTCACCTATCGCAACCTCGGCAACCAGCCCGTCACGCTCGCTCTCGCGGCGACGTTCACGGATCCCGCCGGGGCCTCGGCGCCGGCCGATGCACTCAAGCTGAACGCGACCACGCTGACCGTACCGGCCGGTGGTACCGCGTCGGTCCAGGCGACCTCCAACACCAAGCACACCGGCCCGGACGGCCTGTACTCCGGCCGGATCACCGCGACCGCGGGTGGTACGTCCGTGATCGCCCCGGTCGGCGTGAACAAGGAGGTCGAGAGTTACACGCTGACGGTCGACCAGGTCGGTGTCGACGGCAAGCCGATGCCGGACGGCGGCACGCTGGTGTGGGGAGTCACCCAGCGGTGGTTCAACTTCTACTCCGACCCGAGCGGCACGGTGAAGATCCGGCTGCCCAAGGGCGAGTACCTGGTGCAGGGTGATCAAGCCGTGCAGCGGCCAGGCACCGAGAACTACGACATCTACATGATGGTGCAGCCGCTGCTGGAGCTGACAGGTGACCGGAAGGTGGTGATGGACGCCAGGACCACGAAGCCGGTGACCACCACGATCCCGGCCAAGGACGGCAAGCCGATCCTGGCCGACGTCGGTTACGACCGGACCAACGCGGAGCAGGACAGCGGCCTGAGCTCGACCATGTTGACCTTCGACTTCGACGGGGTGCACACCGCGCAGGTGGGCGGACCTGCTCCCGCCGGTCAGATGGCCGGGCACGTGAACTCGGCCTGGGGCAAGCTGGGTGCCGACGGAAGGTTCAGCAACACGCCGTTCTTCTACGGGCTGGTCAACATGGTGGCGGACGGGTTCTTCACCGGCTTCCACCGCGCGGTGCAAGCCAAGGAACTGGCGACCGTGACGCAGCGGGTCAACGCGACCGGCGACCGCCAAGCGGAGCGGGTTGTGATGCCGAGCGCACCGGGTCTCGGTGCTGCGTGGGCGCCGATCCTGAACTACGACCTGCCGGCCAAGACCACCCTGTCGCTCGACGCGGGCCCGGTCGGCTGGCAGACCGACATCAGCGAGTTCGTACCGGATCCGGATCCGGAGGTGCCGTGGACGACCGCCGTGACCCGGCTGACGCAGCCGGACACGAAGTACAAGGCGGGAAAGGCGTACCACGAGCGCTACAACGCTGCCACCTTCGCACCGGCGCCGCTGGTGACGACCCGCGAGGGCAACACGATCGCCCTCGGCATCTTCTCGACCAGTGATGCCGATGGTCACGGCGGGGCGACCGTCGCGGACAGCCAGGGCAGCAAGCTCTACCGGGAGGGGAAACTGGTCGGCGAGTCCAAATGGTTCGGGGACGTCGAAGCCGTCGATCTGCCGGCCGCCAAGGGGGCGTACAAGTTCGTCACCTCGCTGGACCGGTCGTCGCTGATGAAGCTGTCCAGCAAGATCGAGCTGACCTTCACGTTCAGCTCGGCCCAGACGGCCGCCGTGAAGCCGATCCCGCTGCGCACGGTGGGCTATCAGCCGGCCGTGGACAGCCGGAACACGGTGAAGCGGTCGGCGGTCACCGTGCTGCCGATCACCCTGGCCGCCCAGCCGGCCGCGGGCCAGAAGGCCACGCTGCCGGCCGTGAAGAAGCTGGCGCTGCAGGTGTCCGGTGACAACGGCAAGACCTGGAAGCCGGCGGCCGTCGTCCGCGTCGGGGCCGGTTACCAGGCGATCTTCGCCACGCCGAAGGGTGCCGCGGTCTCGCTGAAGGCGCAGTTGGTCGACGCGGCCGGCAACACGACCGATCAGACCGTCATCGGGGCCTACCTGCTCCGCTGATCGATGAACACCGCGACAGGTTCCGGGTGTCCCGGAACCTGTCGTGTGTTCCGGACACAACGTTTTTGCAACCCCGAAGGCGCTTCACGTCGTCTATGGGCTGCGTAGTGAGGACATTCCACAACCTGGGGAGGAGCCCCTCGTGGCTTTCCGTTCTAGATCGAGACGCATCGGCCTGCCCGCCGTCGCCTCGCTGGCGATCGTGGGCATCGGCCTGGCCGGCGCCGGCAGTCCAGCGGTAGCAGCGCAGACTGCACCACAGACAACATCGCCAGGCCCAGCGGTCGGTACTACGAAGCAAGCACCCGCCGGCGGACCGGTTGTCAGCGCCACGCTGATCACCGGCGACCGGGTCACCGTCCGTGACGGCGACCTGGCCAAGGCGACCATCGAGCCCGGACCGGGCCGGGAGAAAGTTGCCTTCAACAACTACCGGACCAAGCACGGGTCGTACGTGATCCCGTCCGACGTCCAGCACCAGCTCGCGACCGGGCAGCTGGACCGCCGCCTGTTCGACGTCGCCGGGCTGATCAAGGCCGGCTACGACGACAAGTCGAGCAGCTCGATCCCGTTGCTGGTCACCTACCAGGGCAAGGCGAAACGCTCGGCGCCCGTCGGCGCGACCGTGACCCGGCAGTTGCCCGCGATCGGCGGCGCGGCCGTGCGGGTGGACAAGAAGAACGCCGGGACCTTCCTGACCGGTACCGCCAAGGCCCGCTCGGTCAGCGGTGTCGACAAGATCTGGCTGGACGGCAAGCGGAAGGTCCTGCTGGACCAGTCGGTGCCGCAGATCGGTGGCCCGGCAGCCTGGCAAGCGGGCTACACCGGCAAGGGCGTAACCGTCGCTGTCCTCGACACCGGCATCGACGCCACCCATCCGGATCTGGCCACCCAGCTCGCCGGTGCGAAGAACTTCACCGGCGAATCGGCTGACGACGTGGTCGGGCACGGCACCCATGTGGCCTCGACGATCGCGGGCACCGGTGCCGCGTCGGACGGCAAGTACAAGGGCGTCGCGCCGGACGCGAAACTGTACGACGGCAAGATCTGCGAGGTCTGGGGCTGCCAGGACTCCGCGATCGTGGCCGGACTGGAGTGGGCCGCGAACGAGGTGAAGGCGAACGTGGTCAACTTCAGCATCGGCGGCCAGGACTCCCCGGAGATCGACCCGGTGGAAGAGGCCGTGAACCGGTTGACGGCGGCCACTGGCACCCTCTTCGTCGTTGCTGCAGGCAACGAAGGCCCGGGGGACCGCAGCATCGCCTCGCCGGGGAGTGCGGACGCGGCGCTGACCGTCGGCGCGGTGGACAAGCAGGACCAGTTGGCCTTCTTCTCCAGCCGTGGCCCGCGCGTCGGCGACGGCGCGGTCAAGCCCGACGTCACGGCGCCGGGAGCGGGCATCGTGGCGGCGAAGTCGAAGGACTCCTCGATCGGCGAGCCGGTCGGCGACAAGTACCTGCAGCTGTCCGGTACTTCGATGGCCACGCCGCACACCGCCGGCGCAGCAGCACTTCTGGTGCAGGAGCACCCGTCCTGGAAGGCTCCTGAACTCAAGGGCACGTTGATGGGCTCGGCGAAGGTCGCCGCTGGTCAGACCGCCTTCCAGCAGGGAGCAGGCCGGATCGATCTGACCAAGGCGATCAAGCAAACGGTGATCGCAGAGCCGGGGTCGGTGTCGTTCGGCCTCGCCGCTTTCCCGCACACGGATGACGAGCCGGTGACCAAGGACGTCACCTATCGCAACCTCGGCGATCAGCCGGTCACCTTGGCACTGACCGCCTCGATGACGGCGGCAGACGGTACTGCGGCCCCGGCCGGCGCGCTGACGTTGAGCGCCAACACGGTGACCGTACCGGCCGGTGGTACCGCATCGGTCCAGGCGACCTCGAACACCAAGCACACCGGCCCGGACGGCCTGTACTCCGGCCGGATCACCGCGACGGCCGACGGAACCTCAGTCGTCGTAGCGGCGGGTGTGGACAAGGAGGTCGAGACCTACGAGCTAACGGTCAAGCTGATCCGTCCGGATGGAACCCCTGACGACCAAGGGCCCGCCCTGCTGGCCGGCGTCGGGAACGACACCTTCCAACACCTCTACGACCCCAGCGGCACGACGAAGATCAGGTTGCCGAAGGGGGAGTATCTGGTCGACCAATTCCAGGAGTTCGAGGTCACCGAGGAGGACTATCAGTTCTACAAGCTTGTCGCCCCAAGGGTGCAGCTCACCTCGGACCAGACCGTGGTGCTGGACGCTCGCAAGGCCAAGCCGATCACCACCTCGGTTCCGGACCCGCAGGCCAAGGCAGCCGTCGTGGACGTCGGCTACACCAGGTCGGCGCCGAACGGTATCGGCGGTCTGCTCTCTTGGATGGCCGGCTTCGACTTCGGCACGATCTTCACCTACAGCACCGGGCCGGCTCTGCCTGCCGCTGAGATGACCGGGCACGTCACCTCCCAGTGGGGACTGCCCGGCCCCGACGGCAACTTCAAGAACACGCCTTACCTGTACGGGATCGCGAACTCCCAGCCGGGTGAGCTCGCCACCGGGTTCCACCGGACGGTCAAGGCCGAGGACCTGGCGGTGGTCGACCAGGCGATGAACGCAACCACTGACGGGGTCATGCAGAAGGTGATCCGCCCCTGGATGACCGGCGTCGGCGTGAGCACGGCCGCGAGGATCCCGGTGGACCTGCCGAGGACGATCCGGTACTACCTCGATGACGTCCAGGGCTGGCAGGGGGAGCTGCTCGAACCAGATGACGGGACGCCCGTCGGACTCTCCTGGATCAGGGGAGAAGAGGTCAGATACCGGGCCGGGCGGACGTACCACGAGCGCTGGAACGCCGCTGCGTTCGTACCGAAGGTCGCTCAGCTCACCCGCACCGGCAACGACCTGTATCTCGCGATCGGCAAGCATGGGGATGCGGACGGACGCGTCGGAAACGAGCGGACCGACACCGCGAGCAGCATCCTCTACCGCAACGGTGAGCAGGTTGCATCGTCCAACTCGTTCGGTTTCGTCTTCGCTGAAGGGCTGCCGGCCGAGAAGGCGACGTACAAGTTCGTCACGACGGGGACGCGTCTCGACACGGCGTTCTCGGGGCGGACGGATCTCACCGTGACGTTCAGTTCGGCGGCGACGGAGAAGGCGACCGCGGTTCCTGTACACACGGTTCGGTACCGGCCGGACGTGGACAGCCGGAACACGGTGAAGCGGACGCCGGTGACGGTACTGCCGCTGGTAGTGGACGGAACGCCCGGTGCAGCCCTGCCGGCGGTCAAGAAGGTGACCGTCCAGGTGTCGGGCGACGACGGCAAGACGTGGAAGGCGGCGACCGTCGTACGGGCCGGGTCGGGCTACAAGGCGCTCTTCGCGACCCCGGCCGGTGCGAAGGTCTCGCTGAAGGCTCACGTCCTCGACGTGGTCGGCAACACCACCGACCAGACCGTCATCGGGGCCTACCCGCTGCGCTGACCTGATCGGGCAAACGGAAACCCCCGGGGTTCACCCCGGGGGTTTCCTGTGGTGCTGGGGTCAGCCGAGCAGGCCGAGAGCCTGGACGGCGTCGCGCTCCTCGCCGAGCTCCTTGGTGCTGGCGTCGATCCGGGCGCGGGAGAAGTCGTTGATCTCGAGGCCCTGGACGATCTCGTAGTCGCCGTTGCTGGTGGTGACCGGGAACGAGGAGATCAGGCCCTCCGGTACGCCGTACGAGCCGTCGGAGACGACCGCCATCGACAGCCAGTCGCCGTCGGCCGAGCCGCCCAGCCAGTCGCGGGCGTGGTCGATGGTGGCCGCCGCGGCCGAGGCGGCCGAGGAGGCGCCGCGGGCCTCGATGATCGCCGCGCCGCGCTTCTGCACGGTCGGGATGAAGTCGTTCTCCAGCCAGGTCTGGTCGTTGACGACCTCGGCCGCGTTCTTGCCGGCCACCTCGGCGTGGAAGATGTCCGGGTACTGGGTGGCGCTGTGGTTGCCCCAGATCGTCAGCTTCTTCAGATCCGTCACGTGCGTGCCGGTCTTCTTCGCGAGCTGGGCCAGCGCACGGTTGTGGTCCAGCCGGGTCAGCGCGGAGAACCGCTCGGCCGGGATGTCCGGCGCGTTGCTGCGGGCGATCAGCGCGTTGGTGTTGGCCGGGTTACCGGTCACGGTGATCCGGATGTCGTCGGCGGCGTGCTCGTTCAGCGCCTTGCCCTGGACGGTGAAGATCGCGCCGTTGGCCTCGAGCAGGTCACCGCGCTCCATCCCCTTGGTCCGCGGCCGGGCGCCGACCAGCAGGGCGACGTTCGCGCCGTCGAAGATGGTGTTGGCGTCGTCGCCGATCTCCACCCCGGCCAGGGTCGGGAACGCGCAGTCGTCGAGTTCCATCACCACGCCCTCGAGCGCCTTCAGCGCCGGGGTGATCTCCAGCAGCCGCAGCTCGACCGGCGTGTCCGGCCCGAGCAGCGCACCGCTCGCGATCCGGAACAGCAGGCTGTATCCGATCTGACCGGCAGCACCGGTGACGGCCACCTTGACGGGTGATTTGCTCACGACACGCTCCTCAAAGGATTCAAAAACAGACTCTTCGGACGCTAGCAAGTCCGCCCCGGGTAGGCGACGGTGGGTCAGGTGATCCACACCACCCGTTCATCAGCCGGATGCCGCCCCGCCTTCTGCTGACCCGAGGGTGTGCACAGTCCCTGACTTGTAAGGAGAATTTTCGATGAGAACGGTGCTGTCCCGCCGGAACGTCTCGGTGACCGCCTCCGCACTCGCGGTCGTTGCCGCAGTGCTCGTGCCGCAGGTGCCTGGCACGTCCCAGCAAGTCGCTCCCACCGCTGCCCCAGCGGCCGCGCTTTCCACCAAGCACGACGACTTCGTCGTGGTCGGGCATCGAGGTGCTTCCGGGTACCGGCCCGAGCACACGCTCGCGGCGTACGAGCTGGCGGCCCGGATGGGCGCCGACTTCATCGAGCCCGACCTGGTGACCACCAAGGACCGGGTGCTGGTGGCCCGGCACGAGCCCGAGATCGGCGGGACCACCGATGTCGCCGCGCATCCGGAGTTCGCCGCCCGGAAGAAGACCAAGCTGCTCGACGGTGCGCCGATGACCGGCTGGTTCACCGAGGACTTCACGCTGAAGGAGCTGAAGACCCTGCGCGCCAAGGAGCGGATCCCGGCGCTTCGCCAGCAGAACACGGTCTTCGACGGGAAGTACCAGGTCCCGACCCTGCAGGAAGTCATCGACCTGACCAAGCGGCTGTCGCGCGAGCTCGACCGGCCGATCGGGATCTACCCGGAGACCAAGCACCCGACCTACTTCCAGCAGCAGGGGCTCGCGCTCGAGCCGGCGCTGGTCAACACGCTGACCCGCAACGGTCTCAACCGCCCGGACGCGAAGGTGTTCGTCCAGTCGTTCGAGGTCGCCAACCTGAAGGCGCTCGACCGGCAGCTCCGGGTCCCGCTGGTCCAGCTGACCAGCGCTACCGGCGCGCCGTACGACTTCATCGTGAGCGGTGACAAGCGGACGTACGCCGATGTCGTCTCGGCCAAGGGTCTGCGTGAGGTCGCCTCGTACGCCGATGGCGTCGGTCCGGCCAAGGACCAGGTGATCCCCGTCGACAGCACCGGCAAGCTCGGTACGCCGACCGCGCTGGTCCGCGACGCCCACCGCGCCGGCCTGGTCGTGCACCCGTACACGTTCCGGGTCGAGAACAACTTCCTCCCGCCGAACCTGCGCAGCTCCGCCGTCCTCGCCGACTCGGGCAACCTCTTCGCCGAGATCGCCACGTTCCGCAAGGCCGGCATCGACGGCCTGTTCTCCGACAACGCGGACATCGCCCTTGCTGCCGAGAAAGAGTCGAAATAGATCTGCTGACAAGATGACCGGGTGGAGCGCAAGGTAGGGAGTGGGACCGCGACCGTTGAGGCCGAGGCGGACGGGACGTTCGTGCTCCGGGTCGATGGGTCGCTGCAGTCGCAGGTCGACCTTGCCGATCCCACCCATCTCGGGTTCGAGTACGTCCGCCGGATCGGGGACGTACTCGACCTGGTCGCACCCCGCCGGCAGCCGATCTCCGCGGTCCACATCGGCGGTGCGGGGCTCACGCTGGCCCGGTACGTCGCTGTCACGCGGCCGCGATCGCGGCAGATCGTCCTGGAGCCGGACGAAGACCTGACCGAGTTCGTCCGCGAAACGCTGCCACTGCCGAAGCGCGCCGGCATCAAGGTTCGCGGCGTTTCCGGCCGGGCCGGCATCACCGACCTGTACGACGACTCGGCCGACGTGATGATCGTCGACGCCTTCGTCCGCGAGGCGGTCCCGGCGAATCTCGTCACCGCCGAGTTCGTCGCGCAGTGCGCCCGGATCCTCCGGCCGACCGGTCTGCTCGTGTTCAACCTGATCGACGGGACCGCCGGACTCGGGTTCGTCCGCCGGGTCGCCGCGACTCTGCGCGCCGGACTCGGCGACGGCCTGGTCCTGGCCGAGCGCAAAGTCCTTCGCGGCAAGGGGTTCGGCAACGTCGTGCTGGTCGGTTCCCGCGCGCCGGTGCAGGAGCCGGCCGGGTCCCGCGCGCAACCGCCGTACGAGGTGCTGCCGCTGGCCGAGCTCGCCGGTAAGGCGGTACCGCTGACGGATGCCGAGGGCTTCGCCTCGCCGGCGGCTCCGGCCGGTACCTTCGGCCGCTGAACCGGACAAAACAGCGTCAGCTTTGCGGGAAATGTGCGGCGGGAAGGACCGGCCGCCAGATAGCTTGGCCGGGTGTCTGCTGCCAGGGTCGCTGAGCTGAGGTACTACCCGGTGAAGGGTCTTGCCGGGGTTTCCGTCGAGCGCACGGACGTGCTCGCGACCGGCTTGCGCCACGACCGGACCTTCATGCTGGTCGACCCCGACGGCACCTTCCTCAGCCAGCGCACGGTACCGGCGATGGCTGCGCTGCACGCCGAGGTCCTGCGGGATGGGGACGCGCTCAAGTTCTCGGCCGACGGAGCCGACGATCTCGAAGTACCGGTCGCGTACGACGGGAAGCGGCGGGACGTGAGCCTGTTCGAGCGCTGGTTCGGTGCCGGCGTGGTGCAGGACGCTGCGGCCGACGAGTGGTTCTCCGAGCAACTCGGCCGGCCGGTCGCGCTGGTCCGGGTCACGCCGGAGCATGAGCGTCCCGGTTGGGGCGTGCACCAGGGACATACCGGCTTCGGTGACGCGCACGCGTTGCTGGTCACGTCACTGTCGTCGCTGGACGGCTTGAACGAGCGCATCGTCGAAGCGGGCGCTGACCCGATCCCGATGAACCGCTTCCGCCCGAACATCGTCGTCTCCGGCTGGCCGGTCGCGCATACCGAGGATCGCGTACTGCGGGCGGCGGCGGGCACCGCGGAGATCGGTTACGCAGCCAGGGCCATCCGGTGCGCGGTACCGACGGTCGACCAGGCCACGGGGGAGAAGCGCGGGCCTGAGCCGACGCGGACCCTGGCGAAGTACCGGCGCCAGCCCGACTACGGCGGTGGGGTCAGCTTCGGTATGAAGGCCGCCGTGCTGACGCCGGGAGTGGTCACCGTAGGCGATGAGATCTTGGTACACGACTGGCTGCCAGAAGGCACTGATCCTGCCCCTGCCACTCGTTAGTGTGCGAGGCTCCACCTGAGTCCTGGGGAGTCTCCGTGCGCCGTTTTCTTGTTCTGCTGTCCGCTCTGCTGCTCTTCGCCGGGATGCTCACTCCGACAGCCGTTGCCGTTGGCAACGTTGCTCGCGGGCCCGGCCG
>Ga0190275_10002546_pt1 | contig 13088 bp, 10 predicted proteins | sample Popmic550T_FD_133745 | JGI IMG/M metagenome (GOLD analysis project Ga0190275, IMG submission 133745) | Populus adjacent soil microbial communities from riparian zone of Yellowstone River, Montana, USA - 550 T | ecosystem: Environmental > Terrestrial > Soil > Riparian zone > Trees stand | place... | reverse complement strand
GGGTCGGCGCAGTGCCCCGCGGAGCGAAGTGGAGCTGCCGGGAATCGAACCCGGGTAGTAGCGGCGGAGCCGCGGGCCCGGGTGAGATAAGGCTCGGGCCTCGGGCGGGGGCTGCTCCGCGGAGCGAAGCGTAGTGGAGCTGCCGGGAATCGAACCCGGGTCCCTCGACCCCGGGATAGGTCTTCTACGAGCGTAGTTTGCGGTCAGTTTTCGGACGCCGGCCGGCCCGCAAACAGCAGCGGCCGGCACCTAGATCGGCTTAGGCGTCCCGCTCCAAGGCGCCGATCGGGCCCGGAGCGGCGAGTCTGCTAGACGACGCCGGATCCCGAAGACGCAGACGATCCTCGGGCCGACGGCCATCAATTAAGGGATGGCAACCGTGCTTTACGCAGCGGCAGTTATAAGTTTCCGGGAGAGATTCTCGAGACCACCCGGAATTCTCGGCTCGCTTCTCCTATCTCGGTCCAGTCAAGGTCGAATCCAGTTCAGCCCCTCGATGGACGAAGGCGACCTGGGTCGCCCCTTGTCAACGTCCTGGGTGAAGTCTCGCACAGCAGTGAGACACCCTCCAAAGTAACAACGCTCCGGGCGCTCACGGGCTTCCGGGTTTTCTTTGTGCGAGGGCGCCCGTTTGGCGGGAGCTCCCGCGCTCAGAATCGGGGGGTTCTTTGTGCGAGAGTGCCCGTTTGGCGGGAGCTCCCGCGCTCAGAATCTATTTGGGGTCGAGGTCGAGGGCGCAGGAGTTGATGCAGTAGCGCTTCCCACTGGGGCCCGGTCCGTCGTCGAAAACGTGGCCGAGGTGACCTCCGCAGCGAGAGCAGACGACCTCGGTGCGGACCATGCCGAGGCTTGAATCGGTTTCGAGCTTGATGTTCTCGGTGACCTTGGGGTCGGTGAAGCTCGGCCATCCCGTCCCGGATTCGAACTTGGTGTCCGAGTCGAACAGCTCGGCCCCACAGGCGGCGCAACGGTAGACGCCGTCGTCCTTGACGTGGACGTATTTGCCCGTGAAGGGCCGCTCGGTCGACTTGTTACGAAGGACCTCGTACTGCTCGGGGGACAGCGCCTCGCGCCACTCCTGCTCGGACTTGACGACTTGCTCGGGCATTTGGTGACCTCCTTTTGGTGTTCGACATCCATTGTGCGACGTCTTCACAGCTAAGCGTCACCGGCGGCGGCCGAGCTCCCTTTGCATCGAGCGCTCCGCGTCGCGGCGCGCCTCGCTCTGTCGCTTGTCGTAGAGCTTCTTGCCTCGCCCGACCGCAAGCTCGACCTTGACCAGGCCGTGCTTGAAGTACATGCGCAGTGGGACGAGTGTGCGACCCCCCCGATTCACGGTCATCGCGAGTCGTTCGATCTCGTTTGACCTAAGGAGAAGCTTGCGCGGCCGGACCGGCTCGTGGTTGTTGCGATTCCCATGACTGTACGGACTGATGTGGCATTGCAGGAGCCAGGCTTCACCGAGGTGGTCGATCGTCGCGTACGCCTCGGACATGTTCACGCGGCCATCCCGGCACGACTTCACCTCGGTCCCGACGAGGACGATGCCTGCCTCGACGGTCTCTTCGATCTCGTAGTTGTGACGCGCTTTGCGGTTCTGCGCGATGAGCTTCGTGTCGGACTTAGCCGACGGCTTTGTCTTGGCCACGGCCAACGATCAACCCTGGGCGCCGTCGGCCGAGATGATGATCCCTTGGAGGATCTCCTTGGCGCGCTCCTTCTGAGTGGCGGGGGCGGAGTCGACCTCTACGTCGGGCTCGATTCCGGAGCCGTTGATCTTCTGGCCCTCCGGAGTGAAGTAAGCACCAATGGTTAGCTTCAGGGCGGAGGCATCGGCCAGCGGTAGAACTTCCTGTACCGAACCTTTCCCATACGTATTCGTCCCAACGACGACGGCTCGGTTGGTGTCCTGAAGTGCACCGGTCACGATCTCGGAAGCACTCGCCGTCCCCTCGTTGACGAGGACGACGAGTGGAACATCCTCGAACGCTTCTCCCTTGGCGTCATAGCTGATCTCGGGTTCGGAGCGCTCCCTGTAGGAGACGATCTCGCCCTCCTCAATGAAGACGCTTGCGACGTTGACCCCCTCGCTGAACAGGCCCCCGCCGTTGTCCCTCAGATCGAGGATGATCCCCTCGGCCCCCGACTCAGTGAGCTCCTTGACCTCGTTGCGCAGCTGCTGTCCGGCACCCCTCGAGAATCCGAAGAGCCGCACGTAGCCCAGGCCCTCGGGGGTTCGATTGGCGATCAGGTTGGGGAGCTCGATGGTTTCGCGCGTGATATCGAAGCTCACCTGCTCACCATCACGGTCGATGCCCAGGCTGACCTGGGTGCCCTCCTTGCCCTTGATGCGGTTTACCGCTTGATCACTGTTGAGCGCCTTGACGGGCTCGCCGTCGATCGAATCGATGACGTCGCCCTCACGCAAACCGACACTTTGCGCGGGCGTCGACGGAATGACCGAGACGATCTCGAGCCGTTCGCCGCGATCCTTGAGCCAGACACCGATTCCGGAGAACTGCCCGGTGGTTACCTCCTGGAACGAGCGGTAGTCCTTGGGCGAGTAGAAGAGTGCGAAGTCGTCGCCCGCATCCTTGACGGACTTGGCCATGCCTTTGACCGCTCCGCGCACGAGCTTCTCGTCGCTCGGTGGATCGACGGCCTCACTCTTGATCTTGGAGTAGACGTCTTCGATCAATGACAGGTCGGCGTCTCCGCCGTCGTCGCCCGCGAAGATCTGCCTGTCTCCGCCGGAAACCGAATAGCCCAAGGAGAACGCGCCGAGCGCGACAACCGCTGCGGATAGCAGCGCGATGAGGACTTTCTGCCAGCGTTCCATGTTGGTCTAAGGGTAGTGCGTCTCGGCGCTACTGGAGGTAGGGCATCGGATCGACGGGCGATCCACCGATTCGGACCTCGAAGTGCAGATGTGGGCCCGTGCAGTAGCCGGTGCAGCCCACACTTCCAATTGTCTGCCCCCGGCTGACGCTCGCTCCCCCGCTAACACTGAAGCCCGACAGGTGGTTGTAGGTGGTGGCTACCCCCCCGCCGTGGTCCACGACGATGGCGTTTCCGTACCCGCTCATCGTGCCGGCGAAGACCACGCGGCCTCCACTCGCAGCAAAGACACTCGAACCGTAGGGCGCTCCGATGTCGACCCCTGTGTGGAGCCTGGAATCACCGAAAATCGGGTGCGTCCTGTAGCCGTAGGGGGATGTCACGGGGCCATTCGCCGGCCAGACGAACTGGCCTCCCGTGTAGGTGGGACTTCCTCCGCCACCCGAGGGACGGGAAAGAAGCGCCTGGATCTCCTGGGAGTCCTTCTGAAGCTGGGAATCAAGCTCCTCGAGCTCGGACTTCTTCGTAAGCTGGCCGCGCAGCACGTCTTCCTTCTCGGCGATGATCGCGTTCTGCACATCGAGCATCTGCTGCTTCTCGATCTGAACGGAGGCGAGGTCCGCCCTGTCCTTCTCGAGCTGGAGCTTCGCGTCGGCGATTCGGTCTTTCTCTTCGGCTACTTGCTCACGACGTGCATCGGTCTCGGCATTGAGACGCTCGATCTCGTCGATGAGATCGCTGTCGATCTCGGCTGTGGTCTCGTAGTACTGATAGCGGTCGGAGAGCTCGGAGAAGGTCTGGGCCGAGAGCATGCCCTCGACGTACGCACCTGGGCCCGCCTTGTATCTCTCGACGGCGCGCTCGGTCAGCGAATCCGTGGACTCGACCATGTCCGCTTGGATGTCAAGCAGTTCCTCGGTCAGAGTTGAGTAGCGTTGCTGGGCGAGCTCGAGCTTGGCCTGGACTTTGGAGATGCGCCCGTCGAGGTCGTCGATCTCGGCGTTGAGCTCGCTGAGCTTGCTCTGCAGAGTCTCCGCCTCGTCGTCCAGCACCGAGATCGAACCCTCGAGGCTCTTGGCCTTTTCTTTGGTGCGCTCGATCCGGCTCTGAATCTCCTCGCGTTTCTGCTCGATGCTCCGAAGGCGATCCTCGGGATCGGCGGCGGCGGGAACGGCAATGACCGCGAGACAAAGAACGAGTGTCGCTACGACGCCCGCGAGTCGAAAGCCCTGGTGTTGCCACTGCTTCTGTGCGGTTCTCATAAATGAACGGCCGCTGCCCGGCCGGTTGCCGAGTTTACAGCTTCAACAGTAACCACACGAATCACAACAAGGGGGATTATCACACTCTTCAAATCGGCCTCCGAGGGGCCTTTCTTAAGCCGTGGGGGCCCGAATCAGGCCTCGAGGAAGCGGCGCAGGGCCAGGCCCGAGCCGATGAGGCCGATTCCGCAGCCCACGGCGAAGAGAATCCCCAGGACGGAGGCGATCTCGCCGGTCGAGAAGCTGAAGACTGGTCCCAGGAACGTGATCTGTTCGCCCAGGTTCTTGAATACCGCCCACTGCGCCCCCACCACGATCAAACTCGCAATGATGGCGCCGACGAAAGCTGCGAACACACCTTCGAACAGAAACGGGATGCGGATGAACCAGTTGGTGGCACCGACCAGCTTCATGATCCCGATCTCATCGCGCCGCGCGTATATGGCGAGACGGATGGTATTCGCGATGAGAGCCGCGGCAGCTACCAACAGGATGATCGACATTGCAAACGTGATGGTCCGAAGCAGCGAGTTCACTTGAAGCAAACGTCTCAGCACGAGGCCGCCGTCGCGCACATCATCGACCCCCGGGGCGCCGTCGATCGCGCCCTTCACCTGGTCGGCGTAAGCGGCGTCGGTGAGCTTGATGCGAAGCGACGCCGGAAGTGAGTCCTCGGGCAGGTTCTCGTAGAACTGCGGTTGATCCTCGTAGATCTTCTTGTACTCCTCGAAGGCCTGCTCCTTTGAAACGAAGAACACCTCTTCGACCTCGGGCATCGCCTGCACGTCGCGCGTAATGTTTTCGATCTCGTTGGGTTGTGCATCATCACGGAAGTAGGCCGAGACCTCGACCTTCGCCTCCCACGACAGCGTGACGTTGTTCACGACCATGCCGAGGATCTGTACGCCGCCTAGAAGAAGCAGCGAGATGGCGACCGTGGAGATGGCCGCGACGGTCATCAGCAAGTTGCGCTTGAGATTGGTGATGGTCTCCGAGAGGAAGTAACCGATCTTCATGTGCCCACTCCGTAGATTCCGCGCGACTGATCACGCACGACATTTCCACCCTCGAGCTCTATGACCCGGCGGCGCATCGAGTCGACGATGGCGTGATCGTGCGTCGCCATCACGACTGTCGTTCCCGTCCGGTTGATGCGATCGAGCAGACGCATGATTCCGACCGACGTAGCAGGGTCGAGGTTTCCGGTCGGCTCGTCGGCGAGCAGAATGAGCGGACGGTTTACGAACGCCCGGGCGATCGAAACTCGCTGTTGCTCACCGCCCGAGAGCTCGTCGGGAAAGCGGTCCAGCTTCTCGCCGAGGCCCACGAGCTCGAGGATCTGCGGGACTTGCCGCCGCACCACGGTGCGGGGTCGTCCAATCACCTCGAGGGCGAAGCCGACGTTCTCGTACACGGTCTTGTTCGGCAGCAGCTTGAAGTCCTGGAAGACGCAACCCACGTTGCGCCTGAGATACGGGACGCGCCAGCGAGGGAGGCTGGCGAGGTTCTTGCCGGCAACGTAGATGCTCCCGGAAGTCGGCTCCTCCTCCTTGTTCAGCATCTTGATCATCGTGGACTTTCCGGATCCAGATGGTCCCACCACGAATACGAACTCGCCCTTCTCGATATCCATCGAGACGCGGTTCACGGCGGGCGTGCCGCCCTTGTAGACCTTACTGACATCGACTGTCTTGATCATGTCTTCCTTAAATGAATGCTCGGCTCGCGGCCGGCGCGAGCCGGTCGAAATAGCGTCGGGGGTGTTCTTCGCCGTGGATGTCCTCGTACTCATTCCAGGCGTTCTCGTAGTACAGGTTGCCACGTTTGGAGATTTCGTCACACGCTTGGTTTGTTAAACCTGCAGTGCGCAGCCTTTTCGTGAGCGAAATGAGCGAAAAAGCCCTGACGTCGTAGGGGTTGATCAGCAGGGCGGGAGGCGTTTCCTCGGGGAGGATCGCATACCTGCGGTCGGGCGCGGCGACGATCCGGCAGGCGGATTCGAGCAGACGGAAGATGGTGGACTCGACGCGCTCGAGGTAACTCGGGTCCCGCACTCCCGCCTCCATCAGCGCACGCACGCCGAAGTTGACATGACGTGATTCGTCGCGCGCCACAGCGGTGAATCCCGTGTAGAACCCAGGAAGGATTCCCATTGTTCGAACCAGGCCGAGAAGATACTTCTGGCCGGTTAGAGCGAGCATTCCCTCGACGACGAGGTGGTAGACGGTGATGCCCTCGACCCACGCTCCGTAGTCGGCGGGGTTCGTGCGAACTCGTTCGGTCGCGTCGACCAGATCGCTATCGAAGATCACCCGAAAGGCGTCGACGGTTCGATCTCGCAGGCTCGTAAGTGCCTCGGGCAGGCCGCCCTCGATGCCAACGACCTCTTTGAAGAAACGTGAGAAGAAGACCGAATGTCTTGCTTCGTCGACCAACTGGGTCGACAGAAAGATCCGTGATTGTTCATCGGGGGCCGCGTGAACGAGCGGCGACAGTGTGTCGGTTACGGCCTGCTCACCGATGAAAAAGAGCGTGAACGTTTGTTGGAGCTCGGTACGAACACCCTCGAATCCCTGGGCCATGCCCTCCCAATGCACGCGATCCTCGGAGAAGTCGAGCTTCTGCGTCGACCAGTTCTGGTTCTCCCACCGGTTATAGAGATCGAGTGGGGTCGGCCTCGATTGCAGGAGGTAGTCCATCTGGACGTAGACGTCGTCGATGTCCACATCCCGTAGCTCGTTAAGGGACGCTTGCTCGACTCGCTCCGCAGTGGCTCGCATGGAATCGCTCATTTGGGAAATTGTGGCAGCTTCGATTGAACGTGTCTTGCAGTGCTCATGAGGCCTCCCGTCCTTCGATCTTAATCTTCGGCAACCCCCACCTTCCGCCTTAACTCTGCTTCCACGAACCGGTCGAGGGCCCCATCGAGCACTCCCTGTACGTTTCCGACCTCAACTCCGGTGCGATGGTCCTTCACCATCTGATACGGATGCATGACGTAAGAACGAATCTGCGAACCGAAGCCGATGTCGCGTTTCTCTGCCCTAAGGGCGTTCACCTCGGCCTCGCGCTTCTCCCTTTCGAGCGCTACGAGCCGCGATTTCAGAATGCGCATCGCGACAGCGCGGTTCTGCATCTGGGATCGTTCGTTCTGAACCGCAACGACGGTGTTAGTCGGCACATGCGTGATCCGCACGGCCGAATCCGTGACGTTCACGTGCTGGCCTCCCGCTCCAGAAGAGCGATAGGTGTCGATGCGCAGGTCATCTGGATTGATCTCCACGTCGACGTCTTCTTCGATCTCCGGTGTTACGTCCACCGAGGCGAAGGACGTGTGCCGTCTTTTCGCCGAATCAAAGGGCGATATACGCACAAGCCGGTGAACGCCCCGCTCGGTCGCCGACAGTCCGTACGCGTGGCGTCCCTCGACGGTGAAGGTTGCGCTCTTGACCCCCGCTTCTTCGCCTTCGGTCAACTCGACGAGTTGATGCTTGAAGCCGCGCCGATCGAACCAGCGCTGATACATGCGCATCAACATCTCCGCCCAGTCCTGAGAATCCGTTCCTCCTTCACCGGCGTGGACCTCGAAGATGGCCGGATAATCGTCGAACTCACCGCCGAGCAGCGCGATCACCTCGAGGCTTGCGATAGCCGACTCCATGGCCTCGACATCGCGAGCAACCTCGGCAAGCGACTCTTTGTCCGACTCGGCTTCGGACAGCTCGAGCAGTACGAGAGCATCAGACGTGCGCTGGACGAGCTGATCGTAAGAACCAATGTCGTCGGACAGGCGCGCTATCTCCGACATCGTCTTCTGTGCGGAGCTGGTGTCGTCCCAGAATTCTGGGGCTTCGCTCGTTCTTCTCAGCTCTTCGACGCGCGCGCGCTTAGCGTCGACGTCAAAGGTACTCCTTGATCTGTTCGAGCTTCTTGGTAATGGCTATCAAGCGTTCGCGTGCATCGTCCATAGAAGCGTGAGCGTACCTCTATCGATAGCTGGGCTGGGCCACGCAATCCGTTCCGCCACCGATACCACGGCCGAAAGGCAACGGGCCGGGACCCCCCCGGTCCCGACCCGTCTGCTTCGGTGAAGGACCTCCTAGAGCCCTGCCTCGTTGGCCGCCTTGCGACCTCCGACGACCGGAAGGATCATCCGGCTCATCTTTGGATACAGATTGATGTTGGCCCGTGTTTGATCGGCCACGCTGCTGAAGCTCGGGTAGCTACCCACGACGATGATGCCGATGCGGTGACCGGGCTTGAAGACGTAGTCCTCGGGCAGAAGCGGAAACTCGAACGTGTACTGCTTGCCGACCTTGAGTGGCTCGGCAACCGAGTACGAATGCCGGTTCAGCGCGTCGAGGATCCCCTTGGTCACAACCTCGCGGGGCTCGGTCGTTACCCGCTTCTGAGTCTGCCGGTAGCAGGGGTCATCGGCCGGACTGGACAAGCCCCAGCAGTCCTCAGTGGCGAGCGTTTGGATGCCCTCGCCGGAGAGCCGGTGCGCGACCCGCGTGTCGGTTCCATAGTCCACAAGGATGGCGCCGAAGTTCGTGTCCGTCTGGTCGGCCGATGCACGCCAGCGCGCGACAGGCGTGCCGGAGATGTGCAGAGGCGTCAGGAGAGGTTCGGACAAGAAGGCCAAACGGTTTGGCTTGACGATGTTCTCGTCGGAGACCATCGTCGTCTCGCTCTGGTTTGGTGAATCCTGGAAGGCCAGGGACTGATGCTGTTTTGCTGCGGGTCCGAGGCCGACTTCTCCAGCGCCACCCTCTTCACCCGGGTGCAGCCACACGTTGGCGTCCTCGGCGCCCGGAACGGGCCACGACTCGTACGTGGCCCACTCGTCGGCTTCGCGTTCAACGTCGGCCATGGGCTCGTCCATGATCCCGTTGTCAACACCCTGCAACCAGTAGTCGAACCAGCGATGCAGGGTGTGAACCCACTCTCCTCGGCGGAAGTCGAAGGGGTCAACGTGACCCGTCTGCGTCAGCCACAGCTTGCGCGGAACGTTGCGCTTTTCGAGGCCGACCCACCACTTGCTGAAGTGGTCGGGCTTGACGTTGTTGTCGTTGATGCCGTGAACCACGAACACACTTGCCTTGACATCCCTGAAGTAGGGGTTGTAGTCGCGTTCGGCCCAGAAATCCGTGTAGTCACCGGTCTCGTCCCCGTCGTTGGCGTTCATCTCCTCGCGCACCGGCGCGCAGTAAGCACGTCGATCGGGGTCGGTGACCGTGTTGGAAAGGCTGCCCGGGTAGTTGGTTCGGGTGCGTACCCCGTTGCTGCGCGTGTAGTCGTACCAACTGGAGATCGCCGAGATCGGAACGATCGTAGTCAGGCCATCGACGCCGCTCGCCGCGGTCGCGTTTGCAAGCGTCCCGTCGTACGACTTGCCGATCATCCCGGCTTTGCCGTTGTCCCAAGTCGCGGGCACCACGTCGCCGGCCGCGTTGTAGGCGGTCGCTCGGCCGTTGAGCCAGTCGATGGCCACCTTTGCGCTCAAGTTGTCCTCGGTGCCGCCCGTAACGGGACAGCCCGTGGAGCTGGCCGTTCCGACCATGTCGAGAAGGACTACTGCATAGCCACGAGGGACAAAGTAGTTGTCATAGAACAGCGGCCAGCGATCGAGGAGCCCATCTCCATCGGTGTCTGCCTTGCGCTCCGATTCGTTACCGCGACCGAGGGTCGAGTAATACGGACTCGCATCCATCACGACGGGGACTTTCAAACCCTGTTCCGTCGCTCGGGGTCGCATGATGTCGAGAGCGATCCGGTCGTTCACACCGTCGGAGTCGCTGTCGAAATTCGACTCCACCCATACGCGCTCCCTGATGGCGTCCCCGTAACCAAAGACAGGTTGCGTAACGCCGTCCGCCACGACGATGGTCGGAGGCTCTTCCTGAGCTCCGGCCGTCGCGGGCACAGCGAGCGTGCTAGTAACAATGACGAACGCGCCGATAACGGGCGTCAATCGTCCTCTCATGACTCCCCCCCTTGGGTGTCGAACAGTCGCTGCCGTCGTAAAGCCGAGGGGAGCCTACTAGCGAAAAAACGAAAAGGAAAGCCTCTTGCCGAACCGGCTTCTCCTGCCTTGGATGCCGCCGGCCGGATTAGAGGGGCTCGGCCCCCGGGCGACCGTGGCACTGCTTGTACTTCTTGCCGGAACCACAGGGACAAGGTGCGTTGCGGGGAATCTTCTCGGAGCGGGCCTGAGCGAAAGCCTGCTCCTGGCCCTCGGCGGTCCCTTCCTCGTCCTCGGATTCGGCTGGCGCCGCGGCTGTGAGGGGGACTTGCCGACGCTCCTGACGCGTGCGCTGCTGCCGCTGCTCGTTGCGCTGGACCGTCTCGACGTGGAACATGTAGCGCGCGAAGTCGACCTTGATGGACTCCTGCATCCCACCGAACATGTCGTAGCCCTCACGCTGATACTCGACGAGGGGGTCCTTCTGAGCCATGGCTCGCAGCCCGATGCCCTCCTGGAGGTAGTCCATCTCGTAAAGGTGCTCGCGCCAGCGATTGTCGATGACGTTGAGCAAGACGAGACGCTCGATGTTTCGCATCTGCTCGAGGCCAATCTCCTCTTCGCGCTTCGTATAGAACTCGAGTGCGTCCTCTAGGAACCTCTCGCGGACCTCGTCCTGGTCTGCGTTGTCCGTATCGAAACCCTCAGGAGTCAGCGTCGTCGGCCAGATCTCACGTACGGCGGAAAAGATCTGGTCCCAGTCCCACTCATCGGAGAGGACATCGGAATTCGTGTTCGCGTCGACGATCCCCTCGACTACATCGGTGACGAGCTCGACCGCGGTGTCTCGGAAATCCTCGCCCTCGAGAATGCTTCGGCGCTCCCCATAGATGACCTTGCGCTGCTTGTCCATGACCTCGTCGTACTTGAGGACGTTCTTGCGGATCTCGAAGTTCTGGGACTCAACCTGCGTCTGAGCCCGCTCGATGGCCTTGCTGACCATCTTTGCCTCGATGGGAATGTCGTCGGGGATCTTGAGGCGTTCCATCACCCCCGCAATTCGATCGGACGCGAACAAACGCATGAGATCGTCTTCGAGGCTCAGATAGAAGCGGCTCTCGCCGGGATCGCCCTGACGTCCCGACCGGCCTCGGAGCTGATTGTCGATGCGGCGGGAGTCGTGGCGCTCGGTACCGAGCACGTACAACCCGTCGGCCTTGAGCACCTCCTCGCGCTCGGCTGCGGTTTGCCTCTCAAACTTTTCGAGAAGCGGGTTGAACTCGGCCTCGTACGCCGCGCGATCCTCTGGCGAGTACTCGTCGAGCATGTAGGAGTCAACGTCCCAACCGCGGGCGATCATCTCCTGCTGTGCCATGCCCTCGGCGTTACCTCCGAGGACAATGTCGACGCCTCGACCGGCCATGTTCGTAGCGACCGTCACCGCGCCGAGTCGCCCCGCCTGTGCGACGATCGCCGCTTCCTTCTCGTGGTTCTTGGCGTTCAGGACGGAGTGAGGCACGCCGCTCTTTGACAGGATCCGACTGAGCACCTCGGACTTCTCGACCGAAACCGTACCGATGAGAACCGGCTGCCCCTTCTCGTGGCGCTCCTTGAGGTCTTGCGCAACTGCGCTCCACTTGGCATCGGCCGACTTGTAGATGAGATCCTGTTCATCTCTTCTGATCATCGGACGGTTGGTGGGGATGGTCGCCACCTCGAGCCCATAAATGTGGTTGAACTCGGCCGCCTCGGTGAGGGCCGTACCGGTCATGCCTGCGAGCTTGTCGTACATGCGGAAGTAGTTCTGCAGGGTGATCGTGGCGAGAGTCTGGTTTTCCTCCTTGATGCGAACGCCCTCTTTAGCCTCGATCGCCTGGTGCAGGCCCTCGGAGTAGCGACGGCCGGGCAGGATTCGTCCGGTGAACTCGTCGACGATCTTGACCTCGCCGTGCTCGACGACGTACTCGACATCGCGCTTGTAGAGCTCTTTGGATCGGATCGACTGCTCGAGGTGGTGGACCATGTCCACGTTCACGTGGTCGTAGAGGTTCTCGACGCCGAGGATCTCCTCTACCTTTGCGATTCCCTCTTCGCTGATCGCAATCGTGCGCTTTTTCTCGTCGATCTCGTAGTGGACGTCCCGGCTGAGTCGCGGAGAGATCTTTGCGAACTGTGTATAGAGCTTCTGCGACTCCTGAACCGCTCCCGAGATGATCAGCGGCGTACGAGCCTCGTCGATGAGGATCGAGTCCACCTCGTCGACCACCGCGAAACGGTGGCCGCGCTGCACGAGACGCTCCTTCGTCGTGACCATGTTGTCGCGCAGGTAGTCGAACCCGAACTCGTTGTTCGTTCCATAGGTGACGTCGGCGGCATACGCCAGGCGCCGCTGCTCGGGGGGCATCGAGTTCTGGATGAAACCGGTCTGGAGGCCGAGGTAGCGATAGATCTGACCCATCCACTCGGAGTCGCGCTTCACCAGGTAGTCGTTCACGGTGACGAGATGAACGCCTTCGCCACCCAACGCGTTCAGGTAGACGGCTAGCGTCGCCGTTAGCGTCTTTCCCTCACCGGTCCTCATCTCCGCGATCCAGCCGTAGTGGAGCGCGGCACCGCCCATGAGCTGGACGTCGAAGTGACGTTGGCCGATGGCCCTCGACGCAGCCTCGCGGGCGACCGCGAAGGCCTCGCCCATCAGGTCGTCGAGTTCCTCGCCGTTGTCGAGGCGAGAGCGGAATTCGCTGGTTTTGCCCCGCAGCTCGTCGTCGGCAAGGGCCTTCGTCGCCTCTTCGTGGGCGTTGACGACCGGAACGACGGCTTCGAGTGCCTTTAGCTTCTTACCCTCACCCGCGGTGAGGAGCTTTTGAAAGATGCTCATAGTGTCATTATCCCCCCGCCTCTGGGCTTCGGCGAAGCTACGCTGCGCCTCGCCGAGCAAGAGGCTCGGAACCCCGCCCCTTCGGGCGAGCAACTTCTGTGGGCTTCGGCGAAGCTACGCTGCGCCTCGCCGAGCAAGAGGCTCG
>Ga0190275_10002545_pt1 | contig 13090 bp, 6 predicted proteins | sample Popmic550T_FD_133745 | JGI IMG/M metagenome (GOLD analysis project Ga0190275, IMG submission 133745) | Populus adjacent soil microbial communities from riparian zone of Yellowstone River, Montana, USA - 550 T | ecosystem: Environmental > Terrestrial > Soil > Riparian zone > Trees stand | place... | reverse complement strand
GCTTCCCGCCTTTGGTCCGTTCACCGACTTCGCGCTCGATCTCTCGCAGCGCCCAGAAGCGCTGCACGTCGTGTACGGCCCCAACGAGGCTGGCAAGAGCAGCCTGCTGCGGGCGCTGACCGCCCTCTTGTACGGCGTCCCCGCGCGCTCGCTCGATGCCCACACGCACGACTTCGGGCGGCTGCGTATCGCGGCCAGCCTGCGCACGCCCTCGGGTGAGCTGCTGGAGGTGGTGCGCCGCAAGGGCAACAAGCACACCCTCCTCGATCGCGACGAGAAGCCGCTGCCCGACAACTTGCTCGCGCCGCTGCTCGGCGGCCTCGACGAGGCGCTGTTCAGCCAGATCTTCGGCCTCGACCACGTGCGCCTGCGGGAGGGCGCCGAGGCGCTGCTAAGAGGCGGCGGAAACGTGGGCGAAGGTCTGTTCGACGCGGGCAGCGGCGCGCGCGCCATCCGCCAGGCCGTCGACGCGCTGCGCGCCGAGGCCGAAGAGCTGTACAAGCCGCGCGGCCGTACGCCCAAGCTCAACGTGAGCGTCGAGCTCGTTCGCGAGCAGCGCCGCAAGCTGCGCGACGCGATGCTCTCGCCGCAGGTCTACGCCGACCAGCAAAAGGCCGTGGCCGAGTTGCTCACCACGCGCGAGGCGCTCGCCACGCGTCGACGCGAGCTGCTGGCCGAGCAGACCAAGCTCGTACGCCAGCTCTCGCTGTCTCCGCTGCTCGCCCGCCACAGCGCGCTCTCGCGCGAGCAGGCGCACGAGAGCGAGCTGCCTGCGCAGGGGGGCGACGTGAATCCGTTCGCTCGGCCCGAGCTCAGCGAGGCGCTGCGCGCGCTCGAGCAGCGCCTCGCCACGAGCCAGGCGTTTCGGCTCGAGCAGCCGCAGCGCGAAGCCGAGCTCGCGGCGCTCGAGCGGGAAGCGGAGCTCTTGGTGCATCGACTCGGCTCCGTCGCGGCCTGCGCATGCGTGCTCGATCTCCCCGCGCGCACGCGCCTGCGCCGCTGCGCCGATCGGGAGAGAGCGCTCTCGACGGAGCGCAGCGAGCTCACGCGCCGCATGGTCGGTGAGCGCGAGCGCCTCGCGCGGCTCGAGGCGCGGCTCGGTGAGCTCGCGCAGCGCCCCGGCGGAGACGCCCTGGACGAGCTCGTCGAGCGCTCTCTGCAGGCCGATCTGCTCGGTGCGCTCACGCGCGGCGCGGGCGAGCTCACGCGCGAGACGGCCCAGCTCGAGCGCGGGCTCGGGCAGCTCGGACTGCGACTCGGGGCCAGCGAGCTCACGCGCCTCTCGCTGCCGAGCGAGGCGCAGCTCATCGAGCTCGAGTCGACGCACGCGAGCAACGAGCGCGAAGCGGCCCGTCTGCGCGAGCGGCAGCAAGCGCTCGCGAGCCAGCGGCGCGAGCTCGCGCGACGCCGCGCGGAGCTGCTCGCAGACGGCGAGCTCGCGAGCGATGGCGATCTGGCCGAGGCGCACCAAGTCAGAGCGCAAGCACTCGCAAGCATGGTGGCCGCGTGGCGTACGGGCTCCCCCTTCGAGCCGACGCTGCTCGACGCCTACGAGCGCACGCTCTCGCGCAGCGACGAGCTCGCCGCACGCATGCGCACGGAGGCGCGCCGCTACAGCGAGCTCGTGCGTTGCGACGCAGAGCGCGCGCAGCGCGAAGAGGAGCAGCGGGAGCTCGCGCAGGCCGAGCTCGAGCTCGCTGCCTCGCAGGCGCGCCTCGGCGAGCAGCTGGCGCAGCTGGCCCGGCTGGGTGGCAGCGGGCTCGCGCTCACGCCGGAAGCTCACCCGCGCGAGCTGCGCAGCAAGCTCGGCAAGCTGGGGGAGCTTCTCGCACGCGCGGAGCGCATCGCCGCGCTCGGGCTCGAGCGCGAGCAGCGGCTCGCACAGGCGAGGGCCGAGTGCGCTCTGCTGCGCTCTCTGCTCGGCGGCGGCGAGCGCGCCGAGGCGTCGCCCGAGCAAGAGCTTGGCGCACTGCTCGCCGAGGCGCGCGCGGCTGTCGCCACGCAGCGCGAGCGCCAGAGCGAGCGGCGCCATCTGCAGCAGCAGCGCGACGAGCTAGCGACCGCCATCGCCATCGCCAGTGCGAGCCTTGCGGCGCTCGACGACGCCGACCGTGAGCTGCGCGCCGACTTCGCGCGCGAGCTCGAGCGCCACGCACTCGCGCCCGAGCTCGCCGCCGACGAGGTGCTGGCGTGCCTCGAAGATCTCGCCGAGCTCGGCCAGAAGCAGCGCCAGATCGCGGCGCAGCGCGAGCGGTTCGCGCAGATGGAGCAGTTCGACGCGGCGCTCACGCGCGAGCTCGCGAGCGTCGCGGCGCAGTGTGGGCTCGAGCGCGGAGCGCGGCCGCCCGCCCAGCTGCTCGTGGACTTGCTCGCGAGCGAGCGCGCGTTTCGGGAGGCGCAGCGCGACAGCCAGCGCAGCGTCAAGGAGCTCGCCAAGCTCGAGCAGCAGCTCCACGAGCACGGCGAGGGCGCCACGCTCGAGCAGCTGCGGCAGGTCGTGCACGCGTTCGATCCCGATCTCGGTCGTGCTCGCAAGAGTGAGCTCGACGGCGAGCTCGAGCAGCTGAGTGACGGACTGCGCGAGCTCGATCAGCGGCTCGGCGCCCTGCGTGCGGGGCTCGCTCGCCTCGAGGAGCCGTCGTCGGCCATCGAGCTCGCCGAGCAGACCGAGTGCGAGCTCGCCAGCGCGCGCGCCCTGGCACGCCGCTACGTCGAGGTGAAGCTCGCGCTCGCGCTGCTCACGCGCGAGATCGAACGCTATCGTGCGGAGCATCAAGGGCCGGTGCTGGCGCGCGCGGGAGCACTGTTTCCGCGGCTCACGCTCGGTCGCTATCGTGGCCTCGAGGTCGACTACGACGGCAGCGACGAGCCGGTGCTCGCGTGCGTGCAGCGCAACGGCAAGCGCGTGCACGTGCCCGGTCTGAGCGACGGCACGCGCGACCAGCTCTATCTGGCGCTGCGCGTGGCGAGCATCGAGCGGCTGTTGGCCGCCAACGTGGCGCTCCCGCTCATCCTCGACGACGCCTTCGTGCACTTCGACGACGCGCGCGCCGAAGCGGCACTCGGGGTGCTCGGCGAGCTCGCGCAGCGCACGCAGGTGCTGTTCTTCACGCACCACGCGCGCATGGTCGAGCTCGCCCAGCGGGCGCTCGGTCGCGCTGGGGTCGTGGTGCATCAGCTCGAGCGCGAGCCGGGCGAGCTGTTTCGCGACCACGGCCCGCTGTTCGCCTGAGCGCGCGCAGGCTCGCGTCAGCTCGCGTCAGCCGTGTAGGAAGCTGCTGAGCCAGGCCGGAGCAAAGCGCGCGAGCGCCGCGATGCCCGCGATCATCACGCCGCACAGCAAGCTCGTCTGGTCCTTGAGCGCGAACTTGACCGGGTCGTCTTGCATCTGTCCGCGCCCCGTCAGGATCCAGATGCGGCTCACCCAGTAGAGCAACACGGGCACGGCGAGCCAGAGCAAGACCGGCTCGTTGTAGGCGCCGCGATGAGCGCCCATCTCGACGTACAGGCTGAACACGAGCCCCGCGATGTAGCCGCTCGCCGGCCCCATCGCGCCCACCATGGCGAGGTCCGCCTTGTAGTAGTTGCGGTTCTTGATCTTGCCTTCGTGCTCGAGCACGTCGAGCTCGACGTAGCGCTTGGCAAAGGCGAGGCTCGTGAACAAGAACATGGAGAAGCCGAGCAGCCACGCGCTGATCGGGATGGAGGTCGCGATCCCGCCCGCGAGGATGCGATGCGTGTAGAGCGCGGCCAGCACGAACACGTCGACGAGCAGCGCCCGCTTGAGGTAGAGCGAGTAGCTCATCGTACCGATGAAGTAGAGCAGCAGCATGATGCTGAAGCTCGCCGGCAGCAGTGCCAGCGACGCGCCGAAGCTAACCAGCAAGAGCCCGAGAAACAGCGGTGGCCCGAACACCACCGGGAGCGCGCCCGAGGCGAAGGGGCGCGCGCGCTTGCTGTGGTGCGCGCGGTCGGCCTCGAGATCGAGCAGATCGTTGAACACATAGCCGGCCGAGGCGCACAGCGAGAACGCGAACGCCGCGATCAGCGCGCGCACCAGCACGGCTGGATCGGGCAAGCCTGGCGCGAGCACCACCGGCAGCACGACCAGGGCGTTCTTCGCCCACTGATGCAGGCGCAGCTCCTTGATCAGCGCGCGCAGGATGCTCGGGCGGTGTGACATGACCTGCACCTTGCCGTGGCGCTGAGCGAGCCCCGCGGCGCTACGACTTGCCGCCACCAGGTAGCCGCGCGTCGCGACCTCAAACACGGCAAAGTCGGCGAGCGAGTCGCCGACGTAGTCGAAGCCGCTGCTGCCGTAGGCCTGTGCGAGTCGCGCGCGCCTCAGCGGCGCCTTGTTGTTGTCTTGACCGTCGCTCGAGAACACCTCGTCGAAGATGCCCACGTGCTGGGCGATACGCTCGGCAACGTCTCTATCGGCCGAGGTCGCCAGCACCAGCTTGCGACCGCGCTGCTTGCTGGTGCGCAGCGCCGCGAGCAGATCTTCACGATAGGGCAGCGAGGAGGGGTCGAGCGCCACGCGGTCGGAGACCGAGCGCTTGAAGCTGGCTCGCCCACGAAACAGCCAAAAAGGCGCGAGCAGAATCAGCCACGGCTGCTTGCGCAGCAGCAGGATCACGCTCTCCCAGAGCGTGTCGGTGCCCACCAGCGTGCCATCCAAGTCGACGCAGAGCGGCCGCCCGCGCGCGCTCTCCTCCTCCCACATGATGGTCCAAGCGTCGGCAGGCGGTTGCATCGCGGCGAGTCTAGCCGCTGCCGGGTCAATGCCCAGTTCGTGAGTAAGTTCGCTTCATTTCTGCTCGAGCGCGCGCGTCCACCGGCTGTACGCGTCGGCGATTGCGAGCGCGTCTGTCGCGGACATCGAAGCCCTGGCGACGGGCTGCGCTGGTCGGACATGCACGGCGCCGGTGTGTGCGATGTGTGCCAAAAAGCCCAGCGAAATCATCGCTTAGTGCAATCGACCTGAACCGTTCGGAGAGGCCGGCGGTACGTACCGAGCACGCATGGCCATGCACTGCCGACAGGCTTTCGTTAGCGCGCCCCGTACGGGTCAAAAGAGCTGGTTGGTTCGGGTGGTCACCATCTTCGCAGGCCGTCGTTGAGGCCATTGGCGTGAAGATGGGTACCGGGGCTCTGCGTGTGTATCCGCAGGCGTCGCGGGGGCGACGGCCGCTGATCGAGGAGAAGACATGACCGTGATTCACCGTAGTAGGCGTCAGTTTCTCGCAGGCACGGGGGGCACCATGCTGGCCCTGCCGTTCCTCGGGTCGCTTCTGCCCAACAAGGCAGCGGCGCAGGCCTACACGCCCCAGCCCCGCTTCGTCGCCATCGCGACGGGACACGGCGGCTCCTGGGAACGCAACATGTACCCGAACATGTCGGGTCTCACGGAGACCAAGCAGCTCTACTCGGACCACATCGTTCGCCGCGGCAACATCACGCCCAGGAGCGAGGGTGGCAAGACCATCATCAGCCCTGTGCTGAGCGCATCATCGGGCGTGTTCACGCCGGCGCTCGCGGCCAAGCTGAACATCCTGTGCGGTCTCGACATCCCGTTCTACATCAACCACCACTCGGGTGGCCATCTCGGCAACTACGCACGCTGCGACACCGAGACCTCGGACTCCAGCTTCGTCTCCAAGGTGGGCGGCTACGTGCCCACCATCGATCAGGTGATGGCCTGGTCCAAGAGCTTCTACAAGGATCTGGGCCCGAACCGCCTGCGCTCGATGCACATCGGCGGCGGCAAGGGTCTCTCCTGGGACTACTCCAACGCCGCAGCGCGCAGCGGCAACGTGCAGTCGATTCCCAGTGCAGCGAGCTCGCGCGCCTTGTTCGAGTCGATCTTCGTGCAGTCGAGCACGCCTGCCCCCGCAGTCGTGACGCGCACGCCGGTCGTCGACCGTGTGCGCGAGAGCTACGAGCGGCTGCGCAACGGTAACTTCGGCGACGCCAAGCGGCTCTCGGCCGACGACAAGCGCCGCCTCGACGACCACCTCGCGCGCATCGCCGAGCTCGATCGCCGCACCAAGGTCGTGGCGAGCGGCTCGTGCAGCAACGTCAAGCAGCCCACCACGAGCGTCAGCGACAACCTCTACACCCGCTACACCGATCTCGAGGGCTCGGCGCAGTTTCACAAGCTGTTCAACGACGTGATCGTGGCGGCCTTCATGTGCGGCACCTCGCGCATCGCGGTGATCAACGCCGACCTGCAGTGGTCCAACTACGCGGGCGACTGGCATCAGGAGGTCGCGCATCAGTCGAACCAGGCCGACGGCGCGAAGCAGACCATCATCAGCAACTCGTACCAGGTCTTCTTCGAGCGCGCGTTCTGCGACTTGATCAGCAAGCTCGACGTGCCCGAGGCCGACGGCAAGACCTACCTCGACAACACGCTCGTGCAGTGGACGCAGGAGTCGGGCTTCGAGACGCATGATGGCCGCACGCTGCCCGTCGTCACGGCAGGCAGCGCCGCTGGCTTCTTGAAGACCGGCAACGTCATCGACTTCCGCAACCGTGAGTTTCAGATGCCGAGCGGCTGGGCGCTGCCGGCGCAGTACGGAACCATCCGCCCGGGCGTGCTCTACAACCAGTACCTCGGCACCGTGCTGCAGGCGATGGGCGTGCCGCCGAGCGAGTACGAGCGCAACGGCATGAAGGGCTACGGCTCGCAGTACTTGAACCCCGACTGGGGCGCCGAGGCGAAGCGTCAGTATCCCGATCGGCTGCGCGCCGACGCGAGCGCGATCCTACCCTTCCTCAAGGCGTGACCCGCAGTCGCGTCCCGTACGCACGGCAGGCTAGCTGCGCGGCACGCACCACGCTCGACTCAGGCCGCGTTGGCGTCGAGGATCTGCGTCTGCAGCCGGCCGTACCAGCCGGCCAGCTCGCGCTCGTCGACGGTGAGGATCTCGTGCAGCATCTGCAGCGCTCGCGCGTCGGCGCGTGCGTAGGGCAGGCTGGTACGCCGCCTGAGCACGTCGCGAATGGCGTCCAGCGCGAGCCGCTCGAGTAGGCGCAGCTTGTAGCGCTGAAAAAGCCGCACCGGGTCGTGGCCGTTGCGCCGATACAGATAGGCGATGTTGAGCAGACCGAGCAGGGTGCGCGTGTGGCGCGTCAGCCGCGCCGACTCGTCCTGCGAGTGATGGAGCCGCGCGGAGAGCGCGTTCAGCACCGCGCCGTGGCGCGACATGCGATAGCTGAAGTCCATGTCCTCGGCCGCGGAGTACTTGCGCAGCGTCTCGTCGAAGCGCTCGACGCGCGCCCAGGCACCGCGCCACGTCATACGCATGCCGGCCAGATAGCGCGTCGCGACGACGTCGAACCGCTTCACCTCTTCGGGGATCTCGTGCTGCGGATACTCCGGATCGTACGGCAGCAGCACGCGCTCCACGTCGAACAGCCGCTTCACGCGCTCGATGGCGCGATAGAGCAGCGCGTTCATGGGATCGCTCTCATCGTGGGCCGTGGTCGCGTCGTCGAGCTCGGGCAGCGTCGGCATCTCGCGTGGGCCGACGCCTATCACCCCGCAGTCCTTGTCGGCGTCATAGATCTCCATGACGCGCTCGGCGCAGTCCGGATACATGAACGAGTCGTCGTCGAGCATGAACAGCACCTCGGAGCGCGCGAGGTCGATGGCCTGGTTGCGCTGCGTGGTCGCCGAGCGGACCTGCGCGGGCTCGTAGCGAAAGCGCACGCTCGGATCGAGCGGCGCGACCTCGTCGAAGATCTGCGTGCGCGACTCGAGCCAGTCGTCACTCGCATCGACGACCACGATCTCGTGCGGCGGTCGGCTCTGACTCACCGCGTGCCCGAGGCTCGAGCGCAGCGTCGCCCTGCGATTGTAGGTGGGTACGACGAGTGCCCAGCGAAGCGGCTTGGTATCCACGATCTCTCCTGTCCCAACGTCCCGCGCGCGAGCACGCAGCAACGACGAGCGAAATCTTCGCGAGCAGCAGTCCCGCGATCGGAACCGCAGCAATGCAAAGCGCGCGCCCGTCCTCACGCCGGCCTCGATGCGTCAACTGCCACGCGCAGCGCGTGTGCGGCTACGCGGCTGAGACCTGCGCGGGCTGAAGATCGAAGCTGCGGCCGGGCACGTGCCCTTCGGCTCATGTCTGGGCGCAGTGCCGTGGGCGCCGTCACGCAGCCAGCGCGCTCGCCGCGCTCGCTAAGCTCCGCTGGCTGCGCTCGGCGACGAGGCTGCGACGGGCACTTCGCTCTGCGGGCGGCGACGCGCCGGCGGAGCCTTGCTGGGCTGGGGCGTGGTGCCGCGTTTTTGCCGTACGAGCGCACCAGAGATGCCACACAGCGCGCCGCTCAAGAACTGCGGCAGCAGGTTGAAGGAGCCGTTCGGGAGCACGTCGACCCAGGTCAGCGCCAGGTAGAGCGTGAGCGCCGCGAGCATCGCGCGATGCTTGGCCTCGCGGACACGACGCAGCCTGCGCGCCACCGTGAGAATGCCGAGCACCGGGATCACGTTGTAGAACGCGAGGCCCACGATGCCGCCATTGCCGAGCGCGATGATCCAGCCTCCGTCGGTGATGGTCGTCGAGTAGCCGGTCTCGTCATAGAGCATGTTGCGCCCGTAGACGGTGGACCAGCCGAGCCACGGCTTCTTCATCGCGTGCTCGATCAGCACGTCTTCGTTGTCGAAGCGAAACTTCATCGAGCCCATGCGCTCTTCGCCGAGCTTGCTTGCGAAGTTGAGCACGGCCTCGGTCGGAAACTGGTCGATGGCGCGCAGGTACGGATAAAGGCAGACCACGAGCGCGAGCACCACGGCGGCGCGCACCGTCCACTTGGGATTGACGTAGCGCACGAGCGGGATCGCTATCAGCGCGTAGAGCCAGACGGCGGTGCTCTTGCAAGCGATCAAGACCACCAGCAAGAGGACGGCAGCTGTGCGCGCCGAGAACTTCCAGATGCGCTCGCGCTTGTCGCGCGCAAGCGTGAAGGCGGCGATGGTCGGACCCAGCATGAACAAGCTGAGCGCGAGGCCGTGCGTCATCAGCGCCATCGGCCGATAGCCGCCGAAGCGGATGGTCTGATCGAAGGCGATGCTGGCCGGGTAGCCGTAGATCCAGACATGCACCTGCGGACTGAAGCGCAGCTCGAGCAGGATCGGGATGGCGTAGATGAGGCCTGCGCTGGCGAGGATCTTGAGCCAGCGCTCGAGGTCGTGCTCCTGGTAGAAGCAGCGCATCGCGATGTACGCAGCCAGGTTCGAGTTGATGAAGATGCTCAAGCTCGAGTACATGCCGTCGCGGAAGTTCATCCCCTTGACCGCATACGAGCCGTAGTAGATCGGCTCCGTGTTGGTGAACGCGGTGGCCACGCCGAGCGCGATGGTGCCGACCGACAGCACGTACCACCAGCGCTCGACCCGCCCCTTGGCGCGCGCCCCGGTGACGAACAGCGCAATGCCCATCAGCATCGTGGTCAGCGAGTCTTTGGTCAGCTCGGGAAAGGCCGGGAACTTCAGCCACGCACGCTCGGGCAGGAACATCAGCGCGCCGAGGAAGCAGTAGAGCGCGGCCCGACTCACCGGATAGCGGCGGAAGAGGTAGAAAACGACGGGGACCCACAGCAGCAGCGCGAGCGCCGCCTGGAGCGTTTGCGCGTTCACGCCGCTGAGCCTACCTCAAACTCGGGCGCGCGCCGGCGCGCTCTGTAGAACCGCGTCGTAGAGCCGGCGCGCCATCGCCCGATAGTCGAAGGAGGCGAGGGCGCGCGCGCGGGCGGCCGTGCCGATGCGAGCCCGGAAGTCGAGGTCGAGCGCCAGCCGCTCGAGGCTCCGGGTCAGGGCGTCCACATCGCGCTGGGCGAAAAGCAGCCCGTCGACCTGGTCGTCGATCATGTCGGCCGTGCCGCCGATGATGGAGCAGACCACGGGTAGCCCCGAGGCCATCGCCTCCATCACGCTGACCGGAGCCGCTTCGCCGATGCCCTCACTGGCGAGCACGAACACATCGGACGCGCGCAGGGTCTCGAGCACGCCCGACTCGCTCACCGTGCCCGCGAAGGTGACCTGGTCGCTCAGGCCGAGCTCGCGCACTTGCGCCTCGATCGCCTCGCGGTGGGGCCCCTCGCCGGCGATCAGGTAGTGCACGTCGAGTCCACGTGCCTTGAGCCGATGCAGCGCCTCCAGCACGTAGCCGTGCCCCTTCACCGGATTGAGCCGTGCGATGGTGGCGACGCGCAGCCGTCCAGCCGTGGGCGGCGCGTTGGACGGGCTCGGCGACGCGCTCGGCGCGAAGCGGTCGGTGTCGACCCCCATGGGAATGATCGGGACCTCGGCGATGGGCAGCTTGGTCTCGTCCATGATCTGCCGCTGCAGCGGGCGCGTGACGGCGGCGACGAAGCTCGCGCTGCTCATCTTGCGCCGATGGTCGGTGCCGTAGACCGGCAAGTCGCCGTGTAGCGTGAGGCTGTAGCTCGGGCCGCCGAGGATGTGCGCGAGCTTGGCCACATGCGCGGCATTGGCGCAGGAGTGCACGTGCAGGTGGGTGAGGCCGGCGGCATCGGAGTGCGCCACCAGGTCGGCAGCGCACGGGAGCAGCGCGAACAGCTTGGCCCGCTCGCGCGGCGCGGTCTCGTGGAGCGAGGCGAGGTAGGCGACCGCCTGGCGGGTGCGCTCGGGGCGGCGCGCCAGCACCGCCAGCGCCGCGGTCGCCCGGGGCGGAAAGAGGTAGCGCGTGGAGGCGCGTGCCTCTTCGGCGAAGTCGTGGCGACAAGCGTCCGCCGGTGGACGCCGCGTCGAGAACAGCACGACCGCGGCGCCAAAGGAGCGCAGCGCCGAGAGCTCGCGCCAGAAGAATGCGTGCGTCTGCGCAGGCCACTCGGGCACGAGATAGCCGAGCCGGATCATGGCGCCGGGTCTAGCACGCCGACTTTGCGGGTGCTCGTGGCCGCCCCTGGCCGGTGCCGCCCGCGCGCAACATGGTCGCCGTTCGTATTAGAATCGAGCGCATGTTGTCTGTGCTCCTCTCGACCGGCGATGATGGCCGCTGGCATCCAGGCATCGGCGATCCCACCGCGGTGGGCTGGATCACGGTGCTCGCATACTTCGTGGCGGCGCTGCTCTCGCTGCGCGCCTACCGCACCTGTCGTCAGGCGGCGAGCATTCTCGCGCAGCGCGATCCAGCGGAGGCGCAGGCGCAGCGCCTGCTCGGCTCGCTCTGGCTGTTCGTGCTGGTCGCGCTGCTGATGCTCGGCCTCAACAAGCAGCTCGATCTGCAGACGCTGTTCACAGAGGTCATGCGCGATCTGTTCCGCAGCTTCGATCTGTACGAGCAGCGCCACAGGTTTCAGGTCGCGTTCGTCGTCAGCATCGCGCTCGCCGGCCTCGGCCTGATCGCGGGGCTCACCTACGCCTTTTGGCACGTGCTCGGTCGCGCGCTCGGTGCCGTGCTGGGGCTCGGCGTCGTCGGTACCTTCGTGGTCGTGCGCGCGGCCTCTTTTCACCACGTCGATCTGCTGCTGCGCGCAGGCCCACTGCCGCTCAACATCGTGCTCGAGCTCGGCGGCATCATCGTGCTCGCCATCTCCGCGTACCGCGCCGCGCAGCACGGGTTGCCGGCGCGGGGCGTCGGCGCGCGCTCGAGCGCTACCGAGTACTGAGCGATCAGGCCGAGCCACGGCCGTACTGCGCCACCCGCTCGCGCGTTGCGCGGGTGGTCTCGATACGCGAGAGAGCGAAGCAGCCGCAAGGCTACTCGACGTGGCGACGCTTGAACTCGGGGCGCAAGGCGAGCTCGCGCAGCGCGTGCTGCATGCTCTCGCCCTTCTCCAGGTTGCTGCGCACGATCTCGAGCGCGCAGCCGTCGCTCTCGCTGCTCTCGTTGCGGCCGTAGGCAAAGCGTACGTACTGGCGCGCGAAGCAGCTCTCGGCTTTGCCGCTCTCCACGATGTACGAGACCAGGTCGTGCACACCGCTCGAGGGCCGTGCGTCGTCGGCATCGATGCGCGGCACGCTGGTGGTGTCGATGGGTCGCGCGGCGAGCTGCTTGCCGCTCGCGTCGAAGAGTCGCTGCTCGCTGCGCAGGCGGCCGAGTGCGTCGTAGTTCTCGGTCGCGAAGCCGAGCGGATTGATGAGCGTCGTGTGGCAGCCCTTGCAGCTGCCCTTGGGCTGCTCGGTCAGCGCCTGCACCACCTCGCGCGTCGTCTGCGCGGGCGAGAGCTCGGGCGGGAAGTTGGCGGCGTTGGGCGGGGGCGGCGCGAGTTCGTCGCACAGCAGGCGCTGGCGGATGAACACGCCTTTCATGATCGGGCGGGTATTGGCGGTGCCGGTGGCGAGCAGCGCCGCTCGCGTCAGCAGGCCCGCGCGCTCTCCTTGTGGGAAGCGGGGCGGCTCTCCGCTGCCACTCCAGCGCGGCGTCTCGTAGATGGCGCCGAGCTCGTCGCTACGTGCGAACGAGTAGGGGCTCTCGAGCCACTCGCTCAGGCCATCGCCGCGCGCGACGTGGTAGGTGAACGAGTCGAGCACGTCGCGGATCATGTCTTCGCGCAGGGCAGGCGAGGGGGTGTCCTCACCGGCAAAGGCCGCGAACACGGGATCTTGAGCGAGTGCGTCGAGCGGGCGCAGCGCACCGAGATCGAACCACTCCTCGACGAAGGTCTCGAGGCTCGCGGCGGTGCGCGGATCCGCCAGCATGTCGTCGACGATCCGCGTGTAGCTCTCCGGGCGGGAGAGCTCGCCGGCCTCCGCTGCCTCAAGCAGCGGCTCGTCCGGCGACGTCTGCCAGAAGTGGTACGAGAGTCGGCTCGCGAGCTCGAAGCCGTCGAGCTCGAAGCTGCCCGGCTTGCCGGCCACGGGCTCGGACCCGTACTCGACGAAGTAGAGAAACTGCGGCGTATTGAGCACGAGCGCGATCAGATCGCGCAGTGCGTCGGCATCGATGGTGTCGGCGTCGTACACGCTTCGCAGGAACTCGAGGTCGGCCTGCGTAGCGGGACGTCGATAGGCGCGGCGCGCGAGCTTGCGCAGCAGCTCGTCGACGCAGCTCGCCTGCGCTCCGCTCGTGCAAGGAGCGAGCGCCGCGATGCGCTCCGGGCTCGCCGTGAGCGC
>Ga0190275_10002544_pt1 | contig 13094 bp, 15 predicted proteins | sample Popmic550T_FD_133745 | JGI IMG/M metagenome (GOLD analysis project Ga0190275, IMG submission 133745) | Populus adjacent soil microbial communities from riparian zone of Yellowstone River, Montana, USA - 550 T | ecosystem: Environmental > Terrestrial > Soil > Riparian zone > Trees stand | place... | reverse complement strand
TCCCAGGACTTCATAGAGGTGGAGGTCGGAGCCGCAGATTGCCGTGGACGTAATTCTCACGATGGCGTCCGTGGGCTCCTGGATCACCGGATCGGGTACTTCCTCCACGCTGACAGAGCGCTTTCCCTGCCACGTCAGTGCCTTCATGATCTGCCTTTCTGTGGGTTCCCGGCCTTCCGTCCGATCATCCGACGTTAACCTTTTTCGCAAAAGAAAGTAAGCAGGCTGACTAAATTCCTTGTGGTGGGGCGCCAAGCCTCCTAGCGTAGGAAACACACGCCCTGTGCAACACAACAAGCGAAAGGACCGTCATGTCGCTGTACCAGCCGGAACCTGTTGAGATTTCCACCCGGATGCGCCCCGGGGAGTGGACCGAAGCGAGCCTGGAGGAACTGGTCACCACCTACCGGGCCAAAATCCTGGCGATGGGCGCCGAAGTGCGGGAAGTCGTGACGGACGTGGAGCGCAACGATGACGGCTCCGTGAAGGTTGTGGTGTCCTGGGCGAAGCCTGCTGTAGCGGATGGAACCGCCGCTGCCGGGGACACGGCAACGGCCTGACGAACGAGCCTAGCCACCTGGGCTAGCCAATCGGCTGGGATGATGCCAGGAGGGCTCCGATGGCACTTTCCTGGAGGTTCTCCAACAGGTCCCGCGGGCCTTCGTACACCTCGACGGCGCCGGCGTCCCTGAGTGCTGCCGCGCTGGTTCCGCCGCAGGTGAGGGCTACCGCCGGGATGCCAAGGGCAGCCGCTGCCTGCATGTCCCAGACCGCATCACCCACGTAGACGGCGTCGGCCGGCCGGACGCCCACAGCCGCCAGCGCGGCGACAAGGATGTCCGGAGCAGGCTTGCTTTCCTTCGCGTCGTTGGCGCTGGTGGCCGCGTGGATATGGGCATCTGCGCCGAGTGCCCGCCGGGTCGCCAGCAGGTCGTTCCTTCGAGCGGACGACGCCAAGGCGACGGCCAATCCGCCGGCGTGGCATTGCGCCAGAAGCTCCTTGGCACCGTCGAAGGCCCGCAGTGCAGGCCAATTCGAGGCAAAGAGGGCGGCGTGGCTGGCCAGGATGTCGGCGTCGGCGCCCCTGTCCCGGCCGTCAGGAAGAAGGCTGTCCACGAGGCGGTCGCCGCCCATGCCTACGCAGTGGTGGATTGATGCCATGGGCACGTCATAGCCCTGCTGGCGGAATGCCTGCCACCAGGACAGCGTGTGAAAGTACGAGGAATCCACCAGGGTTCCGTCCACGTCAAACAGGACACCCCGGCGGTGGGCTGCAGCCCCCGCGGGGCCAAGGCGCTGGGGATCCATCAGCCGGCCGCGGCCCGCGGGGTCCCGGAAAGCCTCCTGGTCCTGGGTGCAGCGTCATCCTTGCCGGAGACAACCGGCCGGACGCGCCTGTGGATTATCGATCCGGCACCATCACGGCTCCGGTCCCGGATCAGCCCGGTCCCGGCAATCTCGCGAGCCATGGCAACACCGGCCACTGCGGCGCGCTTCGTGGGAAAGGTCACTGAAATCGCCATCAGGTCCCCCGCCCCGTCCAACATTCTGACCCTGTAGCCGCCGTCAGGCGCATCCACCAGTTCAAAATAACCGGCCATTCCAACCAACCCCTTTGTCAGTCACTGCGCTGTGCTGGGAAAGCGCGGTGATTTGTTAGTAAGTATACTTACTGGTTCTGTTGGGGAGAAGTGCTGCAATCCCCCCATTGCAAGCAGTCACGCCACGTTCTCCGTTTCCGAAGGTATGGGTGTGTCACTCTGGCGAACCGTATCCTGATGCAGCTCCAGTGCGCTAGTCACAAGCCCGAAATGGCTGAATGCCTGGGGCGTGTTGCCCAGCTGGCGGCCAGCCCGGACGGCCCACTCCTCACTGAGCAGGCCCACGTCGTTCCGCAACTCCAGGAGCCGCTCAAACAGCTCGATGGCCTCCCGACGGCGGCCGGCCCCCAGGAGCGCCTCCACCATCCAGAACGAACAGGCCAGGAACACGCCCTCATCCCCGGGGAGGCCGTCGTCGCTCTCGGCCGGGCGGTAGCGGAGCACGAACCCGTCCTCGGTCAGTTCACGCAGGATTGCGTCGATGGTCCCGAGCACCCCGGGATGGTCCTGCGGCAAGAACCCCACCCTCGGGATCAGCAGGAGGCTCGCATCAAGTTCCGGCCGGCCGTAGGACTGCGTGAAGGTGTTGCGTTCGGCGTCGAAGCCGTTGGCCATGACGTCCCGGTGGATGGTGTCCCGCAGTGTCTCCCAACGCTCCGCCGGACCGGGCAGGCCGGACTCCCGGACGCCTTTAACCATCCGGTCCGCGGCCACCCACGCCATGACTTTGGAATGGGTAAAGTGGCGGCGGGGACCCCGCATTTCCCAGAGCCCGTTGTCCGGCTGGTCCCAGATGGTCTCCAGGTGCTCCATGAGGGCCACCTGGACGTCCCACGCCTCATCAGTGTGCTTCAGCAGGGAGTTCCTCGTCAGCGACAGGCAGTCCAGCACCTCACCCCACACATCAAGCTGAAGCTGCTCGGCAGCGCCGTTTCCGATCCGCACGGGGCTGGAACCTTCATAGCCGGCCAGCCACGGCAGTTCCATCTCCGGCAGCCGTCGTTCACCGTGGATTCCGTACATGATCTGCAGGTCCGCGGGGTCGCCAGCTACGGCACGGAGCAGCCAGTCCCGCCATTGGGCGGCCTCCGCCGTGTAGCCCGCAGCCAGGAGTGCCTGCAGGGTCATGGTCGCGTCCCGCAGCCAGCAATAGCGGTAGTCCCAGTTGCGTGGCCCGCCCAGCTGCTCCGGCAGCGACGTCGTCACCGCGGCGACGATCCCACCAGTGGGCGCATAGGTCAGCGCCTTAAGGGTCACCAGCGAGCGCACCACCGCGTCCCGATACTTCCCGACCACAGTGCACTGGCTGGTCCAGCCGCGCCAGAAGGCGGTCGTGGTGCTCAGTACTTTTTCGGCATCCACCAGGGCAGGTCTCGGCACGTGGCTGGGGGCCCACATCAGCACAAAGGGCACCCGCTCACCTTCGCTGACGGTGAAGTCGCTGACCGTGTGCATGTTCTCGCCGTGCACTGGCACTCCGGTGACGAAATAGACGGCGTCAGGGCCGGCAATCGCATGGATCCCGTGTTCGTCTTTCCGCACCCATGGCACGATGTGGCCATAGTCGAACCGCAGTGCCAGCTCGCTGTGCATGGTGACACTGCCGCTGATGCCTTCCACAATGCGCACGATGTCAGCCACCTCATCACGGGGCGGCATAAAGTCAATCACCTTGACAGTTCCCTCCGGGGTTTCCCATTCTGTCTCCAGGACGAGGGTCCCGTCCCGATAGCTGCGCCGGGTGCAGGTCCCGCCGGAAGCCGGCGCCAGCAGCCAGCGCCCCGCCTCCGGTGTGTCCAGCAGGGCATTGAAGCAGGCCGGGGAATCAAAGCGCGGCAGGCACAGCCAGTCGATGGATCCGGCCGTGCTCACCAGCGCTCCGGTGTGAAGGTCCCCAACTACCGCATAATCTTCAATTCGCGCCATTCCCATACATTGCCATACGTACACCGAAGGCTGAAGGTTCAGGGGTGTAGCCTGAAATCAGGGTAAAGCAGCTGCCTTGGGCCACCGGTGGTGGCCCGCAAGCAGGCCAGGTCTTCCAGATCAGGCCGGCAACACGCGGAGGCACTCTTGGAACAGCCATCGACCACCCCCGGCCTGGTCATCGACAAGATCCAGGACCTCCTCCTGGACACCCAGGATGTGGAGGACTTCCTTAATGAACTGGCGTCGTATTCCGCCGATAATCTCTCCGGTCCGCGCGGCGAAGTCCTCTGCGGGATAACGTTGCTCCGCCACCGCATAGCGGCCACCGTTGCGAGCAGCGGCCAGCGGGCGCGCTTGCTCGATGAACTCCAATACGAGTACGGCGAAGGCCCATGCCTTCAATGCGCACGGGAAGGAACACTGGTGCACATCAGGGACTTCAAAACCGAAACGCTGTGGCCGGACTATGCCGCCACCGTGCTGAACCACGGCGTCCGCTCGGTTCTCGCCGTCCCGTTTGAGCTCTCCGGCGATGACGCCAAGGCGGGCCTTAATTTGTACTCCGACCGTGCAGGCGCCTTCGACGCCAATGCTGTGGAGCATGCCGTCAGTTATGTATCCCAGGCTTCCAAAGGCATGCGCCTTGCGGTGCGGCTGGCACAGCACTCGGACACGGCGGCAGACCTGAATGCGGCCCTGGATTCACGCACGGTGATTGACACGGCCGTTGGCATCATCATCGGCCAGAACCGCTGCAGCCAGGAGGAGGCGATCGGCCTCCTCAAATCCGCTTCCAGCTCGCGCAACGTCAAACTCCGGGACGTGGCCCTTGCCGTCGTCGAATCCGCCGGTGGCGGTACCCTGAAGACCCATTTCAGCTGACATGGGCATCCACATTGGCACGTCAGGCTGGAGCTATGACCATTGGGAAAACGTCCTGTACCCGCCCGGGCTGCCCGTCCGCGACAGGCTCCAGCACTATGTTTCCCGGTTCAGCACCGTGGAACTCAACGCCAGCTTCTACCGCTGGCCCCGGGACACGTCCTTCGCCAGCTGGCGGCGCCGCCTTCCTGACGGCTTCGCCATGTCCGTCAAGGCCCCACGCGGGCTGACGCACGGCAAGAAGCTGTATGCGCCGGAGGTCTGGCTGGAGCGGATCGCGAAATGCTGGCATGAACTCGGCGACAAGCGCGCGGTCCTGCTGGTCCAGCTCCCGCCGCAGCAGGCCAGGGACGACGCTCGGCTGGACTACTTCCTTTCCGCGGTGCCCAGGTGGATCCGGGTGGCCGTGGAGTTCCGGCATCCCAGCTGGGACAACCAGGACGTGTTCGGGCTTTTGGAGCGGCACCAGGCCGCCTACTGCATTATGAGCGGGGCCAACCTGCCGTGCATCCTTCGCACCACGGCGCCGTTTGTCTACGTCCGGCTGCACGGACCGGACCATCAGCACCTCTACGGCGGCTCGTATTCGGATGCGGACCTGGGCTGGTGGGCTGACCGCATCCGGGAATGGAACGGCGGCGGGCAGGACGTGTATGTGTATTTCAATAACGACGGCGGCGGAAATGCCGTGCGGAACGCTGACATCCTGCGCGGATTCCTGGGCGCGGGCTGAGGCCAGGCTGGGCAGTTACCGCATTGCCTGTGGCAGAGTGGAGGCATGGACAGGGCTCCCCAGACATCATCATTGGCCGACAACCGCGCATTCCGGCTTGCCCACACGCTCTCGGACGGCGTCAACGGTGTGCGCCTGCAGTTGGCGAAGCGCTGGAAGTTCGTGCCGAAGACCATTGCCTACCAGGGCTACGGTTCCACCCAGTGGGTCCGGGTACTTGGCCGGGTATTGCTCGCCAAGGAGCCCGCTCCCGGCAGCCGGGCCGAGCATGCAGCCCGCAATGGCACCCAGAACGTGCGGGGGTGGCGGGCTTTCACCAGCGTCCCGGTACAGTTCACGGATGTCGAAGTCACCATCGGCGACGTCGTGTCCCATGTGAAGGCGGACCGCGGCGGCCTGATCGATACCGTGGTGGACATCCAGTTGTCCCCTGGCTGGCACACGGCCATCCTTCGCGCCGCAGGGACGGAGCCCGTGGAGGCACTGATCCAGGTGATCGCGCCGGGCACAACGTTCGGCATCGTGTCCGACATTGACGACACCGTGATGGTCACCGCGCTCCCCCGCCCGTTCCTCGCGCTGTGGAACACTTTTGTGCTCAGCGAGAGGGCACGCATGGCAACCCCGGGGATGGCTGTCCTCCTGGACCGGCTCACCATCAAGCATCCCGAGGCACCGGTGATTTACCTGTCCACCGGACCGTGGAACGCGGCCCCCACGCTGGCGCGGTTCCTGGGCCGCAACATGTATCCGGCCGGTGCCCTGCTGCTCACCGACTGGGGACTGACCCAGGACAGGTGGTTCCGCAGCGGGCAGGAGCACAAGCACCGCAACCTCGAACGCCTTGCCAAGGAATTCCCCGATATGCGCTGGCTCCTGATCGGTGACAACGGCCAGCACGATGAACAGATCTACTCGGGATTCGCCCAGGAGCACACGGACAGGGTTGCCGCTATTGCCATCAGGCAGCTGTCGGTCAGTGAGGCTGTGTTCGCCGGCGGGCACTCCGAAGACGGCGATCACAGCGCTTCGGTGGTGCCGTGGATCTACTCCACCGACGGGGCCGGGATGGCCAAGCAGCTCAGGGCCCTGGACCTCCTCTAGGCCCGCCGAAGCTAGGCGGTGGCACCCAACGTGGTCACGTCGTCGTCGTTCTCCTCCGTCACGTCCGGTTCCGGTCCGGCAGCCTTCGCGACGGCGGTCCCGGCCGCGGCCACCAGGTTCCGTTCCTCGAGGAGTTCCTGGAACCAGAAATAGGATGCCTTGGGGGTCCGTTCCAGGGTTTCGAAGTCCACATGGAGCAGCCCGAACGGCTGGTTGTAGCCAGCTGACCACTCAAAGTTGTCCATCAGCGACCAGACGTAGTAGCCACGGAGGTCAATCGCTTCCGCCACACCTCCGGGGCCCGTTGCTTTCAGCGCCGCCTCAAGGTGGTCCGAGAGATACTTCAGGCGCCGTTCGTCCGGGATGAACTTGGTGTTGGTGGACTTGTCCCGGACGATGATGTCCTCAAAGCTCGCCCCGCCCTCCGTGATGATCACTGGCGGCAGGTTGGGGTAGCGTTCCGCCATCTCCTTCAGCGCAACGGGCATGTATTCGGGCTTGACGGGCCAGCCGTAGGAGGTGATGTCCGCTTCGGGCCAGGTTTCCACGTGGAAGGGGGTTCCGCCGTTGCCCATCGCGCTCAGGTCGCTGCCCATGGCCTCCGCCATGCTTGCCGGAACGGCGCCCTGTCCCGGGCCTACGGCCACTTTGGTGGGCATGTAGTAGTTCAGCCCGTAGAAATCCAGCGGCTGGGAGATGATCTCCAAGTCCTCCTCCGGGTGGTCGAAGGAGCTGAAAATCTTTGCGGCGCGGATGAGGTCCGGGTACTTGCCCAAGAGGATTGGATCCGCGTACAGCCGGTTCTGCGCCAGGTCCATCAGGCCGGCGCTGATCCGGTCAAGGGGGTTGATCGAGTTGGGCACCATCGGTGAGTAGACGTTGGCCATGCCGATTTCGCCGGGGACCCCTGCCGCCCGCAGCGCCTGGACGGCGAGCCCGTGGCCCAGCAGCTGGTGGTGGACTGTGGGGAAGGCGTTGAGCATCAGGGATTCACCGGGCGAATGCAGTCCCAGCGTATAGCCGTTGGTGCTGACGGTGGCAGGTTCGTTGATCGTGGCCCAGCGCGCCACCCTGTCCCCGTACGCATCCGCGGCGATCGCGGCGAAATCCCCCAGGCGGTAGGCGGTGTCACGGTTCATCCAGCCGCCGGCGTCGTCCAGCGCCTTCGGCGTATCCCAGTGGTAAAGCGTCACCATGGGGGAAATGCCGTTGGCCAGCAGCTCGTCGAGGAGACGGTCATAAAAATCCAGCCCCGCGCGGTTCACCGCACCGCTGCCGGTTGGCTGGATCCGCGGCCATGCCAGGGAAAAGCGGTAGGAGTCCACGCCGAGCTGCTTCATCAGCGCGACGTCCTGCGGCATCCGGTGGTAGTGGTCGCAGGAGACCGCAGGGCTGTGATCCTCAACGATGGCCCCGGGCCTGGACGCAAAAGCGTCCCATCCTGCCGGTCCGCGGCCGTCCTCGTCCAGCGCACCCTCGATCTGGAAGGCGGCGGTGGCTACGCCCAGTGTGAACCCGGATGGGATGCGGGCTGCCAGGTCCTTGGCGGTGATATGCACGTTAGTGCCAACTCCTCAGCTGGGATCGGAAGTGTACCCCTCAGAATGACATACGGCCGGGCGGCTGACGAGTGGCTGGCCGCCGCTTTGGTGTGTCCTCTTCCACGTCGCTTTGGGAGCGCCTGCTTCCTGTCCTGCTAGGGTCTGGAGATGGATGAAAAACTGGGGAAGTTCATCGATGATTTCGCGGCGCTGGTCCACCTGGCGCAGTCCGGAAACCACCGGCAGCAAGAGGGAAAACAGCTGCTTCAGGCACTGACCGAGCATCTGGGTGTACCGGCCTCGGAGCTCTCGGTCGTGGTGGAGAACATCCCGCCGCACCGCTTTGTCGACGCGGACATTGTGATGGCGGATTTGGTCGGGCAGGACGCTTCCGGCCGGCTCGTGGGCATCGGCGGAGGCGGCCAGCGGCACCACCAGTCCCTGAGTGACATGGTCCAACAGTCGCAGCTCTTTCCGCAGTTTCCGCTCGCGCAGCCGGACTATGCAAACCTCGCCGTGGGTCCGGACACTCACCGGCAGGCCGTGGCGCTGGGCCTGTGGCTTTTCAGCTTCGCCGGCAACCCGCTGGCGGTCCTGCAGCGTGACGCGGCACCCCAGTTCGGTCGCCAGTCCGCGTCCCTGGAGGTTCTTACCTCCGGCCAGGACGCCACGACTGCCTTCCTGGCGGAATTCCGCCAGCGGATGGACAACAACAGCGTCCTCAAGGGGCAGGTCGTCTCCCTCGTGATGTCCGAGTACGGACCAAGTGCCGCCGGGGTGACCTTCCACCACCGGCCCAGCCTCCCGGCGTCGGACGTCATCCTGCCCGCCGGGCTGCTGCAGAAGGTCGCGGACCACACCGTGGGGATCGCCACCCACCGCGCCTCGCTCGAGGACCACGGCCAGCACCTCAAGCGCGGCATCCTGCTCTATGGCCGGCCGGGCACCGGCAAGACGCACACGGTGCGGCACCTGCTGGGCCAAAGTGAAGGCTCGACGGCGATCCTCCTCTCAGGCGGGTCACTTGCCAGGATCGCGGACGCGGCACGCATGGCCAGGGCACTCCAGCCGTCCATCGTGGTGCTGGAGGACTGCGACCTGATTGCCGAGGACCGAAGCTTCGGGCACGGTCCGCAGCCACTGTTGTTTGAGGTGTTGGACGCCATGGACGGCCTGGACAACGATGCCGACGTCGCATTTGTGCTGACCACCAACCGGCCGGACATGCTGGAACGGGCACTCGCGCAGCGGCCGGGGCGGGTGGACCTCGCCGTGGAAATCCCGCTCCCGTCCCACACCGAAAGAGTCCGGCTGCTGGAACTGTACGGGCGCCGGGTGTCCTTCAGCCAGGCCGCACTGCACTCCGCAGCGGATCGCACCGAAGGCACCACCGCGTCGTTCGCCCGCGAGCTGGTCCGCCGGGCGGTGGTGGCTGCCGCGCTGGAGGACGCACCGGTAGCCGACCGGCACCTCGCTGCAGCCGTGGAGGAGCTGATGGCCGACGCCGAATCCCTCACCCGCAGCCTGCTGGGCAGCGGCCCGGAACACTCGTGACGAAGACCTACTGTGAGCCGAACAGGAACTCCTTGGCGTGGGCCACGGCCTTTCGGTAAGCGTCGTTCCGCAGGGTGACCAGGTGTTCCGTGTCGCCGTCGGCAGGTTCCAGGTATCCCGTGTAACCCGGACGGAGCACCCAGATATCCCCGCCGGGAGGCAGATAGAACACGCCAAAAGAACGCTGCTGGCCCTCTTCCGCCGTCCATACCGGCACCACCGCGAGCGCCGCACCTGTGGACGGGTTGATCCATTGGGCCCGCGGCACAGGTTCCTCATGCGCCTCGGGATCGAGGAAAGGTGCCGTGCCCTGGCCCCAGCGTTGTTCGAACCGCTCGTGGAAGGCCGGCATCAGGTGTGAGTCGTAGCGGCGCCAATCACTCATGGTGTGCTCCTCCTGGAACATGCGGGTTATGTCCACGGTCCGCTTTCCCAGCGAACCGGTGTAATTCTGATCGCGGGGCGGTGCTGGCTGTCCCGGTTGCGGACGTACCTCACGGGGATGCTTTGCGGTCCTGCCTGCGGAGGCGAAACGGCCCTGGGTCCGGCCCGGCTTTTGTCATAGGCCGCCCGGCGGAGGGGATCCCGCAGGACGGCGAACGCCTGCATGATACGCAGCAGGTCATTGTTCCGGGCTGAGCCGGACTGACCTGAGCCGGACTGACCTGAACCGGACTGCCCTGCGCCGGACTGTCCTGCCGTGCCGCCTTCAGGACTGCCGACGTCGATATCCGGATGGAGGTTGCGCATGAGGGCACGGTAGGCACGGGCTATCTCCTGCTGGCTGGCGGAAGCGTCAACCCGCAGTGCCGCATAGTGGTCAGGCTGATCCGCAGTGTCCGGATGGTGCCCTTCCGGTTCGTCCCTCTTCGCGTCCATGTGCGCGCCTTCTTCCGACGCCTTCTTTCCCACCGCACGGGCTTCCAACCGCACGGGCGCGCGGGCAGGGCGTCCCTGCCCGCGCCCGGCCGATGCTTCCGGAAGGACTAGCTTCCGATCTCGTGCATATGGCCCTTGGTTTCGATCTCGATCTTGCGCGGCTTCGCCTGCTCTGCCACCGGGATCCGCAAGGTCAGGACGCCCTGGTCGTAGCTGGCCTTGATCTTGTCGGTATCCAGGGTGTCGCCCAGGATCAGCTGGCGGCTGAACACACCACGGGGACGTTCTGAGGCCACCAGTTCCACGTTGGGCTGGGTCGGGTCGAGCCGCTCCGCCCGGACAGTCAGGACGTTCCGCTCCACGTTCAGGTCCACGGAGTCCACCTTCACGCCCGGAAGGTCGAACGCGACCACAAATTCGCCGTCTTCCTGCCAAGCGTCCATCGGCATGGCCGCCGGACGGGCCGCGGTTCCGAAGACCTGCTGCGTGAGCCGGTCCAGCTCACGGAACGGGTCCGTGCGCATCAACATCATTTCCCACTCCTTCAGCTTGAAGTTGTTTGGTTTTCAGGGTCATATCCGCGCCTTCATCTATGGTGCTGGATATAGATTTTTTATACCATCCGTGGGAAACTGAGGCAAGTTATTCATTCGGGATTTTGGAGAAGACATGGCAGATCCGGCATCCGGGACCACCCAGCCCCGGGACGGGCGGGCACTTTACGCGATATCCGTAGCCGCCAGGCTGGCGGGCACCGGCCAGCAGAATATCCGGCTGTACGAAACGCGGGGGCTGCTGACGCCGGTACGGACGGCAGGTGGAACGCGGCAGTACAGCGACTCGGACATCGCCATCCTCCTGCACATTGGGGAACTCCTTGAGCAGGGACTCAACCTGGCCGGGGTGGCAAAAGTTTTGGAGCTGGAGGCCGCCAACGCCAGGTTGCACCGCGCCCTCCAACGCGCGCGGTCACGGTCCGGGACCTGATGGCACGGAGGCCCGTACCGGCCGGACCACCCCTACCCGCCAGTGGCCGGACGCACCCGTTCAGGATCCGCGGCCACCAGCAAGCCGGTACGACTCCTGCAGCAGTTCGCCAAGCTCGTCAGCGCCGATCCGGTCCAGCCGTACCAGCACCAGCTGTGGTGATCGGTCGTGGTGCGGGGTCCAGAAAAACGTCTCCGGTTCCGTGCCGGCCAATGCCTCCCGCTCGTCAGTCTTAACCGTCAGCACACCCTCTTCCCAAATTCGGGCCATCAGGGTCTTGCCGAACCAGGCCGGCTGCCCCCAGCTGCTGCGCTCCGACACGCCGGGCAGTGCCAGGCACATCCTCCGGACATCCTCCTCGGTTGCCATTGTTAGTCGCCCGGTGCGTCAGCTTTGGACAGTTCGCCCGTAATACGCTCGCCGGGGATCCGTGCCGTGCGCCACGTGTCCAGGGCGATGACTGCGCCCAGGATGATGAGGGCCAGGGAGAGGGATGCCAGGGCGTCGCTGAGCCAGTGGTATCCCAGGTAGAGCCTGCTGAGTGCCGCCAGCACAATGCCGACGCCGGCGCCCACAAACCCGAGGACTGCGGCCCGGGTGTTGTCCCGCCGCGAGAAAATCAGGAAGGTGCCCACCAGCAGGAAGTCGCAGGCGCCCAGGACATGGCCGGAGGGAAACGAAAAAGTGTGGTCCGGGCCAAACAGCATCAGCTCCACCGGGGGGCGTGACCGCTTGACGATTTGCAGGATGATCTGCGAGATCACCACGCCGGTGATCATGGCGCCCGCGAGCAGCATGGGACGCCATGCGTGCTTGGCCGCGAACCCCCACACGAGAATAACCACCAGCACAATAATCGGCAGGGCGATGGGTCCGAAAACCACGGCCAGGAAAATCATCACCACGGTAAGAAGCTCCGAACGGAGGGCGAGCAGCCAGTTCCGGGCGGATTCATCAGCCGCGGCGAGCCCGTCGCCCTGCAGGACACCGATCAGCGTGGCCACGAAAAGGACTGCACCAACCACCGCCAGAAGCACGGCCCAGCGATAAAGTGCCTTGCGCGCCGCCGGCTCCATGTAGCGCTCCTCCACGACGAACTTGTCGTGGAATCTGCGCCACCACTGCGGGCCCCTGCCGGATGTTTGCTGCCCTGATTGCTTTGCCACGTGTGAATCCGTCCCTGCGCCGTAAAGACTGTCCTGCGATAAGACCGCCCTGCCGATAAGACTTTCCTAAGGTGAAGATTATCCCCGTTCGTCCGCCTCCGGCTCCCACCCCGGCCGCCGGGGGGCCTGGACCGTTTCTGCTCGAGCGCCGGCCGGCGGTAGCCTGACCAAATGGGTGTGATGAACGAACTGATCAACAGGCAGGGCGTGGTGGTGTTGGCCCGCACCCTGGCCGACGCCACCCCAGGAACACAGTGGCCGCACCTCGCCCTCGCCGCGACCACACTGGATGGACTCAGCCTTCGGGGACGCACGGACAGCGTCAGCGAAGCGCTCCTGGCTGACCTCCAACAAATTTCGGAAGCCGGTTACGCTACGGCCGCCGGAATGTTCCGCCGCGCACTGGACGATCCCGGGTTTACCGGCTGGATCCTGTGGCCGGTGTCCGAGGCGGCCGTCACCCTGGCCCTTGAGTCGGGTACGGCGCCGGATTTCGACGACTGCCTGGCACTCCTGGCCCAACTGACCCGTCGGCTGACCGGCGAGTTTGCCGTCCGGCGCCTGCTCGCCCACGATCCCGAGAGGGCCTTGCGGGCAATCCTGCAGTGGACGGGGCACCCGGACGAGCACGTCCGCCGGCTGGCAAGCGAAGGCACGCGCGCCTACCTCCCCTGGGCCGTCCGGGTTCCGGACCTGGTGCAACGGCCCGAAGCCACCC
>Ga0190275_10002543_pt1 | contig 13094 bp, 9 predicted proteins | sample Popmic550T_FD_133745 | JGI IMG/M metagenome (GOLD analysis project Ga0190275, IMG submission 133745) | Populus adjacent soil microbial communities from riparian zone of Yellowstone River, Montana, USA - 550 T | ecosystem: Environmental > Terrestrial > Soil > Riparian zone > Trees stand | place... | reverse complement strand
CCGTACAGCTCGAGGTCGCGGCGGACGATGAAGGGCTGGCCGTCGGGAGTCTCGAGCCAGTCCCGGATCGCCGGCAGGACGCCGCGCGGCCAGTCGTCGGCGAGCCGCATCTCCTCGATGTCGACGCAGCCGTCCTCGACCACGAACCAGCCGCCCGGGTGCACGAAGCGCGCGAAGCCGCGCAGCGCGGCGGCCGTGGTGTCGTAGGTGTGCAGTGAGTCCTCGACGACGAAGCACGGCGTGCCCTCCGGCACCAGCGAGCCGACGCGGTCGGGAAGCGCCGGGTCGAGAACGTCGCCCTCGAGCAGCTCGATCGAATCGCTCCAGGAGGGGTCGGCGCGATTGAGCCTGTCGCGCGCCTCAGCGATGTCGACGTCGATGCCGATGATCCGGTAGGAAGGAACGCGCCGGTAGGCGTGCAGCGTGCGCAGGCGGTCCCTGAACCACAGGGCGCTGGCGCCGTGCTGGACGCCGATCTCGATCACGACCTGCGGGTTCGAGTCCCACAGCAGGTGCTCGTAGACGCGCAGGTCCTCGGGGAACTTCGAGAGCGGGACGCCCGCGTAGGAGTCCTGCGTGTGCTGGCGGACCCGGTCCATCCAATAGTCGCGGATGGTCTCGCCGAGCGGGGCGTCGACGGGCGGCGGGAACTCCAAGCTAGAGGTCCTCGGCCAGGCGGCTCTCTGCGCGCCGGAACGTCCGTACGCTGAGCAGGAGCACCGCCGCGAACACGCCCAGCGGCACGAGCAGCAGCACCGCCTCGCCCATCGCCTGCGAGGCGCTGTCGGTGCTGGCGGGCACCAGCCAGTGGCGTCCCTGCTGGATCGCCACCGCGAGCGGGTTCATCATCATCAACTCCTGGAAGTCCTTGGGCACGCTCTCGATGGTGTAGATGATCGGCGTGCCCCAGAAGAGCATCTGGAGCGCCACCTCCCAGATCGGCTGCACGTCCCGGTAGCGCACGAACAGCACCGACAGAAGCATCGACAGTGCGGTGGCGAACACCACCGCGAGGAGCACGCAGCCCAGGAAGCCGAGCCATGAGGCGGTCGGGCTGACGCCGTCGATCATCGCGAACACGAACACCACGGCGATGCCCAGCACGAGGTTCGCCGCGGAGGTCATCGACACCGAGATCGGCACGGCGGCGCGAGGGAAGGCGACCTTGCGCAGCAGGTTCTCGCGCGCCACCAGGCTGCCGAGGCCGCCGCTGGTCGCCTCGGCGAAGAAGTTGAAGAGGACGATGCCGGCGAGCAGCACCACGGGATAGTGGGGGACCGCGTCGCCGAAGCGCACCACGTGCGTGAACACGACGTAGAGGACGCCGAAGAGCATCAGCGGGCGCAGCACCGTCCACAGGTAGCCCAGCACCGAACCGAAGTACCGCAGCTTGAACTCGGTCGAGGTGAGCGCCCGGGTGACGTGGATGAAGTGGCGCCAGTCGGACGTGCCGGCGCGCACGGGCTGTGCGCTGACCTCCATCACGTCAGATGTGCCCGCGCCTCGTCGAGCGCGGGGTCGATCGCCGCCGCGGGGGCGCCATCGCGCCGAGCTGCCTCCTGCCACCGCTCGCCGAGCCAGCCGCGGACCGCCCGCTCGACCTGCTCGGCGGCGGCTCCCCATGTCATGCCCTCCACGACGCGCTGCGCCTGCTCCGCGATCCGCGCGCGTCGATCGGCGTCGTCGAGCAGCCCATCGATGCGGTCGGCGATCGACATCGGGTCCGGCCGGGCGAGGTCGATCGCGGTGCCGTCGTCCCCGAACACCGACACGACGCTGTCGTGGTCGACGTCCACCACCGGCAGCCCGCAGGCCATCATCTCCTTGGGCATCCGCGAGTAGTTGGTGAGCGAGATGACGAGGCCGACCGTCGCACGGTTGTAGAGCTCGGCCAGCGCCTCCGCGTCCATGACGCCGGCGAACTCGCAGTCGAACGGCGCCGGGGGTGGCGCGACGTCGCCGAACAGCACGACGCGCAGGCCCGGCCGGCGACGCACGACCTCCGCCAGGGCGAGCATCCCGATCTCGGTTGCACGGCGGGGCGTCGAGGGGCGCGCATAGAAGACCACCGTCTGCGGCTCGCGCTCCAGGCTCAGCGGGCGGTACACGCCGAAGTCCACGCCCAACTCGAACGTCTCGGCCGCGGCTCCGTAGCGCTCGCGCAGCAGGTCTCGCAGCCACGGGCTCGCTGCTACGCATGGGTAGCCCATGGAGTACGTCTCCTCCGCCCAGAGCCGCTCCGCGGAGGCGGGATAGAAGTCGGGCTCGTAGTCCTGCACCAGATAGGACTTCAGCTTGCATCCGCCGAGCTCCCAGAGCGGGAAGGCGGTCTGCCAGCCGGTGGCGAACGCGACATCGGCGCCCTGCCAGTCGTCGAAGCCGCGAAAGACGCCGGCGCGCAGCGGCACGAAGTGCTCAACCAGCTCGCGCCGGGCAACCGCGGCGCGCTCGTCCATCATCCCGCCGGGGTCGTGGATCCAGATTGAGTTGGAGTGGCCGCGCAGCTCCAGCTCCTTCGCGATCGTGAAGAGGGTCATGTGCCCGCCGCTGCCGCGCCGGAACGGCGGGATCACCCAGGCGAAGTGGAGCAGCGACCGGTCCGCGTCGTGAGGGGAGGGGAGAGCGAGCGGCGCCGGGGGCCCGCTGTGGAACGGCCGTACGTCCACGAACGGCAGGGACTTGCGGCCCTGGAGGCGGCGCACCGCGCCACCGCGGTCGCGGCCCCCGCGCCGCTCGAGCGAGAGCCTGGCCCGCACCCCTCCGGACAGGCGATCGTGGCGCGATCCCAGGCCGGCGGCAAGCGCCCTGCCGAGATGGTGCCGGGCGGATCGCGCCGTCCACCCGAGCCGCCCGCGGGGCGCCCATCCCGAGTCGGCCATGTAGCGCACGTCGCCGGCGACCTGTGCGGCGGCCGTGCGCGCGACCCGCACCGGATGCAGTGGCTCGACGTGTCCCACCGTCTCCCTCAAACCACGGTATTCATCGAAGTAGCGACGCATGAACTCCAGCCACGAATAGTCATGGGCGTGGAGGACGCCGGCCTCCGGCGCGAATGCCTTGCGCCACCCCGCGGCCATCGCGTCGCGGGCGAATGCCTGGTCCTCGGAGTACTCGACGTCGCGGAAGCGCACCTGCTCCCAGCACTCGCGCAGCACCGCCGAGTTCACGTTGGAGAAGAAGGCGCTCGCCGGGTCGCCCTGCCGCACCTCCGCGTCGATGCGCGCGCCGCCGAACGACCCAAAGAACTCCGTCAGCTCCCGCGCGATCATCGGGCTCGTGTCCCGGCGTGGCAGGTGAGGGCCGAACGCGAGGCCCACGCGCTCGCCCGCATCGAGCGGGGCCACGAGGCTCGCCAGCCACGTGTCGCCACCCGGTGTTGCATCCTGGGTCAGGAACACGATCCGGTCCCCGGCCGCCTGCTCGGCGGCGAGATTGCGGGTGCTGCCGTGGCCGAACTCCTCCGGCGCGATCTCGACCAGCCGCGCGCCGTGCGCGCGAGCGATCGCCGTCGACTCGTCGCCGGAGCCGGAGTCGACGACCAGCGTCTCCACCTCGGCGGCGATCCGCTGCCCAGCGATTGCGGTGAGGACCTCCGCGAGATAGCGCGCGCCGTCCTTGACCGGCACCACGACCGTGACGATGTCGGGCATTAGTGCCGTCCGACGAGACGGCGCCGGAAGCGGACCACGCGCACGAAGACCTTGAACAGGAATCGGAGGGGCCTGCGCTGCATCAGCGCGTCGAGGTCGATGCGGCCTCGCTCCAGCCAGTATGCGTGCCGCTCCAGCTCCGCCATGCGGACCGACCGCCGGTCACGCAGCTCGAGCAGCTCGCGCTCCGTCTCGCCGAGCGCTTCCCTCGTGCGGGCGAGCTGGCCGCCGAGGTCGTTGATGCGCTCGTTCGCCCGCGCGAGCAGCTCGTCGCGAAGGTTGATCTCGGCCATCCAGCGGCGCACCTCGAGAGCGTGCGTGAGGAGCGCGGCGGAGCGGGGATCGTCGATCTCGCCGTCGCTGCACACGACGAGGGTGTAGAGCTCGTCGCCGAGCGCGCGGCCCTGCAGCTTCCTGACCTCGAGGTCGAGCGGCTCGTCGGCCGTCTCCCTTGTCTGGGAGCCGTCGTCCAGCACGGCGCTCACGAGCCAGTTGTGCTGGCGGTGGAGACTCACCGTCGCGAACGAGCGCGACATCAGCTCCTGGAGCTCGACCGGGGTCAGCTCGTGCAGGTGATACGGGTTCCCGGCCGGATACTGGAGCCGGTTCGGCGAGGACGCGATGAAGAGTCCCCCCGGGCGCAGCACGCGCGCGGCCTCGGCGACCAGCTTCTCCTGATCGGCCGCGCTCAGGTGCTCGATCGTCTCGAAGCACGTGACGACGTCGACGCTCGCATCCGGCAGGTCGAGCGCGGTGACGTCGCCGACGCGGAAGTCGAGCTGCGAGCCGGCGCCGTGGCGCTCGCGCGCGCTCTCGATCGCGTCGGGGGCGATGTCGATGCCCGTGCAGCAGGCGGCGCCTCCGATCCTGACCAGCATCTCGCACCCGTAGCCGGTGCCGCACCCGGCGTCGAGCACCTCTCGGTCGCGGACGACCGACGCGGCCCAGACGTAACGGGCCAGATGCTCGGCCTCGACCAGCTCGCCCGTGAAGCGGGCGGGGTCGAGCCGCTCGACGGCGGCATGCGTCTCATCGTGCTGTTCTGTGGCGACGGGCTCGACCATGATTGGCGTGATAACGCCTGGATTGGGCCGGGGGGGCTTCATGGTAGCCTCGCGCGGCTCCTCGTCTGCGCACCAAGGTTCCTTTCTGATCCGGACATTGCCACGTTCCCAGAGGGCTCGCGTTCGCATGCTCGCAGCGCAGATGCCGAGACCACTTGCCGCCCTGCTCGGGGCGGTTGCCGTTGTCGGCGTCGCATGGGCGCTGCTGCTACCGCCTTGGCAGTCGCCTGACGAGAACAGCCACTTCGGCTACGCACAGACCCTCGCCGAGCGGTTCGAGCTTCCCGGCGATGAGGACCGGCCGATCTTCTCGACCGAGCAGAACCTCGCTCAGAATCGCTCGAACTCGGATCAAACCGCCGCCCAGCCGGCGACCAAACCGGAGTGGAGCGAGCAGGCCTACGAACGGTGGCAGCAGGCCGAGCGGAGACTCGGACGCTCAGCTCGTAGCGACGGCGGCGGCCCGAATCCGGCCGCGACCAATCCACCCCTCTACTACCTCTACGGGGCGCCAGCCTACCTAGCCGCGACAGGCGGCGACATCTTCGACCGTCTGTATCTGATGCGCCTGTGGTCGGTCGTGCTGCTGCTGGTCACAACGTGTGCGGCGTGGCTCGTGGCAGGCGAGCTCTTCGGCCGGGAGCGTCCGCTCCAGCTGGTGGCTGCGGGCGTCGCCGGCCTGCAGCCGATGGTCGCGTTTCTCAGCTCGTCGGTGACGCCCGACGCGTTGCTGTTCGCGATCTGGAGCCTGAGCTTCTGGCTGGGCGTGCGGATCATCAAACGGGGCCTGCGAGCACCCGACGCGGTGGCGCTCCTGCTCGTCGTGGGTCTCGGGGTCGTCACCAAGGCCACCAGTTACGCACTTCTACCCGCCGCCCTGCTGGTGCTGGCTGTCGGCGTGGCGCGACTCGGTAGCGCGCGGCGGCGCTCAGCGGTCGCGATGGCGTCGCTGGCACTGCTGGCGTTCGTGGCTCCGGCAGGGACCTGGATCGCGACGGCAGCGGTGCTGGACCGTCCCGCGGTGAACGAGATCGCGACGGCTCCCGGCCGGTCCTCTCCCACGCTGACGAACTTCAACGTCCGCGAGCTTGGGAGCTACATGTGGCAGTTCTACCTGCCGCGCCTTCCATTTCAGAAGCGTTTCGAAGGAATGGAGGAACTGCCCGCCTACAACGTCTGGCTTAAGGGTGGCTGGGCCCGATTCGGCTGGCTCGAGGTCAAATTCCCCGAAGCCGTATATGTCGTTCTCGCCGGTCTCACGCTGGCGCTTCTGGGCGGCGCGGCCTGGGCCCTCGCCCGCGCTCGGCGGAGGATCGACTGGCCCCTCGCAGCGTTCTTTACGATCACCGTGCTGGGGCTGCTCGCGGGCCTGCATTGGACGGAGTTCCGCCTCCTGGTGAGCGGCCAGGGACCGTTCAACCAGGGCCGGTATCTGCTGCCGCTGATCTCGCTCATGGGTGTCGCGACCGCGGCCACGGTCTCGTTGCTCCCGGCACGGCGGAGACTCACTGGCGTGGCGGTGGTGCTCGGCGGCCTGTTCGTCCTTCAGGCGTTCTCGATGGCGCTGGTCGCGGGGAGGTTCTATGCCTAGCGGTTGGCGGACAGCCTTCGCCGGGATCGTCCTCGCCGGGCTGGCCGGTCTCCTTCTGGCCGCCATGGTCGACAGGCGTGACCTCGCATTCACGCTCGGCGTACCCCCGGTGCAGGTGGCTGCCGTGGTGCCTCCCGGGCACACAGCCTGTCAGGCGCCGATCGACGTTCCGGCGGATGGCGACCGGGTCCAGTTTCGGGTCGGCACGTTCGGCCGCCCGGGGCCCGCGCTCATGGTGGGCGTGCGTGACGTCACAAGTGGCGCTCGTGTGGCCACCGCCGGCGTGCGTGGCGGCTTCCAAGACAATTCCGACGTGACGGCGAGTGCCGGGGTCCAGGAAGGCAGCCGAGTCGCGGTCTGCGTGCGAAACAGCGGTGCCGGGCGCGTCGCTCTCTACGGCGGGACGGAAATGGCGGCTCGCACGAGCGAGCTGCGCGTGGACGGAAGGCGCACCGGGACCGACATGACGCTTCGGTTCGAGCGCGGGGAGGCTCGCTCGACGGCCTCGCTGGTGCCGGAGATACTCGAGCGGGCGGCCTTGTTCAAGGCAGGCTGGGCCTCGAGCGCCCTGCTCTGGGCGCTCGCAGGAATCGTGCTGGCCGGTGTGCCCGCCCTCCTGGCATTGGCAATCTCACAAGCGAGGGACGCGCGCGACCTGAGCGAATGACCGGCCCGGGGGCAGCCAAAGGCGCCGGCGAGCGCCCGCCTGCGCGCCCCCGGTTCCTGCCCGACGCTCGTTGGGCGAGATGGACGCTCGCGCTGCTGGTCGTCTTCACGGTGCTGCGAGGCGGCATGTGGGCCATGACACAACCTCTGTTCTGGGCTCCGGACGAGGACTATCACTTCCTCTACGTCGAGCACCTGGCGACCCAGTACGCGATTCCGAGCCCGGACGGGCCGCTCTACCCGCGCGAGTATGCGCTCGTGACCGCGGCGATGGAGTACGACTCGTACGCCTCGGGCCCGCGGACCGACTTCACCGGCGATCCAAAGGCGAGCGTTGGGCGTCTCGAGGGCCTGCCCGACTCGGATCGCGAGCCCAGAGAGGTAGGGCGTGGAGTGAACGTCGTGCACGCGCCGCTTTACTACGTGGGCGGTTCGATCGTCAACGCTGCCCTCGGTGATGCCTCGCCGTTCACCCGCATCGCCGCGGTCCGATGGATGAGCGCGGTCCTCGGCGGACTGGTCGTGTTCTTAGCCTGGCTCCTCGCAGCGCAGGTCTTCCGGCGCGAGTGGCTGCAGCTCACCGCCGCGGTCCTGGTTGCCCTGCAGCCGATGATCGGATTCCTGTCCGGCATCGTCTCGAACGACATCGCCGTCACCGCCGGGTTCACCGGAGCGCTCGCGCTGATGCTGTTTCAGGTGCGCACGCCACCACTCGCCGCACAGGGGCTCTGGGTGGGGGGCGCCGTCGCCGTCGCCCTGCTGGCCAAGTCGACGGCCCTCGCGCTCCTCCCGCTGGCCGCGCTCGCCTATGGCGGCCAGGCATTGGTGTGGCCGGACCGGCGTGGGGAGGTCCTGCGCTCCGCGGCGATCGCCCTTGGCGTCGTCACCGCCCTGGCCGGATGGTGGTACGTGCGGTCCGCGGTGATGTACGGCTCGGTCACCGGAGCCGTGAGCGCGGTGGTGCCGAGCGGACCGGGCGAGGCGGCGAGCATCGGCGACGTACCGGGCCTGGTGTGGGATTGGACCCGGCTCACCTACCGCACGTACTGGTGGCACTTCTATGCGAGGGAGGCGCCGAGCGCATTCGCCGGCCTTGTGATCCCATTCGCCATCGGTGTCGGCGGGGTGCTCGGCTTGGCTTTCGCCGTGGTCAGGAAGAGGAAGGCTCTCGTCGCGCGACACGATCCCCTGCTGCGCCAGGTCCTTCTCATGGGCGCCGCGATCCTGGTCCTGTATCTGCCCCCACTGACGGCGGACGTGCTCCGGGGCCTCAACGGCGATGGCTTCATCCTGGTCGCGGGCCGCTTCCTGCTGCCGGCCTACCCCGCGGCGGCGGTGCTGCTGCTCGTCGGCGTGCGCGAGCTGGTTCCGGGGCGCCTGATGCCGTGGACATGCGGGGCGCTGATCGCCGCCGCCGCCGCTTTCTGCTGGACGGTGTGGGTCAACACGTACGTCCATCGCTATTTCGGCGAAGCGAGCTGGCAGGAGCTGTTCCGGCGCATGAGCTTCGACAGGCCGGAGTTCGTGACACCCGTCACCTACACCGTCGCGGCGGTCGCTCTCATAGGCTGCCTGGCGGCGGCGCTGACGGTGATGGTCGTGGCCGGCACGCGCCAGACCGGGACGGCCCGGCGGCCGGCCCCGCTGCGAACCACGGTGGGTCGTGCTCCGTAACTATGATCTACCGCCCGTGACGGACCGTTTAGCAGCCGGCCCGCGCCCCGTAATGGTTGTGGGCGCGTCCGGACTCCTCGGCGCCTACCTTCATCGCAGCTTTTCAGAGGCCGGCGCGGTCGTCGGAACGGGCTTCGAGCACGTGGACGACGGGCTGGTCCCACTCGACATCCGCGATGAGGCCCGGATATGCGATCTGCTCGAAGAGCATCGCCCGCGCGCCATCGTGTGCGCCGCCGCGGTTTCCAACGTCGAGCGTTGCGAGGCCGACCCCGACTCGAGCCGCGAGATCAACGTCGACGGGACCCTCGCGCTGGCGCGCGGAGCCGCCGGCCTCGGCGCGACGTTCGTGTTCCTGTCCTCCGAGTACGTGTTCGACGGCCTCCACGGCCCGTACGACGAGGACGCTCCAACGCGCCCGCTGAACGAGTACGGCCGCCAGAAGCAGACGGTCGAGCGCTTCGTTCCGCGAATCACCGGCGGGAACTGCCTGATCGCACGGGTGTCCTGCCTGTATGGCCACGAGCGGGTCGAGAAGAACTTCATCTATCAGCTCTGGGCGGCGCTCACCCAGGGCCGGGAGTTCCGCCCGCCCAGTGACCAGATCAGCACCCCGACGTCAGTCATCGATGCCGCCGACGTGATCAGGGACCTGGTGCTGGACGGGCACCGCGGCACCTTTCACGTCGCCGGTCCCCAGCCGATGCTGCGCGCGGAGTTCGCCCTGCTGGCGGCCCGCGAGCTCGAGCTCGATCCCGGGCTGGTGCGTCCCACGCCGACGGCGCAGCTGGGCCTCCTCGCTCACCGCCCGATCGACGCCGGCCTGTCGACGGGCCGCGTCCGGGCCGCATGCCGGGCCCTGTGCACCCCGCGGGAGGGGATCGCGCAGATGCTCGAGGAGCGGCCGATCGGCGCGCCGCTGTTGTACGCCCGCCCTTGAGCTAGCCGACGTCGCAGCGTCCGGCCCACGCGACCCGGACGCCCGTGACGGCCAGGCCCACCAGCTTGCCGGCGGAGAGCTCGGTGCTGCCAGTCACTCGTAACCGCGCGTCCGCCGGTGCGTTCGCGGGGACGCACAGCCGGGTTGTGACGAGCCGCTGTTTCGCGCGCGGCAGTGTGCCTCGGACCGCGTGGCGTGCGCCGGTCACGCTGAAGCGGCGAGGGCCGGGCACCTGGGGAGTCGAGGTGAGCTGGATACGCACCCGTGCGAGCCGCGCGTTTCCGTCGCCCGGAGGGAACACCCGCACGTCGAGGGGCTCACCGGCAGTGGACCATCCATCGCGGTCCGCACCGCGCACCCACCAGCCTGCCCGTACCGGTTCCTCGGCCTCCACCAGCCGCAGGGGTGGCCGGAGGGCCAGCGTCCGTCCCACTACTCCCATGCGCCGGTCCTGGGCGGGCATCAACAGGTGACGCACGGCGCTCTCACCCTCGACGCTCAGGTGACCGGTAGCGGGATCCGCGCGCATGGCGCGGTCCGGGAACGGGGTGTCTCTCCAGGCGGGACTGAAGTCATAGGAGCGTGCGACCGACTTGTTCCAGGACTCGACGTCCCACCAGAGCCAGCGGGTCTCGTTGAAGTCTCCGACCACACCGGGGACGATCGCGACGCGCCGCCCATCCGGCATGGCTTTGTCCACCCAGTCCCGATCGCCGCGGGCGATGTCGCGGGCGACGAGCAGTCCCTGTCTCGGGGCGTATGCGTTGACGCTGGCCAGATTCTCGTTCAGGACATGAGCCGTCTGCGTCCCGGACGCGACCAGCGCCACGGCCCCGAGCGCGACAGCGCCCCACCGGCGCCAGGCCGGTCCGCGGCGACTCAGCAGCATGACGGCGGCTGCGGCCAGCGCGATAGCGCACAGCGGGAGCAACGGACCGAGGTCGTCGACACCGACGATGCTCCCGATGTCTGCCGCACGCCCCTTGACCACCTGGTGCCATGGCGCGACGTACGAATAGGCGCGATCGGAGGCCTCGGGGAACACTCGCAGAGCGGCGAGCACCAGCACCGTGCCGCCCACCACCGAGACGGGTCTCAGGCGCCCGACCTGCTGGAGGCCCGCCACAAACGCCACACCGACGAGCGGCACGACGTAGAACGCATAGCGTTCGTGCACGAGGTCGCCAAGCTGCTGACGGTTGAAGGCGGTGGTAATGAGCAGGATGGCGAGGACCGTGAGCCCGAGCACGATCGCGAACGCCCGCGCACGCGGCGGCGATCCGCGAAAGAGGGCGTCGAGCGCCCACGCTGCTCCGACGACGAAGGGGACGACGCTGGCGCCGACGACAAGCAGAGCGAGGTGGTCGGGAACGGCGCGTACGGTGTTGATGACCTGGAGGTCGCCCTCGAGGAGCGAGTGGTAGTTGCCGGCCACGTGGGAGCCCGCGCCGAACACGATGCTCACGCCGAGCACGAACACCGCCCCGACCACTGCTCCGAACAGCAGCCCGTGCTGTGTGAGTACGCCTCGAACCACCTCTCGCAACCGGGGGGACGGTCTCTCCAGAATGGCCTGCAGAAGCACGGCCACCGGCAGCACGCCTGCAAGCACCACGAATTGGGTGCGAGTGAGGACCGCTACTGCGATCGCGGCCAGGGCGACGGCGTCGGCCCGCATCCCTCCCCGCACCACCGCGGCATGGATCGCGAGCACCGCCCACACGAGGACCGGATAGGCGAGCGACTCGGTCGTCAGGAAGTAGGAGAAGGTGACCCACGGCACGGCGATCGCGAGCGTGCCGCCCAGCAGCGCCCAGCGCGGCGACACTCCGATCGTCCTGGCAAGCAGGTAGGTCGGCACAGCGGCGCTCGCCATCAGCAGCGCATTCAGGGCATGCGCCGCGACGAACGCGGCCGGCATCGGGAAAAGCCCCACAAGCGGGGCGAGCAGCAGCGGGTACGTCGGCGTCGGCTGGGCATAGGCCTCGCCGTGGACGACCGGCAGGGGCGAGAGGGTGTCCCAAATGCTGAGAGCGAGCTTGGAGTACAGAAGGGAGTCCGTCTGGATTCCCCACTCGTCGATCTTCAGCGTCCAGGCACAGAGCAGACCCGCGCCGACGAGGACCAGGGCAGACAGCAGCCATGCCTCGCGGCGTTCGAGTGGACGCCCCTCCGCGTCGCGGAGCGCCTCCTGGGCGGCTCCGTGAACGAGCGGATGCGTTGTTTCGAGGACGGGCGTACTGCTCATGCGGGGCCGTAGGGTAGCGTCCTGTACGCTCCGCCCCGAGCACGAGCAGTCGCGCCGCACTCCGCACCTCGCGGGGTGCTCGCGTGTTCAAAGCCTTGGCGGATCCCGTCGATCCCTGTTAGTAACCTCATGACATTGCAGACTCCCTCTGAGGAATTCACCGTGTTGCGCCGCGCGAGCGACGCACGAGGCCTCGCGATCGTGCCGGCCTACAACGAGGAGCGAACGATCCGTTCGGTGATCGACCGCGTCCACCGCGAGTCGCCGGGATTCGACGTGGTCGTCGTCGACGACGGCTCCACCGATTGCACCGCCCAGATTGCGGGCGAGGCCGGCGCGACAGTGCTGCGTCATCCGTTCAATCTTGGCATCGGCGGCGCCGTGCAGTCCGGTTACCGGTACGCCTTCGACCGGGATTACGAGCTCGCGGTGCAGGTCGACGCCGACGGCCAGCACGATCCCGGCGAGATTCAGTCCCTGATGCGCGCAATGGGCGTCGACGGCGTCGACATGGTCTGCGGCTCGCGCTTCCTGGACGACAGGGGCTACGAGGCGCCGCCGGCGCGCCGCTTCGGCATCCGCTTTTTCTCCACCGTGATGTCCGCGATCGTCCGCCAGCGCGTCACCGACCCGACGTCCGGGTTCCGGTTGTGCAACCGCCGCGCGATCGACCTGTTCGCGCGCGACTACCCGCACGACTACCCGGAGGTCGAGGCGATCCTGATGGTCCACGCGCACCGGCTGCGCATGTGCGAGGTGCCCGTCCAGATGCACCAGCGCCAGGGCGGCCGGTCATCGATCACCTCGGGCGAGTCGCTGTACTACATGATCAAGGTGCTGCTCGCGATCTTCGTCGGGCTCTTCCGGCGCCGGGCGGTGCCGGAGCGCGGCAGCGAGGCGCCGGTTGTCGCGGAGCGAGGTATATAGATGCAGCTGAAGCTCCAGCTGCTCGCGATCTTCGCCAGCGCGGTCCTGCTCGGGATCGTGTTCGAGCTGCTGCGGCGCAGGCGCCTGATCGAGCGCTACGCGCTGATCTGGCTGATGAGCGCGCTCGTGCTGCTCGGGCTGGCGGTCTGGAAGGACCTGCTCGAGATCCTCTCCAGGGCGATGGGCATCGTGTACCCGCCGAACGCCCTGTTCATGATCGCGTTCGGGTTCGTGTTGCTCCTGCTGCTGCACTTCTCGATTGCGATCTCGCGGCTGTCGGGCGAGACCAAGGTGCTGGCGCAGGTCGTGGCCCGGCTGGACCAGGAGCTGCGTG
>Ga0190275_10002542_pt1 | contig 13094 bp, 15 predicted proteins | sample Popmic550T_FD_133745 | JGI IMG/M metagenome (GOLD analysis project Ga0190275, IMG submission 133745) | Populus adjacent soil microbial communities from riparian zone of Yellowstone River, Montana, USA - 550 T | ecosystem: Environmental > Terrestrial > Soil > Riparian zone > Trees stand | place... | reverse complement strand
ATTCCTGGACTCGATCGCGCAGACCGTCCGGCTGATCCGGTCGAAGGGAGTCGGCGTCTTCTTCGTCACTCAGACGCCGAAGGACGTGCCGGACGACGTACTGGCGCAGCTCGGGTCGCGCGTCCAGCACCAGTTGCGCGCGCACACTCCGAATGACGCGAAGGCGTTGAAGGCGACCGTATCGACCTTCCCGAACTCGTCGTATGACCTCGCGGAGGTGCTGACCCAGCTCGGCATCGGCGAGGCGGTCGTGACGGTGATGAACGAGAAGGGCGCACCGACCCCGGTCGCGTGGACCCGGTTGCGGGCGCCGCTGTCGCTGATGGCGCCGGCGACGGCTGAGCAGTTGTCGGCGGCAGTACAAGCATCGGCGGGTAATGCGAAGTACACCGAGGTGCTCGATCGCGAGTCGGCGTACGAGAAGCTCGCGGCCAAGGTGCAGGCCGGCGCCGAGCAGGCCGAGGCGGAGGCGCAGAACAAGCCGGCGCCCGAGCCCAAGGCGGCACCGCGCGCTCAGAAGCAGGAGAAGTCCATGGTCGAGCAGGTCGTCGGCTCGTCGGCTTTCAAGCAGTTCGCCCGCTCGGCCGGTCGCGAGATCATCCGCGGGCTTTTCGGTGCGGCCCGGCGCAAACGCTGACGTCGGGCCGGTGAACCATTCGGCCCTGATGCAATAGTCACCCTGCGTGCGGCGATCATTGATCCTTGATCAAACGCATGAATCGTCAAGCACCGATTTCGTGTCCAACTGGTTATCCACAGCGCGCCGTCGCCGATTGGGACCGAACCCTTACTCGTCGTACCGTGAGGGGTAATGGTCGCGCAGAGTAGGCGAGCGGTACGTTCCTGGGCGTTGTGGACGCTGTCGGTCCCAGCGCTCGGAATGGTCCTGCTCGTGGACGTGGCGGCGATCGGCTACGGCATCCACGCCTTCGCCGAGCTGCCTTCGTGGCGGGGGCTCGACATCGTCTTCGCGCTGACCGTGTCGGCGCTGATCGCGGTCGAGGGCGCACGCCGGGTGGAGAGCCGGCGGCGACGCGGTGGCGCGTTGCACAAGGACCTCGCCCCGGCCTGGATGATCGCGGCCGCGCTCGTCCTGCATCCGGCGCTGGCGATCCTGGTCGCGGTACTGCTGCGGATCTGGTGGCGGATCCGGGCCGGCAAGTGCGTGCCGTACCGCTGGGCCTTCTCGACTGCGGTGCACGTGCTCGCCATCGGCGCCGCGCACTCCGTCTACCTGTCCGCCCGCGAGCTGACTGGCGGCAGCGACTTCGGCCTGGTCGTCTCGATGGCAGGAGGCGCGCTCGCTTACGCCGCGGCCGATACCTTGCTCTGCGGGCTGGCGATCTCGTTGATCGTGCCGGGCAGCAGCCGGCAGGACACGGTTGGCGGCAAGGACGACCTGTGCGTCGACGCGACCGCCGGCACGCTCGGCTGCATGCTCGCCGCGGCGACGCTGGTCAGCCCGTGGTTCGCCTTCGTGGCGATCCCGATCACGCTGACCGCCCAGCGGGCCTTGCTGCTCGGCCAACTGGAGACCGAGGCGCAGACCGATCCGAAGACCAACCTCGGCCGGGTCGACTGGTGGCGCCGCCGGACCGAGGAGATGCTCCGGGTGTCCCGGACCCAGCGCGAGCCGATGGCCGTGCTGCTGATCGACATCGACCACTTCAAGCTGGTGAACGATCGGCACGGCCACTTGGTCGGTGACGAGGCGTTGCGCGCCGTCGCGACGATCCTGCGCTCGGCGATCCGGACCAAGGACGTGATCGGCCGGTTCGGTGGCGAGGAGTTCGTGATCGCGTTGCCCGACACCGATCTCGATGACGCCACCGTGACGGCCGATCGGCTGCGCTCCGCGGTCGCTGGGAGTCCCTTGGCTGCCATGTGCGCCGGAGTGCTGGATGATCCCGATCTGGATCCGGACACCTTCCGCTTGACCGTCTCCATCGGCGTCGCTGTCTATCCCGCCGACGGCAGTACGGTCGACAGCCTGCTGCTGCGTGCCGACCGCGCCATGTACGCCGCCAAGGCCGCTGGCCGCGACCGGGTCCGGCTGGCCGCCGACCTGCTCGTCGACCCCCACCGCACGTTCGGCGCGGGCCGCGCCGGCCACCCAGCCGGTACGCCCGCCAGCTGACCTTCCTCTCAGTTAGTACTGGCCGCAGAACCTTTTGCTGCCCGCTGACGTCCTGAGCCGTAGGACCTGACCACCTGCGTAGGCAAGGACGGGGGATGGGATGCAGCGGTCGGAGAGCCGCGACGAGGACTTCACGGCTTTCGTGCTCGCCCGGTCGCCGCGCTTGGTGCACCTCGCGCGGATGCTCTGCGGTGACGCCGGGCTGGCCGAAGATCTTGTCCAGACGGCGCTGGAGAAGGCGTACCTGCGCTGGGACCGGATCGAGCTCGGCGACCCGTTCGCGTATGTCCGGCAGGCTGTCGTCAACCAGCATCTGTCCTGGATCCGGCGCCGGCCGTGGCGCGAACGCCCGAGTGGCAGCACGAGCGAGCTCGATGAGCAGTTCGGTCTGTCCCTGCGAGGGCGAACCGCTGCGGATCCGAGCACAGGCGTGGAGCGCCGGCTGGCGATCACCGAAGCCCTGGCGACGCTGACCAGAAGGGAACGGGCTGTGGTGGTGCTGCGCTATGTCGAGGACCTCACCGAGGTGCAGACCGCGGCCGCTCTCGGCGTCGCGCTCGGAACGGTGAAGAGCGTGAACTCCCGCGCCCTGCAGAAGTTGCGCGTCGCGCCTGAGCTGAATGGCAGCTACGTGGGAGAACAGTCATGAACGGCGACGAGCTGCGGGAGGCCTTGCGCCCGCCGGATGACATCGAGTCGCTCGACCCGGCGAGGGTGATCGCTGGCGCGCATCGACGCCGTAAACGCGGCACGGCCGCCGGCGGCGCGGCGGTCGCGGCAGTACTGGCTGTGGTTGCTGTAGGCGTGATTGCCGACTCGCGGCCAAGCGGCAGCCCGGCAGTCGAGCGACCAACGCCTTCAATCAGTACTCCGAAGGCGACCCGTACTACGCCGCAAGGGCCGAACGTGCCGGCGTTGGTTGCCCAGTGCAAGGCGGAGCTGCGGGCGCACGACTTGGCCCTGGGACCGACTGCGGCCAAGCAAGCCATTCTGTCGACGGCGGATGGCACTCTCATGGTGGTTGCTGATGGCAAGAATTGGACGGCGTGTGACACCGGCTATCGGCAGGTCGGTCATCCGGTCGAGATGTCCGTCCGGAACCCCGGCCCGATCCGGCGGCCGGCCATCACGAATGCCGACGCCTTCGCCGTGGCCAATAACTTGGTGACCAAGGCAGGCAAGTCCTTCGACTACTACTGGGCCGCCGGCTTGCTGCCGTCCGGCGTGACGACGGTGAGCTACTCGTTCCCCGGTGGCAGCACTGTCGATGCGGTGGTCGAGGGGAAGTACTGGCTGATGCATCACTGGGTGCCGATGGCCGGCGCGGAGAGTACGGCGAGTTCTGAGCGGGTCGAGGTGCGGTTGCTCGGACCGGGTGGCGCCGTCCTGAAGAAGTTCAAGCTGCAGCCGGGGCTGCAGACCTGCGAGCAGATCTCGCACGGGTGCTAGTGCGCACTAGAACCTTTTCCGCTAGCTCCGCGTCCTTCAGCCTGACCAGCAGGAAAACCTTGCGGAGGGCAACAGATGAAGCGCGACGTGATCAAGCAACTGGCGGTCGGTGGGCTGGCGATGACAGCGGTCGCCGGTATCGCGGTCGGTGCGGCTGCCGCGGCGAACGACTCACCACCCGACACTCCTGCGGCCGCGCCTCTCGGCGGCCCTGAGCCGGCCACCCCGTCTTTGACTCCCAGCCAGGCGGGTCGCGCGACTCCGGTACCGGCTCCGGCCGTTGTCACGCAGGGCAAAAGGACGCTGCCGGCGGGCGCTCCGACTCGGCCGCAGGAGAAGCCGTTGCCGAAGGATGCGGTCAAGGCGTGTCAGATGTTGTTGCAGTCTCAGCATCCGCTCAAGTCGGCCAAGCTGGCTGTCCGGCTGGACGGTGCGCCGGGCGCAGTCGTAGTGCTTGCTGATAGCAACTACTGGGCCGGGTGCAGTACGGCGTACGCGCGCCACAACGGCGAAGGGTCGCTGCGTGAGCCGGCCAAACTCGGGAAGCCGCCCGCGACGGCCGACACGTTCGCCGTGGCGAACAATCTCATCCCGATGCAGGGTAAGGAATACGACTACTACTGGGCGGCCGGTCAGTTGCCCGCCGGCGTCGCGAAGATCGCCTACACCTTCCCTGACGGTGCAATCGAGCACGCGGTTGTCAAAGGCAACTACTGGCTGATGCAACACCGCGAGGCGAAGCCGTGGGTCCAGGGCTCCGACCCCAAGCGCCCCAAGATCAAGGTGACCTTGCAGCGGCCGGACGGCTCAGTGCTGAAGGAGTTTCGGCTCACCTGGGGCGAACAGACCTGCGCACAGATCTCCCATGGCTGCTGAACGCTTGGACACGGACTGAAATAGCCATAGATCAAGCGATCGATTGATACGTTCGCTTGCATGAATTTCTCCCAGAAGGTTCGCCGCCTCGCCGTGGGCGCGGCCGCCACTGTCCTGACCGCGGGTGGTCTCGTCGCGGCTGTCGCCACCCCGGCTTCGGCGGACACGATCCTGCATCCGGCGCCTGAAGGCTGCCGGCTCACCACGACCGGCTATGTCGGCTCGGCCCAGTGTGCTTATTCGCGAGTCACCTTCCAGGTGGTGGTGCGCTGCTCGGACGGTACCTATCGCAACGGTGGCTGGATGACCGGCCCGAGCCCGTACTACTCGTCGGCGAGCTGCTACCAGAACGCTCCTCAGCCGTACGCGACCGACGTCTGGATGAACGTCCCCGACTGACGATCGTCCCCACCCGAAGAACCGGAGGTACGCCTACTCCGGTTCTTTGCATGTCCGCAGGACAACCGGTAGAACCGGGCCGGCGTGGAGTCCTTGAGAAACTTTCTCCGATTAAGTGGTGACACAACAGAACCTAAGTGGTGACCCAGCGGGTTTGGACGGGTGTGACAGAGGCAGAGGAGATTCGATGACCCGCACCGCGGACGCCGACTTCGAGCGATTCGTGCAGGCCCAGTCGACCCGGTTGCTCCGCTTCGCGGAGGTGCTGTGCGGGGATCGGCATATGGCCGAGGATCTCGTCCAGCAAGCGTTGATGCGGTCGTATCCGAAGTGGCACCGGCTTGACGGTGATCCGCTCCGGTACGTCCGCCGGGTGCTGGTGAACCGGTTCCTGACCGCGTCCCGGCGGCACTGGACGAACGAAGTACCGAGTGACCCGGTGGACAACGACTGGGATCGCCGCGAGGTCGCCGACTTCTCCGCGGAGGTGCAGACCAGGGAGGCCGTGCTTGCGGCCCTGGCTGGTCTGACCGTCAAGGAACGAGCCGTGGTCGCGCTGCGCTACTCGCAGGATCTCTCCGAGGCCGAGACCGCCGAATTGCTCGGGATGGCCCCCGGGACCGTCAAGAGCACCGCGTCCCGGGCTCTGGGCAAGCTGCGTCTGGCACCCGACCTGATCGACACCACCACTGTTGGAGGAAGAGCATGACCGACGAGCAGCGGGTGCGCAGCGCGCTCGAGTACGACCTGGAGCCCTGGCAGCCTGACCCGGCCGACCTGATGCGTCGCGGCCGCCGGCTCGCCTGGCTCCGCCGAGGACTGGCCGCGGCGGGCGTGACTGCCCTCGCCGGCACTGTCGCAACAGTGTCCGCCGCGGTCGGGGGCCCTTCTGACGTCCGCAGCCTGCTGGCCGGCGACGGCAAGCCGCCGGCGGTGATCGAAGTACCCACCAACACGCCGTCGGCAGTTCCGACCTGCCTGCCGACGGTGCCTGGCAAGCCGAGCCTGCCGCCGGTGCCGAACCCGACGCTGCCGGGTAAGCCGACGCTCCCGCCGGTACCGACAGCGACACCGCCGGGTAAGCCGAGCCTGCCGCCGGTGCCGACTGCGACACCGCCGGGCAAGCCGAGCCTCCCGCCGGTACCGACGCCGTCCCTGCCGGGTAAGCCGACGCTCCCGCCGGTACCGCCCACCAAGCCGTCGCTGCCCAGCAAGCCCACACTGCCGGGCAAGCCCACGCTGCCGCCGGTCCCGACGCCGTCGCTGCCGGGCAAGCCGACTATCCCGCCGGTACCGCCCACGAAGCCGACGCTGCCGGGTAAGCCGAGCCTGCCGTCGGTACCGAACCCGACCCTGCCGCCCACGCCGTCGCTCCCGCCGGTACCGACGCCGACCGTGCCGGGTAAGCCGGAGCTGCCGCCCTGCGTGCAGATCCCCGACCCGACAGCGACGCCGTCGCAGCCGAGCAAGCCGACCCTCCCGCCGGTACCGACAGCGACACCGCCGGGTAAGCCGAGCCTGCCGCCTGTCCCGACGCCGACGCTGCCGGGCACGCCGTCCATCCCGGGTAAGCCGACTCTCCCGCCGGTACCGCCCACGAAGCCGACCCTGCCCAAGCCGACCAAGCCGACGTGGCCCACGACCACGCCGAGCTGGCCGACCAAGCCCCCCACCGCGTTGCCCACCGGTATCCCCTCCTCCAACCGGTAGGTAGCCCCAGGCCCGCTGGCGAGCAGAGCGAATCGTCCTCTGCTCGCCGGCGGTCCTATGACCAGCCGGATGGGAGCCGGCTGGTCAGCAGGATCACAACTCCCGGAGGTACTCGGCCGTCTGCTCGTCGGCCGGGAAGAAGGACTCGATCATCAGTTCCGAGACCGTCACGTCGAGCGGGGTGCCGAAGGTCGCGATCGTGGTGAGCAGCGACAGTTCGCGATCGCCTTGCCGGAGTTTCATCGGTACCACCACCTCGGACGCCGTCGCCGACTCGGTCCGCTCGCCGGCGGAGTACCCGCGCAGTTCGTCGTACAGATCCTGAAGGTCGGGGTCAGCCGTGCTCGCCACCTGGCGGTGCAGGCTGGACAGGACACTCGTGCGGACCTCGGGGAGATTGCCGATCCGCGATGCCAGCCCGTCGGGGTGCAGCGTGAGCCGCAGCGCGTTGATCGGCGGTTTGAGCAGTTCCTCGGACACTCCCTTGGTGAACAGCTGGATGCCCGCGTTCGCCTCGACGATGTTCCACCACCGGTCGACGACCAGGGCCGGATACGGTTCGTGGGCTTTGAGCAACCGGCGCAGCGCCTCCCGGACCGCCAGCATCGCCGGTGAGTGCAGCGACGCCTCGGTGTAGATCGGCGCATAGCCCGCGGCGAGCAGCAACTGGTTGCGGTCGCGCAGCGGTACGTCGAGATGCTCGGCCAGCCGCAGCACCATCTCGCGACTCGGCTTGGAGCGGCCGGTCTCGACAAAGCTCACGTGCCGGGTGGACACCTCCACCTGGTTGGCCAGGTCCAGCTGGCTGAGCCGGCGGCGTTCCCGCCAGGCCCGCAACAGCTCGCCCACCGGGCGCTGGAACGTCTCGTCGATCGTTGCGGTCATGTCCACGACCGTAACCGCTGAGGTGGTCACCTCGATTACCTCTGACGTCATCGACCGATCCCGGCTCCGGCGACAGAGTTCAGGTCATCGCAACGACCAACCTGAGGAGCACGAAATGAACGCCACCACCCTGGCCGGCCAGTACTTCGCGATGTGGAACGAGGCCGACGCCGACGCCCGGGCCGCCATCATCGAGAAGACCTGGTCGCCCGAAGGCAGCTTCGTCGACCCGAGCTTCGAGGTCAGCGGGTACGACGGACTGAACAAGCTGGTCGGGACCGCGCAGCAGATGTTCCCCGGCCACACGTTCTCGGTCACCGACGAGATCGACGAGCACCACAACCGGATCCGCTGGACCTGGCACCTGGCCGCCGAAGGCCAGAAGCCCGTTGCCGGCGGCACCGACGTCGTCACCCTCGCCGCCGACGGCCGGATCCACGAGGTGATCGGCTTCCTGGACTTCGCGCCGGTGCACTGAGTCAGGGGTAGGCCAGGGTCCGGCTACGACTTTGGTCGGGCCTGGTAGACCGACCGATGGGTGATACCCGGCTACCCATCGGGCAGCCTAGGTTCATCGGTATGGAAAAACGTTGGAACAAAGGGCTTTCGGCTGTGGTGGTTGCCGCTGGCATCGTCGGTGCGCTGGTACCGGCGACTGCCTCAGCGGCAACCGCCGAGCCGATCAAGTGGAGTGACTGCCGGCCGGGCAGCGTCGAGCAGTGCGGCAAGCTGACCGTCCCGCTGGACTGGTCGAAGCCGGGCGGGGCGAAGACGGAGATCTTCGTCGCGCGGGTGCCGGCCAAGGATCAAGCACACAAGCTCGGCTCGTTGACGTTCAACCCCGGCGGTCCCGGTGGCGCCGGGGCTTCGATCTTCGCCGAGGGATTCGGCGACAAGTTGTTCGCCGACTATCGCGATCGGTACGACCTGGTCAGCTTCGACCCACGCGGCAGCGGCGGCAGTACTGCGCTCAACTGCGGGCCGATCCTGCGCGCCGGAGTACCGGTGTTCCCGAAGAGCCAGGCACAGTACAACGCGATGGTCGCCTCGAGTCGCGCGACTGGTGAGCAGTGCCTCAAGCAGCACGGCGAGCTGATGCGCAATCTGGACACTCGCACGGCCGCCCGCGACCTGGATGCCATCCGGGTCGCGCTCGGCGAGGACAAACTCAACTTCATCGGCCTGTCCTACGGCTCCTACCTCGGTACTACGTACGCTCAACTCTTCCCGCAGCGCGTCGGCCGGATGGTGCTGGACGGCATCGTCGACCACGCGCAAGGGGCGACCCGGTTCATGCTCGAGGAAGCGAAGGTGATGGAGGAGACCTTCAACCGCTTCGCCGAGTGGTGCGACAAGGAGACAACGTGCGCGCTGCACGGCCAGGAGGTCGGCGCGGTCTGGGACAAGCTGGTCGCCAAGGCTGACAAGACTCCGTTGCAGGTTCCCGGTCATCCGGCGGTCACCGGCGACACCATGCGGATGACGTTGCCGGGTCTGCTGCCGAAGACGGATTTCGTCGGTGATCCGTGGCCGGCGCTGGCAGCGGGGATCGCTCAGGCAGTCAAGGGAGACGGCTCGTTGTTCGCGCAGACGAGCTACATCGGCGACTACGAGACGGCGTACGCGGCCGTGTCCTGCATGGATCTTCCTGGGGAGCTGAGGGGGTACGCCGATGCGAGGACGCGGCTCGCGCTCGCGAAGGCGGTGGCACCGCGAGTCGGGGCGGCCGTCGAGGGCTGGGTGATCACGGCGGCTTGCTCGGGTTGGCCGATCCCGCCGAGCAACCCGTGGCAGCCGACGCCGGTCAAGGACATTCCGCCGATCCTGATCACGTCCACCAGCAAGGACGCCTCTACTCCGGTCAGCAACGCGCGAGGGCTGGCGCGGCAGATCCGCGGTAGCCACTTGTTGATAGCCGATGTCTATGGGCACACCGCGTACTTCAACTCCGAATGTGCTCGCACGGCCATCGCGAAGTACCTGCTCGACGGCGAGCTGCCGCCGAAGCGGTCGACCTGCTAGTTCGTGAAGGCACCGAGGATTCGGCGGCAGCGCTCCGGATCCTCGGTCAGGCCCGCGCCGAGGCCCCAGAGCCAGTAATCGACGGTTCGGAAGACGACCCAGTTCCGCGCTCGCTCCGGGTCGAGCTCGGCCGCCCGTACGAGGGTTGTGAAGTGTTGGCGGATCTCGGCGTCGTCCGCCATCTCGTCCACGCGGGTCCAGATCATCCGCGCCAGGTCGCAGTCGGGGTCGCCTTGGTAGAGCACCGGGTCGACGACGAGCCAAGGCTCGCGGGTGCCACGTAGTACCTGCTCGCTGTGGAAGTCGCCGTTGGCTGTCAGGGTGGAGGTGGCCTCTGCGAGCTGCGGGGCGATTTTGAGCGCTTCTGACAGGAGCGCTGACTCGAAGGGCTGGCCGAGGCGCTGCCAGTCTGCTTCGAGCTCGGCCGCGCGGTGGCGCACCATCGTGGCGGTCGACGGTACGTCGGAAGGCGCGGGAACGGCCAGCCGGCGCATCAGCTGACCGAGGACCGCCATCGCCTCGCCGACGGGTTCGTCGCGCAGGGAACCACCGAGCCGCTCCAGCAACATGGCGCCGCGCGGCAGGTCGACGTCGTACAGACGGACGGTACCGCGCCCATCCCACCAACGCAGCGCTCGGACCTCGTCGGCCACGCTGGCGTCGGGCGGCGTCATGCGTAGTACGAGCGGTTCACCTGCTCTGGTGACCGGTACTGCGATCGCGTTCGATCCGTGCGAGACGGGTCCGTCGACCTCGAGTCCCCACAGCTCGCACTGCGAGTCGACCGCGGCGGGTAGTCCGGCGAGCCACTCCTCGCCTTCCGACCACCACCGCGGCATCGCCAGGAACGTTTGGGGCAGCTCGATCATGCTCGTAATCGTTCCACGACGTGATTGGTGGGTGTTTGGCCTCCCCGTCCGTGGTTCGGCGGACCATGATGTGGTGCATGGGCGGATGCGGAAGGGGCTGGGATGAGTAACCTGCAGTTCGATCCGGCGGTGTCGCGGCAGATCGAGTCGGTTTACACGACGCCGGACGTGGTCGAGCAGCGTCGGGTGGTCCGGACCGCGCTGGCGCTCCGGCCGGGTGACCGGGTGCTCGATGTCGGGGTCGGGCCGGGGTTGCTCGCGGCTGAGATGGCGGCTGAGGTTGGGCCGGAGGGGCGGGTCTGCGGGATCGACATCAGCGACAGCATGCTTGCGCTCGCGAGTACTCGTACGAAGGTACCGGGTGGACCGGAGATCGAGCTGGAGCTCGCCGGGGTCGACCGCATTCCGCATGGTGCCGAGAGTTTCGACGTGGTGGTGTCCACGCAGGTGTTCGAGTATCTGGACGACGTACCGGCCGCTCTGTCCGAGATCCGGCGGGTACTACGCCCGGCGGGCCGGGTGGTCCTGCTCGACACGGACTGGGACTCGATCGTGTGGCGGTCGACGGATGACGCCCGGATGGGCCGCGTACTCACCGCCTTCGAGGAGCACCTCGAAGATCCCCACCTGCCGCGAACCCTGGGCGACTCGCTCGACAAGGCCGGCTTCACCGTCACCCACCGGCAGGTCGTCCCGATGCTCAACGTCGGCTACGACGCCCGCACCTACAGCGCCGGCCTGATAGACATCGTCGAAGCCTTCGTCCCCGGCCGAGCCAAAGTCACCGAACCAGAAGCCACCGCCTGGGCCACCGACCTCCGAACCCTCAACACCAGCTACTTCTTCAGCCTAAACCGCTACCTCTTCGTAGCCTCAGCGCTGTAGCTCTCGCCCACAGTCGACGGCCAGGGGCGGGCGTATCGTGGGATACGCCCGCCGCCGTCGGTCGCTCTCCCGCCCCTCAGTGGGAGAGCTCGCGGCTCGGTGAGCGCCACCCATGCCCGAATGGGGCCGACTGAACCGCGGGACCCTCTACACGTACCCCAGGTTGTGCGCCTCACACCCGACGCGGGCAGAAAACTTGACGTTCCTCATACACCGGGCTGATCGCGGGGACATGGACGGATGACACCGGGCACCCCTAATCTGAAAACCGATTCCGGGGCCGGGGGAGGCTGCGGGCGTCGTAGGGGGAGGGGACAATCGATGACGGACGTCTTCAACGATATCCACGAGGACGAACTGACCGAGGCCGAGCTGGACGAACTGGAAGCGCTCGGTGCCGCCGAGGATGCGGAGCTCATCCTCGGGACCGCAGATGCCTGAGGCAAGGATCGTCTGGCGGCGCACGCTGCTCAACAAGCGCACCGTCGCGATGCTGGTCGCCGCCGAGAAGATCTACCAGTCGCAGTTCAAGTTCATCCAGGGCTCGTACAACAAAGGCGGGGTGACCGCCTCAGCCGGTACGCACGACGGTGGCGGCGCGGTCGACATCGACGTAGCGAAGCAGAGCCCGGCCCAGCGTCGCGCCATCGTGCTCGCGCTGCGCAAGGTCGGCTTCGCCGCCTGGCTGCGGACCCCGGCACAGGGCCGTTGGCCGTACCACGTGCACGCGATCGCGATCGGCGACAAGGATCTGTCCCGCGGCGCGGCCATCCAGGTGCTGGAGTACAGGCGCAAGCGCAACGGCCTGGCCAACCGCGGCAAGGACGACGGCCCGCCCGGCTTCTACGGGATGACCTGGGAGCTCTACCTCAAGGCGCAACCGGCGCCGGTACCGCCTGCAGTGCCCGACTCTTCCATCTCGCTCGGCGCGATGGCGTACGCCCGGACGCATGACGCGATGACCGGCGCCTGGGGTGCCGATCGGGCCCGGGTGGTCGCGTGGGCCGCGCATCCGCGAGTCGGGGCGATCACCAAGGCCGAGACACTGCCGCCGGCCGGCGTGCCGTGGCACCTGCACTTCCAGCGAGTGCTCAGAAAGGTGCAGCTGAAGTTCAAGCTGCCGGTGACCGGCATCTTCAACGACGGTATCGCCGCAGTGATGAAGCGCTACGGCTACACAATTACCGCTTGAATCGAAAAGTAACGACAAGGCCCCACCGGTAGCAGCCGGTGGGGCCTTGTTTGGTCCACTACCGCCCGAGTCTTCCGGTGCAGCTGTGGAGGTGGAGAGCGGAACCGGCGCCGATGCAGGGGTCAAGACGCCAGCTCCGCTTGCTGAGGGGTTATCGCGTGTCGACCGCCCAGACATGGGCTTGGTGCGACTCGAGGTGCTGCTGCATTCCGACCGGTACTCCGCTCGCGCCGAGGTGCTGCAGAGTCGGTACTACCACCGCCCGTACGTCCGTCCGCTTGACCTCGTCCAGCAGCGCGTGGAACGCGGCGGACTCGGCGGCGTCGCGCTCGGTGTACACCGTGCCGAGGGTGAAGCCCTCGGCACTGGCGAACGCGGCGAGCGAGTTCGTGGCCGCGGCCAGTTCCTCGGCGCAGCTGAGCGCGTCGGCCCGGACATAGCCGAGCAGCGTCGGACGAGTGGTCATCGCGAGCGCTCCGGCGCGCCGACCGCGTCGACGAGAACCGGCTCGCTGGTCACTCGCAGCGAGGCGAACCGGCGGCGCATGGCTTCTTCGTACTGCGCGGCCTGGTCCACGTCGGCGACGTGGTCAGCGATGGTGGTGGCGCCGAACCAGACCCGCACGCGGCGGTGCGAGGCGGGAATCTCGATCGACTCGGTCATCGGTGGT
>Ga0190275_10002541_pt1 | contig 13100 bp, 8 predicted proteins | sample Popmic550T_FD_133745 | JGI IMG/M metagenome (GOLD analysis project Ga0190275, IMG submission 133745) | Populus adjacent soil microbial communities from riparian zone of Yellowstone River, Montana, USA - 550 T | ecosystem: Environmental > Terrestrial > Soil > Riparian zone > Trees stand | place... | reverse complement strand
CGTCATCGGCGAGCACCTCAAGCGGCTCTTCCCCGGCATGGAGGTGCTCAGCGTGAACACCTTCCGGGTGACGCGCAACGAGGACCTCGAGGTCGAGGAGGACGACGCCGAGAACCTCCTCAAGGCGCTGGAGAAGGAGCTCCTCCGCCGGCGCTTCGGCCCGCCGGTGCGGCTCGAGGTCGAGGAGACCATCGACGATCACGTCCTGGAGCTGCTCACCAGCGAGCTCGACGTCAGCGCCGCCGAGGTGATCCGACTGCCGGGTCCGCTCGACCTGCGCGGGCTGCACGACATCGCCGACCTGGACCGCGAGGACCTGAAGTACCCCACCTTCCTCCCGGGGACCCACTCCCGGCTCGCTCCCGTCGAGTCGGCCTCGCCGGTCGACGTGTTCAAGGCGCTCCAGCGGGGCGACGTACTCCTGCACCACCCGTACGACTCGTTCAGCACCTCGGTGCAGCGCTTCATCGAGCAGGCCGCCGCCGACCCGCACGTGCTGGCGATCAAGCAGACGCTGTACCGCACGTCGGGTGACTCCCCGATCATCGATGCGCTCATCGACGCCAGCGAGGCCGGCAAGCAGGTGCTGGTGATCGTGGAGATCAAGGCCCGCTTCGACGAGCAGGCCAACATCCGGTGGGCGCGCAAGCTGGAGCACTCCGGCTGCCACGTGGTCTACGGCCTGGTCGGCCTGAAGACCCATTGCAAGCTCTCCATGGTGGTCCGTGACGAGCCCGAGGGCATCCGCCGATACACCCACATCGGCACCGGCAACTACAACCCGAAGACGGCCCGGCACTACGAGGACTTCGGCCTGCTCACCACCGACGAGGCCATCGGCGAGGACGTCGCCCACCTGTTCAACAACCTGAGCGGCTTCTCCCGCAACGCGTCGTACGCCGAGCTGATGGTGGCCCCCGACTCGGTTCGCAGCGGCCTGATCGACCAGATCCGCAACGAGGTCGCCCACCACCGCAACGGCCGGCCGGCCCGGATCCGGATCAAGGCGAACTCGATCGTCGACGAGGCCCTGATCGACCAGCTCTACCTCGCCTCCCGGGCCGGAGTCCCGATCGACCTGCTGGTCCGTGGCATCTGCGCGGTGCGACCGGGCGTCAGGGACCTCTCCGAGACGATCCGGGTGCGCTCCGTCCTCGGTCGCTACCTCGAGCACAGCCGGATCTTGTGGTTCGAGAACGGCGGCGAGCCCGCAGCTTGGATCGGCTCGGCGGACCTGATGCACCGCAACCTCGACCGTCGCGTCGAGGTGCTGGTCAAGCTGCCCTCGTCCTCGGAGGTCGACGAGGTCGCGGACGTCCTCGACCTCGCCTTCGACCCCCGCACCGACGGCTGGGACCTCGACCAGGACGGCACCTGGACCAAGGCGGCCTCCCGCGACAGCCACCCCCTCCGCAACCTCCAGGAGCAGCTCATCTCCACCCACAAACGCCGCCGCTCCCGCCCCTGAGGTGGTCGGGCAGGGCGCAGCCGGCTACTGCTCGGACTCGACGAGGTCTTCGCGGTGGTGGGACTCGGCGAGGGTGCGGAGGCGGTCGAGGTCGATGGAGTTGCGGGCGGCGACGGCGACGCGGACGGGGGTGGTGGCGGTGACCGTCGAGGTGCGTACGCCGTCCTCGAGGAGGGCGCGCTCACCGATGACCGCGCCCGGTCCGAGCTCGGCCAGCGCCTGACCGTCCACGTCGACGCGGACCACGCCGTCGAGGACGAGGTAGAGCTCGTCCCCCGACTCGCCCTGCCGGGTGAGCTCGGTCCCTTCCTCGAGGTGACGCACCTCGGGACGTTCGCCGCCCCGCATGATGTCGTCGCTCAGCTGGCGCTCCAGCTCGCTCTCGACCTCGACCACGAGGGCCGGGCGGTCGCGGTCGGCCCACGGCGTGCGCTCGCCGAAGGAGTGGGCCATCCACCGGGCCTGGTCGGTCAGGCCGCTCTTGAGCGCGACGTGACCATCGGCGCCGTACACCCAGTGACGCGGGAACGCGCTCGCTCCGGCGAGCTCGACCTCGTGGCTCCCGTCGGCCCGGAGGGTGAGCGCCAGCGTCGTCCAGACGAGCGGTGACTGCCAGCGCACGTACGGCGGGTGCGGCACCGGCCGCGGGATCGGCAGGGCCGTGCGACCGCCGGCCGTCTGGACGAAGCGCACCGCGTCCTCCTCGTGGACGGGCTCGGTCCGGATGACCGGCAACGACGCAGCCCGGAACGAGGCCCCGATCCGGCCCACGCGCACGGTCGTGGACCCCATGACGAGGCCACTCGTGCTGTGGGTGCCGGCATCGACGACCCGTCCGTCCTCGACCTCGGCCCAGGCCGAGAGCACGTTGGCGAAGCGGAACTTGTCGTGGTGGGACATCTCCTGCACCTCGTCGGCGCCCGCGATCCGGTCGGGGAGCGGCTCGTCCCAGTGCGAGAGCCGCAGGTCCATGCCGGCCTTCAGCGCGCCCTTCAGCGAGTCCGTAGGGATCCACGACATGGACAGGACCGTTGCCTCGACGCGCACGGCAAACCTCCGGGGGACGGCAGTGGTGGCACGAAACTAGCCGCACCTGATCGGCCGGACAACGGGTCAGTTCGTGGAATGGCTCGCCACGTGTGGACGGCTCGCCTAGCGTGTGCCGCATGCCAGGGCAGCCCAGCCAGCCGGGCGCGACCAGTGCTCGGCAGAGCCTGCCCCAACCGCGCCGGCCCTCCGCCGACACCGGGGCTGCGACGTCCTCGGCCGCCGAGGAGATCGCGTCGGTCGACCGGGCGATCGCCGCCCTCGAGGAGCAGCGCGGGATCCTCGGGGACGCGGTCGTCGAGACGGCGCTGGCTCCACTGCGGGCCCGCCGCGCCGAGCTGGCCGCACCGCGCGCCGAGCAGCGGCGGCTGGTGACGGTGGTCTTCGCCGACCTGGTCGACTTCACCGTGCTCTCGCGACAGCTCGACGCCGAGGACACCCGTGACGTCGTCGGCGCGTACTTCGCCCGCTGGCAACAGGCGATCGAGGACCAGGGAGGGGTCGTCGAGAAGTTCATCGGCGATGCGGTGATGGCGGTCTTCGGACTGAGCCGCTCCTTCGAGGACGACGCCCACCGCGCGTTGCGGGCGGCGATGCAGATGCTGGCGGAGCTCGAGGTGCTCAACCGCGAGCTCGAGCCCCGGTACGGCGTGTCGCTGCACATGCGCGTCGGCGTGGACACCGGCGAGGTCGTGGTCAGCACCCTCGACGAGCGGCGCGGGATGGGCTTCGTCGCGGTCGGCCCCACCGTCAACCGGGCCAGCCGCCTGCAGGCGGCGGCGCCGGTGGACGGCGTGCTGATCTCGGCCGACACCCAGCGACAGGTCCGCGGGGCCTTCGGCCTGGAGGCCCGGCCCGGCCTCCACCTCAAGGGCATCGACACCCCGGTGGACGCCTTCGTGGTGCTCTCCGAACGACGCCTCGGCTTCCGGCTCGACCGGTCCGCCGGTGTCGAGGGCGTCGAGACCAGCACCGTGGGTCGTGAGCTGCAGCAGCGCTTCCTGCAGGAGCGGATGTGGGAGGTCACCGAGGAGTCGCGCTGGCGGGTGGTCACCGTCATGGGCGACGCCGGTGTGGGCAAGTCGCGCCTGCTCTTCGACTTCGACGCGTGGCTGGCCGAACGCCCCGAGGTGGTGTGGTGGTTCCGCGGTCGCGCGTCACCCTCGACCCAGAACAGCGCCAACGCCCTGCTGCGCGACGCGGTCACCGCCCGCCTCGACATCGCGATCGACGAGCCGGCCGAGGCCGTGCGCGCCAAGTTCGTCGACGGCTTCGTCTCGGCCCTGGGCCCGGATGACGGCCCCGGCGAGGCGACCCTCGTGGGCGCCTGGCTCGGTTATGACATGGGGCCGGACGTCGCCGACCTGCCGACCGACCCGCAGGCCCTGCGTGACCGGGGCACCGCCGCCCTCGGGCACTACTTCCGCCACCTCAGCCAGGAGCTGCCGGTGGTGATCCTCCTCGAGGACCTGCACTGGGCCGACGAAGGCACCCTGCGCTGGATCGACGCGGTCGCGCCCGCGCTCGAGGACGCCCGCGTGCTGGTGGTCGCCACGAGTCGCCCCACCCTGATCGAGACCCGGCCCCGCTGGGGTGAGGGACTCGACCACCACGAGCGGCTCGTGCTCACGCCCCTCTCCCGGCGCGAGAGCCGTCAGCTCGTGGCGCAGATCCTGCAGCGCGTCGAGGACCTCCCGGGTCAGCTGGTCGACCTCGTGATCGACAGCGCCGACGGCAACCCCTTCTACATCGAGGAGCTGGTCACCTGGCTGATCGACGCCGGTGTGGTCGTGCGCGGCGAGCCGCACTGGTTCGTCGTCGACGAGCTGGTCCGCACGGTCGCCGTACCGTCGACGCTCAAGGGGGTCCTGCAGTCGCGCCTGGACGCCCTCAGCCTCGAGGAGCGCACCCTGCTCCAACGCGCCTCCGTGGTCGGTCGCGTGTTCTGGGACCTCGCGGTGGCCCACCTCGACGACGACGACCCCGACGAGGCCAGCGCCCGCGCCGACCTGGACAATCTGCGCCGGCGCGAGCTGCTGCTGCAGCGCGAGGTCTCGCGGTTCGCGTCCTCGCGCGAGTTCCTGTTCAAGCACGCGCTGCTGCGCGACGTGGCCTACGACGGCGTCCTCCGGGCGCACCGCGAGCGCTACCACCGGCGTGCGGCGGAGTGGCTGGCCACGACCAGCCGTGCGGCCGGGCGCGAGGACGAGTACGCCGCGGTGATCGCGGAGCACTTCGAGCAGGCCCGTGATCCGGCAGCCGCTTCCTGGTACCTGCGCGCCGGCACCCGGGCTGCCTCGGTCTACGCGCTCACCGAGGCCGATCGGCTGTTCACCAGCGCGGCCGGGCTGGTCCCCGACGACGACCACCACCTGCGCTTCGACGTGCTCGCCGCGCGCGAGGTCCTGCTCGACCGCATCGGCGAGCGGGAGGAGCAGCGGCGCGTCCTCGACGAGCTGCAAGCACTCGACGGACACCTGGACCTCCCCCGCCGGGTGCTCCTCCTGCTCGCGCTGGGCCGGTGGGAGTTCGTGCACAGCGACTACGAGCAGTCCGTGAGGTACGCCGCCGCCGCCGGCGAGCTGGCCACCACCATCGGTCGGGAGGACCTGCGGGCGGAGGCGACCCTCTGGCAGGGCAAGGGCCAGACCTGGGCGGACGACATCGAGGGCGCCCGCGCCAGCCTCTCGGACGCGGTCGCGCGAGCGCGCGAGGCCGGCCGGCCCCTGGTCGTCGGCGAGGGCCTGCGCTACCTCTCCATGGTCGCCAGCAACGCCGGCGAGTACGCCCCCTCCCTCGACTACGGCAACGAGGCGCGGGAGGTCTTCGCGCGCACCGGCGACGCCGAGATGGAGAGCACCGCGCTGGCGCAGCTCGCGACGACCTACTTCAACATGGGCCGGTACGCCGAGTCGCAGGCCGCCCTGGAGGAGACCCTCCCGATCTTCCGCCGGTCCGGGCACCGCTACCGCGAGGCGATGAACCTCGGCAACCTGGCCTCAGTGGCCCTGATGCGGGGACACCTCGCGTCCTCCGAACGGTGGGCGCGAGAGGCGCTGGAGAGCCTGGATGAGCTCGACGAGATCGACGCCGGCGCGACGTACGCCCTCGTGCTCGGCCAGATCGAGAGCCAGACCTCTCGGCTCGACGACGCCCGCGCCCACCTCGAGAAGGCGCTGCATGTCGCGCGCGAGATGGCCTCCCCCACGCTCGCCGCGGAGACGCTGGTCCAGCTGGTCTACCTGACCCTCGCCGCCGGCGACCAGGACGGAGCGCTCGCCTGGGCACGGGAGGCGGTCGCGGCGGGGCACGAGGTGTCCTCCGACCTCGGCCGCGGCTACACCCTGCAGTCCCTCGGCTATGCCACCCTCGCCCTCGGGTCCTGGACGGAGGCGGCCGTGGCGTTCGACGAGGCTGGCACCCTGTTCGAGCACCTCGAACGCGACGCCCTCGTCCGTGAGTGCCGGGTGGGGCGAGCGGCCGCGCTGTCCGGTCAGGGCGAGCACGACGCGGCCGTGGCCCTTGTCGGGCCGGTGCTCGAGCACCTCGACCAGACCGGGCTCTCCGGGGCGGCGCAGCCGGGACTCCTGCTGCTCGGGTGCCACCGGGTGCTGCTCGATGCCGGAGACGCCCGTGCCACCACGGTGATCGACCGGGCCGGGGCCTACCTCCGGGCGATGGCCGAGGAGATCGGGGACGAGGCGCTCGCCGCGGGCTACCTGGCGAGCCCGCCCCACCCGGAGCTGCTGGGGTCCTGACGGCTCAGCAGGTCGCGAACAGCACCGGTCCGTCGTAGAGCGCCGAGAGCACGAACCCACTCTCGCTGCGGGGCTCGAAGTCGAGCACCACCTCGCTGCCCAGGGCCCGGGAACGGGCGAGCTCGAAGTCGTCGGCGAAGGAGCCGCCACGGCCCACGGCCTCACCGACCGCCAGCCGCGCGCGCGGCCGGAGGTTCTCCTCGGCCGAGTCGCCGTCCTCGAAGTGCGCCACCACCCGCAACGTCCGGTCAGGCTCCATCGCCATCGCCAGGCCCTTCAGGGGGGTGACCCCGCCGGCCTCTCGGACCAGCTTCTCGGCCCGCGACTGGTCCTCGTCGTCGGCCTGCGACATGGCCAGGTCCTCGCAGGCGAAGTCGTCGGCCCACACGAGCGCCGCGGCGGGAGTCCCGATCCGGTCGGCGAGCGCGGAGACGCCCTGCTTCTCGTCGACGGACGCACGGTCGCCGGACGCCGCGTCGGCGGCCTTGCGGAGGTAGCCGGCGCGGTCGCTGGTGACCACGAGCGAGCTGTCCTCGAGGAGGACGACGTACTGCAGCTCCGGGGAGATGGTGGGGTCGAGCCCGCTCACCAGGTCGGGGCCGCCGTTCCAGACGCCGGAGTCCTCCTCGGGCGCCTTGTAGCCGGCCGAGCGCAGGTTGTCGGCCAGGACGTCGAAGTCGGTGCCGTCGGGAACGCGGAGCAACATCGACGCCCCGCCACGAGCCTGGGAGTAGGCCTCCCACCGAGCGGTGGCGGGGCCGAACCCGAAGATCTCCTGCAACGCCCCGGCCGACTCGTCGATGCTCGAGGCGGCCGACAGGTCGGAGTCGTAGGCCCGCGTGATGAAGTCCTCGACCTCGTCGCGGTCCGGGCTGTCGCCGAGGTCCGCGTCGAGACGTTCACGAACGAGTCTCCAGTCGGTGAACGAGACCCGCAGCGCACCGGCGGGCACGTGGTCGAGCGCCTCCTGCACGGGCGTGCGATGAGCTCGCTCCCACAGGACCCATCCCCCGACGGCGAGGACGACGAGGAGCACGAGCGCGAGACCGGCCACCAGGATCCTGCGCACCCGCCGAGGGTAGCCGTGAGCTGTTCCCAGCGTTCACGGGACCGTGTGAGGATGTCCGCCATGGTCCCCACCTCCCCTGCCGAGCCGCCGGCAGCGAGTGGCCCGGACGTCGTGGCGGCCGGTGCCGTGGTCACGCGGAAGGGTCCCCGGGGACGCGAGGTCCTGCTCGTCCACCGACCCAAGTACGACGACTGGTCCTTCCCGAAGGGCAAGCAGGACCCCGGCGAGCACGTCACCGCCACGGCGGTCCGCGAGGTGCTCGAGGAGACCGGTGTCGAGGTGCGGCTCGGCCGGCCCCTGCGTCCCCAGCTGTACGCCGTGAGCGGTGGCCGGGCGAAGACGGTCCACTACTGGGTGGGTCACGTGGTCGGCGACGACGACCTCTCGTCGTACCAGGTCAACGACGAGGTGGACGACCTCGGCTGGTTCCCTCCCGGTGAGGCCAAGAAGCGGCTGACGTACCTCGACGACATCGACCTGCTCGAGCAGTACGACGCGATGCCGAAGCGGACGTCGGCGCTGATCGTGCTGCGCCACGCCAAGGCGCTCAAGCGCTCGGAGTGGGACGGTCCCGACCCGAAGCGCCCCCTCACCGAGTTCGGCCAGGAGCAAGCACGCTCACTGCCGCCACTGCTGCATGCGTACGGCGTCACCCACGTGCTCACGTCCTCGAGCACGCGGTGCCGCCAGACGGTCGAGCCGTACGCCGAGGAGCAGGTGCTCCCCTTGGAGAAGGTCGACGAGCTCTCCGAGGAGCTCTACGACGACCCGTCGACGCACCACCTGGTCTCGGACCTGATGAACGCCAGGGAACCGGGCGTGATCTGCAGCCACCGGCCGCTGATGCCACGGCTCTTCGAGCTGCTCGGTGTCGACGAGGAGCCACTCGCTCCGGCCGAGCTGGTCGTGGTGCACCTGCGCGAGGGCCGCTGCGTGGCGGCCGAGCGCCACATGCCGGGCTGACCTGCACGTTCACGTGTGACCCGTGTCTCCCGAGGAGCTCCCCGAGACGTCCGACTCGCAACATCTCGGCGACCACCGTTCACCCCTCGTTCACCTTCGGCGATCCACCCGGTCACTTGACCTTCCTAGGGTCGGCGGCGACCGATCAATGAATCCTCAAGGAGCTACGAAGTGAAGCGCACTTCCTCACGCTGGATCGTCCTTCCCAGCGCCGTCCTGCTTTCTCTCACGCTCGCCGCCTGCGGTAGCGACGATGGGGGCGAGGACAGCGGCGCCTCGAGTGCCTCCGGCTCTGTCGCCGTCGACGGGTCATCCACTGTCTTCCCCATGAGCAACGCCGCCTACGAGCTCCTGAGCGAGGAGAACCCCGACATCAAGGTCACCGTGGGCTCGTCGGGCACCGGTGGTGGCTTCGAGAAGTTCTGTGCCGGAGAGACAGACATCTCCGACGCTTCGCGTCCAATCAAGGACGACGAGGAGACCCCCGTTTGCGAGGAGAACGGTGTCGAGTACACCGAACTCCAGGTCGCAACTGACGCGCTGACGATCGTCACGCAGAAGGATCTCGGCATCGACTGCATGACCACCGATCAGCTGATCAAGCTGTGGGCTCCCGGCTCGAAGATCAACAACTGGAAGCAGCTCGACCCGTCATTCCCGGATCAGGAGGTCAAGCTCTTCGGTCCCGGCCAGGACTCGGGTACGTACGACTACCTCGCCGCCGACGTGATCGGAGACGAGTCCGAGAAGACCCGTGACGACTACGAGGCCTCAGAAGACGACAACGTCCTTGTCCAGGGAGTCAGCGGCACCGACGGCGCCACGGGCTACTTCGGATACACCTACTACGAAGAGAATGAGGACTCGCTTGCGGCAGTGGCCATTGACGACGGAAACGGGTGTGTCAAGCCGTCCGCCGAGACGGCCCAGGCGGGCGAATACACGCCGCTTTCGCGTCCGCTGTTCATCTACGTGAGTAACAAGGAATACAACGACAACGAGGCGGTCAAGGCCTACACCGACTTCTACATCGACAACCTCGAGACCATCGCGGAGGCGGGCAAGTTCATCCCGCTCAACGACGAGGAGGCGAGCAAGACCCAGTCCTCGCTCGAGGCCATCTCGGGGAGCTGACGGAAACTCCCTACAGCTCATGAACACTCAGAGCACCACGAGGGCAGGCTCGCCGAACCCGGCGGGCCTGCCCGGTGCCGGCATCGATCTGCGCGCCAAGGTTCGCCCAACCGAGATGGTCATCAAAGCCGGGCTCGCAGGCTCCGCCCTCCTCTCGGTGGCCATCACCATCGGCATCGTGATCGCGCTGGTGGAGCCAGTCATCTCCTTCTTTGGCCAAGTGGAGTTCGGCGAGTTCTTCGCAACGACAGGTGACTTCGCAGTCATCCCGCTGGTCTCGGCAACGCTGATGGTCACGGTGATCGCGCTTCTGGTCGCCGTACCCCTTGGCCTCGGCGCAGCCATGTATCTCTCTGAGTACGCCTCAGCACGGACGCGGCGCGCCCTCAAGCCAACCGTCGAGCTCCTGGCCGGCGTTCCGTCGGTGGTCTACGGCTTCTTCGCCCTGGCCTTCGTGACCCCGACCCTGCTCCAGGACATCCTCTCGATCGGGGTCGGCTTCACCAACGCCCTGGCGGCAGGGCTGGTACTGGGCGTGATGATCGTCCCGACGGTCGCCTCGCTGTCCGAGGACGCGCTCTCGGCGGTGCCCCAGGCAATGCGCGACGGCTCACTGGCGATGGGCGCGAACCGTATGCAAACCACGTTGCGGGTCGTCCTTCCCGCGGCCATATCTGGCGTGGCTGCCGCAGTCGTCCTCGGAATGTCCCGCGCCATCGGAGAGACGATGATCGTGGCCCTGGCCGCTGGGGCGCAGAAGAACCTCTCGCTCGACCCTCGCGAAGGCATGCAGACGATGACCGGTTTCATCGCCCAAACCGCGGCCGGTGAGAATCCGGTCGGTTCGGTCTCGTACAACATGCTGTTCGCGGTGGGCCTGCTGCTTTTCCTCATCACGTTCGTGATCAACCTGATCAGCATTTCCATCGTCCGCCGATACAGGCAGGCCTACTGATGAACTCCTCCACGCTTGTCGCTGAACGCGACGACACCACGCCCGCGATCGCCACAGGAAAGAGCCGCGACCGCGAACCGATGTCGCTGGTCTTTCTGGGTGCCTTGTGGTTCTCGTTGTTCTTCGGGGTCGTGGTGCTCATCGTGCTGATCCTGGACACAGCCGTCTCCGGCGCGGGACGGTTCGACTCGGACCTGATCACCCGTTACGACTCGACGTTGTTCCCCGAACGCACCGGATTCCGCGCGGGCATCCTCGGCACGGTCTGGCTGATGGTCACCACGGCGCTTCTCGCGGTACCGCTCGGTATTGCGGCGGCCCTCTACCTGGAGGAGTTCGCCGACAAAACCAAGTGGTACAACCGGTTCATCGAGGTCAACCTTCAGAACCTCGCCGCGGTCCCGTCAGTCGTCTACGGCCTCCTGGCAGTTGCCGTCCTGGCTCTCATAGGCTTCCAAAGGACGGGTATCGTTCTCGGGGGCGCAATCGCACTATCGCTGTTGATCCTTCCGGTCATCATCATCACCACCCGGGAGGCCGTTCGGGCCGTGCCTAACGAGATCCGCTTCGGGTCTCTGGCGCTGGGTGCCACCATGTGGCAGACCACCTGGAAGCAAACGCTTCCCTCTGCCATCCCCGGCATCGCCACCGGCACTATCTTGGGACTCTCGCGGGCCATCGGCGAAGCAGCTCCCCTCCTTCTCCTCGGAATCGCCGGCGCAGTGCGCTTCGATCCTGACGGGGTCACCAGCCCGGTCACGGCGCTGCCCATTCAGATCTACTCCCTCACGTCGCAGTCGCAGGAGGCCTACCAACAGGCGGCTTCCGCTGCGATCATCGTCCTGCTCGTGATGGTGCTCGCACTCAACGCGCTCGCAATCTTCATCCGCAACAAGTTCCAGCGTCGCTGGTAAGGAGCCCATCATGGCTAAGAGACCCTCAACGATGACCTCGAGCGAGACGTTCAGCGGAAGTCTGAACGGCTTCATGGACCGCATGAGTGACGTGCAGACGGCAGTCGACCGACCGCTTCCGGAGCAACCCGCCGCACCGATCATGGAGACGAAGAATCTCAACGTCTTCTACGAGGACTTTCATGCCGTGCATGACGTGAACCTGACCTTCGGCAAGCACGAGATCACGGCCCTCATCGGACCGTCCGGATGCGGAAAATCAACCGTTCTCCGCTGCCTGAACCGGATGAACGACCTCGTCTCCGGCGCCCGGGTCGAGGGCCAGGTGGCCTACCACGACATCGACATCTATGGGCCCAAAGTCGACCCGATCCAGGTGCGCAGGCACATCGGCATGGTCTTCCAGAAGCCGAACCCCTTCCCCAAGTCGATCTACGACAACATCGCGTACGGACCTCGGGTCAACGGGATGAAAGTTGACGACATGGACGGGCTCGTTGAGCAAGCGCTCAACGGCGCAGCCCTTTGGGACGAGGTGAAGGACAAGCTGAAGCAGTCGGCCTATGGCCTTTCAGGTGGTCAACAGCAACGACTGTGCATCGCCCGCACCATCGCGACGCAGCCAGACGTCATCCTGATGGATGAGCCGTGCTCGGCCCTCGATCCGATCGCAACGTCACGGATTGAGGACCTGATGACCCAACTGCGCGAGACCTACACCATCATCATCGTGACTCACAACATGCAACAGGCCGCCCGGGTCTCCGATCGCACGGCCTTCTTCACCGCCAAGGCGGACGAAACGACCGGCAACCGGACAGGCCTCCTCGTCGAGTACGACCTCACCAAGCAGATATTCAACCGTCCAAACGACGAGCGCACCGAGGCCTACATCTCCGGCCGCTTCGGCTGACCCATCCACGGCCCCTTCGCCGTAACGCCGGGGAGGGGGCTGGTCATCCGGGCCGGGTCGGATACTCCACGACGTGCGGCACCTCGGATGCCGAACTCAGGGTGCGAACCGTCGTGGACTGTCTGGTCCGTATCGACAGCTGTGGATGACGCCAGCAGGGATGCCGGTCGGCAGGCAGCATGCGGGCGTGATGATCGACGACCCCTTGCGCAATGCTCGGCGTACGGTCGTCGCTCCCAGACGCACCGACCCTCGCGGGGTGTCCGGCCCAACTCGAGGTGCGGCACACGGACCGTCGTGTCGCAAGACCAGCCGAGGCCTCTACGTCCGGCCGACGTCGACGGTACGAACGTCGAGCAGCGGATCGCCGAGGCGGCTGCTGTGCTCCCGACGGTCGGGGGCATCACCGGATGGGCCGGTCTCCGGTGGGCGGGCGGTGTCTGGTTCGACGGGACGAGCGCAAGCGGACGATTGCGGACGGTGGACCTGGCCACCGGGGCAGCGGACATTCGCAGCCAACCCGGGTTCCACGTGTGGCAGGAGCGGCTCGGGCCTCGGGAGCTCCAGGAGGCGGATGGAGTTCGGATGACCGACGCGGTGCGCTCGCTGTACTTCGCCATGAGGTATGCCGGGTCGCTTCGGGAAGCCGTCGAGTACGCAGACATGGCGGCGTACTCCGACTTGTGCTCCCTTGACGAAGCCATCGCCTACGCCCTCTCCCATCCCGGCTGGACCGGCGCGCCTCAGGCCAGGGACGCGCTCGCCCTGGCTGATGAGAACAGCTGGTCCACGCGGGAGACCGGGCTGCGCATGGTCTGGGTCATCGACGCCGGGCTCGCCCGACCGCTGTGCAACCGTCCGATCTTCGACCGTCGAGGG
>Ga0190275_10002540_pt1 | contig 13101 bp, 9 predicted proteins | sample Popmic550T_FD_133745 | JGI IMG/M metagenome (GOLD analysis project Ga0190275, IMG submission 133745) | Populus adjacent soil microbial communities from riparian zone of Yellowstone River, Montana, USA - 550 T | ecosystem: Environmental > Terrestrial > Soil > Riparian zone > Trees stand | place... | reverse complement strand
GACCATCTGGGCGATCAGGTAGAGCGCCACGACGACCAGCGAGCCGGAAGCGGCCAGCGTGCGGATCGGGGTCTGCTGGAGCCGGTAGGAGGCCACGTCGGCGAAGGTGTACTTGCCGAGGTTGCGAAGCTGCTCCGCGACCAGGAACAGGATGATCGGCCAGCCGACCAGGAAGCCGATCGAGTAGATCAGCCCATCGAAGCCTGAGGTATATACGAGGGCCGAGATGCCCAGGAACGATGCGGCGGACATATAGTCGCCGGCGATCGCCAGACCGTTCTGGAAGCCGGTGATGCCGCCGCCGGCGGAGTAGAAGTCTTTCGCCGTCTTGGTCTTGGACGCCGCCCAGTAGGTGATGCCTAGGGTTCCCGCCACGAAGATCAGGAACATGATGATGGCGGTCCAGTTGGTCGCCTGCTGCTGGACGGCGCCCGCAATCGCATCGGCGGCGAATGCGGTGCCGGCCGTGCTGAGGGTCAGGGCCGCGGCCGTTCCCACGATTGTCAGGGAAACGCGCTTCATCGTCTGGCCTCCTCGATGATCTGCCGGTTCAAGTCGTCGAATTCGGAATTGGCGCGGCGCACATAGATGCCGGTCAGCACGAAGGCGATCACGATGATGAACAGGCCGACTGGAATGCCGAGCGTAATGACGCCGTAGATCGGTATCCCGAGCACCGAAGGCGCGAATGCGACAACCAGAATGAAGCCGTAATAGATTGCCAGCATCAGGATTGATAGCTGCCAACCGAATTTAGTTCTCTTTTGAGTTAATTCGGCGAATTTTGGATTGTTCCTGATCCTGCGGGTCAGTTCTTGTTGCATTTGGGGTCTCCTCGGAAGGCTGTTTTTACAAGGCCGCCTTCATCAGGCAATCTTTAATCTTATCTTCAGCTTTTGGGACCCCCGACCTTGGTCTAGGGTTAATAAATTTTTAAGAACACGCCAGAAGGGGGCTGAACTAAGGAATGGAAACCTGGGTCGTGGCCCTGGTGTCGCTCGGCACGCTTTTCGTCCTATTCGCCGTCGCTTGGCAGGGCGACCGATGGGCGGCAGCATATCCCCCCGCCCGCGCTCCCCTGCTCTATACCCTCAGTCTCGCGGTCTACTGCACGTCCTGGACCTTCTACGGCTCGGTCGGACGGGCCAGCATCAGCGGCTTCGACTTCCTGCCGATATATCTGGGACCGATCCTGATGCTGGGGCTAGGCTGGCCGGTGCTGGCGCGGCTGGTCAGGATCGCCAAGGCGGAGAACGTCGTCTCGATCTCCGATTTCCTGTCCGCCCGCTACGGCAAGAGCCGGGCGGTAGCCGCCCTCGTTACCGTGACGGCGGTGATCGGCGTCATGCCTTATCTGGCGCTCCAACTGAAGGCGATCACCATCAGCTTCGAGGCGCTGACGGGAGCGGACACAGCCAACCGGCTGGTGTCGGCGGATACCGTGCTGCTGGTGACGGCATCCATGGCCGTCTTCTCCATCCTGTTCGGCGTCCGCAATATCCACGCGACCGAGCATCACCGGGGGCTGGTCCTGGCCGTGGCGTTCGAATCGCTGGTCAAGCTGGCCGCCTTCCTGGTGGTAGGGACCGTCGTGACCTTCGCGATCATGGGCGGACCGGCGGAGCTTTGGGACCGGGTCGCCGCCGACCCCCGCCTGTCCGGTCTGATGGTGCCCGACTTGGCGCGGTGGAACTGGTGGACCATGACGCTGCTGTCCGCCTTCGCCATCCTGTGCCTGCCCCGGCAGTTCCACGTCGCGGTCGTCGAGAACGTCCATGTCGATGACGTGCGAACGGCGGCGCGCCTCTTCCCGCTCTACCTGATCGTCATCAACCTGTTCGTCATGCCGGTCGCCCTTGCGGGGGTCCTGCTCTTCCCCGACGGCACGGTCAGCGCCGATACCTTCATGGTGTCGATCCCGATGGCGGAGGGTTGGCCGGTCGTAGCACTGATCGCCTTCATCGGCGGGCTGTCGGCCGCGACCGGGATGATCATCGTCGCGGCGGTGACGCTCAGCACCATGCTGTGCAACGATGTCGTCGTCCCAGGTCTGATGAGGATACGGCCCGGCAACGCGGCTTGGCGTGACGATCCGGCCCGGATGCTTCTGGTGGTCCGGCGTTCCGCCGTGATCGGAATACTGGCGCTGGCCTACTGCTTCCACCGGGTTATCGGGGAGGCCTATCCGCTGACCACGATCGGGCTGGTGTCGTTCGCGGCGGTCGCCCAGTTCGCCCCTGCCCTGTTCGGCGCCATCCTGTGGCGGCGCGGCAATCGGGCCGGCGCGATAGGCGGCATCGCGGCGGGCTTCGCGGTCTGGGCCTATACGGCGCTGCTGCCGTCCGTCGCGGACGCCGGCTGGATCGACGCCGGACTGCTGGTGCAGGGACCGCTTGGGATCGGCTGGCTCAACCCGCGCGCCCTGATGGGCTGGCCGGGACCGGACCCGCTGACCCATTCGGTCATGTGGAGCCTGGGCCTCAATCTCGCCTGCTACATCGGATTGTCGCTGACGATGCGGCAAGGGGAGATCGAGCGGCGGCAGGCGGAGCGGTTCGTCGGGATGCGTTCCGACGGCACCGCTCCCGCCTTGCGCGGCATGACGCGGATCGCCGACCTGCACGCGCTGGCCGCCCGCTATGTCGGGTTCGAGCGGGCCGACGCCGTCTTCGCCGGGCGGCCCGGCTGGCTCGACAAGGCCGATGCCGAAGCGGTCCGGCAGACCGAAAACCTTCTGGCCGGCGCGCTCGGTTCCGCCTCCGCCCGCGTCGTCGTGGCTGGCATGCTGAAGGGCGGCCGGCTGTCGCAGCTCGACGCGCGGTCGATGCTGGACGAGGCATCGAAGGCGATCCTGGCCAACCACGACCTGTTGAGGACCACGCTGGAAAGCATCGCTCAGGGCATCTGCGTGGTGGACCGCGAGAACCTGCTGGCGACCTGGAACCGGCGCTTCACCGAACTCAACGACCTGCCGAACGGGCTGCTGAAAGTCGGCATGCCGTTGAGCGACGTGAAAGCCCTGATCCGCCCGCGCAGCGACGGCACGGAACTGGAAGTCGCCACCCACCCCATGCCGGACGGCGGCTTCGTCATAACCTACACCGACGTAACCGAACGGAGCCGGGCAGCCACGGCACTGCGTGAAGCGAACGAGAGCCTGGAGCGCCGGATCGGAGAGCGAACCGCTGACCTGCTCGTCGCCAAGGCCGAGGCCGAGCGGGCGAACCAGGGCAAGACGCGCTTCCTGGCCGCCGCCGGTCACGACCTGATGCAGCCGCTCCACGCCGCCCGGCTGTTCCTGTCGGCCCTGGCGGAACGTAGCGGCGACCCGCTGGTCGGCCAAACCGACGCGTCGCTCCGCTCGGTCGAGGAACTGCTGGGCGAGTTGCTGGATGTCTCCAAACTCGACTCCGGCATCGTGACGGCGAAGCCAACGGACTTCAGGATCGATGAACTCCTGGGGCCGCTGAAGGCCGAGTTCACCGCCCAGGCTGGTGCCCATGGATTGGCGTTCCGCATGGTCGGTTCGACCGCAGGCGTCCGCAGCGATCCGGCTTTGCTCAGGCGCATCCTCCGCAATCTCCTCAGCAATGCGATCCGCTACACCGGCTCCGGCCGGGTGCTGCTGGGATGCCGCCGAATACCGGGCGCTCTCAGGATCGAGGTCTGGGACACCGGCGTCGGCATCCCGCCGGATAAGCTGGAGGATATCTTCATCGAATTCCGGCAACTGGACGACGCGCCACCGGAACGCGGCAAGGGCCTTGGCCTGGGCCTCAGCATCGTGGAACGGCTGGCTGGCATCCTGGGTCACAAGATTACGGTAAGATCCACCCACGGCCGGGGAAGCTGCTTCGCGGTCGAAGTCCCGCTGGCAACCGGCCCCGTCAGCGCCCCGAAACCGGCCTCGCAACGCCGGGCACGGAACTTCAACGACGCACTGGTCCTGTGTATCGACAACGACCCCGCTGTCGTCCAGGGAATGGAAACCCTGCTGACCGGCTGGGGCTGCCGCGTGCTGACCGCATCGGACGGAGCGAGCGCGCTTGCCGTCCTGGACGGCAGGGTGCCGCAGGCCATCCTGAGCGACTACCACTTGGACCGGGGCGCCATCGGCATCGAAGTCCTGAAGGAACTGGGGCGGCGCCTCGGGTCACCAGTTCCCGCCGCCGTTATTACTGCTGACCGCAGCGGTGCTATTCAGGCGGAGGCCGCCGAACTCGGCTACGCCGTCGCCCATAAGCCGATCCGCCCCGGCGCGCTCAAGGCGTTGGTGGCGCGCTTGACGGCTGGTCACCGGCCCGGCTCAATCCCCAACCCGCATCAAGCAGATCAACCCACTGCCGTGCCCTGACGGTCCAAGTACAGGTTGCGTTGATGTGCTCGACCTGCCGCCACAGGTGTTCGATCCCGGCATCGGAGTGAACGAAATCCATCGATCGGTGCAGGGCGGCAAGGAACTCCCGCGCATAGCCGTACCAGTCATCGCTGACGGAAATCAGCGTCGCGAACCCTTCGGTCGTTTCCGGCAAGGCGCCCAGACTGGAGGTCACGACGGCGCAGCCGCTCGCCATCGCCTCCATTACGGCGATGCAGCCTGTCTCGGCGAAGATGTTGGGATAGGCCAGGATGCCGACCCTTCTCAACGCGTGGACTAAATCCGGCTGCGGGATCGCGCCGACATACTGGGAGCCGGGCGTGTTCCGGCAGATGTCGTAGAGGTCCTTGTACGGAGCGTCGGTGTCGCCGCCGGCATATGTCGCCATGCTCGAATAGACCTCCAGCCGCGCTGGCCGGTCGAGCAGCGGGAAGATCGCCATCAGGAGCTGAAGACCCCGATAAGGCGTGGAGGTATAGGCAAGCCGGACCGGGTCCGTCTTCTTCTCCACTGCCAGTTCGGTAGCACTGGCGAATTGGTTTTCGAATACCGGGGCGATGGCATTGCGCAGTACAGCGGTCCGGTCCCGATCCAGGCCGAATCTCCTGGTGAAGCATTCTCTCTGCCACTCGCTGACGAGGACGAAGCCGTCCCAAAGCCTAGCTATCTCTTCGTGCGCCAGAACCTGGACAGGAGGCTGATCGTCGGCGTGGCCGCTCCAAAGGACCAGCCGCATGTCGGGTCCGAACAATTCGCGGAAAGGAAGCGGATTAGCGGTCAGCGATACGACGGCATCGAAGGGTTGTAGTCGCAGTCGCGCAGTGGCCGAGGCATCCGCCCAGCTTACGCAATCGACGCCGAACCATTCACCCGGATGTCGCGTATGGTTCAGGAATGTGACATCGTCGCCCTGCGCCGCCAGCGCCATTGCCAGATAGCACGCGGCGGACTGCATGCCGCCCATTGGCTGTCCCAGCGGCGTCCCGACATGGTAGTCCCAATCCACCGTGTCGGCGATGCAGATGCGCATGATACCCATACCGGAGAGAGGAAGCATGGGAACCAGACGTTCCCCAGCGGGAAGTTATCATCGGGTAGCCGCCAGCGGCAACTGACGGGATGTCCCGGCCAACGCCATTCTCCTATCCCGAAACCCGCCCGGCCTGCTCCTCGCGCGGTGCTTCGACCACCAGACGACCGGCCGCGATGATCACCTGCGTCCGGCTGTAGAGGCCCAGCTTGCGCAGGATCACCGTGACATGGGCTTTCACCGTCGCTTCCGATACGGCCATCTCGAACGCGATCTGCTTGTTGAGCTTGCCAGCGGTGATACCGGCCAGGACGCGCAATTGCTGGGGCGTCAGGGTGGCGACACGGGCGGCGAAGTCCGGTTCGTCCTGATCTTCGGGGGCGTCCTGGACACCGTCGCCAAGTTCGGGAAACCAGTCGCCGCCATCCAGCACCGTCCGCAGGGCTTCCGCTATCCGCTCCACCGGGGCCGACTTGGGCACGAAGCCGGAAGCGCCATAACCCAAGGCCCGGTGGACGGTGGCAGGATCTTCCAGGGCCGAAACGATGACGACGGGAATAGCCGGATATTGCCCGCGCATCAGGAACAGGCCGATGAACCCGTTCATCCCCGGCATGTGCAGGTCCAGCAGGATCAGATCGACGGCGCCGCTCACCGACTCGATCGCTTCCATCGCCGGATCGAAACCGCCCGCCTCCAGGATCAGCGCACCCGGAAAAGCCTGCGCCACGGTCTGGCGCAGGGCAGCCCGCATCAGCGGATGGTCGTCGGCAATGAGGATGGTGCAGGCCGGCATGTCGGCTCTTTCGCGTTTCGCTCCCGATAACCGATTATCGGGTGCGGCCGTCCCAGCGGCAACCAAGGCATACGGCTATGTCGAACGCTAAAAGTCGAAGCGGTTTGACTGACGAACCTCTACCCGACGATCCGCCAGCTTCCGTCCGGCTGCTGACAGGCTTGACCGAATGCCGACTGCATCTGGCCGTCCACGACGACCTGCTGCTGGAACTCGCGGCAATAGGCGCCGGATGCGGACCAACCCTCGCGCGTCGTCCTGACGGCGCCTGCGTTGCCGCTATACGGGTTGCTCCACTGGATCGGCGCGCCCACCGGCGCCGCGTAGGCCTGCGCCGCTGCCTGCCTTGCATAGACCTCGTCAGCGCGGTCGAGCGAACTGCCGAATCCCGACCCCAGCAAACCGCCGAGCAGGGTGCCGGCACCGACCGCCGCAAGCTTGCCGGTGCCGCCGCCGATGCCCGATCCGGCCCAGCCACCGAGCGCAGCACCGCCCAGGGTCCCCAGGAACTGCTTGGCCCCGGACCCGAAGCCCGGCGCGGCGTACGAGCCGCCGGGGTAAAGATTGACGCCGGTTCCGACGCTGAAACCGTTGTATCCGGTGCCGTACCCGATGCTGGCGTAGGGTGAGCACCCCGCGACCATGGTCAGGGCTGGCGTCAGTGCGACAAGCGCCAGAACCGGCTTCCTCATGCTTTCCCTCCTCGCGGTCGGGGACTCCGGATTACTGGACGATCTTCCAGGAGCCATCCGGCTGCTCGCAGGCGCGGCCCGTAGCCTGCTCGGCCCGGCCGCCGACATAGATGGTCTGGTTGAATTCGCGGCAGTACTGGCCGTTGGCCGTGCGGCCCTCGCGCGTCGGCGTGACCGTGCCGTAGTTGCCGCTCTCCGGGTTCTCCCACCGGATCGGTTCGCCGATCGGGGCGGAATAGGCACGGTCGGCCGCCCTGGTGGCATAGCTCTGGTCGGCACGGTCGAGCGACTTGCCGACTTCGCTGCCGAGCAGGGCTCCCAGCAGCACGCCGCCGGCGGTTGCCGCCAACTGGCCCGTTCCCTTACCGAACTGCGCGCCGGCCAAACCGCCTGCGGCGGCGCCGCCCAGCGTTCCCACACCCTGTTTCGTCCCGATGCCTTCAGCGCATCCGGCAGTCGCCAAAAGCGACGCGGACAATAAAGTCGAAAGGACAAGCTTACGCATCATGCACCTCTGGTTTCGCATCCAGAGAGATAAACACATGAGACACCGAATTAAGCCCCGCACGAAAGGGCTACGACTCCTCGGCCAATGGTCAGCGTTGCGGCACCCAGGGGCGGAAGCCCCGCTCCGCCGCGACCGTCTCGATGCGCGGTTCCGGACCCGACAGGTAGAGTGCATGAGCGCCGCCGCGCAGCAGGCGCCAGCGGTCGATGACCACCGGAGCGCGGCACCCCCTGGGCGCCGGATCTGACGTAATCACGATATCGGCCACCCGGCAATCCTCCGCCAAGGCGTCCCGGCTCTTCGCCAGGACGACGGTATGACCGCCGCTCCGGTAGAGGCATCCCTGCGGATCGCAGCTCAGCATGCCGTCGGCGCTTTTCCCCTCGCGCGGCCAAGCGGTGCTTTCCGTCAGCCCGTCGCGGCGCAGCCAGACCCCGGCATCGAACTTGCTCGACGTCTTGGTGGACAGCGACAGCCCTCCCGATGCTTCCCGCACGGCCATCAGCTTTCCCTGTTCGTCGATCAGGACATCGGGCCGGAGCGTGAAGGCCAGGGACATCACGCCCAGCGCCACGACCGGCAGTCCCCAAAGCCGCCAGCGGCCCCGCCACAGCATCAGCCACAAGCCGCCGGATACCATCAGCGCCAGACCCCAGGGCGGCATGGCCGAGACCAGCTTGGTGGAACCGGGAAGCGCCGCCACGATGCGGGCGGTTTCCAGGATGACCGTGACGCCCCAGCCCATGATCTTCAGGGGCCATTCCTCAAGGCCAAACGGAAACGCAAGGTATGAAATCAGTCCCATGGGCATGACCCAGACCGACGTCACCGGGACCGCGATCATGTTGGCGATCACGCCGTAGTACTGGATCTGCTGGAAATGGTAGAGCGAGAACGGCATCGTCGCCAGGGTCGCGATCACCGAAGTCACGGCGATGCCGGCCAGATGCAGCCAGATCCGGCCGAACCATCCCATGTTCCTGCGCACTCCCGCCCAGGGACCGCTGATGACCTCGTATGCCGAAATCAGCGCTACGACCGCGCCGAACGACATCTGGAAGCTGGCCCCCATGACGCTGTCCGGTTCCTTCAGGATGACGATGGCGGCGGCGAAGGCGATCAGGCGCATGCTGAGCGGGTTGCGATCGAGCAGGATGGCGAGCATCGCAAGGCTGGTCATCAAAACGGATCGCTCGGTCGGAACCGGCGAGCCTACCAGCAGCATATAGGCGAAGGCACCGGCGACAGCCGCCACGGCCGCTATCTTCTTGATCGGCCAGCGCAGCGCCAAGGGCTCGATCAGCGCCAGCAGCGCCCTGACCGGGAAGAACACCAGCGCCGCCACCAGACTGACATGGATGCCGGAGATCGACAGCAGGTGCGCGAGGCCCGACGCCCGGAAATCGTCCATCACATGGTTCGGGATGGCCGTTTGCTGGCCGGTCAGGAAAGCGCCGATCACGCCGCCCTCCGCCCCGCCGACCGTCTCGCCGATCCGGGTCCCAATGGACACCCGCAGCCGTTCCGCCGCCGCCATGACGCCGGTCCAGAAATCGACCGGCCTGTCCTCGACCCGCTCGACCTTGCCGACCGCATAACCGACGCCGCCGATGCCGGCAAAGAAGGCGGAGCGTCCGAAGTCGAAGGCGCCGGGCATTGCCGGCCCCGGCGGCGGCGAGACGACCGCCATGATCCGGACCCGTTCGCCCGGTTGCGGCAGTTCCAGCGCATTCCGCAAGCGTAGCCGGATACGGCCGGGAGTGGCTGGCGGATCGATCCTGGGAATCGACAGGTCGGTCAGCACGACCCGGCCGCCTTTTTCCAGCTTGTCGATGCTGAGGACCCGGCCAGTGACAGGAACCGGCCCGACCTCTTTTACCAGCAAGGGGGCGAAGACCAGTGCCGTCCTCCACTGGGTCGAAGCGAAGCCCAGTGCCGGGGTCATCAGGGCCAGACAGACCAGCAGCACCCTGTCGCGCCTGCGCAGGACGGCCGCCGCCACCATCAGCAACGCCGCCGCCAAGGTCCCGATCCAGGACGGCGGTTCGGTAGGCAGCAGGAAATAGCCGACCACACCCAGGCCGATGCCCACGGGCGCCCAGAGAATCCAGCGCTCCCGCTCCGCCGCGAAGCAGGCGGCCAGCCGGCGCAGCGGGTTGCGCCATCCAGGCCCCAGACCAGGTCCAAGACCCGCGAGCGCACCTGCCATGCCGTAACCTGAGGTCCGCGATGCGTGACTACCCATCATTCCGCCGGTTGGGGTGCATGGCCGGCCCCAGTGTGATATGTCTGCCGAAACCATTCTAGCAGTCCAGATCGGAATTGCGGTAACGATGACCGTCGTCACGCGTTTTGCGCCCTCGCCCACCGGATTTCTCCATATCGGCGGGGCACGTACAGCCTTATTCAATTGGCTGTTCGCCCGCCATCACGGCGGCACCTTCCTGTTGCGGATCGAGGATACCGACCGCGCCCGTTCCACCGAAGCGGCGGTCGAGGCCATCCTCGACGGCTTGAAGTGGCTCGAACTCGACTGGGACGGCGACGCCGTGTCGCAGTTCGAGCGGCGCGGCCGCCATGCCGAAGTCGCGCATCAGATGATGGAAGCCGGCCACGCCTATCGCTGCTACGCCAGCCCGGAAGAGCTGGAGGCGATGCGCGCCGAGCAGAAGGCCGCCGGTCAGCCGATGCGGTATGACGGGCGCTGGCGCGACCGCGACCCGGCGGAAGCTCCCGCCGGCGTCTCGCCGGTGATCCGTCTGAAAGCGCCGCAGGAAGGCGAAACAGTGCTGGCCGACCATGTCCAGGGGGAGGTGCGGGTCCAGAACGCGCAGCTCGACGACATGGTGCTGCTGCGGGCCGATGGCACGCCGACATACATGCTTTCGGTCGTTGTCGATGACCACGACATGAACGTGACCCATGTGATCCGGGGCGACGACCACCTGACCAATACTTTCCGCCAGATACAAATCTATCGCGCGATGGGGTGGGACCTGCCCGAATTCGCGCATATCCCCCTCATCCATGGGGCTGACGGCGCGAAACTGTCGAAACGGCATGGCGCACTGGGCGTTGATGCCTACAGGGACATGGGTTACCTGCCGGAGGCCGTGCGCAACTACCTGCTCCGGCTTGGCTGGGGTCACGGCGACGACGAGATCATTTCGACGGAACAGGCAATCGAGTGGTTCGATCTCGGCGGCATCGGCAGGTCGCCGTCGCGCTTCGATTTCGCCAAACTGGACAACCTGAACGCGCATTACATGCGGCTGGCTGACGATGCCCGTCTGGTCGGCCTGATCGTACCGCTCATCGAGGCGAAGTCAGGCGCACCGGTGAATTCAGAAGCCCGCGACCTGTTGACGCGGGCGATGCCGGGACTGAAGCAAAGGGCGAAGACGCTTGTTGAGTTGGCGGATTCGGCGCACTTTTACGTAGTGGCCCGGCCGCTCAAGCTGACCGACAAAGCAGCCGAACTGGTTGCCGGCGAAGGGGCTGCGGTACTGACCGATCTGGCTGATCGGCTGCGTCCTTTCGACGCTTGGGACGCGGCATCGATCGAGGCGGAAGTGAGGCAATACGCGGAAAATAAGGGACTTAAGCTTGGCAAGGTCGCTCAGCCGCTGCGGGCTGCCCTGTCCGGCTCGACAGTTTCTCCACCAATTTTCGAGGTTGCCGAGTTATTAGGGAAAACAGAAACACTGGCGCGCATTGCGGATATTGCGCAACCGCGCTAAGGCCCACGCGCTGCGTTGCCATTTCCGCTTCGCAGCATTATTCTAACTTGATATGAGACGGTTCGGGTTTTCCCGATGCCGCAATCACAAGGAAGTGCCGAGATGAGCCAGAAAACGGTTACGCTGACTGATAACAGCACCGGAAAGACTTACACGCTGCCGGTGCTCCCAGGCACTACCGGCCCTGAAGTGATAGATATTCGTAAACTTTACGCCGATAGCGGCTATTTCACCTACGACCCCGGCTTTACTTCGACCGGCAGCTGCGAGTCCAAGATTACCTACATCGATGGCGATGAAGGTATTTTGCTGCACCGCGGTTACGCGATCGAAGATCTGGCGAAGAACTGCAATTTCCTCGAAGTCTGCTATCTGCTTCTCCACGGTGAACTTCCGTCCCCCGAACAACTCGTCACCTTCGACAAGACCATCACCTATCACACGATGGTCCATGAGCAGATCAACTACTTCCTGCGCGGCTTCCGCCGTGACGCCCACCCGATGGCGATTCTGTGCGGCGTGACCGGCGCCCTGTCGTCCTTTTACCACGACAGCACGGACATCGAAGATCCGAAGCAGCGGATGATCGCCTCCCACCGGCTGATCGCCAAGCTGCCGACCATCGCCGCGATGGCGTACAAGTACTCGGTCGGCCAGCCCTTCATGTATCCGCGCAACGACCTCAGCTACGCGGAAAACTTCCTGTACATGACGTTCGGCGTGCCGTGCGAGCCGTACGTGGTCAATCCGGTGCTGAGCCGGGCAATGGACCGCATCTTCATCCTGCATGCCGACCACGAGCAGAACGCCTCGACCTCCACGGTCCGTCTGGCGGGTTCGTCGGGCGCCAATCCGTTCGCGTGTATCGCCGCCGGCATCGCCTCCCTGTGGGGACCTGCCCATGGTGGCGCCAACGAGGCGGTGCTGAAGATGCTTCAGGAGATCGGCGACAAGGACCGCATCCCCGAGTTCATCAAGCGCGCCAAGGACAAGAACGACAGCTTCCGCCTGATGGGCTTCGGCCACCGCGTCTACAAGAACTTCGACCCGCGCGCCCAGGTGATGCGCGAGACCTGCCACGAAGTGCTGGCTGATCTGGGCATCAAGAACGACCCGCTGCTCGATATCGCGATGGAGCTGGAGCGTATCGCTCTCGAGGACGAATACTTCATCGAGAAGAAGCTGTACCCGAACGTCGATTTCTATTCGGGCATCATCCTGAAGGCCATGGGCTTCCCGACCAGCATGTTCACCGTGCTGTTCGCCGTCGCCCGCACCGTCGGCTGGATCGCCCAGTGGAAGGAAATGATCGAAGATCCGGGACAGAAGATCGGCCGTCCGCGCCAGCTCTACACCGGTGCGACGCAGCGGACGTTCATTCCGCAGAACGAGCGTGGCTGACCGGCGCGTCACTCCTCATATCGGCTCGGGCGGGTCCAACGGATCCGCCCGCAATCCCCCTGTGAGCATCGCTACGACTCGCGGTGCCCGCATCTTCCCTCCGGCGGCCAACGACAACCGTGCTCCGATGAGGGTACGGCTGCTGCGTCTGGCGCGCTGGATCTTCCTGCTGGCTATCGTCGGCGGAATGGCCTGGTACCTGCTGCGGCGCTAGCCTGATGAAAAAGGGCGCTCTTTGGAGCGCCCTTTTCGTTCTGGCGGGACGATCTCGTCGCCACGCAGATTTTAATTACGAACGTTCGATCAGTTCCACCTTGTAGCCATCCGGGTCCTCGATAAAGGCGATCACGGTGGTGCCGTGCTTCATCGGGCCGGGCGGGCGCGGGATCTTGACGCCTTCAGCCTCCAGTTCCTTGCAGGTGCCGTAAATGTCCGGCACGCCGAGGGCGATGTGACCATAGGCGGTGCCGAGTTGGTACGGCTCCTTCTGGTCCCAGTTGTGCGTCAACTCAAGAACCGTATGGTCCGACTCCTCGCCGTAGCCGACGAAGGCCAG
>Ga0190275_10002539_pt1 | contig 13104 bp, 14 predicted proteins | sample Popmic550T_FD_133745 | JGI IMG/M metagenome (GOLD analysis project Ga0190275, IMG submission 133745) | Populus adjacent soil microbial communities from riparian zone of Yellowstone River, Montana, USA - 550 T | ecosystem: Environmental > Terrestrial > Soil > Riparian zone > Trees stand | place... | reverse complement strand
GTGATGAAACACTGGCTGGATGCAGGGCAGTTCACGCCGGCGACCATGCTGTCACCCGATCAGCTTCACATGACCGATGCCAGCTACCACTGCCTTGCCCGGTTGATGGCGGATGCGATCGTGCCCTCCGCGATCCCGGCGGTACAGCCGCCCGCCGCCCAGGCGGGTCAGGCCATAAAGCTGCTGAGCGGCCCAAATGCGGTCCGCAGCGCCGAAAACCCAAGGTAAAGCACGGCCCCCACGAACCCCCAGCAAGCGACGGCGGCGGTCAGCGCCAGGATCGCCTGCATCTGGACGGGCAACTGTTCTTCGGGTCCCTCGGAAAATCGGGACATCAAGCGGTCACCGGCGATCCGGCGCAGCATATCGTTCATCTGGAACTGATTATTCATTCGATCCCTCCCGCTCGAAGTCCGATGCTAGTTATGGAAATGATTCAAACGGGTGTCAAAAGTGTGACATCCCGGTCGCAGTGGGAAGAATTCCGAGAAACCCCCTGAATGACCCTGAAAACCCGGACAGCATTTCCAATTTCTATCTTCGGTCTTAATACAACGATCACGTATCCCGCGCGTGTAATGGGCGGCTATAAGCGGAGCGGCTTCAAGTTGCCTGCCAGCCAAGTGCCTGAAGAGGAAGAAGTAATGTTGGGCGTCATCCTGTTTGCCCTGCCCCTGGGCCGCCTGTTCACCTCGGCGCTTGCCGACCAGCCGACGGTCGTGGAGCTTTTCACGTCGGAAGGCTGCTCGATGTCGCGCGTCGCCGACGCCCTGTTGAGCGAACTGGCCGGCAGGCCCGATGTATTGGCGCTCTCGCTCCATGTCGATTACTGGGACCGGATGGGCTGGAAAGACCCGTTCGCCACCGAAGCCAATACCCGGCGCCAGCGCGATTACAACGAAGTCCTTGGCCGGGACAGCGTCTATACTCCGCAGATGATCGTCGATGGCCGCCTTGAGGCCTCCGGCCACCGGCCGCGCTCGGTCGGCGAAGCGATGGCCGAAAGCCGCGACCGGCCTTCGGCTCGCCGCCTGAACATCGCCATGGAAGCCCGCGACGGCAAGATCGGCATCGGCATCCCGCGCGGCCCGATCCCCCGAGGCCCCAGCGGCGGCGAAGCCCGCGTCCTGCTGGTCCGCTACGAGCTGCGGCGCGGCAAGTCGGTCAAGGCCGGCGAGAACCGGGGCCAGCGCCTGCGCCACAGCAACGTCGTGCGCGAGATCACCGACATGGGCGCCTGGAACGGCTCCGCCCGCACCCTGCGGGTCCCGATGGCCCCCGCCGGCTACGGGACAGCCGTCATGGTCCAGGAATTCGACGCCGAGGGACGCCCCGAAGCCATCCTGGGAGCGGCACGGGTCGAGCGCCGCCTGCTGGGCGCCGGTGTTACGCCGTGGGAAGCGATGACGAGGCTGATGCGCGCGGCGGCCCGCCGCATGACCGGCGGCGACGGCGGAGCGGCGTCGCTGTAGAAAAACAGGACGCCGGCCGGCCCGGCCCGGACGCTAAAGCTCCGTCCTGTCCTCCAGCGCGCCCGCCGCGACCATCGCCTGGAAGACGGCGCGGACCCGGTCGGCCCCAATGCCGGAAACCGCCACGCCGGCCTCCACCATCTCGTCGCTCGGCTCAGGCGGAATCAGCATCAGCCCCGCCCGCTTCACGGTCTCGAGCACGCCAAGCGCCCTCATCATCTCCGGCGAACAGGCAATGGGGTCGCCATCCTGGACCGAACCGCCTTGGACAAAGTTGCCCTGGACAAGGTTGTCCTTGAAAAATTCATTCTGCATTTAAGATCGAACCTTCACGCTGATATAGGAATGCTGCGGGCCAGGACTTGGTCACATAAACGCCGACTCAAGACGCTCCTGCGCGCCACAAGGGCGCTCTCTTCCACTCTACCGTCGTCCTACCGCCACTCTACCTTCCTACCCCCACCCTACCGTCCTACCCGGACTTGATCTGGGTATCTCCCGGCAGAGGCGGACGTGAAGACTTCATCCTGCGATCCAGGCAGGACGGAAGTGCGGGCAGCCGGAAGAAGTCAGCGCATATGGGAATTGGTCATGGCCCTTTGAGATCGGATCAAGCCGCGTTCAGGAATCGACCCAGGCCAACACGGGTGTTCCCGCCGCCGCGAAGGCCGGAGCCCTCGCGGCGGCGGAGAACAAAGAAGTGCGCGCGAACCCGCGCGGTGTGGTAACTGTGGCCTCAGCCATCGATGATACTCCTTAACATGGGCATTGATGGTCAGGCTGGGCTTGGGAATTGGCGTTTCCTAGCCCGGCCGCCCTGCGGGTGCATGGGCATGCCGACTCTGCGACGGCAACACGGTCATGTCAACGTTCATGATAAGTTTTAGGCGAATTCAAACTGACGATACCCTTCATGGGCACCTTCCAGTGAAAGCTGCCCGAAAGTAAACGCGGCTTCCAGCCGCTTCGCTTGCCACCGCCCACGGTTCCACGATTGCAAAACCTCACAGGGGCGGACCCGTTTCGCCCTTCTACATCAATCCGTCAAACAGTCCGCCGCGACACCGTGCGCTACGAACACGCCCTTAAATAGAACCGACATGATCCGTTCGTTGCTTACATCCTCTGTGATCAGGATTTTCAGAAGATCGAAGCCGAACGACCCTCCGGCGAATTCCATTGGCAACCCGAGGCAGGCATAGGCCAAGCGGTTAAGAAAAACACCCCGGACGACAAGAGGATAGGCGCTATTGCCCGGTGCGTATTCATCCTTAAATAAGAATAAGTCGGTTATCGGTTCATTATAAAATTGCTTTATCAGTATGGCAGCGATCTTAGAGGGATCGATTCGGCTATCGGGGCCGATATCGTTGTTCATCTTAAATGAAATCAGACTATTCAAATATTTTTTTACATAGGTTTCTGAACGGGCTTTTTCCACCAAGGATGAGACGGCATTCTCATCGCCATGTTCCAGCTTGATTTTTTTTGAGACACTACGGGCTGCCATCTCGGCTGCCTCACGCAGAAGCTTACTTCTACACAGTTTTTTAGAGTCGGGAAACAGGTACACATAGTCTTCGAATGAATAGTTCATTTTAAATTCGGAACACCATGCTGGAATCGCAGGCAGATGGAAGGCGCCAGCCTGTCACACGCAACGGTCTGATTTGATCAGATCCGTTTTAACAAGGCGTCGATCAGCTTGGCATCGGCCTTGACCAGCTCATCATCGATTTCGCGCAGATGCAACAGAGCCCCCGTGTCGTTGAAGGGAAGGCTTGTATTCTTCAGGACAAGTTTTGCAAGCGCCTCCGGCTTTGGGATCGGACGGAAGCCGTCCTTTTCGCGCTGTGTCATAACTTTGGTCCTTGATAATCGTGGTGGCCCAGTTCGTGCGCTCGGAGACGGCTGTTCCTTCCCGGTCCCGCGTACGTCCCATCCAAAGGATGAATATCGCGGAAAATACGATATGGGTACAAAAATCTTTCCATCCGATTATCCAGGTATGAAGTTTTTTCTCGATTTGGGTTGAAAATCCAAATCGATCTCGATAGGGAAATTTTCGTTCCGGCTAGCCATCCATCAATGTGCAAACTCCCTGCCCAGCACGCGTTCTGGACGCATTCATCCGACGACTCGGGAAAAGCCCTATACTTGCAGCCGGCACGCATCCCCCGACTCTGGCCAGCCATGGGCATTGTTCCCGACGACAGCAATCCGCTGAGCGAAGGACAAGGCAGTCGCTTATGGCTGGAGCCCGATCCCCCAGCGGCTACAATCGCTTTTGCTCGCGGGTGATGTGCATGTCCGTTGCGGCTGGACCCCGATCCCCCAGCGGCTACAATATCAAGGTAACTCATTGTAAACTCGTAAGTGTTGCGGCTGGACCCCGATCCCCCAGCGGCTACAATCGGCGGGTTGGTGTCTCTCGTCTACAACATGTTGCGGCTGGACCGCGATCCCCCAGCGGCTACAATTCCGCTTACCTTGGCCTGAAGGGCGCCACAGTTGCGGCTGGACCCCGATCCCCCAGCGGCTACAATTCGTGCTGGCAATGATCGTGGTGCGTGCCAGTTGCGGCTGGACCCCGATCCCCCAGCGGCTACAATCAATCCCATCTGCATCGCCCGCGCCCCCGAGTTGCGGCTGGACCCCGATCCCCCAGCGGCTACAATAGATAACCGCATAAGCCTTTGATCTTAAAAGGCTTATGCGGCCTCTTTTCTCCAACTCCCAGCGACAAACCGCCGTCAAAACAGCTTAAACTGCTCATATTTGGTTCCGGGTTCTCGTTTTGTCCGCGCCTCCAGGCACACCATCGTCTGGTACTGGCGGTCGGTGAAGGTCAATATCTGCACCTTGCCCTTGGCCGGCACCTGCCCCCTGATTCGCTTGATTCGCGCGTCCACCTGCGGGGAACCGGCGCAGAAGCGCATATAGACGCTGAACTGCGACATTTCGAAGCCCTCATCCAGCAGGAAGTTGCGAAATCCTGTCGCAGCCTTCCGCTCGGCCTTGGTCGATACGGGCAGGTCAAACATCACCATCATCCACATCAGCCGATACGCGCTGAGAGCCATGCGCGTCCTCCTTGCCGGTCGGTGAGACAACAAGATCCAGCGGCAGCGGCAATAGCGGCAGGTCAAGCACCTTGCGTTCGCCAAGCAGCAGTTGCGCCAAGGAAAAAGTCAGCCGGAGCAGACAGGTCGCCAGCGGCGTGACGCCGGCTTCGGTCCGCATATCGCGGACCAGCACCCCCGCCAGTTCGCGCTTCGCATCGCGATCGACCTCGACCCGGCCCTCCCGGACCATCCGGTGGACAAGGATGTCCACCAGCGGCCGGAACGGCTCCATCAGGTCATCGACCAGACACATCGGGTTGCCGCGATTGCTGTGCTTCAGGCCCAGCGTCGGGTGCAGCCCGGCGGACGCCACGGCCCGCGCGGTCCCTCCGCGCAGGATGGCGTATCCGTAGTTCAGCAGGCTGTTGGTTCCGGGATGATCGGAGTCGCGGCGGAACTCCGTCCCGAACAGCAGGGGCCAGTAGCGGCGCGCGGCCTGCGCTTCGATGTTCTCCGGGTCGCCCGACCTGACCTTCTTCGCCAGTTCCACGAAGGCGCCGGCGGGCACGCCCAGCGATTCCAGCACGGCGCCCTGCGTCCTGATCTTGGCGCGCGTGATCACCTGCCACAGCCGGCCCTTCGACGCCTCCGTCATTTCCGCCTGGGCACGCATGCGTTGCGCCTGGACATGGTGGCCGTCCACCGGCCACAGGATGGCGGCGGGACTGAAGTTGCTGCCGCACAGCACCACGGCACAGTCCCGCTCCAGCAGGGCCAGCAGCAAGTTGTTGGAATAGGTCAGGCCATGGGCCGTGCAGACCAGCACGGCCAGATCGTCCAGGGGGACACGCCCGATCTCCCGGCCGTCTCCCTTGACCACCATGAAACCCCGGTCGAGCGCCAGATGGCGCCCGTTCTCGGCAATCTCAATGACGACTCCCCCGGCGCCTTCGGCCATGGCTTACTCCATCGGGCCTTTGTCATGGACATAGCCCAGCAGATCGACCCCAGCCGGCCGTGCCGCCTGCTTGCGCAGGCTGTCGGGGGAGCAGTACTGGTATTTGAACGGATCGCCCTTGTCGGCGTCGCGGGCCTTCAGGTTGCCGGCCTCCAGATGGAGCGCCAGCGCCACCTGCCCTTCGCTGAACTTGACCACCCGCACGATCCGCCGGTCCGGCGCTTCGCCCAGCGCCAGCAGGTCGCCCTTGAACAGGCGGAACAGCGGCGTCCCGGCCTCCCCCACCACCCGCTTCGCCGCCCAATCCAGGAACACCCCGCCGCCCCGGCCCGAATCGCCGCCGGTCTCCGCCAGCCAGTCCCGGTGCAGGCGATAGGCTTCGAAGGTGCTGACGATCTTCCCGGTCCAGCGCCCGCGCGGGTCGCGCAGGATCTCGTACCAGGCGTTGCTGTCGCCCTTGTAGACCTTGAACACGGCGCCCGACGGGTCCTGGATCGGGATCGGATTGCCCAAGACATCCAGCATTCGGACGCGCCGGACCGGCTGCCCGCCCCATTTGAAGCTGCCCAACGCATCGCCGAAGCTCCGGCCCGCCGCCGCTTCCGCCGCGACATGGTCTTCCAGCGCTTTCGCCAGCACGCGGTCGCGGATATTGGGGAAGTCCTTGGCCGTCAGCCCCGACAGCGGCTTGCGCGTGACGACGGTATGGACGCCGCTCACCGCCTCGACGGGACCATAGGCGGTATCGTTGTGCATGCGGCCCTGCCAGCCGTGCTCCGCCCGGTGCGACACGGTGATGCCGCGTATCTTCTCCCGCACCTGATCGCCGAACGACGTCGCGGCCAAGCCGTCGAACGGATCGGGCAGACCGTCGAACAGCCGCTCCAGCTCGTTCGCCTCCGCACGGGCCGCCGCCTGCGCCACAATCTGGACAAGCCGCTGGTCGATCACGCCCAGCACGGCGGCGTCGATCGCATGATGCCGGTGATCGCTGCGGTTCTTCAGGTTGCCGTCGGACAGAATTCTGTTAAGGCCATAGCGGGCACGCAGCATGGCGGTCAGCTTGCCGGGCGCCACCCGGACCTTTTCCAGCTCAACGATGCTGCCAAGATACTGCCGCGCCACCCTGGACAGATGGCGGGTTTCGACAAGCTGGCGGTCCAGGAAGCCCCGCTCCCCCTCGAACCGGTCCATCGCGTCGGGCAGGAAGCGCCATCGCTTGTTCTTCGGCAACTCCTCCGCCCGCTGCGCGATGGCCGCCCAATCGTATCCATCGACGGCGGTCACCCCGAAGGCTTCCCACGGCGACCGGTCGCGCTTGAAGCGGTTGGCCCGCCGGACGCAGACGATCTTGTTGTCGGCGCCGTCGCTCAGGGTCCGGCTGAACGGCAGGATATGGTCGATATCCACATCTCCCTCCAGCAGGCGCCTGATGCCGATCGGTTCGCCGGTATAGACGCAGACATGCCCGACGCCGACCTTCGGCAGTTCTTCCCACAGGCGGAGACGCAGCATCGAGTCGGGACGCGGATCGATCCCCAATTCCTTGATCTTGGCGAACCGATCCTCGTTCTTCCGCTGGTTCTGCGCCTGCTCCCGCTGGATCGTGTCGCGCTCGTCGCGGCTGCGCTTCAGGTCGCGGGCCAGTTCCACCACGATGTCGGCCGGCTTGCCCCAGCGCTCGACGATGCGGTTGACCAGCTTCCGCAGTTCGTTCAGCCCGATATGGACGGTCGGGTTGGGGAACCGGCCAAGCCGCAGTTCCGGCGGGTCCGAAGGCTCGCCGGAACCGAAGGCGATGAACCGCTCCAGCGGCTCGCCGTAATACGGCAGTTCGTCCAGAAGTCCATCGGGGCGGAAATCGGAGTGGTGGAGGTCGAGCGCGCGGACGGCCTCGTCGTAGCGCAGCCGCCGTTCGCGCATCAGCGGCACCAGTTCCACCAGCGCCTTCTCGCTAAGCCGGCAATAGCCGTCGGGCAAACCGGGAGACGCGGCGGTATGGGCGGCGTTTTCGCTTGGCAGCCCATGCACGGTTTCCAGCCAGCCAGCCAGTTCGGCTTCGTCCTCGGCCTCGATCAGGCGGCCGACGATATCGCGCCGGTCGTCCGGCGTCAGCGCGTTCCACTTCGGCCCGAAGCGCTTCTTGGCCGAAAGCGCGCTGGTCACCGCGTCGCCCTTCAGCCGGTCGCGCTTCTCCCCTTCCAGGTTGACCTTCAGGCCGGGGTCGAGCTTCAGCTCCTTCCTGATCTTCTCGAAAGTCAGGTCGGCGCTTCGGCACAGCTTGGCGAAAAGCTGGGCATGCTGGCCGGCGGACAGTTCGCGCGGCTCCTCGCCGGGGCGATAAAGTTTCAGGTTGCCGATCTCCGTCAGGATGCGGAACTTCTGGGCGACCGGCAGCGCCCAGGGTGCGCGTTCCTGATCGGGGAACAGCGTGCATTTGCCGGGACGGACCTGCTTCAGCGGACGCTGGCGGAAGATCACCGATTCGACCCGGTCCCACTGCTCCGCCGTGATGTCGGGATGGTGCGGCGCCTGCGCCGTCCGGATGGCCTGGAACTCGTCATGGACCAGCGAGCGTTCCGGATAGAACTCGTACGACGCCTTGGCCCCGGCGCCGTCCAGCCGGGCACGCACGGTCTCGCGCTTGCGGTGCCGCGCGGCCAGCCACGCGCCCAGGGTGGTTTCGCCGCTGGCCTCGATTTCCGCCTTCAGCGCGGAGATGCCGGCCTTGATCTTGCCGGCCTCGTTCTCTTCCCCGGCGGCCTTGCGGTTGCTCTTGAACCCCCGGCGCTGGTTGAGATGGAACAGCGCCCGCCCGACCTGCCCGGCCGCCAGAGGCTCGGTCAGCGCCCTCGCCCGCAGTTCATAAGGATCTTCCGATTCCAGCGCCTTGCGCCCGGCCTGATCGGCCGGCATCAGCCCCGCCGCGACCAGCGCATTCATCAGCGCCGAGCGGCGGCGCAGATAACGGTCGCGGCGGCGGCGCATCGACCGCGCCAGCCGCCGGTCCGCCGCCAGCGATTCCTTCGACTTTGGATCGCGCCCATCGGGAAAGATCCTGACCCCCATGCGCCGGACCCCACAGGGGTCCCCGTTGCCGTTGAGGTCCAGCAGGCACCAGCCGATGCTGTTGGTACCGAGATCGAGGGCGAGGCGATAGGGAACGCGGTTCGACATGGGAAGGCTCGGGAATGGAAGGTTGAGGGATCGGGAGGACGGCGGTGGTTCACAGAACTACCATTACGGGAATTTCAGGCGCAGGATTGCAAGAAAATTTCCCTGCATGCCGAGCGCTTAGCTTTGGGAGCCGGCTATTGTTTACTGGTTATTTACTTTGAAATGTAAGTTTTATTGGCGCTAAAAAACACCAGCAAAGTCATCACTGACCATTGACACGGAAAAACCCATCCCGCATCCTTGCTGCGGAAAGACAATCACCTTTGCGTAGCCGCTGGGGGATCGGGGTCCTTCCGTTAACACGCTCGGGAACGCAAGTTCCTTGCAGCACAAGATGTGCGGCGGGCCTCGGCCCGCCGCGTTTGTTATTAGTGTTTAAGTTGCTGACGCGTTCAAGGCGCAGCGCAGCCCTTGGGACAGGTACGCCGCTCCCAGGGGCTTTCCATTTCTGCACAGTGAGCCACGTAGGTCGGTCGAAAGCGAAGCGGCAACCGACATAGACGCGTCTGCCTGTCGGTTGCCGCTTCGCTTTCGACCGACCTACGGCGTGAGCGTCTTCACCAGTCAACTTCTTCTGCCCTTGGTGTCAATTTTTAAGGTCAACCAAAACGGCGGCCTTCTCCAGTGCAGCCTTGATTTCAAGTGATGATTGAGGCGGGATCGCGACGACTTCACCGCAGTCATCGCAGACAGCAACAAGGATGTTGCTCACCAAACCTGATCCATCCCGGAACGACACATCGCGGATGGTGAAGGTCGTGGTGACCAGCCCGTCGTTCTCGCACATTGCCCGTCCCTTATCCGCTTCAAGGTAGATTTTCATGGCTGTTTCCTTGGGGATGTGAGAGTGAAGAATAAAGTCAGACTGAATCGTTGGGTAAAGTACATCGAAAGAACGGAAGCGGGGCAAAATACCGAGTAAGGCTGACTGACTGCTTTCTTTGTCGGATAGCGCTCACGCTAAGCAGGAAATCAGACTCATATCGGGTTTTGCAATGATGTGCATCGTACACGCGGCTTTCAGCCGCGTTGAGTGCGCGGATACGCGAACCTCTTCCTCTTCGCAGCGCTTTCGTCTCCGTCAAAGCCATTGAGACGCGAAAGCTACGCGACTGGAAGCCGCGTCTACGTACGGACGCTCTCAGGGAAACTGACACATCACCCCGAAACATCGGCGAGAGCCTTTCTCAGCCAACCGCAATCAAGTTGACTAGGAACCAACAACACTGGTAGTTTCCTAGTCAACTTAACGGGGACACCTATGCCGCCGGCCTCTGACCTGACCGCCCACACCGGCTACTGGTTGCGCATGGTGTCCAACGCGGTCTCGCAGGACTTCGCCCGCAAGGTTGCCGATGAAGGCGTGACGGTCGCGGAGTGGAGTTTCATGCGTGCCCTCTACGACGCCGACGCGATGGCGCCATCGGCGCTTGCAGAGAAGATGGGAATGACGAAAGGCGCCATCAGCAAGCTTGCCGACCGGCTGCTCGGCAAGGGGCTGATCACCCGCGCCGACAATCCGGGCGACAGGCGGGCGCACACCCTGTCCCTGACGGGAGCAGGCCGGAGCAAGGTGCCGATTCTGGCGGCGCTCGCCGATAGGAACGATGCCGAGTATTTCGGCGTCTTGCCCACGGAGGAGCGCGAGATGCTCCATCGCCTCTTAAGAACTCTCGCCGACAGGCGCGGACTGAAGACTATCCCGGTGGACTGACCGTCGGGTCCGTAGCAACTCAAGATCGGATAAGGAAACGCGCCATGGACGCGGAACGGATCTCTATTGCTCAATCATGCCTTGATGCGGCGCACGATGGCAGCCTCGCCTTCCCCGCCATCGTCGGCAAGCTGATTGCCGCCGGGTTCGAGGGATACACGGTCGACTACCGCCGCAACACCCAGACCTATTACCTGCCCGACGGCGACAGCGTGGCGCTGAACATGCCGCACTCAGACGGGACCACTGCGGCAACCTTCGATGCATCAGCCATCGAAGGACTGGTGCGATGGGCACAGCGGGGCGAATCCGACTACAGTTACCGGGGCTTCTGCGAAAAGGCGAAGGAAGCGGGATGCGCGGGTTATCTCGTCTCGTTCCTCGGCCGCCGCGTGGTCTATTTTGGCCGCACCGCCGAAACCCACGTCGAGCACTCCCCAAGGTGACCTTGCCCACATGCAGCGCCTCCCACAGCATTCGCACCATGCCGCCAGCGTATTTTGCTGGCGGCATGGTGCGAATGCACTCGATTTCGATTATAGAAAGTAAGGCGGCCGATCTTTCCCGGCTATGAGAGACGCTGCACGCACGCCCCGGCCCACCGCCGCTTACTCCGCCGGCACGCCCCGGACCGCAGCCGGGCCTTTGACCTTGCCCTTGCGCAGCTCTTCCTCGAGCCACAGGCTATGGTGCTCGCGTGCCCAGTTCACGTCCACCTCACCGCTGCCCATCGCGTCGAACGCGCCTTCCATCCCGATCGAGCCGATGTAGATGTGGCTGATGATACCGGCGATCAGCAGGACCGACAGGATGGCGTGGACCAGATGCGCAAGCTGCATGCCGGCGATGTCGGTCACGGCGAAGGGGAACAGCAGCACGTAGCCGCTGGCCGCCACCACGCCGCCGCCCGCGACGACCATCCAGAAGATCAGCTTCTGCCCGGCGTTGAACTTCTTCGCGGGCGGGTGCTTGCCCTTGGAGAACAGCCCGCCCGCCACCTTGATCCAGGCGATGTCTCCGCCGTTCGGGATGTTGTGGCGGACCCAGATCAGCAGCATCAGCACGATGCCGAGCACGAAGGGGAAGCTGAGGAAGTTATGCGCCAGCTTGCCGTAGACCGTCATCGTCGCGAAGGCTTCCGGCCCCAGCAGCGGGATCAGCAGCCAGCGCCCGAACACGAGGTTGAGGCCGGTCACCGCCAGCACCAGGAAGCTCGCCGCCGTGATCCAGTGGGCGAACCGCTCCATCCCGTTGAAGCGCTGGATGCGCCGCCGCGACGGACCGGCATCGATCCGGATCTTGCCCCGGACCATATAGAACACCACCAGCGCCGCGATCATCCCCAGCAGGACCACGGCGGAAACCGTCTTCAGCGTGCCGTTGCGCAGCGCCCGCCAGTCCTGCCCCTCCGGCTGGATCAGCATCGCCGATTTCTGGTCCGGGATGCTGACGCGCCCGTGCAGGTTTCCCTGCAATTGCTGGAGCAGCAGTTGATCGTTGCTGACGTCCGGCCCGGTCAGCGTGTTCGGCCCCGGCGGTACCGGGGTCTGGGCGAAAGACGCCACCCCCGGCATCAGCAGGAATAAGGCCAGGGTCAGCGACAGCAGACGCACGATGCGTCCAAGATTCATGGACATGATGCTTCCTCCCCCGGCTCTCACGTTGTCGCCTTGTCCTTATACGCGGTGGACCAGCCCCAGGCGCCGGAGCCATACCCACGCCGAACCGCGCGTTCCTTGTAGATGTCGGCGATGATCTCGCCGTCGCCGGCCAGCAGGGCCTTGGTCGAGCACATCTCCGCGCAGAGCGGCAGCTTGCCCTCCGCCAGACGGTTGGCGCCGTATTTGGAATACTCCGCCGGGGTCATGTCGTCCTCGGGTCCGCCGGCGCAGAAGGTGCATTTGTCCATCTTGCCCCGGCTGCCGAAGTTGCCGACCTGCGGGTACTGCGGCGCTCCGAACGGACAGGCGTAGAAGCAGTAACCGCAGCCGATGCACAGGTCCTTGCTGTGCAGGACGACGCCTTCCGCCGTCTTGTAGAAGCAATCGACCGGGCAGACCGCCATGCACGGCGCGTCGGTGCAGTGCATGCAGGCCATGGAGATCGAGCGCTCGCCCGGCTTGCCGTCGTTCAGCGTCACGACGCGGCGGCGGTTGATGCCCCAGGGGACTTCGTGCTCGTTCTTGCAGGCGGTGACGCAGGCGTTGCACTCGATGCAGCGTTCGGCGTCGCACAGGAACTTCATTCTTGCCATGGTTCAGCTCCTCCGCCTCAAGCCGCGACGATCCGGCAAAGCGTGCACTTGGTTTCCTGCATGTAGGTCACCGGGTCGTAGCCGTAGGTCGTCAGCGCGTTGACCGACTCGCCCAAAACTATCGGGTCCGTTCCGGGCGGATAGGCCGAACGCTGGCTCTCCCCTTCCCAGAAGCCCGCGAAGTGGAAGGGCATGAACGCGACGCCCGGCCCGACGCGGTCGGTCACCAGCGCCTTCATCCGTGCCCTGCTGTTGCCCTCCGGCCCATGGACCCAGACCTGCCCGCCGTCCTTGACGCCAAGCCGCGCCGCGTCCTGGGTGTTGACCTCGACGAACATCTCCTGCTGAAGCTCGGCCAGCCACTTGTTGGACCGGGTTTCCTCGCCGCCGCCCTCGTACTCGACCAGCCGGCCGGATGTCAGGATGATCGGGAAGTCCTTGGTCACGTCCTTCGCCTGGACGCT
>Ga0190275_10002538_pt1 | contig 13104 bp, 11 predicted proteins | sample Popmic550T_FD_133745 | JGI IMG/M metagenome (GOLD analysis project Ga0190275, IMG submission 133745) | Populus adjacent soil microbial communities from riparian zone of Yellowstone River, Montana, USA - 550 T | ecosystem: Environmental > Terrestrial > Soil > Riparian zone > Trees stand | place... | reverse complement strand
TGTGACCCGGTGCTCTATGCCCACCAGATTGCAGGCGGCCGTGAACAGCCGGACGATGTCGTCGGACTTGTTGCTGAAGTCGTGGGTCAGATAATCGTAAGAACCAGTCCGATTCACGAAGACACAACCGTCTGAACGGATGCATCCCCGTAGAAGCCCCCACGGAGCCTGCTCGACCAGGCACCGCTGCCAATGCTCGAGGGTGATCGGCGCTCGTGCTTCTTTCCCTGCCCATGGTCCCCCCGTGGGCCTCGACGAGGCCGACGGGATTCTCGGGAAAGCTGCGTTCCAGAAGCGCCTTTGTGTCCTCGATGATGCCCGTGTACTTTGCGTCCAAGGCAATCCGGTGCGACGGGCGATCTCACAGTCGTTCAAACCCTGTCCGACGAGAGCCAACAATCTCGCTACGCACGTTCGGAGGGTGCACCGACCAATCGTGCTGGCTCCGGACGCGCGCGTGACGCCCTGAACGCGACGAACTGCGTTCAAGTGGGCTCAATTGCGTCGGCTACAATCGCCGCTCGACGGCCCGTTCGTCTAGCCTGGCCTAGGACGCCGCCCTCTCACGGCGGAAACAGGGGTTCGAATCCCCTACGGGCTACCTCGTGCGGCCGACGATCTCAGTCTCGATCGTCGGCGGCGACACGAGGGTCTGCAACACCGTGCAGTAGCGCTCTGTCTTCTCGTGCAGCGACACGAGTTGTTCCGGGCTCGCCTCCGGAGCGTCGACGTCGAAGCGCAAGCGGATCGCCTCGAAGCCTGCGCCCACGGACTTGTCGATGCCGAGCGTGCCGCGCAGGTCCAGGTCGCCTTCGGCCCGCACGGCTATGTCGCGCACGGGAACCTCCATCGCCGTCGCGACCATCTGACAGGTGAGCTGTGCACAGGCGGCAAGGGCCCCGAGCAACAGATCTCCCGAGCACGCGCCGGTGCCGGGACCGCCGACCCCGGGATGAGCCTGTGCCTCGTAGACAGCGCGGCCGATGTCCACGGAGCAGCTCACCGGCACGTCGGTGCGGGCGCCGCTCGCCCTCAAGGTGATGCGGGACGCTGACGGATCCTCGCGGTAGCGCTCCTTCAACGGTCGTTGCAGCTCGCGCAGTTCCAACTTCCCTCCTTCGTCGCACGTGACCTGAGCCTAGTGTTTCATCCGACGGCGGCGGCCACCAGCCCCCACGCCAGGACTACTGCGGTCGAGTACACGATCGCCCCCGAGATGATCGCCCGATCGAGGCTGTATGCGGCCACCAGCAGGAGGCTGTTGAGACCGGTCGGCATCGCCGCCTGCACCAGAAACGCGTCGGGCACGTCGTGGATCAGCGCTGCACACGCGGCGACGACGGCCACCGGCACGGTCAGCTTCACGATCACGGCCGCCGCCACCGGCATCGTGAACGCCGGGGGGAAGCGCGCGCCGGCGCCCGCGGTCGCGTAGACGCCCAGCGCGAAAAACCCGAGCGGAGCCATCGCGACTACGAGCACGTTCGCTGCGTCCACGGCCCACGTGGGCGCGAGGGCGTCCGGGGCCAGCAGGCCGGCCACGAGCGCGTACAGCGCGGGATTGCGGGTCAGGAACACACGCAGGCTGCGCGCGCCGGCGTGCCGCTCGTCGCAATGGGTGGCCCCGATCGAGAATGCGACCACCAGCAGCCACGGCGTGGACACGAGCTGGTCGTAGGTGATCGCCTCCGGCAGCGCGTCGCGCCCGAGCAGGGCGGCTGTGAAAGGAAGGCCGAGGAAGCCGGTGTTGGCATGAAATGCCGCGCACATGAAGGCCCCGCGGGTGTGTCCCTCGATGCGCAGCGGACCGCGCGCCAGCGCCCACGCGATGACCAGCGCGGTCGCCAGGCCAAGGTACGCGAACGCGAGACCCACCCCGACCTCGGCCGACGGCTCGAAGCGGGCGAAGTTGAAGAAGGTGACGACAGGGAGGATCGCCCAGAGGCTGACGGACAGCATGCTGTCGGCGATCGCCGTGGCGTTCGAGCGCCGCCGTGCAGCGAGCACGCCCGCGGCCGAGCCGGCGAGGATGACGGCGGCGACGGCGAGCACCGTCGCAGGGTAGGGCACGGCGAACGCTCCGCCCCGTCGATAGACTGCGCCCACGGTTGGTGGAGGGAAGCCGGTGAGAATCCGGCGCGGTCCCGCCACTGTGACCGGGAGTGTTCGTCGCACCTCGGCCTCCTACTCGGAGGTCGAGAAGCCACTGGGAAGCATCGCTTCCTCGGGAAGGCGCGGCGGGAGATCCCCGGGAGCCAGGATACCTGCCTCCGACCGACGCCAAGTTCACCCCTCGAGGAAGGGAAAGGCTCGATGAGACGAATGATGTGGGCGCCGGTACTGGCGGCGTTGTTGCTTGCCTGCGGGAACGCTTGGGCGGCTCCCGCGACCGTGAATCTGCGCGTCGAGGGAGCGAGTTCGACGATCTTCGAAGGCCCGGTGACGACCGACGGGAAGCTGATCGACGGTCATCCATGCGACGGGACGACTCGCACGACGCCTCCAAACCCTGGTCCCGGACCGACGATGACGTCCGCGCTCGATGACGCATCCCTGGCTTCGGCCTTTGGGTGGACGGGGTCGTGGGACGATAGCTTCGGCGACTTTCTGATCGGCAGCATCGCCTCCGAGCAGGGGGCCGGCGGAAGCTTCTGGGGAACCGTTCTGAACTACGAGCCCACGCCTGTCGGCGGCTGTCAGCAGCAGGTTGCCGAAGGCGATGAGCTCCTGTTCGCGCTCGGAAACGTCTACGGGCAACCGCTTCTGAAACTCCGAGGGGATACGCGGGCGGCGGTGGGCGAGCAGCTCAGCCTGCACGTCACGAACGGCACGGCCGGCGGCGACTTCACGGGCGCCAGTGTGCCGGGTGTTGCCGGTCAGACCGGCGCCGACGGCAAGCTGGCGGCGACATTCGACTCGCCGGGCGTGAAGACGCTCAAGGCAGAGGCCCCGGGAGCGATTCGGTCGAACGCGTGGCAGATATGCGTTGAGGCCCCAGGCAGCGGCACCTGCAGCGGCTTCACCTCTCCACTCGCCGTCACGCCGCTCTCTGTCGTGACCGACAGCACCGCGCCGACGGCCCGCATCAGCGGCCCTCGCAACGGCCGCCGGTACCGGCATGGGCCGCGCCTGCTGCGCGGGGTAGCCGCTGATGACCGCAGCGGGGTCAAGCAGGTGAAGCTCGCGCTGCGCAGGCACGTTCGAGGCAAGGGGTGCCAGTGGTGGAGCGGGCGGCGCGAGAAGTTCGTCGGGCGCAACTGTCACAAGAAGTTCTTCTTTGCGATCGGCAATAACGCGAAGTGGTCGTACCTGCTGCCGCGGCCGCTCGGCGCGGGGCACTACGTGCTCGACGTGAAGGTGTTGGACGCGGCCGGCAACCGCGCAGACGTGTTCCGGCGCGGCGTGAACCGCAGCGTCTTCGACGTGGAGGCAAAGCCGGGCCGGAAGGCGGCCGCGGCGGCCGGCCCCGCGCGCGTGGAGGCAATGGTCGTCGGGATGAAGGGCGTGATCGTGGACCCGATCACGGTGCGCGCGAGCAGGACCGTCGTGCGCGCGTCCGGGCGCCGGTGCGCCGTCGCGGCATCCACTCCGCTGGGTGCGCTCCAGGCCGCGCTGCGTCGCAAGCGGATCGGCTACGCGGTCCGCGACTACGGCAGCTGCGCGCGGCGCAACACCCGCAGCTCGGGCCAGCTGTTCGTGACCCGGATCGCGCGCGAGCGCAACAGCGGCTCGGACGGATGGGTGTACAAGATCGACGACGGCACGCCGGGAACGGGCGCGGCGGATGCGCGGCTGCGGGCAGGTGACCGGCTGCTGTGGCTCTACTGCCGGCAGGACCAGGAGAGCGGCGGATGTCAGCGGTCACTGCGTGTCATCTCCGCCAATCAGAGCGGGCCCGCCGGAGGGTCGCTGCCGGTGCGCGTATTCGGCTACGACGACAAGCGCACCCGGCGCCCCGTCCCGGGCGCTCGCATCACCCTCACGACCGGAAACGAAGAGGTCGTCTCAACGGTCAGCTCGGCCGAGGGGTCCGCGGTGCTCACGCTTCCGGCCGCCGGCCGGTATCAGCTCGCGGCAAGCGCCGACGGGCTCGCACCTTCCTTTCCGGTCACGGTCAGAGTTAGGACCCGCTGAAAGGTGCGCCGGCGAGCCTCGATCCTCGGTGCGCTTCTCGTCCTGCTGGGCGCGGTCGCGCTCGGCGCCTGCGGCGTGGGATCGGGGGACTCCGATTCCGAGGGCGCGACGCTCACCGTCTCCCGCGACTTTGGCCGGCGGGCGCTGACCGAGAGGCGCGCCGAAACGGTCCCGGGCGGCGAGACCGTGATGCGGTTCCTGCAGCGGTACGCCGAAGTCGACACCGGATACGGAGGCCGTTTCGTCGACGCGATCGAAGGACTGCGCTCCGGCAGCCGCCGGGGTGAGCGGCGGGACTGGTTCTACTACGTGAACGGCATCGAGGCCGATGCGGGCGCTGCGGAGCGTGAGGTCGCGGGAAGCGACCGCGTGTGGTGGGACTACCGCGACTGGAGCGCGGCGATGCGTGTGCCGGCCGTGGTCGGCTCGTTCCCGGAGCCGTTCCTGCACGGGGCGGAGGGCAAGCGGTACCCGGTGCGGGTCGACTGTGCGCAGAACGCCGCCGACCAGTGCCAGGAGGTCTCCGAGCGCCTCGAGCGGGCCGGCGTCGCTCCCAGCACCGCCGCGCTCGGATCCCAGGCCGGAGACGAGCTGCTGCGCGTGGTGGTCGGGGAATGGGAGGACGTGCGCGGTGACAACGCAACGGAGCAGCTCCAGGATGGACCGGGGGAGAGCGGCGTCTTCGCACGGGTGGGTCGCGGCGGCGCCGGGTACGAGATCGACGCGCTCGATTCGCAGGGCCGCGTGGTGCAGACGCTCGGTCCGGGCACCGGGATCGTGGCCGCGACCCGATTCGAAGAGCAGCAGCCGACCTGGACGGTGTCGGGGATTGATAAGGCGGGCCTCGACCGGGCGGTGCGTCTGCTGGACGCGCGCGTCCTGCGAAACCGGTATGCCGTGGCAGCCACGCTCGACGGTCCACTGGCCCTCCCGGCGACCCAGGGGCGATCCCGATGAGCTCGTTCGTGCCCGTGTTCCGGCCCACCGGCTCGGCCCTGCACGCCGTGCGGCCCGGCGTCGCGGCGGCGTTTGCGCTCGCGCCCTGCGTGGCGGCGCTCACGTTCGACCACCCCGGGGTGCTCGCCGCTGCGCTCGCGTGCGTGGTGGTCACCGCAGCCGCAGCACGCGTCGGGCGTGAGCTGCGCCGCGCCGCGCGGCTCGCCGTCCCGCTCGCGCTGCTGGTCGCGGCGATCAATCCCCTCGTCTCGCGGGAAGGACTGACGCTGCTCGCACGCGGACCGGAGGTGCCGCTCTACGGCCAGCTCGACCTGACGCTCGAGGCGGTCGTGTACGGCGCCGTGGCAGCGCTGCGCGTGCTGGTCGTCGTGCTCGCGTTCGCCGTCTGCTCCGCGGCCGTGGACCCGGACGACATGCTGCGCGGGCTGCGGCGCGTGGCGCCGCGCTCCGCCCTCACTGCGTCGCTCGCGACGCGGATGGTGCCGTTGCTGGCTCGTGACGCGGAGCGCCTCAGCGAGGCCTATGGGCTACGCGCGGCGGGCGTGGGGGACGGCCGCCTGCGCAAGGGCGCGGTGGTGGCCCGCGCGCTCGCAGCAGGCGGACTGGAGCGCGCGATGGATACGGCGGCCGCGCTGGAGCTGCGCGGCTACGCGCTCGGCACGCGCCGGTCGGGCAGGGCACCGCGCCCATGGTCGGCCGATGACGTCGTGTTCGCAATCGCGGCCACGGCGATGGTTGCCGTGGCGGTCGGCGCCGCGATCGCCGGGATCGCGGCATTCGACCCCTACCCGATGCTGCGAGCCGACCGGGGTCCCTCCGAGGCGGCGTTCGCTCTCCTGCTGCCGGCGTTGACGGTGGCCCCGTTCGCGCTCGCGGTACGCCGGCGCGGCACCCTTCGTCACCACGGTTGTCATGCCTGACGCCCTGCGGCTGGACCGCGTCAGCTACACGTACCCGAGCGCGCAGGGGCCGGCGCTGCACGACGTGTCCCTCGCCCTCGGCGAGGGGGAGATGGTCGTGCTTGCGGGCGGCTCGGGCAGCGGCAAATCGACGCTCCTGCGGGCGGCTTGCGGTCTCGCGCCCCACTTCTTCGGCGGGACCCTTGCAGGTCACGTGCGCGTGTGGGGGCGCGACACGCGCGACGAGGGGCCCGGGCAGCTCGCCGACGCGGTCACCCTCGTGCTTCAGGACCCCGAGGCGCAGACCGTCATGAACGGGGTGCGCGCAGAGATCGAGTTGCCGCTCGAGAGCCGCGGCATGCGCGGCCCAGCGCTCGCGCGCACGGTCGAGGAAACGGCGCTCGCACTCGGCATCGCCGACCTGCTCGAGCGCCCGGTCCGGACCCTGTCCGGCGGTGAGCTTCAGCGCGTCGCGCTTGCTGCTGCGCTTGCGGCGCGGCCCGGCCTGCTGCTTCTGGACGAGCCCACCTCGCAGCTGGACCCGGTTGCCGCCGAGGAGCTGCTGGCGCAGCTGCGGCGCTTGAACGAGGACCACGGTACGACGGTCGTGCTGGCCGAGCAGCGCCTCGAGCGTTGCCTCGCGGCGGCGGACCGGGTGATTGCGCTGGAGCACGGCCGGGTGGCCTGCGACTCCACAGCGGCGGGGTTTGTCAGGTGGGCAGCCAGCCGGTGCCCGGAGCTCGTCCCCCCGGCCGCCCGGATGATGTCGCTGGCCGGCCTCGACCCCCTGCCGGTGACGGTGAAGCAGGCGCGCAGCCTGTTGCGCAGGGCCGGCGTGGCCCCGATCGGCGCCGCTCCAGGGGAGGAGGAGCGCGGCTCCCCTTGGCGCCGGCGACTCAAACGACGGAAGGCGCCCACAGCCGTGCTCGCGCTCCGGAACGTGTGGGTCGAGTGGGACGACGGCAGCGGGGGCACCGTCACTGCCCTGCGCGGCCTCGATCTCGAGCTGCGCCGCGGCGAGACGGTCGCGCTGCTGGGGCGCAACGGAGCCGGCAAGAGCACCCTGCTGCGCGTGGCTGCCGGGATCGTGCAGCCGGCCCGGGGCGCCGCGCGGGCCGAGGGCGACGTCGCGCTGCTTGTGCAGACACCGTCCGACTATCTGCTGCACGAACGCGTCGTGGAGGAGCTGGCCCCGGACGTGGCGGTCGCGGCGCTTGGGGAGCTGGGACTCGCCCATCTCGCCGAAGCCGACCCGCGCGATCTGTCGGGCGGGGAACGGCAGCGGCTTGCGCTGGGAGTCGTGCTGGCCGGGCGGGGCATCGGCGCGGGCGCCCCCCCGCCCGTCGTGGCGCTCGACGAGCCCACGCGTGGGATGGACCAGCAGCGCAAGCGCGAACTTGCCGAGCGGATCCAGGCGCTCGCGGATCAGGACGCGGCGGTGATCGTCGCCACGCACGACGTCGAGTTCGCGGCCCGTGTGGCCCGCCGCTGCGTCCTGCTCGGCGGCGGCCGGGTCGTGGCCGACGGGTCGACCACCGAGGTGCTGGCGGGTGGTCGCTACTTCACCACCGAGGTGGCGCGGGTGCTGGGGCCCGGAGCAGCGGCGGTGCTGCCCGAACAGGGCGCGCCGCTCGTCCGTGCTGCACTCGCCTCCGCGGTCGCCACCGGACGCGAGGTGGCGGCGCTTTGACGTGGCAGACCGCGAGCCTCGTGCTGGTGGCGGTTTCCGCGCTGACGGGACTGTGGTGGTACGAGCGCCGGCGTCCGCCGGCGAAGCTGGTGGCAGTGGTCGCCACGCTGGCCGCGCTGGGCGTGGCGGCGCGGGTCCTGTTTGCCGCAGTGCCGAACGTGCAGGGCACGACCGACGTCGCGCTGCTGTCCGGCTACGTCCTCGGGCCCGCCCCCGGGTTCATGGTCGGCGCGCTCGCGGCGCTGGCCTCGAACGTCTTCCTGGGCCAGGGGCCCTGGACTCCCTGGCAGATGGTTGGCTGGGGCGCGGCTGGGATCGCCGGCGCGCTGCTCGCGACCATCTCGCGCCGGCGCGCAGGTCGCCTCACGCTGGCCGGCGTCTGCGCCCTTGCGGGCCTCGCGTTCGGGGCGTGGATGGACCTGTTCACGCTGATTGCGTTCACGGCGACTCCGTCGGCGCACGGGTACGTCGCGATCGCGGGCATCTCGCTCCCCTTCAACGCCGCGCACGCGATCGGCAACGCCGCGCTCGCGCTCGCCTTCGGCCCTGCCTTCGTCCGCGTGCTGGAGCGCTTCCGCCGCCGCCTCGACGTGCGCTGGGAGAGCGCGCCGGTGCGGCCGCGCGGCCTGCCCGGCCTGGTGGGGGCGACATGCGTCGCGACAGCTCTCCTGCTCTCGCCGGTGCTCGTGGGCACGGGGTTTGCGGCCGATGGCTCTGTGGCGCGTGGCGTGCGCTACCTGGAGCGCGCACAGAATCGCGACGGCGGGTTCGGGGCCGGCCCGGGCCAGGGATCGAGCCAGCTCATCACGGGCTGGACGGTGCTGGGGCTCGAGGCCGCCGGGCGACATCCCCTGGACGTGAAAAGAGGTGGAAGGACGCCGATCGACTTCATGCGCTCCCGCGCCCGGGAGCTGAACGAGACCGGAGAGCTGGAGCGCACCCTGCTCGCCGTCCGTGGCGCGGGACTCGACGCCCGTAGCTTTGCGGGCCGGGACCTCGTGTCCGAGTTGCTGCGCCACCGCCGGGCCGACGGTTCGTTCGACGGCCTGGCGAACTTGACCGCATTCGGGATCATGGCGTTGCGCGCCAGCGGCCGCACGGCCCGATCCGGCGCGGTGGCGAAGGCGGCGACCTGGCTGGCACGACAGCAGGGCCCCGACGGAGGCTTCTCCGTCTCGGGGGGCGGCGCCAGTTTCGTGGACGAAACCGGCGCTGCCCTGCAGGGGCTCGCGGCCGCCCGACGCGGGCGTGGCCGCCCGGCACGCACGGCGATCCGGTGGCTGCGGACCGTGCAGAATCCGGACGGCGGATTCGGTCAGGCAAGGGGCCACGACTCGAACGCGCAGTCGACCGCCTGGGCAGTGCAGGGAATCATCGCGGCCGCCGCGGCGCCGTCCTCGTTCCGGCGGGCGAGCCGCACGCCAACGGCATATCTGGGCTCGCTCCAACAGGCGGACGGCAGCTTCCGCTACTCCCGCTCGTCGGCCCAGACCCCGGTGTGGGTCACCGCGCAGGTCGTGGCGGCGCTACGGCGCAAGACGTTCCCGGTGCGGGCGCCGGCGCGCCGCAGGGCGCGCCGTGCCGCGCTGGTGCTGCCGCACGCACCCCCGCCTGCGCGCAAGCGACGACCTGGGCACAGGCGTGAGGTGACGCGGCGTGAGCGCGTGGACGAGCTGGGGGAGTCGACTCCGGTCATCGCGCGCCGGGTGGCGGCCCGGCGCGCCGCGAGCCGCGCCCCGGCCGCGGCAACGCCCTCCGAGGGAGCCGGCTTCGGCGTGGCACAGCTCACCGGCGCGGCCGCAGCCGCGGCGCTGGTTGCGGGCGGCGGCGTACTGCTGTGGCGGCGGCGCCGGGCCTAGGCACTCAACTCGGCGGCGGCTGCTCCCCGTCCCAGTAGCCGACCACGTCCGAGCGGAGGAAGAACGCGCGCAGGCCTCCTCCCCGCGGCAGCCGTTCACCGACTCCGAGCTTGTTCGAGTCGGGGTAGACGACGACGTCCGGGCGCCCGTGACTCGAGATCGCCAGGAACGCGACGACGTCGGCGCTGCGATTGAGGATCTGATGTGCTCCGTCCTCCCCCACCGGGAAGCGCAGCGCCTCGCCCTCATCGAGCTCGCGCAGGCCTTCCGGGGTTCGCAACGTGGGCTGACCACGCAGCACAATCACAATCTCCTCGTCGGCGTAGTGGAAGTGGTAGGGGTAAGCCGCCTCGCCAGGAGGAAGCTCCCACAAGCTGGCGCCGACCAGCTCCGAGCCGAGGTCGTAGCCGATCCGGGCACGGCGGGCACGGAAGCCCTGTGGGCGCTCACCCTCCTCGAATTTCGGCCGGTAGATGTTGGCCACGGCGCGGCCCAGTATGGAGGCACATGGAGACGGTGCTGTAGCCGTCGGCTCGCTCCGACGGTCGCACGCGACCCGGCGGTTACAGTGGGGCCGAACGCCATGTACCTCGACTACGTGCTGGAGCAGCTCGGCGAGCTCGGCCCCGTGACGAGCAGGGCCATGTTCGGCGGCCATGGGCTCTACCTGGGAGACCACTTCTTCGCGATCGTGTACCGCGACCGCCTCTACTTCAAGACCGACGACGCGAGCCGCCCCGAGTACGAGGCCCACGACTGCGGGCCCTTCCGCCCGAACGCGCGGCAGACGCTGAAGAGCTACTGGGAGGTCCCGGCAGAGGTCGTCGAGCACCGCGAGTCGGCCGTCGAATGGGCACGTGACGCGGTCGCATCCGCGGCCGCGGGAAGGGCTCCCGCGTAGTGCTCAGCCGTCCCGACGCCCTCGCGGCGCTGCAGCGCGAGGCATTCGACGTGGTGGTGATCGGTGGAGGCATGACGGGCGCCGGCGTCGCCTTCGATGCCGCCACGCGCGGGTTCTCGGTCGCGCTCGTGGAGCGCGACGACTTCTCCTGCGGCACCTCGAGCCGCTCGTCGAAGATGATCCACGGCGGCCTGCGCTACCTGCAGAACTTCGACCTCGGGCTGGTGCGCGAGGCACTCGTGGAGCGGCAGCTGATGGTGCGGCTGGCGCCGCACCTGGTGAAGCCGCTTCCCTTTCTGGTGCCTGCATTCGAGGGCGCGCGCCTGGACCTGCGCATCGGCGTGGGGCTGAACATGTACGACGCGATGTCGCTGCGCAACCCGCGGGCGCGGCGCCGGGCCGCACGCGAGGCGGCGCTGGAGGGCGGCGAGTACTGGAGCCCCGACCGCCACCGCACGATCGACCGTGACGAGCTGCTGGAGCTGGTGCCCTCGCTCGCCGGGCGGGATCCGTCCTCCGCGTACCTCTTCTACGATTGCCAGGCCGACGACTCCAGGCTGGTCCTGACCGTGCTCGGAGAGGCCGCGCGCTTCGGCGCCGTGTGCGTCAACGGGGCATCGGTTGTGGAGCTGATCGAGGAGGGTGGGGAGGCGGCCGGCGTCGTGTGCGTGGAGCAGGAGACGGGTGAGCGCTTTGCCGTCGCGGCCGCGAACGTCGTGAACGCGACTGGCGTCTGGGCGGACCGGATCCGGCCCGAGGAGTTGCACGGCGAGGAGGACGTGCCGGTGATCCGCCCCAGCCGCGGCACGCATGTCTTGCTCGATCGCGAGCGCCTGCCGATGAACGCGGCCGCTGTTCTGCCGGCCGGGCAGGGGCGCACGATCTTCGCGCTGCCGTGGCTCGGCCAGACTCTGGTCGGGACGACCGACAACGATTATGAGGGGAGCCTCGAGCATCCCGAGGTCTCCGATGTCGACGTGCAGTACCTGCTGGAGGCGGTCAACACCTTCTTCGATACGGACTTCGGGCCCGGCGACCTCGCGGGCGCCTACGCGGGCGTCCGACCGCTGATCTCCAGCGCCGACCCCAAGAAGAGCGTCGACATCTCACGGCGGGCGGAGCTGTACGAGACCTCCTCCGGCATGGTCACGATCACGGGCGGGAAGCTCACGACCTGGAGACGCATGGCGAAGATGGTCGTGGACCGCCTCGTCGAGCGGGAGTTCCGCGAGGCACCTTGCCGTACCCACGAGATCCCGCTCGGTCATCCGGTCGAGGTGAGCGCGCTGGCGGAAATGCCCGAGGTCGGCGATCACTCGCGCGAGCATCTGGCCGGTCGCTACGGGCTGTTCGCCGAGTCGGTCCTGAAGATCTGCGCCGCGGACCCCACCCTTGCGCGGCCGATCGTGGAGGGCATGCCCGACCTGCTGGCCGAGGTCGTCGTGGCCGCACGCCACGAGCAGGCGCGCACGGTGGCCGACGTGCTGCTGCGCCGCACGCGCCTCGGGCTGCTGGCCGGTCGGCGCCTGGTCGAAGACCGCGACGCGGTCGGGAGAGTGGCCAAGGCGATGGGTGCGGAGCTGGGTTGGGGGAGGCGCGACATACGCCGCGCAGGTGATGCATGGCTCGAGACGGTCGCCGCGGAGCGGCTCGTCAGCGGCGAGCCCGTGCGAGCCTAGGCGGAACGCCTAGCCGCCATCGTGGCGCTTGCTCAGGCACTAGAGCACGTCATGCAATGTTGGTCTCTTATGGTTGCTATCAACCACAGGGGACCACGGTTCAAGAGGCGGTCTACAGTCTCACCCCACGGCTGCCGCCGCGTCTGCCTGAGGCTCACGGGACGAAGATGCCCTGGGCGAAGAACAGCCTGTTGTCTGCCGGCGTGTCCGCGTCGAAGTCCGCTCCGCCGTCGTACACCCGCACCTGATCCAATTGCCAGATCGCTCGGGCGCCCTCCTTGACCATTCCCGGGACCAGCGCGTCGGCCGTGGTTGCCAGCAGGCAGTCGCCCCCTCTCGTCGTGACGGCGGTCGTGCGGCACGGAACGGTCCAACCGAGGGTAAAGGATCCTGTTCCGGGCCCACTCCCGCCCGGATGAGGGGTGTTGTTCTTGTCGGTCACCCGCACACCGACCTGCATCCGGATCTCACCCGCGTAGTCGGTCAGGTCGCTGCGGCGCAGCACGTCCTTAACCTTCGTGTTCAGCGTCACGTTCGCCTCGTCGGCAGATGTCGAGGGGTTGCCCTTCAGCGCCCTCACCAACAGGCGGCTGACCCCGGCGGCGGCCTTTCCATTCGCATCGGGTGTGCCGACGGTGAGGTACGGCGACGTTTGGGCGGGGGGGTTGCAGGACGCGTGCGCGAGCGGTGGCCCGTGAGTGCGGTTCGCGCTCGTGCAGGCCGAGTACGCAGGCACCAGGGCAAATATGGACTTTGCCGTCCCGGCCGGCCGCGGGTAGCCAAAGAGAATCGGCTGCCAGCTCGGCTGTGCGTCGAGGAAGGAGTTCGTCGTGATCCTCACCTGGCCGCTGCCGTCGGGGTTCATGGTCCACACCTCGGCGGCCGTGAAGGCGCCCTTCGTGAAGGCGATCCTGTTGCCGCCGGGCGACCACACCGGGCGCTCCTCCACGGCGGGGCCGGTGTTGGTGAGGTTCGTGACGCCCGA
>Ga0190275_10002537_pt1 | contig 13105 bp, 11 predicted proteins | sample Popmic550T_FD_133745 | JGI IMG/M metagenome (GOLD analysis project Ga0190275, IMG submission 133745) | Populus adjacent soil microbial communities from riparian zone of Yellowstone River, Montana, USA - 550 T | ecosystem: Environmental > Terrestrial > Soil > Riparian zone > Trees stand | place... | reverse complement strand
CGATGATGTGGACGACTCCTCGTTCGAGGAGGCCAAAGAGGCGGTCGTCGAGAAGGAGCTGTCCGAGGACGAGGGTTTCATCGTCTCCGACGCTGATGACGCGGACGAGCCCGAACAGCAGGTGATGGTCGCCGGCGCCACCGCCGACCCGGTCAAGGACTACCTCAAGCAGATTGGCAAGGTCGCCCTGCTGAACGCCGAGCAGGAGGTCACGCTGGCGAAGCGGATCGAGGCCGGCCTGTTCGCCGAGGAGTCGGTGAACACCGGACGTTCGGTGCCGGAGACTGACCAGGACGACTATCAGTGGATCTCCGAGGACGGCCGGCGGGCCAAGAACCACCTGCTCGAGGCCAACCTCCGGCTGGTGGTGTCGCTGGCCAAGCGTTACACCGGCCGCGGCATGCTGTTCCTCGACCTGATCCAGGAGGGCAACCTTGGCCTGATCCGGGCGGTGGAGAAGTTCGACTACACCAAGGGCTACAAGTTCTCCACCTACGCGACCTGGTGGATCAAGCAGGCGATCACCCGGGCCATGGCTGACCAGGCCCGCACCATCCGGATCCCGGTGCACATGGTCGAGGTGATCAACAAGCTCGCCAGGGTGCAGCGGCAGATGCTGCAGGACCTGGGCCGCGAACCGACGCCGGAGGAACTGGCCAAGGAGCTCGACATGACCCCCGAGAAGGTCGTCGAGGTGCAGAAGTACGGCCGGGAGCCGATCTCGCTGCACACCCCCTTGGGCGAGGACGGCGACTCCGAGTTCGGCGACCTGATCGAGGACTCCGAGGCGGTGGTTCCGGCCGAAGCGGTGAACTTCACCCTTCTGCAGGAGCAGCTGCATGACGTCCTGGACACGCTCAGCGAGCGCGAGGCCGGCGTGGTGAGCATGCGTTTCGGTCTCACCGACGGGCAGCCCAAGACGCTGGATGAGATCGGCAAGGTCTACGGGGTCACCCGAGAGCGGATCCGGCAGATCGAGTCCAAGACGATGAGCAAACTGCGTCACCCGTCCCGCTCGCAGGTCCTGCGCGACTACCTCGACTGAGCGGTGACCTCGCCGCCCGACCGAGCGGCGCCGTCGCCCTGGGTGCCCGCGCTCCGCTGCTGAGCCGCATCGGCGATCGCAGGCCGCTGTCAGGCCACCGCATGTTCGAACGCCTGATACACCGAGTCGCCGAACAGGACGAACCGGACCAGGTCGATTCCCGGTTTCGGGTGCTGACGAACGGCGTCGACTGCGATCCTGGCCACATCCTCGGCGTCCCAGCCGTAGATGCCCGCACTGATCGCCGGGAAGGCGATGCTGCCGGCGCCGAGTTCTACTGTGGCGTCCAGGCAGCTGCTGAAGCAGGACGCCAGCAGGGCAGGGTCGGTCTGGCCGCGGTGCGCGTTCGGACCCACGGTGTGGATCACCCAACGGCAGGGCAGCCGGTAGGCGTCCGTGGCCACCGCCGCGCCGACGCCGAGCCCGTCCGGCAGGCTGGTCGCACGCAGCCGACGGCAGGCCTCGTACAGTTCCGGTCCCGCGGCCGCGTGGATCGCACCGTCGACCCCGCCTCCGCCGAGCAGGCTGGAATTGGCGGCGTTGACGATGGCGTCGGTGCGCTCGGCGGTGATGTCGCCCAGGACCGCCTCGATGGTGCTCACCTCATCACCCTGACATCCGAGAGCCGGTTGTGACCAGACGGGTAGCACTCCCCGTGAGCGGCGGCAGGGGTCCGGGCGGGCACTATTGTGACCGGCATGCCCGAAGAGAATCATGAGCGCTTCAACGCGGCGGTGGCGGCCCACCTGCCGGTGGCGATGGAGGCCCAGGAAGCGATGTCCCAGGTCGTCGACCTGAACGGTCCCTACCAGGCGGACATCGAGCAGGGCACGCTCGCCGTCGGGGGACGTCCGCTGCGGGTGCTGTTGCTGGGCACTGTGTCGAAGGCGAGCAACTCCTGGCTGTGGTCGTGGGCCAACCAGGGTTTCTCTTCACAGCTTCCTGCGATAGCGCCGGTGCGGCGTGCGGCCGACGTGGCCCAGTCCTGGGGGCTGTGGGAACTGGCTGAGCACCAGTTCAGCCTGGACGGGATCCTGGATACCGGGTTGGGCGCCGGCGCCAGCGTCGCTCTGGTGGCCGCCCCGCTGGTCGGGGCGACCGCCTTCTACTCCGCCGACTACGGCGCCGGGATCGCCTATTTCGGCGTGGTGGACGTCGCCGTCCCGCGGCCCGTCCCACAGGGAGTGACCTTCCCGCGCCGGATCATGGCGGCGGTCGAGCTGCAGCCGGGCCACGACCGTGCCCAGGTGCTCACCTACGCCGCAGTCCACAACCTGCGGGTGGTCGGGGACGAACGGCAACTCAAGGTCCACATCGGCCCGGACGTGCTCAGCGTCCAGTTCGACGAGCAGGGCCGCATCATCACGATCAGCGGAACCCTGAACCCCAACCCGCTGCAGTGAGCAACGGCCTGTACCAACTCGCAGCGCAGGTCGCTCCGACCATCATCGAGGCGCTCCGCCGGGAGTACCCCAACGCGCCGCGGCACGTGATGTCCGGCCCGGACGACACCCCGACGCCGCGCGCGATCCATCCGGCGTTCTACGGGTGCTTCGACTGGCACTCGGCAGTCGAGATGCACTGGGCCCTGATCGTTCTGCTGCCCGACCTGGGCGGCGCCGGGCGGGCGGCCGCGGAGGTGGTGCTGGACGAGCACCTGACCACGGAGAACCTGCTGGCCGAAGCCGGCTACCTGCGGGCTCATCCGGGCTTCGAGCGACCCTACGGTTGGGGATGGGTGCTGGCCCTGGCGGAGGCGGCGGTCGGCACCCGGTGGTCGGCGCCGTTGGCACCGCTGGCGGATCAGGTGGTGGCCGGCTTCTCGGACTGGCTGCCGCGATCGCCGCTGCCGAACCGGCAGGGCACCCACCTGAACACCGCGTTCGCGCTGACTCGCTCCTGGCCTTGGGCGACCCGGTTGGCGGAGGCGGGAGAGCCGGGTCTCGCCGAGGCGATCACAGCGGCCGGGTGCGGGTGGTACGGCAACGACAGGGATTACCCCGCCGCCTGGGAGCCGGGCGGCAACGACTTCCTGTCCCCGGCGCTGGCCGAGGCTGTACTGATGTCGCTGGTCCTGCCGGCGGACAGCTTCCGGATCTGGCTGGACATCGCGCTGCCCGACCTGGAAGCGGGCCAGCCGCGGACGCTGTTCGTGCCGGTCACCGACATCGACAGCCACGACGGCCAGGCCGCGCACCTGTACGGGCTCAACCTGCATCGAGCCGCCTGCCTGCGGGCGCTTCAGCGCCGGATCGGCGACTCGGTGGTGCTCGAACGTGCGGCGCAGGCGCACCTTGAGGCCAGCCTCGACCAGGTCACGGGTGGTGACTGGATGGTGGAGCACTGGCTGGCCGCCTATGCGGTGCTCGCCCTGCGCGCCTGACGACGCAGGCATGAGCGCACAGCTCACTAGCCTCAACAACGACGAACGCCCCGGACGTCGCGTCCGGGGCGTTCGTGGCTTGGTCAGTTCAGTTTGTCGGTTTCATCCTGCATCCTCAGTGCGACCTGCTTCAGCCGATCGGCATGCGCCTTGGCGTGGTGCGCACAGAACAGGAGCTCGCCGCCCTGCAGGATCACCCGCAGGTAGGCCTGCGCACCGCAGCGATCGCAGCGATCCGCTGAGGTCAACTCCTCAACCGCAGTCATGGTCATTCCCGCTCCTCCCGTTGCTCAAGTTGAGTCTACCAGTATCAACTCTCGACCCAACCGGATTGTTCCGTGGGCCGAGACTACCCCCCGCATACCAGGGGCGATGACGAACCAGGCCGCGCCGCGCCGGGGTCCATCACGGTGTCGGGGGCGGGCGATAGCCTCCTGCCGTGACCATCAAAGGCAAGCCGGCGGCGGAGGGGCGGGATTACGAGGCCCGCCACCTCCTCGTCCTGGAGGGGCTCGAGGCGGTGCGCAAGCGACCCGCGATGTACATCGGCTCCACCGACACCCGTGGGCTGATGCATTGCCTCTGGGAGATCATCGACAACGCCGTGGACGAGGCTCTGGCTGGGTTCGGGGGCACGATCCGGGTCGAACTCAACGCCGACGGCAGCATCTCGGTCGCCGACGTGGCCCGCGGCATCCCGGTCGACCTCGAGCCCCGGACCGGGTTGTCCGGGGTCGAGGTGGTGTTCACCAAGCTGCACGCCGGCGGCAAGTTCGGCGCCGGCTCGTACAACGCGACCGGCGGGCTGCACGGGGTCGGTGCCTCCGTCGTCAACGCGCTGTCGTCCCGGCTGGACGTCCAGGTCGACCGCAACGGCGCCACCTGGGCGCTGTCGTTCCGTCGCGGAATTCCCGGCACCTTCGCCGGGGATGGCCCGGAGGCGCCGTTCACCCCGGGGGCGAAGCTCGCCAAGGTGGGGCGGGCGGCGCGCGGACGAACCGGCACCCGGGTGCGGTACTGGCCCGACCGGCAGATCTTCCTGCCCGATGCGCAACTTTCGCTGCCACACCTGGTGGCCCGGGCCAGGCAGACCAGCTTCCTGGTCCCCGGTCTTGAACTGGTGGTCATCGATGCACGGTCGGGCGAGCCCACCACCGAGTTGTTCAAGCATGACGGCGGGATCTCCGAGTTCTGCGATTTCCTGGCCGGCGAGGCCGGCGTCACGGACGTGCTCCGGCTGCGCGGAAGCGACTCGTTCACCGAGACGGTGCCGATGCTGGACGACGACGGTGCGATGACCCCCACCGACGTCGACCGCACCCTCGATGTCGACATCGCGCTGCGCTGGGGAGCCGGCTACGACACAACCGTGCAGTCCTTCGTGAACATCATTGCGACTCCGAAGGGCGGCACCCACCTCGCCGGCTTCGAGCGGGGCCTGGTCCGCGGCTTCGCCAGGGGACTGGAAGGGACCCGGCTGCTGAAGGCGGGGGACGATGTGGTCAAGGACGACATCCTGGAGGGCATGACCGCGGTGGTCACCGTGTCGCTGCCCGAACCGCAGTTCGAGGGCCAGACCAAGGAGGTGCTCGGGACCCCGCCGGTCACCCGGTTGGTCGCCCGGATCGTCGAAACCGAACTGAGCGAGTTCCTGACCTCCAACCGGGCGGCGCAGCGGTCGCAGGCGCGCGCCGTGATGGAGAAGGTGGTCTCGGCCTCCCGGACCAGGGTGGCGGCCCGCGCGCACAAGGAGAACCAGCGGCGCAAGAACGCCCTGGAGTCGAGTTCCCTGCCGTCCAAGCTGGCCGACTGCCGCAGTTCCGACGGGGAGCGAACCGAGTTGTTCATCGTCGAGGGAGACTCGGCCATGGGGACCGCGAAGCTCGCCCGCGATTCGGAGTTCCAGGCTTTGCTGCCGATCCGCGGCAAGATCCTCAACGTCCAGCGGGCGAGCGTCGGCGACATGCTGAAGAACGCCGAGTGCGCCTCGATCATCCAGGTTGTCGGCGCCGGTTCCGGCCGAACGTTCGATCTCGAGCAGGCCCGCTACGGCAAGATCATCTTCATGGCGGACGCGGATTCCGACGGTGCCCACATCCGCACGCTGCTGACCACGTTGTTCTTCAAGTACATGCGGCCGATGATCGAGGCCGGACGGGTGTACACCGCGGTCCCACCGCTGCACCGGTTCGAGCTGACCAACCCCCGCAAGGGCCAGGACAAGTTCATCTACACCTACAACGAGGCCGAATACCAACGAAAGCTGGCCGAGTTGACCAAGCGTCAGGTCGGGTTCAAGGAGCCGCAACGGTACAAGGGGCTGGGCGAGATGGACGCCGGGCAGCTCAAGGAGACCACCATGGACCCGCGGCACCGGACGCTGCGCCGGATCACCGTCGAGGAGGGCGAGTCGCTCGATCAGGCGATGGTCACGTTCGAGAAGCTGATGGGCAACGACGTGGCGCCGCGCAAGGAGTTCATCGTGGCCGGCGCGTACGCCCTTGACGCAGACCGCATCGACGCTTGACGCCTGCGTTCGCCGCCCAGGAGTCCTGCGATGCCGCCCCGCTTGAGCATCCGGCTGCGCGGTGTGCGCAGCGAGTCACACCACCCGACGCAGCAGGCCGGTGTCCACGTCGTACACGAAGCCGCCGACCGCCGCCGCCCCCTCGAGCAGCGGATGGGTGGCCAGCTTCTGCACGTCGGCTCGCAGGTGAGTCTCCTGATCGGGATCGGCGCCCACCGAAAGGCCGGAGGCGTCGCGTCCGGTGGCCGCGGAGACCCGTCGCCGCATTTCGGCATCGTCGCAGGCCGTCATGGCGCAACGGGTGTGGGCGATCACCAGGATGCGACTCACCTGCAGCAGGCTGACCCCGAGGATGCAGCCGTTCAGCGCGTCCTCGGTCACGTGCCCGCCCGGAGTGCGCAGGATCTTGGCGTCGCCGAGGAACAGCCCGATCATCTCCAGCGGCTGCAACCGGGAATCCATGCAGGTCACCACCGCCACCCCGGCGTGCGCGTACCCGTCGAAGTTCCTGGGGGCGAAGACCGCGTAGCGCCGGTTGGCTGTCAGCAGGTCGTCGAACGAATCGTCCACGCGTTCACCCTAGCCGGGAGGGCTGGCGGCGGCACGCCTGGACCCGGCCAGTTTCGGGCCGGTGGGCCGATCAGAGAGCGTGGTAGCGGGTGGAGACCGCCGCGATCGGCTGGCCCGGCGGAGTCCCGGAGCCGTCCCGCCGGGGATCGACGGAGGGCAGTTCCACCGGTGAGCCGCTGGCGGCCGCCGCCACCGCCGGTGTCGGCCCCACCCAGGCCAGCTGCAGGACGTCCTCTCCCTTGAGCAGTCGCTGGCAGCGGACGCCGCCGGTGCCGCGCCCCTTGCCGGGGTACTCCTCGAACGGGGTGACCTTGACGCTGCCCGCGTCCGTCCCTGGCAGCGCGGTGGACGAACCGGCCACCGTGACCACGACCGAATCCGCAAGCCGGCTCGCGCCGAAGAACACCACGCGCGCGTCGCCCGCCAGTTTGACGCCGGACATGCCGGCTCCCGAGCGTCCCTGCGGCCGAACGGTTGCCGCCGGGAAGTGCAGCAGTTGCGCGTCGGAGGTGACGAACACCAACTCGTGCAGGTCGTGCGTCAGCTCGACCGCACCCACCACCCGGTCACCCTCCTCGAGCCGGATGATCTCCCAGGAGTCCCTGGCGATGAGTTCGGGGTTGACCCGTTTCACCACGCCCCGCTCGGTGCCGACCGCCCATCCGTAGGTGCCCTCACCCAGGCTGGTGACGGACAGGATCCGTTCACCCGGTTCGAGGGTGAACAACTCGCCCGACGGCGACCCGCCCTGGAGGTTGGGCGCCTGGGCCGTCGACGGAACCGACGGCAGGTCGATGGTCTGGCCGCGGATCACCCGTCCGGCGCTGGTCAGCAGGCCGAAGTCGCCTCGGGAGGTCGAGGCGCAACTGCCTATGATCACGTCGTGGGCGGCCCGCCCGCCGCCACTGGGCAGCGGCTCGGCACTGTCGGTGCGGGCCAGCAGGCCGGCCGAGGAGAGCAGAACCCAGCACGGAATGTCCGCGATCTCCAACGGTGCCGACTGGGCCTGCTTTGCGGGGACCGCGCCGCCGCCGGAGGCCAGCAGCACGGTGCGCCTGGGGGTGCCGTGCGTGCGCGCCACCTGGTCGAGTTCGGCTGACACCACTGCGCGCAGCCTGGCCGGGTCGTCGATGATCGCCTGCAACTCGGCGATCCTGGCGATCAGCTCGTCCCGCTCGGCCTCGAGTTCGATCCGGGAGAACCTGGTCAGCCGGCGCAGCTGCATGTCGAGGATGTAGGTGGCCTGGGGCTCGGTCAGCTCGAACGCCTCGATCAGCCTGCCCCGGGCGGCTGCGGCGTCGTCGCTGGACCGGATGATGGCGATCACGTCGTCGATGTCGACGATGGCGATCAGCAGGCCCTCGACCAGATGCAGCCGATCCGCCGCCTTCGTGAGCCGGAACGTGGTCCGGCGCAGGGTTACCTCGAGCCGATGCCCGAGATACACCGTCAGCAGCTCGCGCAGGCTGAGCGTGCGCGGCTGCCCCTCGACCAGGGCGACCGCGTTGATGCCGAAGGAGTCCTCCAGCTTGGTCTGCCGGTAGAGCTGCTCCAGCAGGGCCTCGGGGTTGAAGCCGTTCTTCACCTCGATCACCAGCCGGGTGCCGTTGGCCAGGTCGGTCAGGTCCTTGACGTCGGCGACCCCGGTCAGCTTCTTGGCCTGGACAAGGGTCTTGATCTGTTCGATCACCCGCTCCGGGCCGACCATGTAGGGCAGCTCGGTGACCACAATGCCCTTGCGTCGGGCGTGCACCTGCTCGATCCGTGCCGTCGCCCGGATCCGGAAGCTGCCCCGTCCGGTCAGGTAGGCGTCCCGGACGCCCTCAAGACCGACGATCTTGCCGCCGGTCGGCAGGTCCGGGCCGGGAATGAACCGCATCAGCTGCTCGGCGTCGGATTCCGGGTGGGTGATCAGATGTTTGAGCGCCTGGACGCACTCGATCAGATTGTGCGGCGGGATGTTGGTGGCCATCCCCACCGCGATCCCGGTGGAGCCGTTGACCAGCAGGTTCGGGAACGCCGCCGGGAGCACGACGGGCTCGGTCTCCTTGCCGTCGTAGTTGGGTTTGAAGTCGACGGTGTCCTCGGCCAGACCGGCGGTCATCGCCAATGCCGCCGGCGCCATCCGGCACTCGGTGTAGCGCATCGCTGCCGGACCGGCGTCCAGGGAGCCGAAGTTGCCGTGGCCGTCCACCACCGGCAGCCGCTGTGCCCAGGGCTGAGCCAGCCGGACCAGAGCGTCGTAGATGGCCGTGTCCCCGTGCGGGTGCAACAGGCCCATCACCTGGCCAACGACCCGGGCCGACTTCACGTGCGGACGATCGGGACGGATACCCATGTCGTCCATCGTGTAGAGGATCCGTCGCTGCACCGGTTTGAGCCCGTCCCGGGCGTCGGGCAGGGCCCGGCTGTAGATCACCGAGTAGGCGTATTCGAGGAAGCTGGTCTCCATCTCGTCGGAGATGTCGATGTCGACGACGCGTTCGATCAGGTCATCGTCGGCCGGGGGACGGGCCACCACCGCTGCCACTCCTTCAGTTGCCACTCACTGTCGCCGATTGTCGCCTCTTGGACGCGCCGGGCCGGGCAGACACGCTGCCGCGGCCGGGGTCACCGACCCCGAGCCGCCCGCAGTTTGGCGGCCAGGCCGCGGCCGTCCGGCGCCTCCACCCATGAGGAGGCGGGGGCGGGCAGGTCCTCTGGTTCCTCCAGCGGCATGTTGGTGCCGTGGGCGAGCACCTGCTCGGTGGGGGACAGCTGCCGGATCGCCACGGCGGCCACGTGTTGGGGATGGGAGTGCGCGAACTCGGCATAGATCTCGGGGTCGTGCTGGCCGTCGTCGCCGACCAGTAGCCAGGAGATCCTGGGGAAGTCGGCGGCCAGCCGGAGCAGGCTGGTCCGCTTGTGCTCCATGCCGGACCGGAACCAGCCGGTATTGGTCGGCCCCCAATCGGTCAGCAGCAGCGGTCCCCGAGGGTAGTTGTGCCGGTGCAGGAACTCTGTCAGGAAGGCGTGAGTGTTCCACGCTCCGGTGGACAGGTAGACCATCGGCGCCCCAGGATGTGCCTCCAGCTTGCTGTGGTAGAGGCGGGCCATGCCCGGGATTGACTGCCGGTTCGATTCATCGCGGACGAACGTGTTCCAGGCCGCGATCATCGGCCGGGGCAGCCAGGTGGTCAGGACTGTGTCGTCGATGTCGGAGACCACCCCGAAGGTGACCTCGTCGTCCACCATCAGGACCTCGCAGCTGACCGGCTTGGAGTGAGCGGTCTCCAGGGTCAGGGTCTGCCAGCCCGGGCCGAGGGTGTGCTGGTCGATGCGGTGATCGAGATAGCCGCCGCGGTCGGAGGACACCTGCACCGCCCGGTCGCCGATGGTGATGGTCACCTTCACGCGTACGCAGGGAGCCGTGATGAAGCTGCGCCACCCACGGCGCCTGACGAACTCCTTGGTCGCTCTGCCAAGTTGGCTGCGGGACCACTGCGGGACCAGCACCACCCGACCCAGCACCCGGACGAAGCCGGACGAGCCGTACCCGGTATACCCGATCACGTGCTCGCGCCAACCGAGTGCCCGGAACAGCGCCTCCGTCCGGCGGTCGACGAACTCCTCGATCCGGGCGGCCACGAACGGTTTGGTGCTCACCGGATTCACGCTAGTGCCCGGCAGCCGGGCTGCGCGACGACTGTCCGCGATGACAGGCCCATCCCGCGGTCCCGGGGGCCGCACAGCGGGCCACCCGGATGCCGTTCACCTCGCCAATCCACCCAACCCTGGGACCTCCGCGTACGCAGCTGTTCCGGCCCGGGGGTCCCGGCGGACGCCGGGACGATGGACAGCGTCCCCGGGTTGCGGGGCGACGACTTTGGGGCCTCAACGGCCGCGTGACAAGATGATCCGGTGACCTCGCTCGCCCTGCCGGCCGACCTTCGCCGGGACATCGACGCCTGCGGTTACTTTCCGGACCTGATCGCCGAAACCGTCGCCCTGGCGACCGCCGGGGAACCGGTGCTGCACCACGTCGTGCACCATGAGGCGACCTTCGCTCGGGACGAGATCCAGCGGCACCTGTCAGTGCTGGTGCTGACCCCGAACCGCCTGATCGTGGGCCACACCGACGAGTCCGAAGCCCCGGGCGAGGCCGGGCAGGCGATGTCCACCACCGAGTCGGTGGGTCTTGATCGGATCACGTCGGTGGCTTTGACCAGGGTGGTCGCCCACCCGGAACGGCACGGCAGCCGGCGATCCGCGACCACAGAGACCTGGCTGAGCGTCGGCTGGGGGACGGCCCGGCGGGTCGAACTGGAGCCTGCCCATTGCGGCGATCCCGAATGCGATGCCGACCACGGCTACGCGGGCACCCTGGCGGCCGACGATCTCACGGTGCGGATGAGCCAGGCCGCGGACGGGGCGGACAACGTCGCCCGGCTGGTTTCCTTCGCGACGGCGCTGCAGGTCGCCAGCGGCGGTGGCCGGTGAGCCAGCCGCTGGTTCCGGCCTACGGCGAGTCGACCCTGTCCGACCTGCTGCCCAGCATCGGCGCGGTTCTCGGCTTGCCGGGAAGGGACAACGTGCTGCGCCTGCCTGAGGCGGACCGGTTCGTGGTATTCCTGGTTGACGGACTGGGTCGGGAACTGCTGGACGGCCGCGACCACCTGGCGCCGTTCCTGTGCTCCCTGCGGGACGCGCCGGCCTCGCGGACGATCACGTCCGGGGCCCCGAGCACCACCGCGACGTCGGTGACCTCGCTCGGCACCGGCCTTACTCCGGGCCAGCACGGCGTCGCCGGTTACACCTTCCGGTTCGGCGGGAGGTTGCTCAACGCGCTGCTATGGGAGGACGACCTGGACGGCCTTGACGTCCAGCCGCAGCTGACCGCGTTCGAACGCCTGGCGAAGGCGGGCGTGCGGTGCGCGACCGTCACCCCGTCCCGCTTCCGGGGGAGTGGGCTGACCGGCTGCGCGCTGCGTGGGGCCGACTTCCTCGGCTACACCGACGACGACTCGTCCGATCGACGGGTCGACCTCACCGTGCAGGCCGCCCTGTCCTCGCCACGCAGCCTGGTCTACCTCTACGATCGCGACCTCGATCACGCCGGCCACAAGCAGGGGGTCGACTCAGGCGAGTGGGCCGCCCAATTGGCCCGGATCGACACGCTGGCCGCCCAGCTGCGGGCGGCGCTGCCGGCGGACGTGGTCCTGCTGGTCACCGGGGACCACGGGATGGTGGATGTGCCGGCGCGGCGCCGGATCCTGGTCGAGGTCGAGGCCGACCTGATCGCCGGGGTCCGGCTGGTCGGCGGCGAGGGACGGTTCCGGCAGTTGTACACCCGCGGCCCGGCCGCCGCGGTCGCCGCTCGCTGGGCCGATCGGCTTGGCCCCGACGCGTGGGTGCTGACCCGGGAACAGGCGGTTGGGGCGGGCTGGTTCGGGCCGATGCAGCCGCGGTTGGCGGATCGTTTCGGTGACGTGCTGGTGGCGATGGCCACCGACCTGGCGATCATGACCAACACCCAACCCAACGAATTCGCCCTGGTCGGCATGCACGGATCGCTGACCGAGGCGGAGCTCACCGTCCCGCTGCTGATCGGCTGAGCCAATGGCACAGTTGATCTTCTTCACCGGCCCGATGAACTGCGGCAAGTCGACGCTGGCACTGCAGACCGACTTCACCGAGACCCAGGCGGGACGGGCCGGGCGGCTGTTCACAAGGGACGACCGGGCGGGATCAGCCACTGTGTCCTCGCGGATCGGGCTGGAGCAGGCCGCGATCGAGGTGACCGACAGCTTCGACTTCTGGGCGTTCGTGTTGCACGAACTAACCCACGGCCGTCGGGTCGACTACCTGATCTGCGACGAGGCCCAGTTCTACACCGCGGAGCACGTCGACCAGTTGGCGAAGCTGGTCGACGAATTACAGCTGGACGTGTACTGCTTCGGCATCATGACCGACTTCCGGACCGAACTGTTCCCGGCCAGCCGTCGGCTGGTGGAGCTGTCCGACCGGATCGAGATGCTCCAGGTCCGGCCACGTTGCTGGTGCGGTGAGCCGGCCACCCACAACGCGCGCACACTCGACGGGATGATGGTCACCGAGGGCAGTCAGGTGGTGGTCGGCGATGTTGTGACCGCCGATCAGCATGTGGTGGCCTACGAGGTGCTGTGCCGACGGCACCACCGGCACCGGACGACCGCGGCGATGGCAGCGATCACGCTGAGCCCGGAGCCGCTCCCGTTCGACGACCAGCTTGTCGATGGCGTGGGCGACTAAGGGTCCCGGTCAGGCCGGGCTGACGGTACGCCGCGTCGTCCTGGCGACTGGTCACTGCTTGGGTTTCGGCGCTCCGAACACGATCTCGTCCCAGCTGGGGACCGAGGCCCGCTTGCGCTTGACCGGACGGGACGGCTCGTTGGCCGCTTCGTCCACCAGGCTCGGCTGCTCGGGTTCGGCCGGCGATCCTTCGCCGGTCACATCCTCGGCCGTCACATCCTCGCCGGTCACATCCTCGGCCGTCACATCCTCGGCGGGCGCCTCCGCGGAGGGCGCCTCCGCGGAGGGCGCCGGCTCGGTAGGCGGCTTG
>Ga0190275_10002536_pt1 | contig 13109 bp, 6 predicted proteins | sample Popmic550T_FD_133745 | JGI IMG/M metagenome (GOLD analysis project Ga0190275, IMG submission 133745) | Populus adjacent soil microbial communities from riparian zone of Yellowstone River, Montana, USA - 550 T | ecosystem: Environmental > Terrestrial > Soil > Riparian zone > Trees stand | place... | reverse complement strand
CCTTCGCGAACGCCTCGGCCATCGTGAGCAGCGCGGTCGTCCCTGAACCGTCGTCGTCCGCGCCGTTGCAGATCGAGTCGTTGCCAACGGGGCGACAGCCGCCGCCGCTTGCGCCGACGTGGTCGTAGTGCGCGCCGAGCGCGACGTACTCCTTCTTGAGCTTCGAGTCTTTGCCTTCGAGGACGGCGACGACGTTTTGCGAGGTCGCGTCGGTCGTCGAGAGCTTGACGCTCAGGCGCAGGCGTTTGTCCGGCGAGAGCGCGAACCCTGCGGGCTGCTCGCCGACGCCCAGCGAAGCTTGCATCACGCGCGCGGCTTCCAACCGCTCGCCCGCGAAGAGCGCGTCGAGCATCGCGCGCGCGGGGATGATGGTCGGCATGCCCTGCGTGGGCGCGTCGGCGGCCTCGTCCTCGCCATCGTCCGCGACGGCGTTTTCAAGGCGCGGGATGGTTAGGTATGGGCGCGCGATTCTGAGCGCCCCGTAGCGCAGTGTGCGCTCGTAGTTGCGCGGGATGATGACGAGCGCCTTCGCGCCGTGCTTCTGCGCGTAGCTGAGCGGAGTTTCCCAATCGCCCCCCGGAAGGCCCGCGACAGACACGCCCGGCGGCGGCGTCGTGCCATCGCCTGAGATGATGACGATGCGGTCGCGCACGTCCAGACCTTCGTATGCGTTTACGTTCTTCGACTTGATGACCCAGCCGTGGCCCACGTAGACGAGCGGCGCGTCGGCCTCGCCGCTCACGCGCCCCGTGGGGATGAAGTCTTCGCCGAGCTTGAAGACGCGCTCGCCCAACTGCGCCCGCGTGCCCTCGCGGTCAACGACCGTTTTGCTGAGCATGATGCGCTGGAAGAAAGAGTTCTTGTCGCCCGCGGGCTTGAGCTTGAGCTGCTTGAGGCGGTCTGCGATGAACTGCGCCGTCTTGTCGAGACCCGGCGAGGGCGTGTCGCGCCCGGCCATCTCGTCCGAAGCGATGAAGTACAGCAACTCCTTCATGCGCTCTGCGGTAATGCGCTCCGCCGCCGCTCGCTCTTCGGCTGAAACTACGACGGGCGCGACGCCGGTCGCGGCGGCGTTGACGCTCTGTCGCTGCTGCGCCTGCGGGACGGACAGCGGCAGTGCGAGCAAAAGCACGGCCAGCAAGAGGCCGTTCAAATTCAATCTACGCATGGCTCCTCCGAATGACTTTTTTGTGCGATGAGTACAAGTTGCCTCCGATGATAAACCGGCAGGGGGTATGTTTGCCAGTAAGAAGCAGACGGTAACGCAAGAAAGCCGGAGTCCATCGCCCTCCACGTGCTACGGACATTTAAATCGAGGCTATTGTCGTGTAGATTATAGCGATATGAGCATGCGTTTCACTGATTATGATAAAGCCAGCGTGCCCCTTACAGATTTCGTCTCGCTGGCCCTCGCGCAAAATAGCCGCTCCGGTCTCGCCGAGATACTAAAGAGCATCGCGCAGGCCGTAGACGCTTACGGGTGCGTTCTCTGGGAGGTCGCGCCCGGATCGAACTTCGACGCCGATCCCCCGCGCGGGCACTTGTTCGTCCTCGACCAGTGGCTCGAAGACGGGCGGATTTACGCCTTCTACGACCTGCCGCCGCACTCCGCCGCCGGTAAATCAGTGCTGACGGGTGAAACCGTCTACGTCGAAGATGTAATTAACGATCCGCGCGTCTCGAAGGACCCTCGCTATCTACGCAGGCTCGGCGTTAAGACCATTGTATCAGTCCCGATCATCTTCCCCGACAACACCCGGAGAGGGGCGATCACTTTATACCGGACAACGTCTAATCCGTTTACCGAAGACGAGGTCGCCATTGTCGAGCACCTTGCCCCATTGGTGCCGGCCCTGTACCAGACGATCAGAGTCAAGCTGATTTTTAGCCTGACGAGGCGTGTGGACAGGATACTAAACAGGGCGAAATTGACGACTCACAACCAACAGCTTTCCAAAGAGGAGGTCAAGGAGGAGGTTGGGAAGGCCATCAGCCGAGTCTGCGCGACGGTGAGCGAGGCATTCAAGTGCATCGAAACCTCCGTCTTTCTGGAAGACCGAAACGAAGCGCCCGGCGACTACGAGTTGGCCGGCACGACTTGGCCGGAGCCGGTTGAGAGGACGGTCTACCGCAAATACGAGAAGAGCCTCACCGGGTGGGTACTGACCCACGGCAGGCCCGTCAGGATTTTTGACCTGGCAAACTTCGAGCGCGACAAGCTGGCAATACGACGTGACTACCACGGAATCATCTGGACTGACTCACTCGACATTAAGTCCTCGGCGAGCAGATTTCTCAATCTTGCACCGGGCGACGATCTGCCGCCGCTGAGTTTCATGGCGGCCCCCATCGTCATCGGCGGCAAGGTGCTGGGCGTCATTCGTTGCTGCACCGCCAGGAAGGGGCCGTACTATTTCGCCGAAGCAGACCTCAATCTTCTGGAATTAGTCGCGGCCAAGATCAGTCAGTATTGGAGCGACTGGTTGAACGATCTGGAGATGCAGGGGGAGAACCAGACTTGGCAGTTGTTATCAAAGAGCATCAGCGAGCTTAACGCGTTCGCGCTCTCCAAGTTGAATGATGACAGGCCGGTCGAGTCCGACATTTTCGTCGAAGCCCTACGGATTACCCGTTCGGTCATCAAAGGCGCGGAGATCATGGACATACGCATGCTTGACAGGCAGACGAACGAACTTGAGTTCGTTGCCACGCAGGGGCATGCGTGGAATCAGGGGAGCCTGAAAGAGAGACAAGCTCGGAAAGAACATCGCTTCCACGTGTATGACACTCCGCCCACGTCTGCTGGGGCACATGTCTTTCAAACCGGCCAGGTACATCGTATCCCCGACGTGACGAACGACCCTTATTACTCTGAAAAACTGATCTTCCCCGGCGTGCGGAGGATGATCATCGCCCCGGTCATGGTCGGGAAATTAACTTTCGGCGTCCTCGACATCTGGGGCGTTGGAGAGCAGGAGTTTCCTAATAATGCGGTGGCTATTGCCGAGTTATTAGGCCAGCAACTAGGGCTGTACCACTACATAGCCGAAACCGTTGATTTGCTCAATAAAGCGCGCGCCGGCCTCGCCGAGCAGGTTAAAGAGCGAATCCAGACCCTTGAAGACCTTGCCCATCAACTTAAGAGTCCCATCAACCAAGCGCAAGCGAGAATTCAGTCTGCCATCAGGGATGCGCCGAGCGGTGACCGAAGTCTGTTTGCGATCCGCGGCCTGACGAGGAAGGCCAAGCGCGTCGCCATGAGTACGATGCTCTTTGCGTCGCTAGCAGGCGAGAAGCCCATTAAGCCGAAGCTGGCGACTCTCGATTACGAGACCGCAGTCAGATTGCTCATTGAGGCCGCGAGCGACAACGAGTTGATGATTGATCCCGACCGTCACATAAACATGATGGTCAATCGTGAGAGCTTGTCTGTCCTCGAATCTAATGTGGTCAGGGTAGACCATGATCTCCTGGAGCAGGCCCTGAACAATATCCTGGATAACGCGGGTAAATACAGTTTTGGTAATTCCGTGATAGAAATTTTCGGCGGGCTGACGACGCGCACCCACCGCTTTCACATCTCGGTTGCAAACGTGGGATTGCCCATTAAGCCTAGTGACCTTCATAAGTGTGTGGAGAGAGGATGGCGCAGCCAGAGTGCGAGACTGGTTACAGGAGAGGGGTCGGGGATTGGCCTTTGGATCGTGAAGAACATTATGGAGGTTCACAATGGGGAACTCCATATCATTCCCACGACGCCATCAAACCGCACCGAGATTAAACTAATCTTCCCAATCCTGAACGCGAAGTGAGGTAGCTATGTATATCGTACTTGTCGAGGACGATCATCTTCAGGCGGAGTGGGTCGAGTCGTGCTTTGGCGCAGCCTTCCACGGCGTTAAGGTTGAGCGGATCAGCACCGAGTCAGAGTTCTACTCGCGGCTGGATGGCATAATGGACGCCCGCCCGGATGTGTTCATCATAGACGTAATGTTAAGGTGGGCCGACCCCGGCCCAACTATGCAAGAGCCTCCGAATGAGGTAAGGGAAAACGGATTCTATCGCGCGGGCTTGAGGTGCAAGGAGAAGATACTTGAAAATGAGAAAGCCCGAAGTATTCCAATTATCCTCTATACCGTTTTGGAGGAGCTGGATTTGGAGAAGGCGTTGCAGAACAATCCGCCGAGCGTCACCTACCTGAGGAAGGACTCGGACTCAGAGCCTCTCATTAAAATGATCCGCGAAGTTACCCAGCGATGAAACTTACTGACCTAATGATCTGAGCTAAGCCGCCTGTTTTAGACTCTCTACTACCCAAACTGGTGAATGCGTTCCCTCCGCAACTTGTTCAAGGTCAATATCCGGGTATAGCGCTTTTACAGGCTTAGCAAGAGAAAGAATCATAGATTCACGGTCTTGCTCTGATTCGTGAGTTGAAGTGATTTTCTTTAAAGCTTTGCCGATGGCATTAAGGTTTGGCATCCTCATAGCCTGATCAATAACTTTTCTGCGGGCTTCTCTGAGTTCTTCAGCCGCTTCGGAATCAAATAAACTATTCGCTAGCAATTCGAGATCGGTCATTGCGCTTGCGACAACACCATGCATCGCTCTGTCACTCGGAAATGGATTTTCGAGCCGCGCGTGTTCAATAACCGGGGCAATTGCTTCTATAAAGAATGAAGTTTCTTCAGTCACATAAGTTCGTAATACGTGATTCCCGCAAAGACCTAAGACCACCTCATAGTCATACGACTTCGGAATACAGGCAAGGATATAATGCCAAGCTAGATAACATATGCGCTCATCCGGTAGACCTTTGAGTCGGATGCATAAGCTAGGAAGACACTCCACCGCCCACGCCGGCCAACGATTTTTGTCTGCTATCTGCACTAAATCAACTGCCCACGTAGGTCGCCCCGGATATGTATCAGTTACCGTTTTGACGAACGCTTTAAACTCGGCGCGTCGATCATGTTCTTGACTTAAATTGCGCGCTACGGTTTTCAGCGCGTTGCCAATTTCGTCGAGGGCAGGCTCGTCGGGCGCGGCTTCGGAGGGAGGCATAAACGTGATGCCGTCTAATCCATACCTCACATTACCGATGAGGAAATCGTCGTCTTTGTCTTCGAGCATGGCCTGCCACGCGGGCAGCAGGCGTTTGTCAATCTGATTCGAGATCAGGGCGGCGGTCAGGGCGACGCGTAAGTCTGTTCCGAGCCACTCGCCCCCCAGCTTGCGCCGCTCATAGACCGCGAGCAGCGGCTCGCCCAGCACGGCGGGGTAGCTCAGGCTGGTGCAGAGCATGAAGAGGTTGAACAGCAGCTCGTCCGGCCTCGTGCCGGGGCGTGTCACGTCGGGGTTCTCTTGAAGCACCCTCGCCATGCGCCGCGCCAACTCCGTCTCGGCCTCGTAACGCTCTTCGATGAGGAGAAGGCCGCGATGCATCCACACGAACGGGTAGTCGTCGTGGCCGACGGGCGGAAGGTAGTAGCCTTGCAACCAATCGTAGGCTTCCTCCAACTCCCATTCAGGACGCGAGAGCCATTCGTCGAGCAACTGGCCTACGCGCTCGGAGGATTGATGATGTATTGTCGGTTCGTCTTGCTCTATCATTTAGTACTCCGCGGCGAGGCGAGTCCGCGTCGGGCGGGCCGCCTGCGCCTAAATCGGGTCATTCATCCAACTACGGACGCTTGGGCCATAATGATGGATGAGTAGCCGATGGTGTATTTTCCTCTCATCGGCGAGCGCCGGCAAGGGCGGAGCAGTGGTGCGGCCATAGTTGTTGGGAGCCAGCACCGTCCAGTGCTCTGGCAGGTGACGGATCTGTTTGTGAACGTACTCCGGTAGAACCCTGTCCGCCGATGCTTTGAGGTCCATCGGGTGCCCTCCCGTGCTGAGAGGCGGATTGGGAGGAGGGGGAGAGGGGAAATGAAACTGATACCATCCGCTGTCCAACTGCGTCGGGCGGGCGACGGTGCCAGCCTCACGGACAGTATACCTTAAAAGCACGAGCCAGCAGGAACTCGGCTTGTCCATGCCCAGCACTTGGTGCCAGCGGTCAGGGCCTTCGTCAACGTAGTCTCGGAAGGCGCTCCACATCGTCGCCCACGTCGGCTGAAATGGTTTTTTCTCAAGCCTGTGCTCGTTAAGCACGTCCAGAACGGTTCCGACGAAATCAACGACTGAGCGGCTCTCCATCTTTTCATCCAAAAAATCCATCACCGCGCGGTCGTTCATGTCCGGAGGGAACCTGTCAAACGTCCTGCCCCACCTCCCCCTGTACTTCCTCTCAGTCTGTGCCCACTGGAAGACGCCTTTCAACCCGTTAAGGTCAAGGACGCGGATCAGCTTCGTCTCCGGCTTGATCAGGGGACGAACGCCCGGCTGTCCGTTCAAGAGGTTGCAGGCGTTTACGTCGCTGTAGACGTAGTGTGGGAGTTTCCTCTCACGAACCTTTTCTTCAAAATAATCTTTGAGGGCCTTCCGCAGGCCGAAAGCGGTGCAGGGATGCTTTACAAAGGCGTCGAAGGCTCGCTCGCGCTCGACGCTGACGCGGTGATCGTACATCAGGTTAATGGCGACGGCTTTCTCTTCCACCGTCGAGGCCCGCATTTCTGTGAGGGCGTCGTAGTAAGTATGAGGGTCAGGAATGTATCGCCCAAAAACCGGAGGCATAGAGTGTCCTCTTGGTGAAGAATAGCTTTCAGGCCAAGCTTGAAACTTAGATCTGTTTACAAAGGCACGAGGTCAACGGGTTTTGGATTCCGCAGTCGAACGATACAGAGGAACGCCTGCCGGAAAGGTACATAGCGATAAAGCAGGCGAAGCCTACAACTTTAACTAGAGGCTGTCAATTGAGAGTGTGTATTTCAATTATCATGGTGGGAATCGAACCGTTAGCCAATCGCTCAGTCGAGAATAGCTTCCGTTTTGTGCTTGATTCACGTCTGTGAGAGAATGGCCCGCGCGCGCCCGTAGCTCAGTGGATAGAGCGCTTGCCTCCGGAGCAAGAGGCCGTAGGTTCGACTCCTACCGGGCGTACTTATCTTTATAGAAAAACCTGCCGACTTCTTCAGCTTTTAATCACAGCGAACAAGAAGCGAGAACCGTGTTGAGACGCTATCGTGTGCCGCTGATTCTGTCAGGCGTCGTGCTGGCGCTTGCGCTCTACGCTTACGGCGTGCCGGCCCGCCCGCCGGGCTTCTACACGGACGAGTCCTCAATCGCTTACAACGCATACACCGTCTCCGAGACAGGGCGCGATGAGCACGGCGAGGCTTGGCCGCTCTTCTTCCGCGCATTCGGCGAGTACAAAAATCCGACCTACATCTACCTTCTGGCCGCGCTCTACAGCGTGACGGGGCCGAGCATCTTCGCGGCGCGACTTTTGAGCGCAATGTTGGGATGCGCGGCGGCGTTGCTGCTGGGACTGCTCGCGGCTCGTTGCGCGCGCAGGGCGAGCGTGGGCGTAATCGTCGGCGCGAGCGCGCTGTTGACGCCGTGGCTCTACGAGTCGAGCAGACTCGTGTTCGAGGTCGCGGCCTACCCTCTGACGGTCGTGCTGTTTCTGCTCGCGCTCCGGCGGGCGTCAGAGAAGGAGCGTTGGTCTGCGTCAGACGTAGCGGCGCTCGCGGCGACGCTGGCGCTTCTGACTTACTCATATTCTATTGGGAGGCTCTTAGGCCCACTGCTCGCCGCAGGACTCGTCTTTTTCGTCACGCGCCGGAGGCTGCGCGGTCTGTTGATGGCGTGGGCTGCTTACGCGCTCGCGCTCGTCCCTCTGCTCGTCTTTCACGTGCGACATCCGGGCGCGCTGACCGGCAGATTCAACCTGCTCACATACGTCACTCCGCAAGCCGAGGCGTCTGAAGTGGCCGGCGAATTCTTGAGACGCTTCGCCGCGAATCTGAGTCCGTGGAGCATGCTCGTTACGGGCGAGCCGAACATACGCGACCACGTGCCGGGCGCGGCGAGCCTGCTCGCGCCGACTTTCGTGCTGGCAATCGCGGGGTTGATTCTTGTGTTGCGCTCGCAAAGGCGCGAAGCGTGGTGGCGGTTCATCCTGTACGGCCTGATCGTCTCCGCGATTCCCGCATCGCTGACGCGCGGCGAGTTCCCGCAGTTGCGCCTCATCGCCGTGCCGTTGTTCCTGCATGTGCTGACAATCCCCGCGTTGACGTGGCTGCTGGCAAGCCCTGAAACGAAAGACGAAGGACAGAGCGTGGCGCGCGGCGACGCTTCGCACGGGCCGCTTGAGCGCGTGACGGCGAGGCGCGCGGCGTTGGCGCTGCTCGCGCTGTTGACGCTCGCGCAGGGCGCGTACTTCCAAAAGCTTTTTCACAGCGGAGAGCCGGAGCGCGGTTACGTCTTCGAGTCGCACTACAAGGAAAAAGTTCTGGCGGCTGCGTTGCGGACGAATCAACGACCGATTTATCTCACAGACGCGACGGGGCACGTCGGCTACGTGCAGGCGTACTGGCACGGATTGCTCCAGGGCATTGACGCGTCGCAGTTCGTAAGGCTCACGGCGGGCGAGCGCGCGCCGGCGGGCGCGGTCGTCATCAGCACCGAAGACGTGTGCGCCGACTGCCGCGTGATTACGAAGAGGATAAATTATCTGGTCTACGTCGTGCCGCCGTCGGAAATGCAGGCGAGCGCCGCGCCGCTACCGGAAGACTCGTTTCGCGCGGACTTGTCGGCGTCGAATCTGCCCGCGACTTTGAAGGCGGGGCGAACGGAGACTGTGCGAGTCGAAATCAGAAACGTGGGACGCGCGACGTGGCACGCCGTGGGGCAGCCGGACGGACGCTTCCGCGTCGGCCTTCGATGGCGTTGGCTGAAGGGCGGCGAATCAAACGCGCTCGGTGACATTGGCGAGACGAAACTCCCGTTCGACTTGGACGCGGGCGAGTTTGTCGCCGTCGAAATCAAGACGGTCGCGCCGCGCGAGCCGGGCGAGTATGTTCTCGAACTCGACATGGCGCAGGAGCATGTCGCTTGGTTCGGCGAGAAAGGCTCGAAGACTTTGAGGCGCGGCGTGCGGGTCGAAAAGTAGGAGGCAGGAGCAGGAAGCAGGAGGCAGTAATCCCTGCCGTCTGCCTCCTGCTCCTGCCTCCTACGTTTACGGCCCGAAGCGCTCGCGGTACTCGACTGACGTGATGAACGCCCTGACCATCTCGGCGCGTATGAAGTTGCCGTTGAACTGGTTCAGCTTGTTGAGCCAGAAATCGTAGCCGCTCATGTCGTCGTTCGGCGCATCGTCGGGGTTGCGGCGCAGGTAGCCGAAGTATTGCAGCAGCACGAAGGCTCGATTGGTCTCGCGCTGCACGAAATCTCCGTCGCGCGTCACCTCGCGTAGAACCGCCGCGCGATCCAAAGCCCCCGTAGAGAGTCCGCCGACGAGCGCGTCGCGCTCCGCCTGCGAGAGCGACGCGCCCGTGTTCGCGTTGAGCCTGTCAACGAACTCCGACGGCACAAGGTTCGTCGGAAACGCGGCGACGAATTCGGGGCGCGCGACGAACTCGGCGATGAAAGCGCGCTGGTTCTCTTCGAGCCGCCGCTGCCAGTCGCCCGGCCCGACGATGACGCCGCGCCCCATGGCCTGCGTGTCGCGCAGGAACTCTCGGAAGCGCGGGAAGCGTGCGAACGACGCGACGCTCATGCGATAGACGAGATAGCCCGTCTCCTGAAACTCAATCGAGAGGAAGAACGCCGCCGAGACGTTATCGCGCTTGAGTGTGACGCACTCTGCGTCCGCGCCGCAGCCGAGAATTTCGTTCGTCCAGAACTGTAGGCCGTCGGCGTCCGCCTCGCGGTTGAGAAAATCCTGATACTGCTGGCGCACGAAGAACTCGGCCTCGTCAACGGGGTTCGTGGACGGCGGGACAGCATCGTCGTCGTCAACGCTGATAGTGGCGACGCTCGGCGAGCCGAGCGCGAACGGCGAGCCGACGCGCGAAAGGCTTATCGTGAACGTCTCCGCGCCCTCGACCGACGCGCCGCCTGTGAGCAGCACGCGTATCGTCTTGCTCGTCTCGCCGGGAGCGAATCGGAGCGAGCCGAGCGCGGGCAGATAGTCGGAGCGCTCCGTCGCCGTGCCGTCCGAGGTCGCGTAGTCAACTGAGAGTGCGCCGGAAGTGTCGCCGCCGCGCGTAACGCTTACGGAGACGTGCCCGTCGGCTTCGGACGCGTTGAAGGACGCCGCGCCGAACTGCACGGAGCCGGGCGCGTCGTTCGTGGACGCGAAGACGGCGGTCAGCGTCGTGTCGTTCGCGGGCGTTGCAATGTCGTGCTCGATTGCTCCGCCGTCCGACCAGCCCTGAAATTGGAAGGTCGCGCCGCCCAAGCTCTGCGTCTGCACGGTCGCGATGCGTCGCTTGATGCCGGCAACGCCGACGAAGGATGTTGGCGCAGCTATCGGCACGCCGTCGAGCGAGAGTTGCAAGCCCGCAGGCTCGGTCGCGAGTGTCACGCGCGCGGTGCGCGGCAGCACGTCGCGGAACGACTCGTGCGCGAGTCCGCCCGAATCCGTGACCTTGAGGTGTATGCGATACCAGACGTTCGAGGACTTCTCGCCCTCCGTGGGGATGTTGAAAGAGCCGCTGCGCGAGCCTGTCGTCGTCGGCAGAAAGGGATGCGCGTGCGCGTCGTGATGAAAATCAACGCGCCACGCGAAGGCCGCGGGCGCAAGCTCTCCGTCCTCTGCGTCCTGCGCCGTGCCGGAGTAGCTGAAGCGGTCGCCGCCGCTGTAGAGAGAATTTTGCGTGGGCGACAGAATCGCGCCTGTGGGCGGCTGGTTCGTCGTGACGTGCAGGACGGCTGCGTCGCTCGTCGCGCTCCCGAAGGAGTTCGAGACTATGCAGCGAACTTGCGCGCCGTTGTCGGCAATCGAGACGTTGGGCAGCGTGAGCGTTGCCGCGTCCGCGCCCTCGATGTCCGCGCCGTTTCGCTGCCATCGAAAGAAGAGCGGCTGGCCGCCGGAGGCCGAGACGCTGAAGACGGCAGTCTGTTCGGCGGAGACGGTCTGCGACGCGGGCTGCGACGTAATCGAGGGCGCGCTCGTGCCCGTGAAGATGATCTGAAAGATCGCATCGCCGCCGCGCGCGAGGTAGTAGAGACTGCCTTCCGGCCCGACCTTCAAATCAACGGGGAGCGGGACGCCGGAAGCGAAATCGCCGGTCGAGCCAGTCGCGGGATCGAGCGTGCGAATCCACCCGCTACAGAAGTCCGCGAAAAAATATTTGCCGACGAAAGAGGAAGGGAACTGCGAGGCCGTCGGGTTGTAGAACGCGCCGCCGGTGATGGCACAGCCCACGCTCGCGCCCGTGCCGTGCTCGTATGCGAAGACGGGCGCGCGAAAGGCCGGGTTCGAGGTCGGGCCTTCAGTCGCGGGCCAGCCGTAGTTCGCGCCAGCGACGCCTTCGTTTATCTCCTCCCAATCGGCTTCGCCCACGTCGTTGATGAACAGGCGCGACGTGCCGGGTTGGAAGCCGAAGGTGAAGGGGTTGCGAAGGCCCGTCGCCCAGACGGCGCGGCGGTCGCCTGTGGCCGTGTTGAAGAAAGGGTTGTCCGCGGGGATCGAGCCGTCGGGATTGATGCGAAGCATTTTCCCGAAGAGGCTTTCGAGTGATTGTGCGCTCGCCGGTTGCGCGTTCTCGCCGACGGCGACGTAGAGCTTGCCGTCCGCGCCGAAGTGCATCGCTCCGCCGTTATGCACGGTCGCGCCGCTCAAATCGTCGAGACGGAAGATGAGAGTCTCGCTGTTCGGCGCGGCTACGTCGCCGTCGGCTCTGAAGCGGCTGACGCGGTTGTGGCGCGGCGACGTTGCGACGGTGTAGTAGACGTATACGAAGCCGTTGTTTGCAAAATCGGGGGCGAAGGCGACGCCAAGAAGTCCGCGCTCGCCGGTCGCGTCCACGCTCACGGTCAGGAAAGGCGTGGGCAGCAGTGAGCCGTTCTTGATGACGCGGAGCTGTCCGTTTTGTTGACAGACGAAGAGTCGCCCGTCGGGCGCAAACGCCATCGCGGTCGCGCCCGTGAGTCCCGAAGCGACCTGCCTTTCCGTGAAGCCTTCGGGAAGCGCAGCCGCTTGCCCCGCTTGTGTGAAGGCGAGCAGAAAAAAGACGACGATGATGGGGCGGCGGCACATGAAGGTCTTTAAATTCGGGGCGGTAGTGCGATGCGAGTATGACTCACCGCAGAGGCGCAGAGGACGCGGAGGGGGCGCAGAGAGTTGAGCTTTCTCTGCGCTCCCTCCGCGTCCTCTGCGCCTCTGCGGTGAACTCATCTTGCCCTAGACTCAAGTTAAAATTACTCCCACCAAATCGGCGAATAGTTTAGCAGAGCCTGCGCGCGTCTGGCAGAAACCGTGCGCGGTCGGTTAGAATGTCCGCGCTCTAAGAGCCTTCCGATTTCTACAGCGTTCATTTCAAGCTAACCCAAGACGCGAGAGGTGTAACCGTGCTCCGAAGATTCCCGGTCTGTCTCCTGATATTCTCCCTGTTCGTTACGACAAACGCGCTGCCGCAGAATCCCGCGCCGCCGCAAGACAAAGACAAGCAACTGCAAGACGCGCAGAAGAAGATAGAGCAGTTGCAGGAGTCCGCCAAGAAGCCTGAGCCGTGGGACGTTGAAGGCGACCACGGCCCGACGCAGACCGTCGAGTTCGACACGGACGAAGGCACTTGGATGAGCTGCGACGTGTCGCCCGACGGACAGCGAATCGTCTTCGATCTCGTCGGCGACATATACGTCATGCCCGTCGCGGGCGGTCGCGCCGAGCTTCTATCGGGCGGCGCGTCTTGGGAGGTGCAGCCGCGCTTCTCGCCCGACGGCAAGCTCATAGCCTTCACCTCCGACCGCGACGGCGGCGACAACATCTGGGTGATGGACGCCGCTGACGGCAAGAACCGCCGTCAGGTGACGAAGGAGACGCAGCGCCTTCTGAACACGCCAGCATGGACGCCCGACGGACAGTACCTCGTCGTCCGCAAGCACTTCGTTGACACGCGCTCGCTCGGCGCGGGCGAAATCTGGATGTACCACATCAACGGCGGCGGCAAGGGCGTGCAGCTCACAGAACGCCCGAACTGGACGGCCAACATCGG
>Ga0190275_10002535_pt1 | contig 13113 bp, 14 predicted proteins | sample Popmic550T_FD_133745 | JGI IMG/M metagenome (GOLD analysis project Ga0190275, IMG submission 133745) | Populus adjacent soil microbial communities from riparian zone of Yellowstone River, Montana, USA - 550 T | ecosystem: Environmental > Terrestrial > Soil > Riparian zone > Trees stand | place... | reverse complement strand
GTCGCTCACGCGACGCGCTGCGAATTCCGCAAAGTGAGGAGCTGCTCGAGCGCATCGATGGTCGAGGCATCGGCGCGGCCGTCCACGCGGGCCGGGCGAAAGTGGCGCTGAAAGGCAATCACCACCTGCTCGAGGCCGCGCCCATAGGTGCCGGTCGGTTCCACGCCATAGCCAAAGTCCTGCAACGCAAGCTGCAAGGCCGCGACCTGCTCGCCTTCATCGCCAAGGCTGAGCGCGAGGTCATCGCCAGGCGGCATCGGGTCTACAGCCAGACCGACGCCCGCCTGCGCCAACCGCCGCCAATCGAATTTCTCGCCGGGATCGCGCTTACGGACCGGCGCCACGTCGGAATGAGCGAGGACGCGATCCGGAGGGATGGGGTTGCGCTTCAGGATATCGACGCAGAGCGCCTCGACGGCCTGCATCTGGACATCCGGAAAGTCTGGATAGTCGAAGTCGTGGCCGGGATTATGGATCTCGATGCCGATAGAGCACGAATTGAGATCCGTCTCTCCGGCCCAAAGGCTTTGCCCGGCATGCCATGCCCGCATTTCTTCCGGGACGAGTTGCGTCACGACGCCGTTCGCGTCGATCAGATAGTGGCAAGAGACCTTGGACTCCTCGCGGGTGAGCCAGTCGAGCGCAGCGTCTGCCGAATCCATGCCGGTATAATGCAGGATGAGCATGTCAGGCCGCCGACCCTCGCGGCGCGGCTCTACATTGGGCGACGCCTGAAACCGCATCGCCAAGGGAGTGTCGGGGGCGGCGGTCATGCTGTTTGAAACACCCTGAGCCAGCGAAGGCTAGATGCCGCGCTCCTTGGCGATCAGATCATAGGATTCGTTGATCGCCGCGACTTTCTCGGTGGCAATCGCCACGAATTCCTTCGGCACGCCACGCGCCATCAGCTTGTCGGGATGGTTGTCGGCGACGAGCCTGCGATAATGGCTCTTCAGCTCGTCGTTGCCGATGCTCGGATGCACGCCGAGCACATCGTAGGGATTGCGCTTGGCCGCCACGACGTGGCGCGCCTTGATGTAGCCGAACTCCGTTTCGGTGAAGCCGAAGCGGGTCGCGACCTGGCCGAGAAACTGCTCCTCGCGCGGGTGCAGCGCCTCGTCGGATTTGGCGATATGGAAGAGGCCTTCAAGCACATCCTCGAGCAGCTTACGGTTGCCTTTGAACATGGTGGCGAGCTGCTCGGCATAAGCCTCGTAGCCCGCGACATCCTGCTTGGCGAGGTTGAACACCCGGGCGACATTCTTCATCTCGCCTTCCGGGACCTTGAAGACTTCCTTGAAGGCGTTGACCTCATCCATGGTCACGATGCCGTCGGCCTTCGCCATCTTGGCGCCGAGCGCGATGACGCCCACCGTGAAGGCGACCTGGTTCTCGGCCGGACCTTCCTGCTCCTGATCGCGGTCAATGACGTAATGGCCGGCCACGCCGCCGAGCAGCGCGCCGATCGGGCCGCCGATCGCAAGGCCGGCAGCCGCGCCAGCCAACTTCCCCCAAACTGACATTCCCCAAACCCCTGAAACTATTGGCCCGGACAGCATAGGGGCTTTTGCGCCCCACCGCATTGGCGATTTGAGCGGCGTTTGCCGCGCAGCGACGGCCGGCTAGTAACCCTTGAAATTGGCGAGAATTGAAAGCCTTGGCTCGTCGACATCGAGGCCTTCGCGCAAGCGGCGTTCGACATGCCAGGAACGGGCGAAAGTCCAGAGAAAGAGCCATAAAACGAAGGCCGCGTTGATAGCACTCGCCGCCCACATGAGGGTCGTCCCCAACTCGAAAAGGTTCGAGGCGGCGATAATCGCTGCCTCAAAAACAATGCCGAAGCCGATCGCCATGCAGATCGCGGCGCAAAGCGACGTGATCAGAACGATCAGCGGATGACCGCCGCGGTGGCGGCGGCGGGGAGAAGCTTCGGTGTCCATGCGACTTGCTTGTTCCAGAAATGACCGGCCCGCATCCTCATAGCCGACCGGCAGGAAGCGAGACAAGGGGTTGATCGGAAAGGCGGGAACTCTGCCTTTTACCGCCTCGGCAGATCGCGCCGGACGCGGCGCGTGGCGCCGATGATCTCGATGCCCCGCGTGCCGGAAAACTGCTCGAGGGGGACGGTGAGATAATAAGGCGAGGCCACCGGGAGCACGAGGAAGTTCTTCACGCAGCCGATGACCACGGTCTTGCGATAGGCGGGACGGCCGGCCGCCGGCTCCTCGCTCAGCGAGACTTCCATATTGGTGAAGGGCTTCGTGCCGGTGATGGTGAGCTGATAGATCCCCTTGCCGCGATAATACTCGATCTCGACGCCGTCGAAATCGAGCGGCTTGCACTCGCCGGTCAGGCTCCAGACGCGGATCACATAGTTGTCGCTTGCTGCCACCGGGGCCCATGGCTTCGCAATGGCCGCGACGCCCATGGCGAGCATAAGGCCCAGGCCCGCGAGCGAGATGGCGCTCAACTTCCGCATAAGTCCCCCCTTTGTGCCTGCGCACCCTAGGCCGCGACTGTGACCGGCTCAAGGTGGCGAAGCATGACAAGCGCGAGGAAACTACCTATCCCAACGGCGAAGGGAGACCTCAATGGCAATCTACGCGCTGGACGGGGAAGGCCCGTCACTTCCGGACGAGGGTCTTTACTGGGTGGCGGAGACCGCCGTGGTGGTTGGGCGCGTCCGGCTCGGCATCGACGTCAGCATTTGGTACGGCTCTGTGCTGCGCGGCGACAATGAGTGGATCGAGATCGGCGCAGGCTCCCAAATCCAAGATAACTGCACGCTGCACACCGATCCCGGCTTTCCCCTCACCATCGGCAAAGGCTGCGTCATCGGCCACAATGTCGTGCTGCATGGCTGCACCATCGGCGACGCCACGCTGATCGGCATGGGCGCAATCGTGCTGAACGGCGCCCGCATCGGCGCGAACTGTCTGGTCGGCGCCGGCGCGCTCATCACCGAAGGCAAGGCGTTTCCCGATAACTCCGTGATTCTCGGCGCGCCCGCGAAAGCCGTGCGCGAAAGCGACGAGAAGACACGCGCCATGACGACACGCGCAGCGGAGGTCTATGTAAAACGATGGAAATGCTACGCAGCGGGCTTGAAGCGCGTGGACTGAGCCTCATACTCCGTCCATGACAAACGGCGGCGCCTGGCAATTCTTCATCGATCGCGGCGGAACGTTCACGGACATCGTCGCGCGCGCGCCGGACGGCCGCTTGCTGACGCGCAAGCTGCTGTCGGAAAATCCCGAAGCCTATGACGATGCGGCCATCGCCGGCATCGCCGACCTGCTCGGCGTGCCGCGCGGGACGCCGCTTCCGAGCAGCGCCATCGAGGGCGTCCGAATGGGCACGACGGTCGCGACCAACGCTCTGCTTGAGCGCAAGGGCGATCGCGTGCTCCTCATCGTGAGCCGCGGGTTCCGCGACGCGCTGGAGATCGGCTACCAGGCGCGGCCGAAAATTTTCGCGCGCAAGATCGAAAAGCCCTCGATGCTGTATGCGCGCGTGACGGAAGTGCCGGAGCGCATGCGCGCGGACGGCGGCGTGGAAACGGCGCTCGATCTCAAGGCGGTGCGGGAGGCGCTCGAAGCGGCGCGAGGCGACGGCATTGATGCAATCGCCATCGTCTTCATGCATGCCTACGCCTATCCGGCGCACGAGAAGGAAGCGGCGCGGCTCGCACGCGACATGGGGTTCAGCCAAGTCTCGGCGAGCCACGAGGTCAGCCCGCTCGTGAAGTTCGTCGGGCGCGGCGACACCACCGTAGTGGATGCGTATCTCTCTCCCCTCCTCCGCCGCTACGTGCAGCGGGTCGCCAAGGCGCTGACCGCGCAACCGGGCGCCACCCCGCCCCGGCTCTTCTTCATGCAGTCCTCCGGCGGGCTGACCTCGGCCAATCTGTTTCGCGGCAAGGATGCGATCCTCTCCGGTCCCGCCGGCGGCGTGGTCGGCGCGGTGGAAACGGCGCGTGAGGCAGGTTTCGCCAAGGTGATCGGCTTCGACATGGGCGGCACCTCGACCGATGTCTGTCACTATGACGGCATCTACGAGCGGACGTTCGAAAGCGTCGTCGCCGGCGCGCGGGTACGCGCACCGATGATGCTGATCCATACCGTGGCCGCCGGCGGCGGTTCCGTGCTTGTCTGTGACGGCATGCGTTTTCGCGTCGGGCCGGACTCGGCGGGCGCCGATCCGGGTCCCTTAAGCTATCGACGTGGGGGCCCGCTGACGGTCACCGACGCCAACATCATGACCGGGAAGCTGCGACCGGAGTTCTTCCCGCACATCTTCGGATCCAGGCAGAACCAGCCGCTTGATCGGCAGACGGTCGTGCGCGCGTTTGCAAGGCTCGCGCGCGAGATCGGCGACGGCCGGAGCGCGGAAGATGTTGCCGACGGCTTTATCAAGATCGCGGTTGAAAACATGGCGAACGCGATCAAGACGATCTCGGTGCAGCGCGGCTATGACGTCAGCGACTATGTCCTCAACTGCTTTGGCGGCGCCGGGGGCCAGCACGCGTGCCTCGTCGCGGATGCGCTCGGGATAAAAGCCGTGCTGCTGCATCCTCTCTCCGGCCTGCTCTCGGCCTATGGTATCGGCCTCGCTCCCTTGCGCGCGAGCCGCAGCAAGGCGGTGCTGGAGCCGTTCGACGATCGCGGCCTCACGATGCTCGACGCGGTCCGGGCGCCGCTCGAAATGCAAGTGCGGATGGAGCTCATCCGGCAGGGGATCGATCCCGACGGCATCCGGATCGCGGCGCAGGCCCACCTTCGCTACGCCGGTACCGACAGCGCCCTCCCCATCCCTGTCGCGAGCGCCCGCAGCATGCTGGCCCTGTTCGAAATCGCGCATCAGCAGCGCTTCGGCTTCATCAGCCCGGAAAAGGACATCGAGATCGAGGCCGTCGACATCGAAGCGACAGGCGGCGGCGAGATCGGCGCAGAGGATGAACAAGCCATCGCCGCCACGGAGCCGGCCGTGCCGGGGGACAGCGGCGAAATTTTTGGAGCGGGGCGCTGGCACGAGGCGCCGATTTTCCTCCGCGCCGACCTCGCGCCAGGGCACGCCATCACAGGGCCTGCCCTCATCATCGAGGATCATCAGACGATCGCGATAGAGCCGGAGTGGCAAGCCGAGGTCACGCCGAAGAATCATCTCTTGCTGACGCGCATCGCGGACAAGAAGGAGGCGCGTGTCAGCAGGGACGCCGACCCCGTCATGGTGGAGGTCTTCAACAACCTCTTCACTTCGATCGCGGAGCAGATGGGCTATGCCCTGCAGAACACTGCGCGCTCGGTCAACATCAAGGAGCGGCTGGACTTCTCCTGCGCGATCTTCGACGCCAAGGGGCGGCTCATCGCCAACGCCCCGCACATCCCCGTGCATCTCGGCTCGATGGATCGGAGCGTCGAGACCATTCTGCGCGAGGTGGACGCCCTCAAGCCCGGCGACGTGTGGATGCTGAACGCGCCGTATAATGGCGGCACGCATCTGCCCGACATCACGGTCGTCACGCCCGTCTTCGCGGAGAACAGCCCGGATCTTTTGTTCTTCGTGGCGGCGCGGGGGCATCACGCGGATATCGGCGGCATCACGCCGGGGTCGATGAGCCCGAGGGCGAAGACCATCGAAGAGGAAGGCGTCTATATCGACCCCTTCAAGCTCGTCGAGGGCGGCCGCTTTCGCGAAGACGCGGTGCGCGAGCTTCTGACCAAGGCGGCGTGGCCGGCAAGGAACCCAGCGCAGAACATCGCGGACCTCAAGGCGCAAGTCGCGGCAAACGAAAAGGGCGTGGCGGAACTGCGCAAGATGGTGCGCCGCTACAGCTTGCCCGTGGTGCGCGCCTATATGGGCCATGTGCAAGACAATGCCGCGGAAGCGGTGCGCAACGTGATCGGCACGTTGAAGAACACAAGTTTCGAGATCGAGACGGACCAGGGGTCTCGCATCAAGGTCGCGATCAGCATTGACCGGAAAGAGAGGACCGCGGTCGTCGACTTCACCGGGACGAGCGAGCAGGCGGGCGACACGTTCAACGCACCGGAGCCGATCACCCGCGCCTGCGTGCTGTATGTCTTCCGCACGCTTGTCGACGACGACATCCCGTTGAATGCCGGTTGTCTCCGCCCGATCAAGATCGTCGTGCCGAAAGGCTCGCTTCTGAAGCCCACCTACCCTGCGGCTGTGGCCGGCGGCAATGTCGAGACGAGCCAGGCGGTCGTGAACTGTCTCTTCGGCGCGCTCGGCGTGCTCGGTTCCGCGCAAGGCACCATGAACAACCTCACATTCGGCAATGCACAGTTTCAGTATTACGAGACCATCTGCTCCGGCGCGCCGGCTGGCGATGGGTTTGACGGCGTGGCGGCGGTGCAGACGCACATGACGAACTCACGGTTGACCGACCCGGAGGTGCTGGAGCTGCGCTATCCCGTCCTGCTCGAACGCTTCGAGATTCGGCGCGGCTCGGGCGGCAAGGGCAAATGGAGCGCCGGGGACGGCACGCAGCGCGTGTTGCGGTTCCTGGAGCGCATGGATTGCGCCATCCTGTCCGGCTTCCGCAAAGTGCGGCCGTTCGGCCTGCACGGGGGCGCCCCCGGCGAAACAGGAGAAAACTGGGTGCGGCGCCGGAACGGGCAATTGGTGCGACTCCGCAGCTCGGAGCAAACCGTGCTCGAGCCCGGCGAAGCCATCATCATCAAGACACCCACCGGCGGTGGCTACGGCTTGGCACTGAAGGCCCCAGACAAAAAATAAGAGCGCGAAGCCGAAGCCTCGCGCCCTCTGTTGCCTCTCTAGGCTTACCGGCTAGCGGCTATGCCGCACCGGGCGCGGTGCCGCCGCGGCGCTCGGCCATGAACTGGTCGAACTCCGCCTTGTCCCGCGCCTGACGCAGACGACCGAGGAAGGACTGGAACTCACTCGCCTCCTCCTCGAGACGGCGCAGCGTCTCCTCGCGATACTCATCAAACGCAGCATTGCCGGTCGGGCGGTAAGGGGTCATCCCTCGGCCCCAGCGCATCATTTCGCGGCCGAGATCAGTCTCTTTCCACTCGCGTTTCCAAGATCCACATCCCATGCGTCCACTCCAGATCAGATAGGCCAGAACGCCCAAGCCAATGGGCCACCACACGATGAAGCCCACGATCATTGCCGTGATCCAGGCAGGCTTCCCGTACTCATCCAAGGCAGTCACCAAGTGCATCGTGGTCCTTCCTTCGGTGTGAATGTTATTCACATTCACATAAATGGCCCCGCCCGTCCAGGGGTCAAGGGCGTCGGAGCGAAATGTTGCGCATGCCCTTCGGGAGCCGGATTTATAAGCTGTGATCGCTTGATCAACCGCCAAGGCCGCAAAATTTTAACCTCGCCTCGGCTAGACCTTAGAAATTGAAGCAAATTGGAGCCTTGGCCCTCCGGTCCGCGAGCCCATGTCCCCTGCGTCCCGAATTGCCGCTACCCTGTGCCTCACCCTGTCCTTCTGGATGGCCGGTGCCGCGGCCGAGCTCGCGCATTCGCGATCGCGGCTCTCCGATTACAAGCCTCACGACGACGTGGCGCGCGCCCACCGAATGCCGGTGCAGGGCATCGACGTGTCGGCATGGCAGGGCGACATCGACTGGCTGCAGGTGCGGAAGTCGGGGGTTCAGTTCGCCTTCATCAAGGCAACCGAAGGCGGCGATCACCTCGACCCGAAGTTCCTGGATAATTGGTACGCCGCGAAACGCGCTGGCGTCGCGCGCGGCGCCTATCACTTCGTCTATTGGTGCCGCCCCGCGCACGAGCAGGCGCTATGGTTCATGCTCAATGTGCCCGCCGATCCGGACGCTTTGCCACCGGTGCTCGACGTCGAATGGAACGGCCATTCGAAAAATTGCCCGAAGAAGGTCTCCCGCACCCTGGCGCTCTCCAAGATCCGCCTGCTGCTTGATGCGATGGAGGCACATACCGGCAAGAAGCCGATCATCTATACCGATCTCACCTTCCACCGCGAGGTGCTTGTCGGAGAGCTGAAGAATTATCATTTCTGGTTACGCTCGACCGCGGCGGAGCCCGCGAAGGTTTATCGCGATCGCGATTTCTCCTTCTGGCAGTTCACGACGACCGGCCACGTTCCAGGCATCAAAGGCAAAGTCGACCGCAACAGCTTCAACGGCACGCAGAGCTCCTGGAATCGCGTGCTCCAATGGCTCGAGGCGAGCAACTAGCGGCTTCGCATTTCAGGGTGGCGGCGATCCCGCTTCGTCAGGCCCCTGGCCGGGCAGAATGCCGAGTCCTTTCAAATAGATCAGCATCGCGCTTTCCAGGATTTCCTCCGGCGTCATCGGCACCTTTGCCGCTTGTAGCCCGCTCTGCGCAAAGAGCGTGGCGACGCCGTGGGACGTCGCCCAGATATGCAGGCTCAAAAGCTTGACGGGCGGCCGCTCCGCCTCCGGCAGTCCGCGGCACAAGGCGGTCGCGGCGCGGTTCAACACGTCGAAGGCGCGCTCCGCGGCGGGGGTCTGCGCCGCGTCACCGCTTCCGGCGAGTTCCGATTCGAACATCACCGCGTAGCTTGCAGGCTCATCCCGCGCGAAGGCGAGATAGGCGCGGCCGAGATTCTCAAAGGCCGACAATGGCGTCGGCACCCCGTTGTTCCAGGCAGCCTCAAGCCTCGCGGCGAATCGCTCGAAGCCCACACGCGCGACCTCGGCGAGAAGGGCATCCCGGTCGCGGAAGTGGCGATAGGGCGCGGCCGGGCTGACGCCGGCAAGGCGCGCGGCTTCGGTCAAGCTGAAGCCAAGGGCGCCATGCTGCTCAATGAGCTTGCGCGCGGCCTCCAGCAGCACCTCGCGCAGGTTGCCGTGGTGATAGGAGCCGGGACGACGCCAGCCGGGACGATCCGAGGATTTCATGTAAATGGCTATTACATGACGGGAGTTAAATGCGCCACAACATGTGCAGAGGCGCCGAAAAACAGCGATTACTCAGGTTCACGCGGCCAAACGACGCCATGCTAGTTTGGCCATGACGCCGGCCGGATGGCATGGTCGAGTGCCGCGCGAGAGGGACAAGACGTCATGGACGAGACAGTGGCAGGCGAGAAAGCCGCGGCGCGCGGCAATTCCGGGGTCTTGATCGGCCTGGCGGCGCCCGCCCTGATCGGCCTTGCCACCGCGGCGGTGATGCACCTCTTTCAGGCGCAACTTTTCGCCGACCTCACCAATCCGTTTCTCACCATCACCGTGTTTCTCTACCTGTTTGTGGTCATGCTGTGGTGCGCCTTTACAGCCGTGCGCCATAGCGACGCCATCGCGTCCATTCTCGGCGAGCCCTACGGGACCCTCGTCCTCACCTTTTCGGTCATCACGATTGAAGTGTCTCTGCTCGCTTCGATCATGCTGCATGGCGAGAACAATCCCACGCTCGCCCGCGATGCAATGTTCGCGACCTTGATGATCGTGCTGAACGGCATGGTCGGCGCAGCCCTGCTGATGGGCGCGATGCGTTACTATGAGCAGGAGTATAATCTGGAAGGCGCGCGCGCGTTCCTCGTCGTCATCGCGGCGCTCGCGGTCATCTCGCTCATTTTGCCGAACTACACCGAGACCGTTCCCGACCCCGCCCTCGCGCCTTTTCAAGCCGGCCTGTTCGCTGCGATCACGATCCTGTTCTACGTCGTGTTCGTGGTGATCCAGACGATGCGGCACCGCGCGTTCTTTTCCGAGCCGGAAGGAAATGGCCACTCGGCGATGGCGCGGGAATACGTGACGCACCATCGTCCGCCCGCCGGGTCGCTCACCTTCCACGTCGCCATGTTGGCGCTGACCTTGCTGCCGGTGGTCTTGCTGTCGGAATATCTCGCCATTGTCGTCGACTTCGGCATCGAGGAGCTCAAATTACCGGCGCCGCTCGGCGGTGTGCTGATCGCCATCCTCGTGCTCTCACCGGAGGGACTCACTGCCTTCCACGCAGCCCTCGACAACCGACTGCAGCGCGCCGTCAATGTCTGCCTGGGTTCGGCGCTCGCGACCATCGGCCTTACCATCCCCGCGGTGCTCACGATCGGCCTCATCACCGGCCATGCCGTTCACTTGGGCTTGACCGAAGTTGAGATGGTGCTGCTCGTCCTGACGCTTTTCGTAAGTGCCCTTACCTTCGGCGGCGCGCGAACGAATGTGCTGCAAGGCACCGTGCACCTACTTCTTTTCGTCGTTTATATCGCGATGATTTTCAGCCCCTAGGCCCTAGCCGCGCCTTGCATAAGCGTTGCGACCCCGAATCGTGCCGTCGCGCCCATGCAGGATCGCCTCACTGCGTTCCTTACGGGCCAGGGCCTTGGCCTTCTCCCAGGCCTCGCCTTGGGTCTTGAAAAGGCCCCAAGGCGCAGTCTCGCCCTCGGCTTGAATGGCCCAACGCTCGCCCTGCATGACGACGTGCTGGTTCTTGCCCATGGCGCTCCCTTGAGTCCTGACTTTACAGGGTCGGCGGACCGGCGAGAAGCAGAAGCGGGCGTGGCGGCGCGACCGGCACCGCACTAGGATGCACCCCAATCGCAAGCCGCCTAGAATGAAACGCGCATGCCCAGCCGCCGCATGACCATCAAAGACAATCTTCGTGTCGGCTGGCGCGAATGGGTCCGGCTGCCCGAACTCAGGGTCGAGGCCATCAAGGCGAAAATCGATACCGGCGCGCGCACCAGCGCGCTTCACGCCTATCGCATCGAACCCTTCGAGCGCGACGACGAGCCTTGGGTCAGGTTTCAGATCCAGCCCATGCAGCGAAGCGATGCCTTCCGCGTCTCCTGCGAGGCGCGCTTGGTGGACGAGCGTCAGTTTCGCAATTCGGGCGGACAGGTTGAGCGGCGCTACATCATCGAGACGGTCCTGTCGCTCGGTGACACATCCTGGCCAATCGAGCTTGCGCTCACCAATCGCGACGAGATGGGCTTTCGCATGCTGCTCGGCCGGACGGCCTTGAAGCGGCGCGTGGTGATTGAGCCCGGCCGCTCCTTCCTACTCGGCGCGACCCCCTATGGCGCGAGAACACGGCGCAGGGGATTGCAAGCTGCGCGCGAGGCGCTCTCTTAGGTCTTACCTCTCAACAAGAAGACAGCCATGAAGATCGCGTTGCTAGCGCGCAATCCCAATCTCTATACGCACCGGCGCATTTGCGAAGCGGCGGTCGCGCGCGGTCACGACATCGAGGTCGTCAATACGCTGCGCGTTTCGATCAACATCACGTCGAAGCGTCCCGCTCTATTTTATCGCAAGCGGCGCATCGAAGGCTTCGACGCCGTCATTCCGCGCATCGGCGCATCGGTCACGTTCTACGGGCTTGCGGTGTTGCGGCAGTTCGAGGTGATGGGTGTCTATCCGTTGAACGAATCCGTTGCGATCGGACGCAGCCGCGACAAGCTGCGCTGCCTGCAGCTGCTGGCGCGGCGGGGCATCGGCCTGCCGACCACCGCCTTCACGAACGACCCGAAGCAGGCAGAGGACGTGATCGATCTCGTCGGCGGAGCACCCGTTGTCATCAAGCTCCTGGAGGGCACGCAAGGAATCGGCGTGATGCTCGGCGAAACCATGAAGTCGGCGAAGTCAGTGATCGAGGCCTTTCAAGGCGCGAACGTGAACATTCTCGTGCAGGAATTCATCAAGGAAGCCGGGTCAACCGACATCCGCGCGCTCGTGATCGGCGACCGCGTGGTGGCTGCCATCAAGCGGCAGGGCCCGCCCGGCGAGTTCCGTTCGAACCTGCATAGGGGTGGCTCCGGCGAGGCGGTGAAGATTACGCCGCAAGAGCGGGCGACGGCGGTCAAGGCGGCTCGTACGTTGGGCCTCAATGTGTGCGGGGTCGACATGCTGCGCTCCAAGAACGGCCCGCTGGTCATGGAGCTGAACTCTTCCCCGGGCATTGCCGGGCTTGAGAAGGCCACGGGAATCGATGTGGCGGGGCTGATGATCGACTTCCTGGAGAGGAATGCTGTCCCGGGCCAGACCAAGACCAAGGGAAAGGGCTGAGCTTAGACGGCAGCCGCGTTTGCGTTGCCCTTCAACAGACGGCTATTTCTCTCTAAGCTCGGGCAAAAGTCCTCAGGGAGCTGATGAATGCGTGTGCAGTTTGGCCGAATTGGCCGAGTCGTGGGCAATCTGGTTGCCCTAGGCCTCGCCCTTTCGATCGGTCCCGTCGCTCTCTTAGCGGCAGAAGAAGGCAAGGCGCCCTGCACTGAAGACGCGATGATTGTCTTTGATGCGTCCGGGTCCATGTCGGGCAATCAGACCCTTGGCATTCCGAACACGCGGGCACGAATCGACGAGGTCAGGGCGGCGCTCGCTCATGTCCTTCCAAGCGTCACGCGCTTCCGCCGCGTCGGGCTCGTGACATACGGGCCAGGCCCGTACAACCAGTGCAACGTCAAGCTTGAGTTCAAGCCGGAGATGGAAGCCGCCTCCAAAATCATGGAAGCGGTGGATGGTCTCGTGCCGGCCGGCAAGACGCCCCTCACCGAGGCGGTCGAAGAAGGCGCGAACGCACTCGATTACAAGAATAAACCCGGCGTGCTGGTTCTCGTCACTGACGGTGAGGAGACCTGCGGGCGCAACCCTTGCGATCTCGCCAAACAATTGCAGACCACCGCGAACCGGCTAACGGTTCACGTTATCGGGTTCCGCTACTCCAATTTCTCCTGGACTGGCGGCAACGTGATGGACATCCGCTGTCTCGCCGACATCAACAACGGCCTCTACATCAAGGCGAATAGCGAGGCGGAGCTCATCGAGGCGTTGGAGAAAACTCTCGACTGTCCAATGGTTTCGCAGGCGCCGCTCACGTGGAAGGCACTGCCCTGACGCCGCGTGCTTTTCTCCCAACTTTTCCACAGACTGGATAAAAACTTTTTTGCAGGAACTTTGCTCTGCGGCGAACGTTGTTGGCGTCAGCTTACCGTAAGAAGCGCCTTTTGCGCCGCAATACGGAAAGCGCTTGTAGGGTAGAGGCGGATGTCTTTAGACTTGCCGTTCCTACCCCAGAGGCCCCCTAAGTGTGAAAGGAGCGTCCGATGGAATTTACCGCCACGATGACGGCCCTATTGACGCTTGCCTCTTTCGGCTTTGTCGCCGCGGTCAT